>Ga0137377_10005424_pt1 | contig 10210 bp, 10 predicted proteins | sample SagtaG_22_FD_104815 | JGI IMG/M metagenome (GOLD analysis project Ga0137377, IMG submission 104815) | Vadose zone soil microbial communities from Sagehorn Ranch, Mendocino, California, USA - Sage2_L_40_16 metaG | ecosystem: Environmental > Terrestrial > Soil > Vadose zone | place: USA... | reverse complement strand
GGCGTTGTCGGCTTGGTAGTGATTGTTCTCGCGATTAAGCAATTTACCAAGAGTGTGCGAGAACCGTCCGGCAACTTTACACCAGCGCCTCAAAAGATTGGCGAGACGTTCACATCTGCTGAAAACGGCTACAGTCATCGCATTCCGCAAGGTTGGGAAAGCAAACCAGCGCCTCCGTCCAAAGCGGCCATGATTGCGGCACCCAGATCGAGCGGCTTGTTGAGCGACTTGGTAACGACGATCGAACCGTACGATGGAACGCTTCGCGCTTACGTGGACGACGCAAACATTCAGTCGCTGAGGAAAAGGGCGGTGAAGTCAAAGGTGATAAGAACGGATTTTACCACGGACAACAAGACCCCCGCTTACAAGGTGAAGTTGCAAAACAGGACGAACAATGTCGATCTCGCGCAGACGATGTATTTTTTCGCGGGCCCGGGAAACAAAAAGATCGTTGTAACCTGCACCGCGCCGGCCCAGTTCGAGGCGCAGCTTGAGCCGCTCTTCGATGCTTGTATGAAGACCTTCGCACTGTCCCCGCGCTGATTTTTTCATCTGGCCGAATCAATTACGAATGTCAACCTAGGGATGATGTAATGACCGAGGGTTCACGGAAGCTTATCGCCGGCAAAATTGTGCGTGGCGAAACTCCACTCAATCTCGAAATGCCATTTCAACAGTTGGAGGGCTTCCTCACGCCGACTGAATCGTTTTACGTCCGCACACATTTTCCAATTCCCTCGATTGATAGAGATGCATGGTGGGTGCGCGTCGAGGGCGCCGTTGAGAATCCATTCGCGATTAATTACGAACAGCTGCTCGAATTACAATCCGTGACAGTTCCGGTGACGCTGGAATGTGCTGGCAATAATCGCAGTTTTCTGGACCCGAAAGTCAAAGGGGTGCAATGGGGACTCGGCGCGGTCGGCACAGCGGAATGGACCGGGGTGCCATTATCGAGCCTGCTTAATCGCGCCCGTGTGAAAGCAAACGCATGCGAGGTAATTTTGGAAGGAGCAGATGGCGGCATGCTCGAAGATCCGAAGAGTCCGCCGGGTAAGTTGCACTTTGCCAGGAGCATTCCTTTGGAGAAAGCGCATGCCGACGTTTTGCTCGCGTACAAAATGAACGGCGGCGAGCTGCCGCCTCAAAACGGTTTTCCGGTGCGCGCGATTGTTCCCGGCTGGTACGCGATGGCCTCAATTAAATGGCTGCAGCGGATCATCGTCATGGACGAACCGTTCACCGGTTATTATCAGACGATCGATTACGCTTACTGGAGGCGGCGAGAGGAAATCGCCGAGCTCATGCCGCTGACCGAAGTGCAAGTCAAAGCGCAAATCGCGAAACCGGCCGAAGGCGAAACTGTTCCGGCAAATTCCAGCGTGCGTGTGCACGGCGCCGCATGGACGAGCGCCGGCGAAATTACAAAAGTGGAATTGAGCACGGATGGTGGATCGACGTGGAACGAGACGAATTTGATGGGACAACCGAAACCAAACGCGTGGCGGCTTTGGGAATTCAACTGGCAAACGCCCGCAGCGCCGGGAAACCAAACGCTGATTGCTCGCGCGACCGATTCACTCGGCCGAACGCAACCGGTGGTCCGCGATCCTGATCGAGGCACCTATATGATCAATCACTTGTTGCCGATCACGGTTGAAGTAAGGTGATTTTCAGAACTGGGGAGCACAGGCTGGCAGCCTGCCTTCCCAAAAACCGGTGCGACGCCAGCGGAATTATCGATCTTGTTGAAGTTCAATGCCGCTTCGCGTTAAATCATCGTGATGTCGCTAGTTTTTAAAACCATTCAAACGGAAGGCATCGCTGAGCTTTCTTATCTCGTCGGTGATGATGACGAAGGGATCGCGGCGGTGTTTGACCCTCGCGCCGACTGCGATGTTTACATCGAGGCGGCCCGCGAAGCTGGCGTGGCGATCACACACATTTTTGAGACGCATATTCATGCCGATTTGGTAAGTGGGTCGCGCGAACTGTGCGCGCGGTTGGACTCGGCGAAGATTTATGCCAGCGGGGAAGGCGGCGCACAGTACGGCTTCGACCCCGAGAAGATCAAAGACGGCGACCGATTCACATTCGGCGAAGTGCTGGTCACCGCGCGGCATACTCCCGGACATACCCCGGAGCACATGTCGTATTTGCTGGCTGAAGCCGATCATCCGGACGAGCCGTGGGCGGTGCTCACCGGCGATTCGCTCTTTGTTTCATCTGCCGGTCGACCAGACTTGTTAGGCGAGAAACACACGAAGCAGCTTGCCGAACAGCAATTCCATACGCTGCGGGATTTTTATCTAAAGCTGCCCGATCACGTAATGATTTACCCCAATCACGGCGCGGGCTCCCCATGCGGTGCAGACATCGGCGCCCGGTTGAGCAGCACCATCGGTTACGAGCGGAAATTTAATAAGTTTTTGCAATTCAGTGACGCGAAAAGCTTCAGCGATTATGCAATCAAGACCGCGCCGCCGGTCCCACATTACTATCCGATAATGAAAAAAGTGAACGCGGAAGGCCCGAGAGTGATCGGAAATCTTTCACGCGTTCCCACTCTTCCTCCCAAGGCGTTCAAAGAGGCGATCGAAAAAAAGGCAGGCATCCTTGTTGATGTGCGCAACATGCTCGCGTTTGGTGGCGGTCATGTTGCCGGCGCGCTCAACATCGGCGGGACACCCATTCTCTCGATCTGGGCAGGCTGGATGCTCGATCCGCAGGAGCCGATTCTTTTGGTGCTCGAAGATGATGACGATCTGGAAAGAATCGTGCGTTTGTTCGTTCGGACCGGATACACGAAATTCGGCGGCTATTTGATTGGGGGAATGAAAGCCTGGGATGCAGCGGGATTTCCGCTGGAAAGAATCGGTCAAATGAGCGTGCACGAGCTGAATGAGCGAAAGTCTTCGTTGCAGGTGGTCGATGTGCGGTCGCCCGGTGAATGGAAAAAGGGTCATGTGCCTGGCGCGCGACACATTTTTTTACCTGAGCTTGGTAAACGAATGAGTGAGCTTGATCGCAACAAACCGACGGCGGTCTATTGCGGCAGCGGCTATCGCGCGAGCATAGCCACGAGCATTTTGAAGACACAGGGGTTTAACGAGCTCTGGAATGTTCCCGGCAGCTGGGAAGCGTGGAAAAAGGCAAAGCTGCCAATCGAAGGAGCCGACGGCGAATGAATGGAACGACAGCGTTGGCGCGGCGATCATTTGGCGAAACGATGCGCGCCGACATTTGGTGGTTGCAACCGCTGCTCGTTTTTCTCGGCTTATCGACTTTTATCGTCTATTCCACGTGGGCCGCTTTTCAGGGGGAACATTATTTTTTTGGCAATTATATCTCGCCCTTCTATTCGCCGGAGATTTTCGGTGATTCGCCACACAGCTGGTTTGGACCGAAACCCGCGTGGTGGCCAGGCTGGCTCGTTTTCTCTCCTGCACTGTTGGTTCTTTGGGCGCCTGCTGGATTTCGGCTGACCTGTTATTACTACCGCGGCGCGTACTACAAGGCGTTCTGGGCTGATCCGCCGGCGTGCACCGTGGGCGAGCCGCGCAAGAGCTACTGGGGCGAACGATCCTTCCCGTTGATCATGCAGAATGTACATCGATATTTTCTTTATCTCGCGGTGTTTTTTCTCATCGTACTCTCCATCGACGTTTGGAAGGCGCTGTGGTTTTCAAATGGATTTGGAATCGGCGTCGGCACAATTTTGCTGGCAATCAATGTTGTTTTGCTCGGCGGTTATACGTTTGGCTGTCACTCGCTACGGCATTTGGCCGGCGGATTTCTCGATCAATTTTCCAGATCACCAACGTGCTACCGCGCCTACGCGTGCGTGACCTGTTTCAATCGCCGCCACATGCTTTGGGCGTGGCTGAGTCTCTTCTGGGTCGGCTTTGCCGATCTTTACGTCCGTCTGTGCGCAATGGGTATCTGGCATGATGTGCGGCTTTTTTAGCCGCAGTTGATTGGTTAAAAATGTTACAAAGCTAAAACGTTCCGACTTTGTAGCGTTGTAACTGTTTTAATTTTTAACTCTGTATCCATGCCCGACTACGAAACGTTCGAATATGATGTCGTTGTGATCGGTGGGGGCGGCGCAGGACTGCGTGCTGCGATTGAAGCTTCCGCTGCCGGTGTTCGCGTCGGACTCGTTTGTAAATCGTTGTTAGGCAAAGCGCACACGGTGATGGCCGAAGGTGGAATCGCAGCGGCGCTGGCCAATGTTGATGAACGCGACAACTGGAGAGTACATTTCGCCGATACGATGCGCGGCGGGCAATACGTGAACCAGTGGCGCATGGCCGAGCTGCATGCAAAGGAAGCGCCCGATCGCGTGCGCGAGCTTGAAGCATGGGGCGCCGTTTTCGATCGTACGAACGATGGTCGCATTCTGCAAAGACACTTTGGCGGCCACAAATATCCGCGGCTAGCACATGTGGGGGATCGCACCGGCTTGGAGATGATCCGCACCCTACAAGATCATGGCGTTCACCAGGGAATCGATGTGCACATGGAGCACACTGTTCTTTCGCTCCTCAAAGACGGAGACCGTGTCATTGGGGCTTTTGGATACGAGCGCGAACGCGGGCGCTTCAAAATTTTTCGGGCCAAAGCAGTGGTGCTGGCCACGGGCGGGATCGGCCGCGCCTACAAAATCACCAGTAACAGTTGGGAATACACTGGAGACGGACACGCTCTCGCATACGAGGGCGGTGCAGAACTCATCGACATGGAGTTCGTTCAATTTCATCCAACCGGAATGGTCTGGCCACCGAGCGTCATGGGAATCTTGGTGACCGAAGGCGTCCGCGGCGAAGGTGGAATCCTGATCAATAAAGACGGCAAACGTTTCATGTTCGAGGCGATTCCAGAAAATTATCGAGCCCAGACTGCGGACGATGAGGAGGAGGGATGGCGCTATTGCCGGGGACACAAAGACGCGCGGCGCCCACCCGAGTTGCTAACGCGTGATCACGTCTCGCGTTGCATCGTGCGTGAGATCAAAGAGGGCAGGGGAAGTCCGCACGGCGGTGTGTTTCTCGATATCTCGTGGATCAAACAAAAAATGCCGAATGCCGCCGAACACATTAAGCGGAAACTGCCGAGCATGTATCATCAGTTTAAACAACTGGCTGACATCGATATCACAGAGCAACCGATGGAAGTTGGGCCGACGACGCACTACATTATGGGCGGGGTGCGTGTGGATCCCGATACTCAAATGACGCGCCTGCCCGGGCTGTTCGCTGCCGGCGAATGCGCAGCCGGGATCAACGGCGCAAACCGTTTAGGCGGCAATTCGCTGTCTGATCTTTTGGTGTTTGGAAAACGTGCCGGCGAATTCGCAGCGAAATTCGCCAGAGAAAATCAGCACGGCACGATCGACAGGCAGAAAATCGACATCGTCGCGCGCGAGGCGCTCGCTTCCTTTGAGCGCCGCGATGGTGAAAACCCTTATGCTATCCAGAAAGATCTGCAGGAAACGATGCAGGAGTTGGTTGGAATTGTGCGGAACGAAACGGAAATGCGCCAGGCTATAGAAAAGATCGGCAATTTCAAAATGCGCGCTGAAAAAACCGCGGTCACGGGCAATCGCGAATACAATCCCGGTTGGCACACCGCGCTCGATCTAAAAAATCTGCTGACAGTCTCGGAAGCGATTACACGCGCTGCGTTGGAGCGCAAAGAAAGTCGCGGCGCGCAATTTCGCGAAGATTATCCGAACCAAGAGGAGCGCTTTTCGAAAGTGAACACGATTGTGTCGAAATCCGCGGCCGGCTCGATGCAATTACGCTTGGAACAGTTGCCAGAACTGCCGGAGTATTTGAAACAAGTAATTCAGGAAAACAAATGAAATTGATTTGTCATCCCGAACGAAGTGAGGGACCTCACACAGCCTCATGGATCACACAAACTACTTCGGATGATCGACGAGATTATGTGAGGTCCCTCGCCGTCTGCGCGACTTGGGATGACGCGCCAGGGGAAACATGAGCACGGCCACCTTCAAAATCTGGCGGGGCGATGGAATGGGCGAGTTTCGCGATTACACCACAGAAGTCGCGGAAGGCATGGTCGTGCTCGACGCGGTGCACGAGATCCAGCGCACGCAGGCGCCGGATTTGGCCTGCCGATGGAATTGCAAGGCAGGGAAGTGCGGGTCGTGCTCGGCCGAGGTCAACGGGATGCCGAAGCTAATGTGCATGACGCGGCTAAGCGAGTTGCCGTTGGAAAAACCGGTGACGATCGAGCCGATGAAAGCATTTCCGTTGCTCAAGGACTTGGTCACAGACGTCTCTTGGAATTTTCGGGTGAAGAAAAAGATCAAACCCTTCAAACCGCGACCGCCCGACGCGCCGGACGGCACCTGGCGAATGCAGCAGGAGGACATCGATCGTGTTCAGGAGTTCCGGAAATGCATTGAATGTTTTCTTTGTCAGGATGTCTGCCACGTGCTCCGCGACCATCAGATGCATGACAAATTCATCGGGCCACGTTTTCTAATTCATGTCGCCGCGCTGGAGATGCATCCACTCGACACGGAAGATCGCATCGAAGAATTGCGAAACACGCAGGGAATCGGTTACTGCAACATAACGAAGTGCTGCACGAAGGTTTGCCCGGAGAACATTCAGATTACGGACAACGGCATTATTCCGCTGAAGGAACGCGTGGTGGACGAGTTTTACGATCCGCTGGGATGGGTCTGGAAAGGACTTAAGAGATTGTTAAATCGTTGAAGGGTTGAAGCGTTAAAGCGAAAATGGTCCGCATGCGAACCGCTCCAACGCTTCAACGGTTTAACGATTTAACCTCGTCGTCGCCATGAGCGAACTGAAACGACTGCACAAAGACGCAATTCCCGCCGCGCTGGAAAAAGCGGAGCGTTACCGTTTGCTGAACGAACCCGGCGAAGCCGAGAGCATTTGTCTGGATATACTCCATGTCGATCCGGAAAACCAACAAGCGATTATTATGCTGTTGCTCGCGTTGACCGATCGCTTTGAAAAAGGCTATGGCGTGAGCGATTCGCAGACAAAGGAATTGCTGGCGCGGCTCAGATCGCAATACGAGCGCACGTATTATTCCGGAATCGTGGCTGAGCGTCGCGCGAAGATGAAACTGCGGCAGCAGACGCCGGGCTGCCGGTTTCAGGCGTATGATCTTTTGCGTGAGGCCATGAGCTGGTTCGAAAGAGCCGAACCGCTTTGTCCACCAGGTCACGACGATGCGATCCTGCGCTGGAACACGTGCGCGCGAATCATCGAGCGAAACAAACTGGTTCCGCGTCAGGAAGAAGAACCGATCGAATTTCCACTCGAATAGCTGTAGCCGCTTCGCTGTGCGAGGTCGCCCCGAGTAGTGAACAGCGGCACATCTAAGCGCCGTCAGCCGTTTCAATCAGGCGCCAAATACAGCATCCGTTTCATTGCACCTGCGGCGCTGTCAGGGGGTCGCTCCTCAATCAATTGTTTAGCCGGCACAGTGTGAAAAGAAACGACGACCCAGTCAGCGCCTTTCGGGATCACTGGCCGGTGCCAGACGTTTCGCGGAATTGAAATCCAACGCTGCTCCAACGAGGCCTCGGTGTCGCTCACCAAAACATTCGACTTCCATGCAATGTCAAAGGCCGCACGCCCACTTCGGTCCGCCGATTCCGCGTCGGTTTGCATATTTCCTGTTCCTTCGAACGACATCATTCGTTGGTGGCTGTTTGGATGTCGCTCTGCTCCAGTGTTCGCGCCGGCACGCAAGATGAACACCCAACCGGAACGGATCGCCGCTGGCAATGCGTCACCAAGCAATGTGAGCGCGATTGGCTCCCATGCCATCAACGCGTCCTGTTTTCGAGTGAGCTCCGCACGGACACGTTCCACTATGGGCAAAATCTGAACTCGGACCTGTTCCGATCGCACAATCCTATCCAGCTGTTGTAACAGTGATCGCTCGTCCGCCGTCATCCCGTGCCTTCGAAGAATTCAGTTAATCCTCGTCGCTCTGTCAAAGATTTCCCTATAAGCTTTGTGTCATGATTGAGGATACTTTTCACAGATTCGAGCATGAAGGCTGGGAACGCGTGGCGGACAAATATGATTCGGTTTGGTCGTCACTCACTCGGCAGTTTATTCCATATTTAGTAGGTGCTGCCGAAGTCAGAGCCGACATGTCCGTGTTGGATGTCGCATGCGGTCCTGGGTATGTGTCCGATGCGGTCAGGAAGGCGGGCGCTATTCCCAAAGGGATCGATTTTTCTGAGAAAATGATCGCGATCGCAAAAACGATGTTTCCTGATATTTCGTTCGCCAAAGGCGATGCTCAGAATCTGCGATTTGAAGACGCCAGTTTCGATCGTGTTTTGATCAATTTCGGTTTGCTGCATGTTTCACATCCTGACAAGGCGTGTGCGGAAGCATGCCGCGTTTTGAAACCGGGCGGGCGGTTTGGTTTCACCGTCTGGGCTGGGCCGGAGAAGAATCCCGGCGCTAAAATTGTCAATGACGCGGTTGAAGCGCACGGCGACTTGGATGTCGGTTTGCCCGAAGGCCCGCCACGTTATTTGTACGGCGAGAGAGAAGAGTGCCGCAAAGTATTGGAAGAAGCCGGTTTTGATGGCGACTCGATGAATTATGAAACGCGCACAGTGGAATGGCATCTTCCAACTGCATCTTATTTTTTCCACGCTGAACGTGATGCGGGCGTTCGCACGGCCGGGCTGCTAGCGCGCCAGTCGCGAGAAAGATTAGACGCGATTCGTATTGCCGTTGAAAAAGGGGTCAGGCGATATGCCAGCGGAAACGAGTTCGTCATACCGATGGCGGCACACGTTGTCCTCGCATCGAAAGCGTAAGAAGCCTTTCACCCGCTTCGGCGGATGCTACTGCTAACACGTATGCGTGACACTGCTCTCGCGAGAAGTTTGTTGTGGCGGTGGCCGGCTCGAGGCGTATGGCTGGGGCCAGTAGCATTTGCGCTGTCGCTGTTGGGCACGGAACTACTGCGTCGCGAGTCTTTGCGAATCTGGGCTCTGCTCTTGCTGGTGGGTGCAGCTGTAATGGCCGTGCTGGCTTGGAACAGCAGCCGCTGGTCAGACGCGCTTCCGGCAGATTGGGGTACCAGCCTCGCTGAAACGCAAAGCTGGTGTCCAATGTGCCGGCATCGGCGGCGAGCCAGGATGCCTGTGTTGCGAGTCACACAATTGCGCCGCCGCAGCTCGAACCGGCGCCAGCAGTGCAACCAAAGCAGTGATCACCGGTCATGATCTCACGACCTTCGAATGAGTCCGGAGCGATGTCCCAAAGAAATAGCGGCTTGCTCCCGCCGTTGCCGCAGCATTGCATTCCGAGCTGCTGATTGAAATCACAATCGTAGACTTCCCCGCGCCAACCAACACTGATGGTATTACGGCACATCAAGCCACTAATGGTTGCGGGGTTAAACGCCTGAATTAGCAGTTCCATGTATTCATTGAGTTTGTTGTTATGGCGCAGGTAACCGGCGAACCGGCCGATCGGAAGATTCGTCAGCGTATAGAGGTTGTTAAACACAATGCCGAAATGCTTTTTGAGTTCGCGTTTGTAATTGGCTTCAAGCTCCGCTTGCGATGGCGGTAAAAACGCGCCCATCGGATTGTAGATGAGATGCAACGGCAGGTCCGGATTGGTTCCGTAGCCGAGCAGGTTAAGCAGTTGCAGAACAGCGATGCTGCCTTCAAAGACGCCTTCACCCCGTTGCGCGTTGACGTTTTCCGGTGAGTAGCACGGCATGGACGCAATAATCTCCACCTTGTTACTTGCAAGAAACGAGGCGAGGTCTTTGTAACCGCGCTCAAGCAAGATCGTGAGGTTGCAGCGGTCGATGATGTGCCGCTCCGGTTGCAACGACTTCACTTGCTCGATGAAATAGCGGAAATCAGGAATCATTTCCGGCGCACCGCCGGTAAGATCGACAATTTGGATGTCAGTTTTAGCGAGCCAATCAATGATCCGGTCGATTGTCTCGCGCGCCATAATTTCCTCGCGCTTTGGACCTGCATTCACGTGACAATGCACGCACACCAGATTGCAAAGCTTGCCAACATTCACCTGAAGAATTTCGGCGCGTCCACGACGCAGCGACAACGAGTGTTGCGCCAGTTTCTTCGCGAAGCGATTCATTCTAGATCAGCAGCAACTGCCGCCATCGCAGCATTTGTTGT
>Ga0137377_10005423_pt1 | contig 10210 bp, 10 predicted proteins | sample SagtaG_22_FD_104815 | JGI IMG/M metagenome (GOLD analysis project Ga0137377, IMG submission 104815) | Vadose zone soil microbial communities from Sagehorn Ranch, Mendocino, California, USA - Sage2_L_40_16 metaG | ecosystem: Environmental > Terrestrial > Soil > Vadose zone | place: USA... | reverse complement strand
TGTCGCCGGCCAGGCACGCAAACTCATCACCCATTCGGCACGCAATGGCTTCCTGTATACGTATGAGCGCAGCAACGGCCAGCCCCTGCTGGCCAAGCCCTACATGGAGGCGAATTGGACCAAGGGCATCGACCAGAAGACCGGCAAGCCGCTCGATTACGATCCAACCAAGGATATCCAGACTTATGCGGGGGTTGGCAACTTCACTCCCGGAGAGCCGCTCAAGAAGGTCTGCCCGTCGCCGTCCGGTGGCAACAATTACTGGCCGTCGTCCTACAGCCCCAATACCAAGCTCCTGTACATACCGGCGGTGACGGCCTGCGTGAGCGTTGCGATCGATCGGGAAAGGCACAACAAGGAAAGAGGCTGGAACGGCGGGCTCAGCCGAACCGACGAGCGCTATGAAAGCAATCTGACCGCCGTGGATCCGACGACAGGGGAGATCAAGAAAAACTTGCATCTTCGGTATCCGAACTATTCGGGCACGCTGGCTACCGCCGGCGGCTTGGTCTTCCTCGGCCTATTGGACGGCACGGTTGCCGCCTTCGACGACACCTCGCTTGACGAGTTATGGAAGATCAATGTCGGCTCCGGATTTTCGGCACCGCCCATGACCTTCGAGGTTAGCGGCAGACAATATGTCGCAATCGTGTCGGGCCCCAGCACTGCGGCAAAAAACAAACTCGTCAACACCCCGGAGCTCAAGGAACAGCGCAACTCGACCGTGCTCTATGTCTTTGGCTTATGAGCCCGGGCGTTTTTCGGTGGGGTTATTTGGGATTTGTTGGGGTGCGACGGGGCATTTTTCGCTGCTTATCTGGGTGGCTGTGCAGTGTCTCGGTAGCCTGAAATCCGAACGAGTGAGCCACTTGCGAACGAGCTCGCAGGCGAGTACCGGGCAGGCCTCAACAGCGTGGCGTTCGAGCCAGAGGACGCCGGCGAGATCACGGTCGGGATCACGACGGGATACAAGGTGCCATCGAAGAGGGCTTCGTGGCGTTTCGCGAAGCGGTCAATTGGCCTCGCAGGCCTCGACGTGGCACGCGATGAACTGTGCAAGAACCCGACCACCCGCGTTCCCGGTGCCAAGAGGTGAGCGAGCCAAACGCCGATGAAGCCGCTACCCCCAGCCCCGCGATGGTGCTGGCGAGCGGTTTGGTTGGGTAACTGGACGAACCGAACCCCCGTGACAAAGGCCGCCTTGGGCGGTTAGGTTGGGCCCACAATCTCGCCATACCGCATAAAACTGCCTTAAACAAAGCTTTGTAGTCTCAGACACGGAGCTTATCACCGTTTCCCATTTCTGTGATTGCTACAAGCGCTTGATATAGGGAAGGCCAAATGAGGGCACTCTTCACCGCAGCCATGTTTCTTTGCTTCATGGAGGCAACTGCAATGGCAGACAACACCGCCAGATTCGAGACGGAACAGGTCGGCGCCACTCCCAAAGGTTGGGCAGCTACGATTACAGGCAGGGGCAATGCGAAATGGACAGTCGAGCAGGACCAGACCGCACCTTCGAAATCGAAGGTGATCAAGCAGTCGGGGGTCGCTACCTATCCATTGCTTTTGAAGGACGACACCAACGTCAAGGACGGCTTCATCGAGGTAAAGTTCAAAGCAATTGATGGTTCCGAGGATCGCGCAGCCGGTCTCGTCTGGCGCGCCAGAGACGCCAATAATTACTATGTGGTCCGCGCCAACGCGCTTGAGGACAACGTCGTTCTCTACAAGACCGTCAGCGGCGTACGCAGCCCGCTTGACATTGTCGGCCGTCTCGGTGGCTACGGGGTCGACGTTGCGGTCCCGTCAAACCAATGGCATTCCCTGCGCATCGATTTCAAAGGTAGCCGCTTTAGGGTGCTCTATAACGGCAAAGAGCTATTCGAGGTGGAAGATTCAACATTCACCGACGCTGGAAAGGTAGGACTGTGGACCAAGGCCGACAGCGTGACGCTGTTCGACGAAATCACTTACAGCGCGGCGAAATAGATCGGTTGACTGGCTGGAGAAGCAAAGTACATTGGTCACGCTGTGAGGCCTGACACCTCCGTTCCAAGGTAAGCGTCACTTTCGCCGCGGCCATCGACGCCAACGGGGCGTCGCCATGCTGCCACATGCGTCGGAAGTGATGTTCAACGTGGAGTGGCCACCGTCGTCGTCGGCGGTCTTATACTCGCAACTTTCTTGACGCTGTTTGTGATCCCAAGCATCTTTTATTCGCTCGAACGGCTCGCAGATCGTTGGGCGGCGCGGTGGGTCGCAGGAGAGGCGGAGCGAAATTTTGGCCAGCTGAGCGAGACAGGTGACCCCTGCAGAGGAACGGCCCAGCGTGAATCACGATGCGCCGTTCCGGTTGCGTATTTCAAGTTCCGGTGCGGTGCGTTCACTGCGCCGCGAAGCAATAGAACAGGCCGTTGCCGCCAGTGGCAATCAGGTCAGGCTGGCTGCAGCTGCGCGACATATGGGCCGCATTCCAGGACTCGAGGTTCGGCGGGTTCTTGGGTGTACGGTCGATATGACCCAGCATGGTCGAACCAAACGTGCCGCTCGTCCAGTTGTTGCAGGTCAGATTCAGGTTCGCCGGGAATGCGCGGCCGTCGGCCTGCGAGCCCGTCATGGCGTCGTGCCAATTGGGCGTCATGCCGACGCCAGCGATCATGTTGCCGCGTTCGGTAAGCGCGCTCTGCTGGTTGAGGTTGTTGCCGGCGCTGTGCAGGTCGTCGACGTCCTTGGCGATCACGACGCCCTTGGAGTTCTGCCATGGACCCTTGCCGATGCGGTCACGGGCATTGACGGGGCCGCCTTGGGCCAACGCGGTGCTGCTCAGATAGGCGTGCCAGGTCTTGCCGCCCGCGCCCACGGTCGCTGCCAATTGCTGGCAATGGGCGTCGGCGCCAGCGAGGCCGCCGAGATCGCCGCCCTTGCCGGGTCCGGCGCTCGTCACGAAAAACGTCATGTTGGGCGCTTGCGGTATCTGCTGAGCGCTGGCTACGGTGCCGAGGGCTACGAACGACATTACGGCCAGCGCGGACACAGGCAACTTAGTACACATGGGGTCTCCTCGCGTTTTGATGCACGTTTGACGATGCAAGTTTCGATTGTTTCCTTGCCCTCCGTCCCGAACACAATACCGCGTCGCGGATGACTTTGGCTACAGGTTACCCGTGCGAAGCGCGTTCGAGGCGATGGTGTTATTCTTGCGGGTCTTCTTCTTGCCGAAGGCCGGCGCGGGCTTGTTTGGGGCCTCTCGCTTAATTCGCCTTCCATGTTCGGGCGCATTTGCTGGAAGTGACCTTGCAGTCACCGCGCAACCAGTGCCTGCTATGGAAGAGCAGCCACCGTATGATGGCGAGGGCGCGGAACAGTAGCGCCCTTAGTGTCATCGCTGCGCAAAGGCGGCTTCTGCGAGACTGCGGTGCAAGACCAAGATGCCCTCCGGCATCACATCACGCTCGCGGCTGTCGTGGTGATTCGAAAAGCGCGCGACGTCGTCATAGCTGAATTGAAGCGCTTGCACATCTGCGCGAGTGCCATGGCTTCGTCTGCGCCGCCACGGTGACGATGCGCGTTATCTCCTATCTCCTATTGCGATTGTGGCGTCAGCTCCGGAATCGGCGCGCCCGCGGATGAAGGCGTCGCCGACGTCGAATGCGTCGCGGGAGATGATCATCATGATCGCAACCCGGTTCGCCTCTTGCAGCGTCCCCGCCAGGCGGAGGTCCCTTGCGGTCGGTTCTGAGATCGATGGGCATGATCAGCCGCCCTCTGCGAGTTTGAGCAGCCGGGAGAGGCTGTCCGTCATCGCCACGGTCGAGCGGATCTCGGCGCGAAGCTGGAGTAACTAGTCGATTACCTTGGCGGCTGCCCACAGATCGGCTTGTTGATGTGGACAGTTCCTGCAGCACGACGCTGTCGGCACGGTTCCGCAGGCGTCCGCGAGCGCGGTAAGTTCGCCCGGCGACATTTGAGATGGAGATGTGACGTTGGTAGAATTGGCCTTAGCCTTAGCCATGGGTCTCCTCCGTGGTTGGGGTTAGGCCGGTCGTGGTGGTGATGCAGGCACCACGCCCGGCCGTCTTATTCCGGCTTGTGCCGGAATTCTGAAATTTACTTGCGTGCATCAGCCATTGGCTGCTCTACATTCCGGCCGCGCCACCTCGTCGTCGTCCACCTCAGTCGTCACTCACCTTGGGATTTCTCGTCGGGTTCCCGATGAGTCTCGCGACCCCGCCGAAAAGGAAACTTTACCTAACACGCACAGCGACCGAGCCTGTTACCTCAAAAAACATTCGGGCGTCTCCAAGGTACATTGGGTCCCTTTGATTACGCCCTGTTAGAGGTGCTAGCCCGAGCTCGCTGCGCATCCCCAACCAAGGGGTAGCAAGCGGATTGTGGGGGCTTCGGCTGCAATGAATACCCTCTCTAAAGTAGCGAAAAAGACAGTGTTAAACAGGGCAAGACAATAGTTTGGTAGCTGCTAATAAGCAAGAAAACCAACATAGCTGTTGACAGTACCCGGCAAACAACCGACGGATAATCATCCTTGATGTGCCGATTCTCTCTTCTCTTTAATGGAGAAACCTATGCCCGAAGCTGATTTCGTCTTAGAGCTTTACTTTATCCGCAAACGGACCAACTCTAACCTTGCTTCCATCTCTATCTGTGGCAGCTATCTCGTATCCTATAGCTCGACAGATAGGCAGCCGGACATGATGTCAGATCGCACCAACTTGGTGGCACTCTTCGTTGCTATTACCACCTTAGCGGCATTAGCAATCGCGTGGTACATATGGGGAAGAGATACAATAGAACCCTGGCTGGAGTAAGTATCCCCCAGCAGAGCCGAAGGCTTCCCGCGGTGAGCTGCTCAAGGCGGCAAAGTCATCGAGAAAATCAGTTTCGCCTCATGCGCCCATCGGGAGCAATGCGCGAATCCATATATTACTTTGATGGAACGCGCGTATTACCTGTAGGACCAACTGCGCTAACTTGAAGAATGACCTCACCATCTTTTGCCCAAGCATAGTGGGGTGTTCCTGGAGGCTCCGAATACAACGTGCCGGCGGGATATGCCGTCAATTTTGCTTCATCAAAAACCTCTCCAACAGCAAAGTAGAGTGTCCCAGAAAGCACAAGGACAGTGCGCACCGGGTCTGGGTGCCAATGAGGCATAACTTTCGTGCCGGCGGTAAACTTGATTCGATCGACATAGAGACCAGCCTTCGTCGGATCGCCAAACAACGTCACATGTTGCGGCGTTCCAGCCAATCCTTCGTATACGATATCTTCGGGGAGGCGAACCACTGACGAACCGGACGTTTGTGCGATGCTGTCGCCGACGAGAGCCAGCGCCCAGATGATGATTAAGAGCGCGACAAGACGCTTCATAGGCTCTCCTATCGTGAGGGTTGCTAAAGACGCACCAGTCACTTGCACGGACCAACCAACCAATCCAGTAGGTCCGCGGTGGTGATTGTAGGCCAATCGGATGGCGTTCTTGCGCATAGTCGTCGTTACTGCCTCATCGGATATCAAGCAAAACAATTTTTCTCGTGCCTGCCAGAAATTTATTAAGAGCCGCGGTCCTTGGCGCTCACAGCTCTACCACTGGCTGCGCCTGGCACGAGAGGACCCGCGGCCGGGCGTGACAGTCTCGCCGCAGGCACCGGTTCGTCCCCGTTCGGAACGCGCCGCGACCCGCCACATGCAAACTGCCTCGGCGGAACACAGGAAGCCCTCTTGCTGTTAGCTCAAGCTGCCTGGCGGACAGGAAGCGCGCACGCCGTTCGCTGATGAGAGAGCCGCCGCCGGCCACTCTTGGCAGCGTGCCTGACCCGCCTGGGATGTGGCCAGTAGAAGCGATAATAGAGAGGCAACTTTGGTCACTCGAAGATCCTTCATCGAAGCCGGCGCCGCGGCCGCGTTCGCAAGCGTCACCAAAGTCAGTTTTAGTGCCCCCACTGAGGCGCCGACATGGCAACACGGCATCTCCATTTTCGGCAGTCCGCGCTATCGCGCCGAGTTCCGGCAGTTCGAATATGTGAACGCGAGCGCCCCGAAGGGAGGTGCCACGCGTCAAGCGGCCATTGGCACTTTTGACAGCTTCAACCTGGTAGTCGCCGGCGTGAAAGGGGATCTAGTCGTGGGGATTAAGCTAATCTACGACACGCTGATGGTGCCTTCCTTGGACGAAGCGGCGAGTGAGTATGGTTTGATCGCCGAGGCGGTGAGCTATCCGGCGAACCGCGCGTGGGTCCGGTTTCGGTTGCGCGAGGCCGCCAGATGGCACGACGGTAAGCCGATCTCGCCCGCTGATGTGATCTTTTCCCTTAATGCTTTCAAAAAGCTTCATCCACAGCTGGCGGCTTATTATCGCCACGTGATTCGCGCCGAACAAACGGGCGAGCGGGAGGTCATGTTCACGTTCGACAAGCCGAGCATTCACGAGCTGCCTTATGTAATCGGCCAGTTGACTGTGCTCCCGCAGCACTGGTGGGAAGGGAAGAACAGAGCCGGAAACCGGCGCGACATCTCGCAAACCACTCTCGATCCGCCGCTCGGATCCGGCGCCTATCGGATCAAGGCTTTCGAAGCCGATCGTTTCATTCTTTACCAGTTGTTCGCGGATTATTGGGCCAGAGATCTGCCGGTCAAAATCGGGACTGCCAACATCCGGGAGCTCCGATTCGATTATTTTCGCGATCCCGGAGTGGCTTTCCAGGCATTTCAGGCAGGGGTTCTCGATTGGCGTATTGAGAACGTCGCCAAACACTGGGTGACCGGGTACGTGTTTCCCGCGGTCCTGCAAAAACGGGTGGTGCGCGAGGAATTTGCCATCCGAAACATTGGTACGATGCAGGGCTTTGCCTTCAATACACGGCGATTGAAGTTCCAAGATCCGCGCGTACGCAGAGCTTTCAACTTCGCCTTCGATTTCGAAAGAATCAACCAACAGCTCTTTTATGGGCTCTACACCCGGATCACCAGCTATTATGAAGGGACCGAGCTCGCCTCATCGGGACTGCCGCGACCCCGCGAGCTTGAAGTGCTGGAACCGGTGCGCTCACTGGTTCCGCCTGAGGTTTTCACCACGCCATACTGGAACCCGATCAATGCCGACGAGAAGGCAATCCGCGCGAATTTGCTTGAGGCCGTGCGTCTCCTTTTCGAAGCCGGTTTCCGGGTCAAGGATCTCGTGCTTGTCCCGCCGGGATCGAACGAGCAGTTCAGCGTCGAGTTCCTGATCGGAGATCAAAGTCTCGAAGGAATCATTTTGTTCTATCAGCCGGCGCTGCGGCGCCTTGGCATCAACGCCGTGGTGCGACTGGTTGATGATGTACAATACACCAACAGGCTGCGCGACTGGGATTTCGATATTATCGTCGCGGTATGGCAGACATCGCTGACTCCCGGCAATGAGCAGCAGGATTACTGGGGCTCGCTGTCCTCGGACGTCCCGGGTTCGGCCAATCTGATCGGGATAAGGAATCCGGCAGTCGATGCCCTGGTCGATCGCATCGTCTTCGCCGACAACCGCGATGATCTAGTAGCGGCGACGAGGGCGCTTGACCGGGTTCTGCTTTGGAACCACTACGTCGTACCGCATTGGGATTTCGGCCATTTGCGCACGGCGCGCTGGGACAAGTTCAGCCACCCCAAAAATATGCCGAAATACGGCATATCGGCGTTTCCGGAGCTGTGGTGGTGGCACGCCGCGCCGCCGGCCAGGACCGGCAGAGGGGAATAGGCGTAGGTCGAAGCTCTTCAGTGACGATGTGGTATCGCCCCAGGCGGATGTAAGAGGAAATCATTCGATCTTACGACCACGAAAGCTTGGCGTCTTGAGACCAAGACCTTGTCGGCTCGCGGCTCCGAGAGCGATCAAAAATCCGAGCGTAAGAACCTTCCAGGCGGGGAAACACCGGGGACGAGACTGAAATTGTTGGCGGCGTGACTACCGATGGAAGTATCCGTGCGCGCTATTGGTTATAATTCTGCCCATCTCGCTCGCAGCACCGCTTCCGCTGGGTGTTGGAGGTGATCGCATCACTGCCTTTGGTATTTCGAGGAATCGTGCTCGGCATTGCTATCCTGCGGCCGTCGGCTGAAGGCGATCAGCGCGCGCGGACTGGGGTCGATGCAGCGGACAAAGCTGAGAGAGGCTTAGGCCCCTTCGCCACCCTTGGCTGCACGATCTACCCTCGCCATCCCTACCTGCCCAAGGGGGCGAAGGGGGGGCGGCCGATTTGCACCCAAAAGGCTCGAGACGGCTCAATAAAGTTCGTGAGGGCTGCCCGCGCGCATCGGGCCACATGCCTCGGTGCAGCCGGCGCCGGTTTTCCGTTGTCGGAGGCAGACCGGAGGTCGCGGCCAATGAAGTTCAGCGCGCCGCGGACTGGGGTCGACGCAACGGACAGAGCTGAGCGGGCCTTGGATAGCAGTACGTTCGCCGGGAGACGTTCGGGGGCTCTCGGCCGCTTGAACACCTCCGCAATATTGCGCGCCATGGAAACGAACTCGCTCGGCATTATGACGATCGTCATCATGTTCTGTTCCGCACCGACTTCGGTGATCATTTGCATGCGGCGAGCAGCTCAAGGCCCGCTGGATTCTGCATGATGATTTCCGAGGCGCGGCGCAGTCGCGTTGTTGCCGATATCGATGCCCATCGTGTCAACGCTCGAATTTGAGCCCGATCACTGGCCTCACTGTTCGATTCGCGCGCGTCACGAGTGGCCCGTCGGCCAAGTCCGCCTCGATAACTGTCATGGTCCTGCGCGGAGACCTCTTCGGCTATGTGTGGATTGATGGCCTTTGCCGCCGTGATATCGGCATTGCCGGCCTCAAAGTCGCCGTTGCTCAGGTGGGCCGTACCACGCCTGTAGAGCACCATGGGGTTTCTGGGTCAACCCGCAATACAGACGTGAAATCAACGATGGCTCGCTCGTATTCGCCTTTTTCGTGCAAAGCGATCCCACGGTTAATATAAGGCGGCGAAATAGTCGGGTCTCAGACGGATCGCTTGGTCATAATCGGCCACCGCGCGATCCAACTCCCCCTTGACTCTGCAAGCCACGCCTCGATTGTTGAAGGCATTAGCAAAATCAGGCCTGAATTTAATCGCCTCGTTAAAATCGCGGTTCACCTTCATGCCGGTCATCTATAGACCCCGCGCCCTGATATCGAAACGGCGTGCTGGTGCTCTCAGTCGAGCAGCATCGGGACAGCTGAGCGGCCTTGGTTGCCTTGACGGGCGATACGCAAGCAATCGCCGTGCCCGCCGATTCCCCAATCAAGGACGCGAATCAGTTCGCCGCTTTGCTCAGAACTGATCCCTCAAAAGTCGCCTGGGCCGCTGGATCGGTCGGTGGCGCCGGTTATACTGCCGTTACGCTCTTCGCATTAGCCAACAATGTTGACCCGTCCAAGCTCAGCTACAGCCCCTACAGCGGCGAAAAGTCCGTGGAAGCCGTGGTTAGCGGCAAGGTGACGGTCGGTGTGTTGTCTGCCTATGGAACGTACGAAGCGGAGATCAAGGCTGGCCGGTTGCGTCTGACCGCTATTACCTCCGCCCAAAGGAGGGCAGGCATCAATAGCCCCACCCTCGTGGAGCAAGGTATCGACATGTCTTCGAAAACTGGCGGTCGGTCATGGCCGCACCGGGCATCAGCGCCGAAGAGAGAAAGACCTTGCGGGTGCCGTCCGAGCGGATGGCCAAGTCGCCGACCTGGGCGGAAACCTTGAAGCAGAAAGGCTCGGACGCCGACTACCTCGGCGGCGAGGCCTCCATGAAGGTCGAGCAGCTTCGTATCGAGCGCGCGTTTAGGGCGACCGGGATGCTAAAATGAATGCGATTGCAGGAATGTCGGTCGGGTCGTGAAAATCAAATTTCACGTCCATTCTCAGTTACGCCCCGGTCGAGGCGGTCTCACGTCCCGCGAACGCAACAAGCGAATAAAGGGGCAAGCGTCCATGGCAGCAACGGAGGAGACGGATGAAAACGACTCTGTCACGGCGGAATTTTTCGAAGCGTATTTTGGAAGCACCGGTGCTGATCACCGGTCTGTCCGGATTTGCGATGGCGGTTTCGGCGCCACGGATTGGAAATGCGCAGACCCTAACGGGGCAAGCGCCTCCTCCACAGTTCAAGCCGATCCGGGTCGATCGATCCAAGGTCCTCAAAATCTACTCTGGAAGGGACAGGCCG
>Ga0137377_10005422_pt1 | contig 10211 bp, 9 predicted proteins | sample SagtaG_22_FD_104815 | JGI IMG/M metagenome (GOLD analysis project Ga0137377, IMG submission 104815) | Vadose zone soil microbial communities from Sagehorn Ranch, Mendocino, California, USA - Sage2_L_40_16 metaG | ecosystem: Environmental > Terrestrial > Soil > Vadose zone | place: USA... | reverse complement strand
GGGATCCAGCTAGGCCCCCTCACCCTCCCCTCTCCCCCGATGGGGGAGAGGGATATGAAAATGCTGCTACACTACGCGGCGGCCGCCGATCTTCGTCGCGCCGCGAAAGGGGACCCGCATGAGGAATGTGAGAGCCTCGCTGCTCGTTCTTGTTCTGACCGGCCTCGTCATGGCGGCAGCCCAGCCCGCCTTCGCCCAGACGACCACGCTCACGATGTCGTCGTGGGTGTCGCCCCAGCATCACCTGACCGGCGTCGTGCTGCAGGGTTGGGCGAACGAGGTCGAGAAGGCCACCAACGGGCGCGTGAAGCTCCAGATGCTGCCCAAGCATCCCTCCGCGCCTCCCGGCACCTTCGACGCCGTGCGGGACGGCCTCGTGGACGTCTCCTACGTCACCGCGAGCTACACCCCGGCGCGCCACATCCTGCCCCTGATGGCGGAGCTGCCCGGAGCCGGCGAGACCGCGCTCATCAACTCCGTGGCCTACTCGCGGATCCACTGGAAGCACTTCGACAAGGTCGGCGAGTACAAGGGCGTGAAGCTCCTCGGGGTCTTCACGCACGGGCCCGGCCAGATGTTCACCAAGCGGTCGGTCGCCGGCCTCAACGACATCCAGGGTCTCAAGATCCGCACGGGCGGTGGCGTCGCGGAGGCAGTGGCCAAGGCCCTGGGCACCTCCGCCTTCGTGAAGCCCGCGCCCGAGTCCTACGAGCTGCTCAGCTCCGGCGTCGCCGACGGCGTGTTCTTCCCGCTGGAGTCCATCGTCTCGTTCAAGCTCGAGACCGTGCTCGAACAGGCCACGCTCTTCCCGGGCGGGATGTACAGCTCGGCCTTCGGCTTCTTCATGAACGAGGACAAGTGGAACAAGCTGCCCAAGCAGGATCAGGAGGCGATCGCGAAGCTCTCCGGCGAGCACATCGCGCGCCTGGCCGGCGCCTCGTGGGACGAGGCCGACCGGAAGGGCATGGAGGCGCTGAAGAAGTCCGGCGTGAAGATCGTCAACGCCAATCCCGCCTTCGTGGCCGAAGTGCAGAAGCGCTCCGCTCCCATCATCGACGACTGGATCACCAAGGCCAAGGCCAAGGGCGTGGATGCCCCCAAGATCCTGGCGGAGTTCCGTGACGAGCTGAAGAAGGTCGCCGCGGGCAAGTGACCACGTCCGAGAAGCACTGGAAGGGGAACGCCGACGCCCTCCTGGGTGTAGCCGCGTCGGCGATCCTCCTGGCCATGATGCTCCTCACGGTGGTCGACGTGGTGGCGCGCTACGTCTTCAGCCGGCCGCTGCGGGGCGCCTTCGAGATCACCGAGCTCATGCTGCTCGTGCTGATCTTCGCGGGACTCCCCCTCGTCTCCTTCGCCGACGAGCACGCCGTCATGGACTTCATCGACCGCCTGCTCGGTCCCCGCGGGCAAGGCTGGCTCGAGCGCGCCGTCCAGCTCGTGAACGCCGGCTTCATGTTCCTCCTCACCTGGCTGGTGTGGCGCAAGGCTGACCGGATCTGGGCCTATCGGGACGCCACCGACGTGCTCCGCATCGTGTACGGCCCCTTCGTGTACTTCATGGCGGTGACCCTGGCCCTGGCCTGCGTGATCCACCTGTACAAGGTCGTCGAGCGCCGGTGATTCGAGAGAGCGGCCGGTGATCGAGGGGCTGGTCGGCCTCGTCGTCATGATGCTGCTCTGCTGTCTGCGCGTGCCCATCTCGTTTGCCATGGCCATCGTGGGCTTCGTGGGCTACGCGTACATGCGCGACTGGAACTGGGCGGTGGCCGCCGCCACCGTGCAGACCAAGATGTACGAGACGGGACGCAACTACACCCTGTCCGTGGTGCCCCTCTTCATCCTGATGGGCAACTTCGTCACGCGCGCGGGCATGTCGCAGGAGCTGTTTCGCGCCGCCTACGCCTTCATCGGCCACCTGCGGGGCGGGCTGGCCATGGCCACCGTCTGGGCCTCCGCCGGCTTCGGTGGCATCTGCGGCTCCTCCATCGCCACCGCGGCCACCTTCGCGAAGGTGGCGTATCCGTCCATGAAGCGCTTCGGCTACTCGGACCGACTCGCCGCCGGTGTGGTCGCGGGCGGCGGCACCCTCGGGATCATGATTCCCCCCTCGACCATCATGGTCATTTACGGCGTCTTCACGGAGACCAACATCGGCAAGCTGTTCGCCGCGGGGATCCTGCCCGGGATCCTCGGGGCCATCCTGCTCTGCGGCGCCGTCCAGTACATGACGTGGCGGGATCCCCGCTCCGGTCCGCCGGGAGAGCGCTCGAGCTGGCGCGAGCGCCTGCTCGCCCTCAAGGACGTGTGGGCGGTGGCCGTCCTCTTCTTCTTCGTGATGGGCGGCATCTACATCGGCTTCTTCACCGCCACCGAGGGCGCGGCCATGGGCGCCTTCGGAGCCATGCTCTTCGCCCTCTCCCGCCGCGCCCTCACCTGGCGGACGCTCTACGCGGCGCTCCTGGAGAGCGCGCGCACCACCTCCATGCTGTTCATGATCCTGATCGGCGCCCTGATCTTCGCGGAGTTCGTGAACATCACGACCATGCCGAACGATCTCAAGGCCTGGGTGACGCGCTTCAACGTCAGCCCTACCATGGTGGTGGCGGCCATCTGCGCCGTCTACGTCGTCCTCGGCACCGCCATGGAAGAGCTGTCGATGATCCTCCTCACCATCCCCGTCTTCTTTCCCGTGATCGTGCACCTGGGCTTCGATCCCATCTGGTTCGGCATCATCATCGTGTGCGTGGTCGAGATCGGCCTCATCAGCCCGCCCGTGGGCATGAACATGTTCGTGCTCCGAACCCTGATCCCCGAGGTGAGCACGGCGACCGTCTTCAGCGGCGTCTTGCCCTTCATGTGGGCCGACGTGATCCGCCTCGCCATCCTCGTCGCCTTCCCCATCATCTCCCTCTGGCTCCCCAGCATGATGCGCTGACAGGGGTCAGGTCTCACATTCCAACATCAATAAGAGCCGTTTACCCGCGGCGATCGGTCAATGTAGGAATGTGAGACCTGACCCCGGCGTTGCGGGGTGGGCGGCCGCGGTATAGACTCGGCGCGGCCATTCACACCTCAACGGAGAGGAGAACGACCATGCCACGTGCCCTCCTTGCAGTCGTCCTCGCCGCAGTATTCGGTCTGACATGGGTGCCCGCCGCCGCGGCGCAGAGCTGGAGCGTGCCGAGCGAGAGCCAGCGCTGCCCGTCGAAGTGGGGAGCGGGCGACGAGCGCGGCTCGGGCAACCACATGAAGCCCGCAAGCGTGATGCGGGCCAAAGAGCTCATCAAGACGGGCGAGGTCATCGAGATCGCCCACGTGATGAACGACAAGATGCCGCTCTTCGGCACGCGACGCTTCGACGTGCACGTGAAGCGCACGTTCATGAACGACTTCTCCAACCGCCGGGGTAGCAACGAGGAGCTCGTCGTCTCGGAGATCGGCCAGGTCGGCACCCAGTTCGACGGCTTCGCGCACCAGTCGCACGAGGACAGCCACTACAACTGCTTCAAGACCGGCGCCATCTCGACTCGCGGCGGCTTCACCAAGCTCGGCATCGAGAAGGTGGGCACCCTCATGACCCGCGGCGTGCTCATCGACATCGCGGCGCTCAAGGGCGTGGACACCCTCCCCGACACCTACGAGATCACCGCCAAGGACCTGCAGGACGCCCTGGCGCGCCAGCGGATCACGCTGCAGGCGGGCGACGCGGTGCTCATCAACACGGGCTGGAACAAGCTGTGGGCCAAGGACAACGCGCGGTACGTGAAGAGCTGCCCGGGCATCGGCGTCGGGGCGGCGGAGTGGCTGGCCAAGCAGGACCCGATGCTGGTGGGCGCCGACAACTGGCCGGTCGAGGTGGCCCCGAATCCGGATCCGAAGCTCTCGCTGCCCGTGCATCAGGTCCTGCTCGTGGTCAACGGCATCCACCTGCTCGAGAACCTGAAGCTCGACGAGCTGGCGGCGAAGCAGATCTACGAGTTTGCCTTCGTGATGCAGCCGATGAAGGCGCAGGGCTTCACGGGCTCCACGGTCGCTCCCGTCGCCATCCGCTAGGCGCGGGAGCCCGCCCGCGTCTCGGGTGATCGGTCCCTGCCCTCTTCTCTAAGGGAAGAGGGCAGGGACCGATCTTCCCCATTATCTTGCTTTGGCTGCCCAGCATGATGCGCTGACGCCTTCATCCCTCTCCCCAGTGGGGGAGAGGGCGGGGTGAGGGGGTCGAGCCCGCTCCCCTGATCGTCGATTGACGACGCCTGAACGAGTTCCGGCAACATCAGCATGCATTGGTACCCTGATGTCGCTCGGCTTCACGACCCTGAGCGATTGAGGTCCGAGGAGACGTCGGCATGCAGAAGGCGGATGTGATCCGTATCGTTGGCAGAGAAGGGTTCCGAGAGACCAAGTCGGCCCTGGTGCTTGAAATCCGCCCTAGATCCTTCCTTTCCTTTCTCTGGTTGCCCCGAAGCTACAAGAAGAGGAAAGAGCAGCTCGTGGCCGAGTTTCTCAAGAGCTTCCCAAAGGTATTCATTTGTCCTCATGAACCTGACGATAGTGAGACGCGAGCGAAGGTCCGAACTTGGGAACTCGTTGCAGACAATACTTGGCAGATTCCGCACGAGCTAAGAACGATTGAGTTGGCCTATCCGCCATTCTCTATTGGTGGCTGGACCCTCTACTATGCGTCCGCCACGCTTAGGGCGGATGACTGGCCGTCACAGGGCATTGGAGATCCACTATTGATCGAGGGCTTGATCAAAAGCAAGGGAGTGCAAGGCATTCTGGTCTCGGATCCGGACGGTGATCCCTGGCTCTTCGGCGTTGGTGCGTGGCCTAGTGGCAAGGCGTCGCGATCTCTCTCGTCAACGGTCGGCCTTCTTTCGTCGCCCCCTCACCCTAACCCTCTCCCCCGATGGGGGAGAGGGATGAAGTCTAGAGCTGGAAGGTCTTGACGTAGATGCCGGGTGACCCCTGGGCGTGGCGCATGTGCGGGCGGATCTTCTGGGTCACGGGTGAGGCGTCGCGCTGGGCGAGCCAGGGCGCGCTCTCCGACACCCTGGGATGCTCGAACTCGTAGAGGGTGAGATAGGTGGGCGTGCCGACCACGGCTCGATAGCGGCGGCCGCGGATCACGCCGGGCACCTTCTCGTAGTTGGGCACGTAGATGGTGTTGTACCAGTCGTTGAACTCCGCGTCGACCTCGGGCGGCACGTCCATGCGTCCGATCTGCAGTGACGGCGCCATGCCGCTCTCGGCCACGCTGGGGGGCAGCGTCTTCGGATGGATCATGGCGTAGACGTTGCGGATGAACGTGGTGCCGATGACCTCGGGCGAGCAGCGCTTGGTCCACGGCGTGGGATTGGCCTGCACCTTCTTGTAGGCGGGGCTCTCGAGCACGGCCGGGCTCTCGAGCTCGTAGACGGCGAGGTGCTTGGGTCCCCCCTTCACCGCCTCGTAGCGGGCGCCGCTCAGGAAGCCCGGCACGGCGAGGCGCTCCTTCAGGTGCTCCTCGTTGTACCACTGGTTGAACTCGGCTTCCTTGTCCGCCGGGACGTCCGTCCACACCATCAGGAGTCCGGTGCCCTTCTTGGCCATGTGTGGTCTCTCCTTTGAGGAGCCCCTCAGGGATCAAAAGCGCGATGGCGCTCTTCTACTCCGGCCCCTGGAGCGTGTCAACGGCCCTCCGTGGAGATCGAGGCGAGCGCGGGCCGGCGCAGCAGGGTGACGGCGAGGGGGCCGAGCACCAGGGCCGCGCCCAGCGTGTTGAGGATGGTAAAGCCCCACAGGCCGAGGATCATGCCGCCCGCCGCGGATCCGAAGGCGCCCATCAGTCCCATGGCGAGATCGGCGAGCCCCTGCGTGGGCGCCCGCTCCGCGGGTGACAGCGCATCCGTCAGGAGCGCGCTGCCCGCCACGAAGGCCAGGTTCCATCCCACGCCGTTGAGGAACAGCGCGAAGATGACGAGCACGCGGTCGCTGCCCGGCACCAGCGCCGCCAGCACGACGGCGACGATCAGCAGCGCCGCGCCCACGCCGATCATCGGGAGCCGCCCGAAACGATCGCAGAGCCAGCCTGAGAGCGGCGAGGTCACGTACATGCCGGCCAGGTGAAGGGACACCGCCACCCCGATCGTCTGCACGTTGTGCCCCTGGTCATGGAGATAGACGGGCGAGGTCGACGTCGTGCTGATCATGACGAACTGGCTGATGGAGAGCGTGGCGAGGGCGATCTGAACGCGAACGTCCGCGAAGATCTCACCGGCTCGGCGGGCGACACCGACCGGGCGACCCGCGTCCATGCGCTCCTGGTACTGGCGCGCGACGGTCAGCGGATCCGGCCGCAGGAAGACCTCGATCACGAGCGCGGCCACCGCGAAGCCCGCGATGCTGACGAGAAACGCGCTGGCCGTCTCCGGCACGCCGAGGAGCGCGCCGACTCGAAGGGTCGGGCTCATCAGCATCGGTCCCATGATCGAGCCGATGGTCGAGCCTCCGACGATGAGCCCCATGGCGCGGCCGCGCTCGGCTCCTCCGCTCACGTCGGCGGCGGCGTAGCGAGCGAGGAGATTGGACGTCGTGCCGATCCCGAAGAGGACCATCCCGCCCAGCATCAGCGGGAAACTCCGGATCGTCACGCCGACCATGCCCAGGCCCGCTCCGATGACGGCAATCCCATAGCCCAGGGCCAGGCCGGGCCGACGACCGGAGCGGTTCATCAGTCGGGAGAGCGGCCAGCTCGCCAGCGCGGATCCGAGCCCGCTGATGGCGACGGGCATGCCCGACCAGGTATTCGTGCCCGTGATGCTGGCGGCCATGATGCTGCCGATGGCCAGGGCGATCGATTGGCCGGTGCTCCCGCAGATCTGGGACACGAGGAGCGTGGTCATCAGCTTCTTGCGGACCGAGGGACGACCGGACGTCGTTGTCAGGGCGGGCATGGGGCGGGTGACGCGACCGAGGGGGATCGTATCACGGCTGCCGGATTCTGGTAGAGTCACCCTCGTGGGCGAGCTCTCGGAGATCACCCTGCGCGTCAGTCGCGTCACCCCGTTCCTCGTCGACCTGGGCGGGGGCAAGAACCTCCTCTTCGTCAAGGTCGAGACGGAGTCCGGCCCGCACGGCTGGGGCGAGTGCTACACGCAGGCCGACCGCGACACGAGCATCATCGCTCTTGTCGATGCGCTGGGCCGCTACCTGGTGGGGCGCGACGCCTCGCACATCACGCATTTCCTCCACGTGGCCTACCACGACTTCGCGGCCAAGCGCGGAGCCATGGATTTCTGGAGCGCGGTCAGCGGCCTCGAGCAGGCACTGTGGGATATCGCGGGGAAGCGCCACGGCGTGCCCGTGCACGCGCTGCTGGGCGGGCCGTGCCGCGAGCGCATCCGCGTCTACGCCAACGGCTGGTACGGCAAGAGCAAGACGCCGGCCGACTATGCCGCGCTCGCGCGCGAGACGGTGGCCCGCGGCTTCGGCGCCCTCAAGTTCGATCCCTTCCCCGGCCCCTGGCGGACGCATCTCTCCCGCGAGCACGAGGAGCAGGCGGTGGCGACGGTGGCCGCCGTGCGCGAGGCCGTCGGCGCCGAGGTCGATCTGCTCATCGAGGTGCACCGGCGCCTCGCGCCCATGCACGCGGTGCGCATCGCGCGAGCCCTGGAGCGCTTCCGGCCCTTCTGGTACGAGGAGCCCGTCTCCTCCACGAACCTGGAGGCCCTCGCCGAGTGCCGACGCCAGATCAGCATCCCCGTGGTCACCGGCGAGGAGCTCTACACGCGCGCGGAGTTCCGCCGCGTCTTCGAGCTGCGCGCGGCGGACATCGTCAATCCCGACGTGTGCAACTGCGGAGGCATCCTCGAGCTCCGCGCCATCGCCCAGATGGCGGAGCCGTCCTTCGTGACCGTCTCACCCCACAACTACAACAGCACCACGGTGGGGCTCGCCGCCACCCTCCAGGTCTCGGCGGCCATCCCGAACTTCCTCATCACCGAGTACTTCGTGAACTTCGAGGCTCGCGGGCGTGAGATCGCGAGCCCCGGCTTCGAGGTCCGCGACGGCTACATCGCCGTCCCCCAGAGCCCCGGTCTAGGCATCGAGCTGGACGAGGCCGCGCTCGCGCGTCATCCGGGACGCCAGTTCCCGCCGCGCGCCCTGCCCTCGCCAGCCGACGAAGGCCCGTAGCAACCAGGAGAGAGGACTCCGCCATGATCTCCAAGTTCTCGACCGTCTACGCCGGCCACGTCGATCTTCCCGACATGGGGCAGATGGCCACACCCGCCAACGAGCGCCGCTACTCGAACGAGCACCTGGCCACGGTCTTCTCGAAGACCGAGGCCATCGCCCGCTGCATGGACGAGCACGGCTACAGCACCCTCTGGCTGGCCGAGCACCACTTCCAGCGCGAGGGCTACGAGTGCCTGCCCAACATCCTGATGCTCGCCGTGCATCTCGCGCATCTGACCTCCCGGCTCCGCACGGGCTGCGGCTTCAACATCACGCCCATGTGGCACCCGCTCCGCCTGGCCGAGGACTATGCCGCCGCCGACATCTTGACGGGCGGGCGCACCGTCTTCGGCGTGGGTCGCGGCTATCACACCCGCGAGGTGGAGACCTTCGGCGCCCCCATGCTCGACGCCGAGGCCAATCGCGATCTCTTCGAGGAGCAGGTCGACATCATCATGAAGGCCTTTCACTCGGAGTCCTTCGCGCACAAGGGCAAGCACTACACCCTGCCGCCCGCCGTGCCGTACCGCGGGTACGAGCTCAAGGAGCTGACCCTGGTCCCCCGTCCCCTCCGGCAGCCGGTGGAATGCTGGCAGCCCGTGGTGAGCGCGAGCGCGCGCGGGCTCGACTTCATGATCAAGCACCGCATCAAGGGGCTGATCGGCGGCGGGGCGGCGACGATGGCGGAGAAGTCGATCTTCGCGTATCAGGACGCGGCGCACCGCGGCGGGCTCGACTACAAGCTCGGCGAGGGACTGAGCCTCGGCATCTTCTATCACCTCGCCGAGTCACGCGAGCGCGCGGTGCGCGAGATCACCCCGTGGTACGAGGAGCACGTCAAGATGTTCGGCCCGCTGGGCTTCGTGCCCGGCATCACCCCGTCGCAGCTCGAGGCATCGACCAAGCGCGGCGGCTGGGATGCGGGCGGGGTGCCCACGCTCGAGCACTACACCCGGGTCGGCGCGTGGTTCGCCGGCCCACCCGAGGAGCTGGTCGCCTACCTCAAGACGCTCGAGCAGGCGTACCCCGGCCTCGAGCACGTGCACCTGAGCAACAGCATGGGCACGCCGCAGAAGGTGATGCTGGAGCAGCTCGCCTGGCTCGGCAAAGAGGTGATGCCGGAGTTCACGCGCCGCTAAGCGGGGTCGCTAGGCGGGGTCAGGTCTCACATTCCTACAATTCGCGTGAGCCGCCCGTCCGCCCACAGGCCACTGTGCCGCCTGATGTCATAATGTGAGACCTGACCCCTACTTGAGCGACATGTCGTAGGCGCGGATCAGCTCGTCGCTGCGCGCCTTCCAGGCCACCCGCTTGTTGACGCCGTAGAGGTCGATCTGCTGGTAGAGGGGGACGGCCGGGACCTCCTCGATCCACAGCTTGTTGATGCGGTGGTACTGGGCGAGACGCTTCTTCTCGTCCATCTGCGTCTGCGCCTCCTCGACCATCCCGTTGAAGTCTTCGTTGTGCCAGTTCACGAAGATGTTGGGCGATTTGAACAGAGGCACGTAGATCGCCTCGGCATCCATGGTCGGGTGCCCCCAGCCGATCAGCCAGACGGGGCCCGCCTTGTGCACGTACACCTGGTTGTTCAGGTAATTGACGAACTCGAACGTCCTGAGCGTCGTGCGGATCCCCGCCTTCGTCAGCTGCCCGGCCACCGCCTCCGCGACCTCCTTGTCGCGCACGTAGCGTCCCTGCGGGCCGTTGAGGACGATGTCCACGCCGTTGGGAAGACCGGCCTCGGTCAGGAGCTTCTTCGTGCGGGCGAGGTCCTGCTTGATCGGCTTCAGCGAGGGGTCGTAGCCGAAGTGCATGCTGGTCAACATGGTGGCCACCCGGATCGCCTTGCCGTCCATCACACCCTTGATGATCTCATCCGCGTCGACGGCGTAGGCGATGGCCTGGCGGACGCGCTTGTCGGCGGTGGGTCCGTTGTAGGGCCCGGTCGGCTTGTGGTTCGCGTCCATCTGGTGAGTGTAGATCATGAGCTGGAT
>Ga0137377_10005420_pt1 | contig 10213 bp, 3 predicted proteins | sample SagtaG_22_FD_104815 | JGI IMG/M metagenome (GOLD analysis project Ga0137377, IMG submission 104815) | Vadose zone soil microbial communities from Sagehorn Ranch, Mendocino, California, USA - Sage2_L_40_16 metaG | ecosystem: Environmental > Terrestrial > Soil > Vadose zone | place: USA... | reverse complement strand
GCCGACCCTGGCGCACCGCACCCCGCACGGCGAGCACCTGATCTACCGGACCCCGCCCGGCTGGGAAGGCCGGGCGTGGGTCGGCAAGGACCCGGCCAACCCAGTCCCCGCCGGAGTGGATCTGCGTATGCCCGGCCAGATCCTGATGGCCGCACCATCGGTGGTTCCCGGCCCGGACGGGCAGGGCCGCTACGGCCCGGTCAGCTCCAGTCGCGCCGTCGCGCTCCCGGCCGCCTACCTGACCGCCTGGACCCCGCAGCCCGCGCCCCGGCCTCCGGGACGGTCGGTGCCGATCCCGCCAGACAGCGCCGACCGAGCCGCCCGGTACGTCCACGACGCCATGACGAATATCGCCGCCGAGCTCGGCGCCCGCCCGCCTGGAGGGCGCAACGCCGCCGCCTACACTGCCGGACTCAAGGCCGGTTCGCTGCTCGGCGCGGCCCGCGCCACGCTCGGCGGTGAACAGGCGGCCGATGCCTGGACCGATGAAGTCGCCGAGCAAGCGCTCGTGGGCGCCGCGCAGCGCAACGGCTACATCGACAAGGACGGCGAGGCTGAAGCCCGTCGTGCGATCCGCTCTGGGTTCCGCAACGGACTGCGCCAACCGCGTGCGCTGCCCGACTTCAGCACCTCCCGTCCGGCCCAGGTCGCCCCGCCCCCGCCCCGGCCCCGGGTCAACCACGAGCGGGAACCGGCACCCGCTGGCGTCCGCGATCCCGGGACCGTCGTCCTCGAGTCTGACACTCCCCGCATGCAGGCCAACCGTGCCGCCGTGGCCGCCAACCACGCCTACCGGGCCGGTGACCTGGATGCCGCGCGGCAGCTCATCGACCAGACCGCCGCCCTGGACCCCTCCCGAGCTGACCTGTGGCAGCAGCATCGCGAGCAGATCGCCGCCCGCGGCCTGATCGTGGACGCCCAAGCTGCCTACGCCAGCGGCGACCGCCAGCGCGTTCAGGACCTCCTTGGCCAGGCCCGCCAGCTCGACCCGCGAATGCCAGCCATCTGGGACGGTGACCTGCCCGGCCCGCCCTCAACTCGTACAGCCGACCACTCCCGTGAGCGTGCAGCCGAGCCAGGACGCGGCGGTCCAGCCGGTAGCAGCCTTGCCGTCCAAGGCACCGAGACCAGGCAGCAAGCCCGCGCCGCCGTCGCTCCAGCAGGACCGGAAGCACCCCGGCCGTCGTGGCCGGAATCACCATCTCGCAGCGAGCCGGCCATCCCGGCGCCAAGGACCGCAGCGGAGGCAGACCGCGCGCAGCCATCCCTGCCGGAACATGACGCGGCGGCAGCGCGCGAATCGCGAGCAGATGCCGGAATCCCCGCAGAGGACATGCAGCCAGGAACCGAACCGGCCGACGACGACCCGTCGACCCGCTGGCCCGCACCCAACCCTCGTGCCGCCCCGTCGGCGGACTGGCGTGACCAGCTTCTCGCCGACGGCCGCCGGTCATGGCAGCCCAGCCCGAGCCAGCCCCGCGACCCGTCCGCATCCGCTGCGCCTGAACGTCATGCCTCACGCCCTGGCATCGAGCCAGACACATGACCCGAGTGATCTGCATCACCTTATGAATGATGGGAAAACGCATGGCTGAGCAGCAAGGTGAGTTCGGCGTCCCGGCCGCGGAGGAGGGACTTGCGGGGCAGGCGCGCAGGCTGGGGCAGCAGCACCGCTCTACTGTGGTCACCCCGTTCGGGGATGTGGAACACCTGTGCTGGGATGCCGGAAGCGCGCGCCTGCTCGACATACTCGGCGTCACGTCCCCCACCACGGCGGACAACGCTCCCGGACGGCAGCGCCTGATCGAGGCCTACTGCGACGCGCTCGAAGGCCGCGAGCCCGGGGACGACGGCCCCGGCTCATGACGGGTAAGCGTCGGCGCTGGGACAACTTCGGCGAGCCGCTGTTCGGGGAAGAATGGTGGGTCGCTGACCAGAAGCTGTTCGAGGACTCCCTCGTCCGCCAGCAATCCAGCCCGCCCGCTCCGCGGCGCCGGTCACGGCGGACCGGTACGATCCGGAAGCGGAACCGGGCAGCGCCGTCCGGCCTGGTGCAGGACATGCTGCCGGGGTTCGGCGAGGAGCAGGGAGCCGCCGACGGTGAACCAGTACGGGGAGATGGCCTGCAGGCACTGGGCACGGTGGCTGCCGGAACGGTTTGCGGCGATCGAGAACCCGGAGGCGTTCTTCACCGGCCTGGGCGACGAGGCCGAGCAGAGGATCACCGCGCTGGCCTGGGAGCTGGCGGGGGACGACCCGCTGGGCGAGGGGTATCTGGACAAGGCCGGGCGGCTGGGGGAGGCCCGGCACCGGGCCGAGCAGCTCGTGCTGGACGAGATGATCCTGCTGCCCCCGGAACCGGGAACGGACCCGGCCAGCCCGCAGTAGCGTCCTTCCGCCCCGGCGGCCAGGAAGACCTGGCCCCGTCGGGCGCGGTCAGCCGGGTCCGCGCCAACCTGGCCGCGCTGTCGGTCCTGCGGACCGCGCAGCGCGAGCACCGCCCCGCGACGCCAGCCGAGCAGGAGGTGCTGGCCCGCTGGTCGGGCTGGGGCGCGGTGCCGGAGGTGTTCGACGACCGCCGGGCCGAGTTCGCGTGGGCACGCGAGCAACTCGCCGTCCTGCTGTCCCCGGCCGAACTGGCGGCCGCCCGGCGGAACACGCTGAACGCCCACTACACCGACGCCGCGCTCGTCCAGCAGATATGGGGGACGGTCCGGGCGCTGGGCTTCGAGCACGGCCGGGCGCTCGAACCGGGCTGCGGCAGCGGGAACTTCCTCGCGTTCGCGCCCGACGGCACGCAGGTGACCGGGATCGAGCTGGACCCGGTGACGGCGGGCATCGCGGGCCTGCTCTACCCCGGTGCCGAGATCCGCGCTGAGTCGTTCGCCGACAACTGTGACACCGAGGGCAGTTATGACCTGGCCATCGGGAACGTGCCGTTCGGCAACATGGTCCTGCACGACCGTCGCCACAACCCGGCCGGGCACAGCATCCACAACCACTTCATCGTCAAGGCGCTGCACCTGGTCCGGCCGGGCGGCCTGGTGGCCGTGCTCACCTCCCGGTTCACGATGGACGCCCGCAACCCGGCCGCGCGCCGAGAGATCGCCGCGCTGGCCGACCTGCTCGGCGCGATCCGCCTGCCCGGCGGCGCCCACCAGCGTGCCGCGGGCACCAGCGTCATCACCGACCTGCTCGTGCTCCGCCGCCGCGAACCAGGCCGCGCGCCTGGCGCGGTCGCCTGGGAGAAGACACGGCACGCCGAACTGGACGGCGTCCAGGTACCGGTCAACGAGTATTTCCTGGACCACCCGGACGCGGTGCTCGGCCATATGGGAGCCGTCCACGGCGCCTACCGGACTGACGACCTGGTGGTCCGCCCAGCGGGCAACACGATCGCCGCGTTCGCCGCCGCCCTGGATGCGCTGATTTCCTCGGCCCGGCAGCGCGGCCTCGCCTACCTGCCAGCAGACCGAGGGCCGGAGCCACCCCGTTCTGTGAAACCCGAAGCTGCGCGGTCCGCCCAGCCCGACGGGTACCTGCGTGCCCGACCCGACGGCACGTTCACCCGCGTCGCCTTCGGCGCTGAACAGCCGCATGCCGTTCCGGCCAGCCAGACCGCCGAGCTCGCAGATCTGCTCGCGCTGCGCGACAGCGCACGGGCGCTGCTGGCAGCCGAGGCAGCCTCGGCCGAGGACACGCCCGAGATCGCCGGGCTGCGGGCCGGACTCGGCCGCCGCTACGACCACTACCTCGCCACCTACGGGCCGCTGAACCGGTTCTCGCTGCGGCGCACCGGCCGGACCGACCCGGCCACCGGCGAGCCGGTCCTGGCCCGGATCCGGCCACGGCAGGGCAAGTTCGCCGCCGACCCATTCGCCCCGCTGGTCTACGCGCTGGAGCAGTTCGACCCGGTCGGCCAGCGAGCCGCCAAGGCCTCCATCTTCCGCGAACGGGTCATCGCCCCGCGCGCGCCGCGGCTCGGCGCCGACACCCCGGCCGACGCGCTGGCCATCTGCCTCGATGCCCGGGGCGAGCCGCGGCTGGACGAAATCGCCCGGCTGCTCGGCACCACCGAGGACGACGCCCGCGCCCAGCTCGGCACGCTCGTGTTCGACGACCCAGGAACCGGGCGGCTAGTACCCGCCGCCGAGTACCTGTCCGGCAAGGTGCGCGAGAAGCTGCGGCACGCCGAGCAAACAGCCGAGGACGACTCCCGGTTCGCGGCCAACGTCACCGAACTGCGCCGGGTCATCCCGCCCGACCTGACGCCGGGAGAGATCGACGCCCGGCTCGGCGCCGCATGGATCGATGCGACCTACGTCCAGCAGTTCCTGCGCGAGATACTCGACGACCCGCGGCTGCGGGTCGAGCATCCCGGCGGGCAGATCTGGGCGGTCCGCGGCGACCCGCACACGGTGCTCGCCCGCTCCACCTGGGGTACCAGCCGCTACCCCGCGCCGCAGCTCGCGCAGGCCCTGCTGGAACAGCGCAGCATCGAGGTCCGTGACACCGTCACCGATGCGCATGGCCAGGACCGTTCGGTCCTCAACGCCGACGCGACCCTGGCCGCACAGGAGAAAGCGGCCGAACTGGCCGAACGGTTCTCGGACTGGGCCTGGGAGGACCCGGCCCGCGCGGCCGCGCTGGCCCGCACCTACAACGACCGGTTCAACAGCCTGGTGTTGCGCAGCTACGACGACGTTTCGCTCTCCCTGCCCGGCCTGGCCCTGACCTTCCGGCCCCGGCCGCACCAGGTCGCCGCGGTCGCCCGGATGATCGGCGAGCCCGCGGTGCTGCTGGCCCACGAGGTCGGCGCGGGAAAGACCGCCGAGATGATCATGGGCGTGACCGAGCTGCGGCGGCTCGGCCTGGTCCGCAAGCCCGCGGTCGTCGTCCCGAACCACATGCTCGAGCAGTTCGCCCGGGAATGGCTCCAGCTCTACCCGCAAGCCAAGGTGATGACCGCCGGGCAGGAGGATTTGCAGCGGAACCGGCGCCGCGAGTTCGTCGCCCGCTGCGCCACCGGCACCTGGGACGGCATCGTCATGTCCCGGTCGGCGTTCGAGCGCATCCCGCTCAGCGCACACGAGCAGCAGGAATACATGGACCGCGAGCTGGAGCAGATGCGCGAGTGGATCCGGGCGGCACGGAGCGCCGACGGCATCACGGTCAAGAAACTCGAAGGCGCGCTGCTGCGCGCCGAGGAGCGGCTGCGCGCCAAGCTCGACTCGGCCAAGGACCCGGGCATCACCTTTGAGGCGACCGGGATCGACTACCTGTGCATCGACGAGGCGCACGGGTACAAAAACCTGCGGACCCCCTCCAACATCAGCGACGCGGCGATCGATGGGTCCATGCGGGCCTCCGACCTGGACATGAAGATCGACTACCTGCGCCGCCGCAACGGAGCCCGGGTGGTCACCTTCGCTACCGCCACCCCGATCGCCAACTCGGTCACCGAGGCGTACGTGATGCAGCGCTACCTGCGGCCGGACCTGCTTGGGGCTGCGGGCATCGAGGTCTTCGACACGTGGGCGGCGACCTTCGGCCAGGTGGTCTCCCAGGTCGAGCTGGCCCCCGAAGGCGGCAGCAACTTCCGGATGAAGAGCCGGTTCGCCCGGTTCGCCAACGTCCCCGAGATGCTCCGGATGCTGCACGTAGCCGCCGACGTGAAGACCGCCGAGGACCTGGCCCTGCCCGTCCCGGACCTTATACAGCGGCCCGACGGCCAGCGCGCGCCGGAAACTGTGACCGTCGAGCCGTCCGACGAGCTGCTCGACTATGTGCGCGACCTCGGCGACCGGGCCGCCAAGGTCCGCAGCCGGGCCGTGGACCCGGACGAGGACAACATGCTCAAGATCTCCGGCGACGGCCGCCGCGCCGCGCTGGACCTACGGCTGCTGGGCTTGCCGCAGACGACCCCGGGCAAGGTAAGCGCCGCCGCCGACCGGATCGCCGCGATCTGGAAGGCGCATCAGGACGACGAGTACTTCGACCCCGGCGGCATCCCCTACTCGGTGCGCGGATCACTGCAACTCGTGTTCTGCGATCTCGGTACGCCCGGGCCGGACTGGAACGCCTACGACGAGCTCCGCGACCAGCTCGTTGCCCGCGGCCTGCCCTCTGAGGCGATCCGGTTCATCCACGAAGCCAAGACCGACCGGGACAAGGCCCAGCTGTTCGCCGCCAGCCGGGTCGGCCGGGTCGCCGTCCTGATCGGTTCCACCGAGAAGATGGGCGTCGGCACCAACGTGCAGGACCGGGCCATCGCCCTGCACCACCTGGACGCACCCTGGCGGCCCGCCGACGTCGCCCAGCGCGACGGCCGCATCCTGCGGCAGGGCAACCTCAACTCCCAGATCGAGATCATCCGGTATGTCACCGAACGGTCCTTCGACGGCTACATGTGGCAGACCCTGGAACGCAAGGCCCGGTTCATCGGCCAGGTGATGCACGGCCGTCTCGACACCCGCGAGATCGCCGACATCGGCGACACCGCGCTGTCCTTCAGCGAGGTCAAGGCCATCGCCACGGGCAATCCACTGCTTATGGACAAAGCTGAAGCCGACGCCGCCCTGGCCCGGCTCCAGCGCGGTGAACGGGCCCATCTGCGCAACCAGGACGCGCTCCGCCACGCCATCGGCGACTTCGAGGCCGAGATCGCCAGGCTCACCGTGTTCGCCGACGCCGCCGACGCCGCGATCGCCCGGCGGCAGGACACCCGCGGCGAGAAATTCATCATGACCGTCGACCAGGTGCGCCATGACAAGCGCGCCGACGCCGGCCAGCACGTCAAGGACATCCTTGAGCGGGAAGCAGCCGGACTGGCCGGGCAGTTGCGCCGGGCCGTAAGCGTCGGGTATCTCGGCGGGTTTCCCGTCAGCGCAGACGTGCACCGCTCGCTCGGCACGACGAAAATCGCCCTCAGCTTTGAGGGCGCACCCGGCACCACGATCGACCTGCCCGCCTCCGGCCTCCGCGGCGCTGATCCCGTCGGCTTGGTGACACGGCTAGAAAACCGTCTTACCCAGATGGAGACAAGCAAGGCCAATGCGCTGGCCGACATCGATCACGCTCGCCGTCAGATCACCCACGCGCGCAGCAGCATCGGCCAGCCCTTCCCGCACGCCGAGGAGCTCGCCGCCGCGCGGGAACGGGTCCGTGAGATCGACGAAGCGCTGGACCGCATGGCACAGCAGGATCCGGGTCGTGCCGGAGCCCCCGGGCAGGAAGCCAGCAGTGGCAGCGGCCCTCACGAATGCGGAGGCCGTCCAGCCGCAGCAGGAACAGGCACGGCGTTTGACCGTGACGATCAGCACACCACCGCACAGCCCGAGCATGCCGTCGGCCCAGCCGCAGGTCCGGGCGACAGCCGTCGCATGGACGCCAACCGCGCCGCTGTAGCTGCCAACCAGGCCTACCGGAGCGGCGACCTGGATCAGGCCCGGCAGCTGATCGACCAGGCCGCCGCCCTGGACCCCTCGCGTGCCGGGCTTTGGCAGCAGCACCGGGAGCAGATCGCCGCCCGGCGGCTGATCCTCGAGGCCCGGGCGGCGCATGCCGCAGGCGACCACCAGAGAGCGGACAGGCTCCTCAGTGATGCCCGCCAGCTCGACCCGCGCATGCCAGCCATCTGGGACGGCGACCTGCAGGCCTCCCTGCCTGCCCGGCCAGCCTCCTACGGTCCCGCGCACGAAGCCCCGGCGTCAGGCCCGCGCCAGCCCTCCATGGCAGTCCGGCTAGCGGCCCGAGCCGACGCGGCCGCGCCCCAGCCGGAAATCTCCGCGCAGGCCGGCCAGGACCCACCGCGACCATCGTGGCCAGCTCGCAGCCATCCGCATCCAGAGTCACCTCCGGTGGCGGGCAGCGGATCGTCATCGGCGCCGTCCTCCGGCGCGGTACCGGCCGGAGCGCGGCTCCATCTAGGAACCGCGATGCATGACGCAGACACCAGCGCCCAGCGAGCCGCCAGCGACCCGTCGCGCTGGCCGGCGCCCAACCCACGTGCCATTGACCAGAACCTACGGCCGGAAGAGCAAGCCTGGCCGAAACCGGGTACCGGCCAGCCGCCGAACGGGAAACAGCGCATTCCCTGCACCGCAGCCGGGACAGAACCGGTCAGGAGCCGCAACTCTCAACGGTCGGCAGCACCCGAAGCCGACTGGCGCGACCAGATCCTCCACCAGGCCCGCCAGCCAGGACAGCCTGGCCCGGGCTGGCCCCACAGCCCCACCTTGCACAATACGCCCGAACTGGGCGCCCCGGATGCAGGACTTGAGCCAGGCCGATGACCTGGCCGGCATCGGCCGCCCACCTCGACAGTTCAGGACGCCCTCGAGTGCAACTCACAGCAGGCTTCCCGTCAGCCAGGCCGCGCTGCGCTCAGCGCGCCGACGCCGGGATCGCCGCGTGCCCCGCAGCGTGCACCTCCGGGCCTACGGATGCCCCGCAGGCCATTGGATGGCATCTGACCTCACGCCGCCCTCGTCGGCGCCCTCCCGGAGAGCAGCCCCTCGGCGCACGTGCAGTTTCGGTAATCCCGGGGCAGACCGCTCGGGAGTTTCCGTAGAGTAATGCCTTCCGTCCGGTATGGGGAGGCTGCCGTGGAGGGTAACGCTGCGGGCAGGGACCTGGTGGTGCTGGCGCTGCCGGGCGTCCAGCGGTTCATCACCGAGGCACGGTCCACCGCCGACGTGGCGGCCGCCAGCGAAATCTACGCCGCGCTGGCCGCTCGTGCCGCGAGCTCGTTAATGACCTGGCCTGGCGCCGAACCCGTGCTGCCGGCGCCACCGACCGGAGCGCGGGCCGTCCCGCAGACCGACGTCCCGGGGGTGCCCAACCGCGTCGTCGTCCTGATCCCGGCCGACGACGGCCGGGACGCGGCCGAGCAGGCCGCCGACGCGGTGCGGAAGGCGTGGGACGGCTATGTCTGCGAGGTGTTCCCCGCCGGGGACAAGACCACCCCCGGCTTCCCGGACGTGCAGTGGGTCTGCGTCCCCGCATCCGATGACGGCTACCCGGCCCAGTGGGACCGGGCCCAGCGGCTGCTGGCCGCCCGCCGCCTGGTGCGCAGCTTCGACCCGGTCCCGGACCAGGAATGGCGGCAGCGCACCCTGTGCTCGCTGGCGCCCCGCTGGCCCGCCGAGCCCGAGCCGCCGTCCGGGCTGAGGGAACACGAGCGGCGGATGCCGCTCAGCACCGTCGGCTGGGTCAAGCGGCGCTGGCCGAACCGGCCCGGCCACACGAGGACCGGCTTCTCCTCCACCCCCTCGATCGCCTCCGCGCCGCACCGGCGCGCGGCCCTGTCGCACTGGGCGGACGCCGGGGTCCGCGGAGCGGTGGAGGACCTGGCCCGGTTCGAGCAGCAAGTGCGCCACGCCCTGGGCCTGCACGGCCAGGAAGCCCCCGTCCCCGGGCTGCCCGAGGAACCTACCGATAAGGCGGCCCGCTGGCTGGCGGAGTCCGGAGGCCCGTGGGTGTACGAGGACCGGTGGCGGCCGCAGACGCTGGCCCGCGAGGCCACCTCCGACCCGGCCCGACGGGCCGAACTGGAACGCCAGATCACGAAGCCGACCGCCGACGGGCAGCGCGCCGCTGGCCGGCTCGCCGAGGCCATGGACCGGCTGCGCCGGGACGACCCGGCGATCCCGCGGCTGACCGGCTACCTCGCGGTGCTCGTCCAGGACCTGGACAACATGGGCCGCTTCCTCGGCGGGACCGCCACCTGCGACGCGGGGACGCGGATCACCGTGAGCCCCCAGGACCACGAACGGGTGTCCGGCGAGCTGATCGCCGTCGCCGCGCTCCAGGCCCGCGCGCTGGAGCACGGGACGCCGCAGGCCGGAACGCTGCACGGCGTGCCGGTGTACGCCGGCGGGGACGACCTCTTGGCGTTCGTCCCGGCCGCCACCGCGCTCGCGGCCGCGGAGGCATGCCACGCCCTGATCCCGCCGTCGCTGCCGACGGCCAGCACCGCCGTGTTGTTTTTCCACTATCACATGGGTCTCCAGCAGGCAATGCGCGAGGCGCGCAGCCTGCTGGGCCAAGCCAAGCACGAGCTTCATGCCCGGCGCCAGGACAAACACGCGCTGGCGGTGGAGTACATGCGGCGATCCGGGACGAGCGCGTACTCGATCCAGCCCTGGTCTGCCGACGGCGGCAGCAGCGCGGAGCTGTTCCGGCTGTTCGGGCGGGAAGCCCAGCACCGCCT
>Ga0137377_10005416_pt1 | contig 10217 bp, 5 predicted proteins | sample SagtaG_22_FD_104815 | JGI IMG/M metagenome (GOLD analysis project Ga0137377, IMG submission 104815) | Vadose zone soil microbial communities from Sagehorn Ranch, Mendocino, California, USA - Sage2_L_40_16 metaG | ecosystem: Environmental > Terrestrial > Soil > Vadose zone | place: USA... | reverse complement strand
GCGATGTGCTGAAACTGGTTCTCGTCCGCTCGCTCAAGCTAATTTCAGCCGGAACAATCATCGGCCTGGTTGTTGCCTTAATGAGTACCCACACGTTGCGAGCTTTGCTCTACAGCGTGAGCGCATTCGACGCGGCGACATTTGCACTGGTGACGATTCTACTTGGCGCCATCGCGCTGGCGGCAAGTTATCTGCCGGCAATGCGCGCAACCAGGGCCGACCCAATGATCGTGCTCGGTCACAACACTTAGCCGTGAACAAGACGTTTCTTTCCCTCCTTTCTGTTTGTTTGGCGATCAGTGGCGTTTTCGGCGCAGAGGAAAAAAATGCCGCGGAAGCGTTCGAGCGAATGAAGTCTTTCGCCGGTGACTGGGAAGGTACCGCGGAATGGACGGGAGCTCGCACCGGTACCTATCCGATGAAGGCAAACTATTACCTGACCGGAAACGGCTCGGCGCTAGTGGAGAATCTGATCGCAGAAGAATCGCCGATCATGACGAGCGTTTATCATCTGGATGGCGCCGATCTTCGTATGACGCACTTCTGCGGAGCGCAAAATCAGCCGCGCTTAAAAGCGGACCAGGTGGATCTCTCGCGCGGCCTGATCAACTTTGCTTTCGTCGATATCACGAACCTTCGCTCGCCAGATGCACCTCATGTGCACGGAATGGAGATGCGTTGGATCAACCCGAACCACATCAACGTCACCTTTCTTTTCCAAAGTGGAAACAAGGAGAGCCGCGAACGGATCGATTTGAAACGTGCGGCTAAAAAACATGATTAAACTCCGCGGACTCGAACGCAGATACCCGTTAGGCAAGGAGAAATTTTTCTACGTCCTGCGCGATATCAATCTGCACATCGCCGAAGGTGAATTCGTTTCGGTGATGGGACCATCAGGCGCAGGCAAATCGACGCTGTTGCACATCCTCGGGATGCACGACCACGGCTGGGAGGGCGAATATTCTTTGAACGAAACGGCCGTGCATCATTTGAAGCCGAAAGAGCGCGCCACGCTCCGGAACGAGCAGGTCGGTTTCGTGTTCCAGCAGTACCATTTGCTCGACGATCTCACGGTTTACGAGAACCTCGAGATCCCGCTGTCATATCGTCGTTATAGCAAAAGCGAGCGCGCCGCGATGGTGGCGGACATGCTCGATCGGTTTCATATCGTTGGGAAAAAGGATTTGTATCCGCGTCAGCTATCCGGCGGACAACAGCAACTCGTAGGTGTTGCCCGGGCAATCATCGCTGAACCGAAGCTTCTGCTCGCTGATGAGCCGACGGGAAATCTGCACTCCAGTCAGGGTGATTAAATCATGGAGCTTTTTCGCAAGCTCAATGGCGAAGGCATGACCATCGTGCATGTCACACACTCGGACAAAAACGCTTCGTATGGGAAACGCGTCATTCAATTGCGCGATGGGTGGATCGTTAACAACTAGCTGGAGAATTTTGCCATGATTCTGGATTCGTTTCGTCAGGATGTTCGAGTCGGATTGCGAGTCTTGTTTAAAGACAAAACGTTTTGTTTTTTGGCAGTGCTCGTGCTTGGTCTCGGCATTGGCGGTGCAACAACCCAATTCACAATCGTTAACGCGATCGTGTTGCGCGGATTCTCCTTCCCGCATCCGGAACAGTTAATGAGCGTCGGCCTGATGGATCCCAAGGCGAGCGATCAAAACAACAATTTCGGTCTCGGCAATATTCCGACCGCTCAGGATTACGAGGAGCTGAAAGCGACGCAGAAATCATTCTCGATGATGGCCGGCTATCTCAATGGATCGACAGTCAACGTCACTTACAAAAATAATCCGCAACGTTATACCGGTGGTTACGTAACCGAAGATTTTTTCAAGATTATCGGTGTCTCGCCGGTGCTTGGTCGCGATTTCACCGCCGCGGACAATAAATCGGGCGCGGAAAAGGTCACCATTCTGGGAGACGAAATCTGGCAACGCGATTTCGGCGCCGACCCAAACGTTGTCGGACAAAGCGTCCGAATTAACGGCAAATCCGCGACCATCATCGGGGTGATGCCGCCGAATTTTAAGTTCCCGGTTTCGGAGGAGCTGTGGACGCCTTTATACAATGAGTTTCCGCCACAGCCGCGCGGCGACTTGCGGCTGGGAGCGAGTAATAATGCGCCCGCAGTCATGGGCCGGCTCAAGGCGGGTGTGACTATTGATCAGGCGAATGCGGAATTTATTACTCTTGCTCGCCATTTGGCAGAGGACAATCCCAAGACAAATCAGAATCTGACGTCGGCCAGCGTGCAGCCGCTGCTGAATACATTCACGGGCGTCCAATTTCGTCAGACCGTCTGGGCAATGCTCGCCGCGGTCATTCTGGTGTTGCTGATCGCCTGTGTGAACGTGATGAACATGCAGTTCGGCCGTGCTGCGTTGCGCGCAAAGGAACTGGCGATTCGCGGCGCACTCGGCGCGACGCAGTGGAGACTCGTGCGGCAAATGTTGACCGAGAGTCTGGTGGTCGCAGTGTTCGGCGCCATCGCAGGCGTGATCATCGCCTATTGGGCCATCGATTTTTACGTTCGGTCGATTAACGCGTTGCCCTTTCCGGCACCTTATTATTGGAAATTCACGATCGATGGGTCGGTGCTCGTTTTCACCGTCGCGATCACTCTGCTGGCCACGATCGCCTCCGGTCTCGTCCCGGCATTCCTAAGCGCCAGAGGCAACGCAGCGGAGATCATGAAAGAAGGCGGCCGCGGCAATAGCAGTCGATTGGTCAACATCATCACCCGCGTGCTAGTGGTCGGGCAAATCGCGCTGACTGCAGCGCTATTGATCGCCGCGACGCTCGAAATCAAATCGATCCGAAATCAGATGAAGCTGGACTACGGGTACGACGAAAATGGAATTTATGCTGCGCGGATGGCTTTGATGGAGGGCGCGTATCCAAGTGAAGATTCCCGGCGCGAATTTTTCCAGCGTGCAGTGCGCGCTCTGCAGGCCAATTCCCAGTTCAAATCCGCCGCGATGAGCAGTCGCTTCCGCATGACATTCGACAGCCAGGGCCAATACGAAGTTGACGGTCAAAATTATCTCACCGATCGGGATCGCCCGCGCGGAAATTTCGAATCGGTCTCGGACAATTATTTCACGACGCTTGGTTTGAAAATTCTCGAAGGCCGTGATTTCACCGTCGACGATGTCGATTCGAAACAACCGGTGGCAATTGTGAATGCGAGTTTTGCCCGAAAATATTGGGGCAACCAGAGCGCGATTGGTCACCAGGTCCGAATCTTCAATCCCGGTCAGCCGCAGCCGTGGCGAACTATTGTCGGCGTCGTGCCGGACACGTTGATGCAAGGTCCGTTCGATCAGCAAACCGAGAGCGTGGGATTTTATATGCCATTGCTGGGCGCATCTCCGGCTCCTCAATTTTGTACGATCCTTGTTCGTCCGCGCGCAGGTCAACGGGCTGACACGCTTGGCCCGGCTTTGAGCAGAGCGGTTGCTGAGCTCGATTCGAACCTCCCGACTTATTTTGCCGGAACGCCGGGACGATTTCACAATGAAATTCTCTCCGCCAATCGCATCATTGCGACGTTGTTCACGATTTTCGGAATCGTCGCGTTCATTCTTTCCGCCGTTGGACTTTATGGTGTGATGAGTTTTTCGGTGAACCAGCGCACGCAGGAGTTCGGAATTCGAATGGCGCTAGGTGCTGACGCCGCCCGAATTTTTCGAATGGTGATGACGCAGGGCGCTTGGCAGCTTGCGATTGGTCTTGTACTTGGCGCTGGCGGAATTGCGCTATTGCTCGGAGTCATTGCGGCCGCTGCTTTGAAAAACATTTTGTTCAAGGTGAACGCGCTCGACCCGACGATTTATTTCGCCGTGGCGGGATTACTCACGCTTGTTGCAGCTGTCTCCTGTTTCGTTCCCGCACGGCGCGCCACACGCGTCGATCCTGTAGCGGCGCTTCGTTATGAATAATCCGCGGAGATCAATCACATGCTAGACGATCTTCGGTACGCGGTTCGACAGCTCGTGAAAAATCCGAGCTTTACTGTCATTGCGGTATTCGCACTCGCGCTCGGAATTGGCGCGAACACCGCGATCTTCAGCGTTATCAACGCGGTTTTGTTGCGGCCGCTGCCTTATCCACATTCAGAGCAACTCGTTTTGTTGCGTGAGAGATTGCTCGGGCGCGCCGGTTTCGAATCAGGCTCGGTCAGTTACATGAATTATCTGGACTGGCGCGCCGCGCAGAAAAGCTTCACCGATCTCGCACTGGCAAGGGCAGAGCGCGTGAGCGTCTCTGCATCCGACGGAACATCGCCACCGGAAGCGACTCGGGCCGGACGCGTTACCGCGAATTATTTATCAATTTTACGAGTCCCTCCGCTGATCGGTCGTGATTTCGTAGAGGGCGACGATGTTCCTGGCGCGGCCAAAGTGGCTCTGATCAGCGAACGAGTTTGGCGAAACCGCTTCGGTGCATTGTCGGCTGCAATTGGACAACGGCTGAACGTGGATGGCGTGCCGCGTGAGATTGTCGGCGTCATTTCGGACCGTGTCCGTTTTCCGCGAAACTGCGACGTTTTTCTGCCGCTGGCCGATTTGCGCGCCGATCACGATTTTCTGTCGCGTGGGAATCACGAAGCTTTTTCATGTCTCGGCCGCTTGAAACCGGGACCGATGTTGAAGCAGGCAATCGCGGAGCTTGACACTATCGCGGTCGATCTTAGCCGGCGTTATCCAGATTCGAACACCGGCCGGCAGGTTTCCGCAAAGTTGCTGCTCGAATATTCGGTAGGCCAATACCGATATCTTCTTTGCGTACTGCTTGCGGCTGTGGCTTGCGTGCTGTTAATCGCGTGCGCAAATGTAGCGAATCTTCAGCTCGCACGCGGTATGGCGCGCCGCAAAGAACTCGCGGTGCGCGCCGCACTTGGTGCCGGCCGCTGGGACCTGGCGCGTCAGGTATTGGTGGAAAGCGGAGTTGTCGCAGTGCTGGGTGGCATTTGCGGAGTGCTGATCGCGGTATGGAGTCTCGACGCAATTCGCTCGCTTGTTCCGCCTGATGTGCCGCGATTTCAAGAAACGAACATTGACGGTTCGGTGCTTGCGGCCACGACCATTATTTCAATGTTCGCAGGCTTGCTCGTTGGGATATGGCCCGCGTTGCGCGTCTCGAACACGGCATCGTTGGCAGCTGAGTTACAGGAAGACGGCGCGCGCGGCAGTAGTGGGGCTCAACGACAGCGGGCCCGCGCAATCCTTGTGATTGCACAGGTAGCACTGGCGGTCCTCCTGCTCGCCGCGGCGGGATTAACCTTAAAGAGTTTTTGGCGTTCCCAGCAGGTGCCTCTTGGGTTCAATCCGCGTGGTGTTTTAACCATGACCTTCGCGTTGCCGGCTGCGCGTTATGATTCGCCGGAGAAGATCGTTCGCTTTTACGATCAATTGGTTGAGAAGGTGAAACGACTCCCGGGTGTAAGCAGTGCGGCGATTTGCAGCAACGCGCCATTCGATCACCACCACTGGGACAGTTCATTCCACATTACGGGTACGCCGCCTGATCCTCACGGCCAGGAGCCAATCAGCGAGATGGCGATTGTTTCACCGGGCTACTTTCGCTCGCTTGGTATGGCGATTTTGCGGGGCAGAGATTTCGGACCGGAAGACGTGAGCGGTCGTCCGGGAACGGTCGTGATCGACGAGCTCGCCGCGCAAAAATTTTTTCCCGGCACCGACCCGATTGGCAAACAGATCGACGATCCAGTTACCATTGGCGACCCCAATCAGAATGGCGTTCCGCTGACGATCATTGGAATCGTGCCGCACACCCGGAACGATGCCCCAGGTGAAAAAGAGGACGCGCGCAACTTGCCAATGATGTACTTCAGCGCGTCGCAGTTTCCGAACGTCGAGCAGAATCTGATCATCCGCGCAAAAGCCGGTTTCAGTCCGCATTCACTGGCCAGTCCAATCAAAGACCAAATCGCCACCCTGGATCGTAACCAGGCCGTTTCCGAAATCGCAACAATGGAGGAAAACATTGACGACAGCCTCGCCTCACAGCGCCTGACAATGACTTTACTCGGCGTATTTGCGGGCCTCGCGCTGAGTCTCGCAAGTATCGGGCTTTACGGTGTCATGGCGTTAATTGTCACTCAACGCACACGCGAGCTCGGGATCCGGATGGCGCTCGGCGCGGAGCGCGCAAACATCTTTAAGCTCGTACTAGGCCAGGGAATGTCGTTAATGGCAATCGGGATCGTAGTTGGACTGATCGGTGCAGTTGCTGCGGGCCGCGCCTTGATGTCGTTGCTTTACAACGTCGGCGCCGTCGACGCCTGGGCTGTGTTGATCGCCGTGTTTTCGCTTTTAGCTGTCGCCCTGATCGCCTGCTGCGTGCCAGCTCGTCGCGCCACGCGTGTGGATCCGATCATCGCACTGCGCACAGAATGATGAAAAAACTTTCAAGCTGACTGCAATCATGAACGAATTCCGTTTCGCGTTGCGACAGCTCCGCAAATCGCCCGGATTTACTGCCATTGCCGTCATCACTCTCGCGCTCGGCATCGGATTGAACACCTCGATCTTCAGTCTTATCGACGATCTTTTCATGCGTCCGCTTCCATTCAAGGAGCCGCAGCGCATCTTGCACCTCTATTCGAATGCACGGGAGCGGAATCTGCTCGAACTCCCCGTCTCAATGCCGCGGTTTCAGCATTTTCGCGAGAGTCAGACGATTTTCGATGGCTTCGCGGCGGAAAATCCGTCCGCGTTCACGCTGACCGGACTCGGCGAGGCGGTGCAAATCCTCGGTGGGCAGGTGACGTCGAACTATTTCGATGTGCTGGGCGTGCGTCCGATCCGGGGGCGCGCCTTTTTGCCTAACGAAGAAGAAACCGCTGACGTCGCGGTGGTGACCGAAACCTTCTGGCGCAAGCGGATGGGCGGCGATCCGGATGTTATCGGGCGCAGCATCACGCTCGGCGGCGTGCCGCACACGATTGTTGGGGTGCTGCCGAACATGCCATTCTCGTGGGTCGGACCGGCTGCGGAAGTGTGGACAACGAAACCGTTCGAGATCGCCGGGCTCTCGAATGAGCGGATCATGCGCGGCTCCGGTTTTCTTCGGGTCGTGGGACACCTCAAACCCGGTATAACAATCGAACAGGCGCGCGCTGCCATGCCGCCGCTCGAGCAAAGTTATCGCGCGCGTTTTCCTGACAAGATCGACAGCGCGTCGGTCATGACGCTGAAGACATTGCCCGAAGATGTCACCGGGAACTTGCGGCCGGCATTTGCCACGTTACTCGCCGCGGTGGCGTTCGTGTTGCTCATCGCCTGCAGCAACGTCGCGAATTTGCTGCTCGTTAGGTTCAGCGGCCGGCGCCGCGAGATCGCGCTGCGAATGGCCATCGGCGCGTCGCGTGGAAGTGTCGTTAGACTGTTTCTGTTGGAAAGTCTCCTCGTTAGCGTCCTCGCCGGACTCGCTGGTGCGTTGCTCGCCTGGCACATCGTCCCACTTGTGCCGCGAATGGCGGCGAACTTCCTACCCTTCGATCCGGACGTGCGCGTGCAGCTTTCACTGGGCGTGCTCGTGGTCGCGATCGCTATCTCCGTACTGACCGGTCTTGTTATGGGCATTTATCCCGCGCTGCAAAGTTCGCGCGCCGATTTGATCGACGGCTTGAAAGAAGGCGGGCGCGGCACGAGCGGCAGCGCGAATCAGCTCCGTTTTCGGAGAATCCTCATAGGCGCGCAGGTGGCCCTCTCGGTGACGCTGCTCGCGGGGGCAGCTTTGCTTATCACGAGCTTCATCCGGTTGAGTCAACAAGACATTGGGTACCGCAATGATGTTTGGATCGGGTTCGTGACGTTGCCCGACTCGCCGTATCGGGACGTCCCAACGCGCACACGTTTCGCGGAAAAAACGCTGGCTGCGTTGCGCGATGTGCCCAGCGTGGAGAGCGCAACGATCAGCGCCGACATTCCGCTCCTCCCCGCAGCGATCAGTAACTTCCTGTACGCGCGAACTGACGGCGCGGTCCTCCCGATCGATAAACGCGCCGCAGCTGTCGGCCACAACATCGCGCCAGATTACTTCAAGACTTGGGGCATTCCGCTTCTCGCGGGCCGCGATTTTGATGAACACGATACGACCGATCGCCAGAACGTCATCATCATCAGCAAGGGTGGCGCGAAGAGAATTTTCGGCAACGAAGATCCGCTCGGCAAAACACTGCTCGTCGGTGGCGCAAGCATTCCATGCCAGATCGTCGGCGTGGTCGGAGATGTGCGCTCACGTAAGGTCGCCGAGCCCGATGATGTCGACTTATATCGGCCATGGACACAGGACAACTACAACTTTCTCAGCATCGATGTGCGGAGCCGCCTCTCTGTGGACGCGGTGACTAGGCTGGCGCGCGGAGCGTTGGCGAAAGTCGATCCGGGTCTGGCGATTGCATTACCCCAATCGATGGATGCAATCTTGGCGCAAGCCGTCGGTCAGACGCGGCTGATGACGTGGTTGCTCGGTATCTTCGCCGGAGTCGCGTTGCTGCTCGCGAGCATCGGTATCTACGGCGCGGTCGCGTACACTGTTGCGCAACGCACGACCGAAATCGGCGTGCGCATGGCGCTTGGCGCGCAAACACGCGATGTCCTGCAACTTGTCGTTAGGCAGGGAATGGCGCCCGTCGTCAGCGGACTCATCATCGGTATCGTCGCGACCTTCGGGCTCGGCCGGCTGATGGCCGCGCAGCTATATCAGGTTTCCGCGCATAATCCGCTGCTGTTACTCGCCGCAACAACCTTGCTCGCGATAACTGCTTTGGTCGCGTGTCTGCTGCCAGCGCGGCGCGCCACCCAAGTCAATCCGGTTGAAGCGCTGCGCACCGAATAATATGAACAATCTCAAATTCGCTCTGCGCCAGCTTCGCAAATCGCCGGGATTCACTCTGGTCGCTGTCCTCACGCTCGCGCTCGGCATTGGACTAAACACGACGATCTTTAGTTTGGTCAACGATCTGTTTCTGCGCCGGCTGCCGTTCAAGGAACCGTCTCGCATTGTTCACCTCGATAACGGCGACAAGACGCGCGATTTGGCGGATGTCGGAATATCGGCGCCGCGTTACCAACTTTATCGTGACGGTCAGACGATTTTTGACGGTTTCGCCGCCGAGAATTCCGCCGCCCAGAATTCTTCCCCGTTCACACTGACCGGACTTGGCGATCCTGTCCAAATTTTTGGCGGGAGAGTAACCTCCAACTATTTCGATGTGTTGGGCGTTCGCCCAATTCTTGGCCGCAATTTTCTGCCAAAAGAAGAGGAAAGCGCCGACGTCGCATTGGTGACGAAAAATTTCTGGCAGAAGCGCCTCGGCGGAGATCCGAACGTGATTGGGCGAAGCATCACACTCGACGGAACGCCACACACGATCGTTGGCGTTCTGCCAAATATGCCGGCGGCCTGGTTTGGCGCGAACCCTATCGCGGAAGTTTGGACGACGAAACCTTTTCAGATTCCCGGCTTCAGTCATGAGCAACTGATGCGCGGCTCCTTTTTTCTGCGGGTTGTCGGACGATTGAAACCGGGGATGACCGTTCAACAAGCGCGCGCCGTGTTGCTGTCGCTGGAAGAGAGTTATCGGTCCCAATATCCGAACAACATCGACAGCGCATTCGTCACCACACTGCGGGCTTTGCCTGAAGACGTGACCCGGAATTTCCGCGCGGGCTTCGTTACGCTTTTCGCCGCGGTGAGTTTCGTTTTGCTGATCGCGTGCAGCAACGTCGCTAATCTATTGCTTGTTCGTTTCAATGGACGCCGGCGCGAGATCGCGTTGCGAATGGCCGTCGGCGCGTCGCGCAGCAGTATCGTGAGGCTATTCGTTTTCGAAAGTTTGCTCGTCAGCGTAATCGCGGGCGTGGTCGGCGCTTTCGTCGCGTGGCAATTGGTGCCGCTGGTTCCGCGAATAGCCTCCAATTTTCTGTCGTTGGAAGCGAACGACGCAACGAGCTTGTCGATAGCAGTGCTCGTGTTCACGATTGGATTGTCGATCTTGACCGGTCTCTTGATGGGAATTTATCCGGCGCTTCAGGGTTCGTACGCCGATTTGGTTGATGCATTGAAAGAAGGCGGCCGCGGCACGAGCGGCAGTGCGCGCCAGCAGCGCTTCCGAAAAATCCTCGTCGGCGCGCAAGTCGCGCTCTCGGTCACTTTGTTGG
>Ga0137377_10005408_pt1 | contig 10224 bp, 6 predicted proteins | sample SagtaG_22_FD_104815 | JGI IMG/M metagenome (GOLD analysis project Ga0137377, IMG submission 104815) | Vadose zone soil microbial communities from Sagehorn Ranch, Mendocino, California, USA - Sage2_L_40_16 metaG | ecosystem: Environmental > Terrestrial > Soil > Vadose zone | place: USA... | reverse complement strand
TGAGGTCACGGCGACCGTGGAGCAGAGCCGGGCCGAGGTCCGTGCCGTGCTCGGCGGCTCAGATGACCGCCTGCTGGTGATCGCCGGGCCCTGCTCGGTGCACGACCCGGCGGCCGCGCTGGACTACGCCGGGCGGCTGACGGAGATCCGCGAGCGCCACCAGGGCGACCTGCTGATCGTGATGCGGGTGTACTTCGAGAAGCCGCGGACGGTGACCGGCTGGAAGGGCCTGATCAACGACCCGGGCATGGACGGCGGTCACGACGTGCACCGCGGCCTGCGCACCGCCAGGGAACTGCTCCTCGACATCGTCTCCCTCGGCCTGCCGGTGGGCTGCGAATGGCTCGACCCGATCACCCCGCAGTACATCGCCGACACGGTGACCTGGGGGGCGATCGGCGCCCGGACCACGGAGAGCCAGGTCCACCGCCAGCTCGCCTCCGGCCTGTCGATGCCGGTCGGGTTCAAGAACGGCACCGACGGCGACGTCCAGGTGGCGGTGGACGCGTGCCGGGCGTCGTCCACCGGGCACACCTTCTTCGGCGTCACCCACAACGGTGTCGCCGCGGTGGTGACCACGGCGGGCAACCCGGACACCCACGTGATCCTGCGCGGCGGCCGGACCGGCCCGAACTTCGAGGCCAGCCACACGGCCAAGGCGCTCGACCTGATCGCGGCGGCCGGGCTGCCTGGCCGGCTGATGGTGGACGCCAGCCACGGCAACAGCGGCAAGGACCACCGTCGCCAGCCGGTGGTGGCCGCCTCGATCGCCGAGCAGGTGGCGGCCGGCGAGCACGGCCTGACCGGCGTGATGCTGGAGAGCTTCCTGGTCGAGGGCAAGCAGGAACCCGGCCCTCCGCCGACCCTCACCTACGGGCAGAGCGTCACCGACGCGTGCATGGACTTCGGGACCACCGCCGGCGTCCTCGGCACCCTGGCCGCCGCCGTCAGATCCCGCCGTAGTTTCTAATCCCGAACGGCCCGGGTGTCTCGCCCCGGCGTCCCATAGCCGCGGCGGCGGGCGCTAGACGGCGGCCGCTAGACGGCGGGCAGCCGGGTCAGCGCGTCGTCGATGCGTTTCTGGGACAGCTCGTAGTCGACCATCTCGCCGGACAGGTAGCGCTCGTAGGCGGCCATGTCGAAGTGCCCGTGGCCGCACAGCGCGGTGAGGATCACCTTCGGCTCGCCGGATTCGGTGCAGCGCTTGGCTTCCTCGATCACGGCCGCGAGCGCGTGCGACGGCTCCGGGGCCGGGACGATCCCCTCGGACCTGGCGAACGTCACCGCGGCCGCGAAGCACTCCTGCTGCGGCTTGGCCACGGCCTCGAACAGGCCGAGCTCGTAGGCGTGCGACAGCAGCGGCGACATGCCGTGATAGCGCAGCCCGCCGGCGTGCACCGGGTCCGGGATGAAATCATGGCCGAGCGTGTGCATCTTCAGCAGCGGGGTGAACCCGGCGGTGTCGCCGAAGTCGTACGCGTACCGCCCGCGGGTGAACGACGGGCAGGCCGACGGCTCGACCGCGCGGATGACCGGATTGCCCCGGCCAGCCAGCTTCTCCCGCAGGAACGGCAGGAAGAGCCCGGCGAAGTTGGAGCCGCCGCCGGTGCAGCCGACGATCAGGTCCGGCGTCGACTCGCCGAACGCGGCGAACTGCTTGAGCGCCTCCTCGCCGATCACCGTCTGGTGCATCAGGACGTGGTTGAGCACGCTGCCGAGCGCGTATCTGGTGTCGGCCCCCTGCCCGCCAGCACCGCCGCCGGCCGCCTCGACCGCCTCGCTGATCGCGATGCCCAGGCTGCCGGGCGAGTCCGGGTGGGCGGCGAGCACGTCCGCGCCCGACTTGGTGGCCCGGGACGGGCTGGCGTGCACGGTGGCGCCCCAGGTCTCCATCATGGTGCGCCGGTACGGCTTTTGGTCGTAGGAGGCGCGGACCATCCAGATCTCGCAGTCGATGCCGTACTGAGCGCAGGCGAAGGCCAGCGCGCTGCCCCACTGGCCGGCGCCGGTCTCGGTGGTGAGCCGCTTGGTGCCCTCGGCCGCGTTGTAGAACGCCTGCGGGACGGCGGTGTTCGGCTTGTGCGACCCGGCCGGGGACACGCCCTCGTACTTGTAGTAGATGCGCGCCGGGGTGTTCAGCGCCTTCTCCAGGCGGTGCGCGCGGTACAGCGGGGTGGGCCGCCACAGCCGGTAGACGTCGAGCACGTCGGCCGGGATGTCGATGTAGGAGTCGGTGGCCACTTCCTGGCGGATGAGCTCCATCGGGAACAGCGGCGCGAGGTCCTCCGGGCCCACCGGCTGGAGCGTCCCCGGGTGCAGCGGCGGGGGCGGCGGCGAGGGCAGGTCGGGGATCACGTTGTACCACTGGCGGGGGATCTCGGACTCATCCAGTGTGATCTTGGTACGTTCGGTCACGACAGCCTCCGAGCCTTCAAATCCTGCGAATCCTTCGAATCCGGAATGGAACATCTGTTCTGAACCATACGCCCCACATTGAACACGCAACAGGCCGCCGTGCTACGCCCACCGGGGATTTCCCTCCAGGCCGCCGTGTTCCTCCCGGCGGGGATTTCCCACAGGCCCGCCGTGCTACGCCCGGCCGACGCCTGCTCGAGCTCCCCGGCCTCGCCCGCGGCAAGTCCCGTTCCGAAGACCCGGTATCCCTTCTCTGCCAGCCCGAGGGCGATCTCCCGGCCCAGCCCGCTGCCAGCACCGGTTATGGCAGCGGCTTTCGCATGCATAGTCACATCAGCACCTTTCTGTCATGTGAACGACCGGCATGTTTACGCTCACCTCTGACCAGGTAAGCAAAGCCCGGTCAATGTTTTATCAACGTTCAGCCGGCCAGATATCGCAGCCCGCCTGCCCACCCGGCTCTGCCGGGTCAGCCGGCGGACCAGGTGGTCATCGCTTTAAGCCACCGTCACGCAGGTCCCGCATATCGTCGGCCGCCAAAACCCTTTGACGTCACCCATCTAGTCCTGCCGAAGTACCGCCCGCGATGCACGTTCCGGGCCCGCACCGCCTGCCCGGCGCCGGGACCGGTGGTTCTCGAGGAGTAGCGCTGGCGGCCAGAAAGCGGCCGGAATGCATTCCCGCGGCCGATGGAAGGCAGACCCTGTCGCCGTAGTTTGGGATGCGCGGTCTCACGCACTCGACCGCGCGCGCCCTGCCAGCCCCGGCGCCGCTACCGGTACCCGGGGTCACGTTTGGGAACGCATGCTCAACTATTGGTAGGGTGGTCTGGTGCCACGGCCCCGGAGCTTCGACGAGGAGCAGGTCATCGATCGGGCGATGGAGCTGTTCTGGACCAAGGGCTACGAAGCGACCTTGGTGTCTGATCTCACCGCCGAGCTCGGCGTGCACCCGGGCAGTCTCTACCGCACGTTCGGTGACAAGCACGCGCTCTTCCTGCGCGCGCTCGCCCGCTACCGCGACAGCCAGGCCCGCGCGCTGGCGCCTGCCCTGCTGGCCGGAGGGCCGGTCCTGCCGCGGATCCGCGCGGCGCTGGTCGGCTTCATCGAGCTGGCAGCAGAGCAGGAGAAACCCAGGGGATGCCTGGCCGCCAACACGGTCGGGGAGCTGCTGCCCGGCGACAAGGAGGCCGCGTCCGGCGTGGCGGGTGTCCTGTCCGATGTCGAGGACGGCTTCCTGCAGGGCCTGCGTGCCGCTGCGCGCCAGGGCGAGATCGCCAGCAGCCTGGACCTGCCGGGCTGGGCGGCTGCGCTGACGATGCTGGTTCAGGGGCTCCAGGTGGTCGCGAAAACCGACCGTGACCCGCGCCGCCTGGTGCGGGGCGTGGACGCGGCCATGCTCGCGCTCGCGGGTGACAGCAACGCTTACGGACCCGGATTGCCCGGGCAAGGAACGTAGCCGACGGGGAGGCCTGAATCGTGTCGGAGCTGAGGTTCGCTGTGCTCGGCCCAGTGCGCGCCTGGCGCAGGGATACAAAGCTGGATCTGGGTTCCCCCCAGCAGCGGGCCGTGCTCGCGGTGTTGCTGCTGGCCGAGGGGCGGCAGGTGTCGCTGGGCGCGCTGGTGGACGCGTTGTGGGGGCAGGAGCCGCCGAAGGCCGCCGTGGGCACGGTGCGCACCTACGTGTCGCGGCTCCGCCATTGCCTGGCGACCAGCGGGCCCGGCGGCGTGCACGAGATGATCGAGTCGGCGGGTGACGGGTACGCGCTGCCGCTGCGGTCGGCGGTGCTCGACCTGAACGTATTCCTGAGCAGGACGAGGGAGGCGCAGGCGGCCGGTCGCGCCGGGGACGCGGGCCAGGCCGCGGTGCTCCTGCGGGACGCGCTCGGGCTGTGGCAGGGCGTCCCGCTGGCCGGCATTCCGGGCGAGTACGCCGAATCCCAGCGGGTGCGGCTCGCCGAGCTTCAGCTGGCCGCGATCGAGGAACGGCTCGCCCTGGACGTCGAGCTGGCCGGGCACGTCGCGGCAGCGACCGAACTGCAGGCCCTGCTCGCCAGCCATCCCATGCGGGAGAGGCTCAGCGAGCTGCTGATGCTCGCGCTGTACCGGTCGGGCCGCCAGGCGGACGCGCTGGCCGTGTTCGACACCACGCGGCACCTGCTCAGCGAGGAGCTGGGCATCGATCCCGGGCCCGCCCTCTGCGAGATGCACCAGCGCATCCTGCAGACGGACGAAACCCTCATCAGCACAGCCGGCCGCGACAGCTGGGGGCCGGCGGCTCCGTCCCCGGTCACCGCGCTCGTCGGCCGCGACGCTGACATCGAGGAAGTATCCGGGCTGCTGACCACGCAGGACCACCGCCTCGTCGTGCTGACCGGCGCCGGCGGGATCGGCAAGACCAGGCTGGCGCTGGCGGTACTGGAGCACAGCAAGCCGCACTGGCGGGACGGCACCGCGTTTGCCGACCTCTCGGCGGTCACCGACCCCCGGCTCGTGCCGGATGCCATCGCCTCGGCGCTCGGCCTGGTGGTACAGGGACAGGAGCGGCCGCTGGACACTTTGAGCCGGCGCCTGGCCGAACGGCACATGCTGATCGTGCTCGATAACTTCGAGCAGGTCCTCGGCGCCGCCCCGATGCTGGCGGAGCTGGCGGAGCGGGCGCCGCGGCTGCACATGCTGGTGACCAGCAGGGTTGTGCTGCGGGTACGCGGCGGACAGGAATGGCCAGTGAATCCGCTGGGCGTTGCCCCGGCGGGCGGCACCCCGGCGGAGCTGGCAGAGGCGCCGGCGGTGCGGCTGTTCGCGGAGCGGGTGCGTGATGTCCAGCCCGGGTTCGTGCTCACCAGCGGGAACGCCGCGGCGGTGGCCGAGCTGTGCCGCCGGCTGGACGGCCTGCCGCTGGCGCTGGAGCTCGCGGCCGCCTCGATGCGGCTGCTCACGCCGGAACAGATGCTGAACCAGCTGTATGAGCGGCTGGAGCGCCCCGGGTCCCTCGCCGACCTGCCCGGCCGCCAGCAGACGCTGACCCATACGATCGAGTGGAGCTATGACTTGCTGCCCGCCCCCGCGCAGCAGCTGCTGGCGCGGCTGTCGGTGTTCGCGGCCCCGTTCACGGCCGAGGCGGCCGAGGCGGTCAGCGGGCGGGATGGCGCCGGCACGATCGAAGGGCTGTCGACGCTGCTGGAGCACAGCATGGTGAGCTCGGCAGAGCGCCCCGACGGCGAACGCGCGTTCCGGCTGCTCGGCCCGATCCGCCGGTTCGCGGCCGCCCGGCTGGAGAACGCCGGCGAGCCGCTCAGCGGCCTCGAGAGCCACCTGCTCGACGTCCTGAAAGCCGCCGGCGCCCGGCACGGCTCGCAGGACCGCGACATGCGCCGGCTCGACAGCGAGCAGCTGAACCTCCAGGTGGTGCTCAGCTGGGCGGCCCTCGAGGGGCGGCCGCCGGGGCCGCTGCTGCGGGCCATCGGGGATGTCTGGGTGTGGCTGCTGGTACGCGGGCACCTGAGGCGGACCTCCGGGCTGTGGCAGCAGATCGAGTCACTGCCGCAAGACGGGCTGCGCACCGAGCGGGACCGGATGGCGCGGTCCTGGCTGATGGCCTGCGGGCTGCTGAACGACGGCGACCACGCGAAGACCTGCGCGCTCATCGGCGAGATCCTGCCCGCGGCCCGTCGGCTCGAGAAACCGTGGCGCACGGCGCTCCTGCTGATGGGGCGGGCCACCGCGCGCCCGTATACGACGCACAGCCCTGCGCACGCCGACTTCGCGGCGGCGCTGACGATCGCGCGGGACGCCGGCGACCCGCTCGTCCTCGGTTACATCTTGTCGCACTACGGTTCTTTCCTGTGCATCGACGGTGATGCGGCCCGCGCCCGTGCGCTGCACGAGGAGATGCTTACGATCGCCCGCTCGCTCCCTGACGAGAACATGCGCGCCGAAGCGCACTACGACCTGGCGATGGACGCCCTATCAGCCGGCGACCCCCCGTCAGCGGAAGCGCACCTGGCCGTGGCGGTGCGCCGCTACCAGGACATCGACCACCTCGACGGCCTGGCCCGCTGCCTGGGCGCGCTCAGCGCGCTCGCGCTCAGCCGCGGGCACGGGCACCTCGCCGCCCGGCTCATCGGAGCGGCCGCAGCGGCACGAGACAGCATCGGGCTGACACCCTGGCCCGCGGCGACCGAGGCGGAATTGCGGACCATCGAGCGGGCCGAGGCACTCCTGCCCGGCGGCGAGTTCACCGCGCAAGCCGACGCTGGCCGGCGCCTGACGGCAGCGGATGCGCTCACCCAGGCCCCGCTGCCGCTGCGAGGCGGGCGCCGGCGGCGACCTGACGGCACAGCCGTTCCCAGCCGGCCACACCTGCGGCAGCACGCGTCCGGCGCCAGGCCACGCCACCCTCAGGTCAGGGCCGCGGGACCCATCCCGGCCCGTGAAGCGCCGCACGCAACTCAGTAACGCTGCCACCTGCCTCGTTGACACGACGTTGACGTCACGTCGAAGAAGGCCGGCTTGCCTCAGTAGGCATGAACGCAAACTCCAAGGCAAAGACCTATACAGCGGCAGCTAACCCCACGGACCACGAGCCGGTCATCCCTGACGCGACACTGCCCGAGTTCGTGCTCGGGCAGGCGCACAAGCGGGGCGGCAAGCGTGCCCTGGTCGAGGCGGGTACCGGACGCGAGCTGAGCTACGAACAGCTCGCCGCGGCTGCCCGGGGGACCAGGGGGTGGCTCGCGGCCCAGGGCGTGCGTCCGGGGGACGTGCTGGCCCTGTGCGCGCCGAACAGCATCGAGTTCGCCGTGACCTCGTATGCGGCGTTGTCCGCCGGCGCGATCCTCACGACGGTCAACCCCATCGCAACGGGCGAGGAGATCGTTCACCAGCTGCGCCAGACGGGGGCGCGCTGGCTGGTCACGACCGCCGGCCTGTTCGCGGCGAAGCTCGAGGCGGCGGCGCGTGCGTCGGGAATCGCCCAGACCTTCGTGATCGGCGCCGACGCCGAGGCAACGCCGGGCGCGCGGCGATTCGAGGTGCTCCGCTCAGGCGGCGAGACCGAGGCCCGGCCGGCTGACCTCAGCCCGTCCGATGTGGCGTTCCTGCCGTCCTCGAGCGGTACCACCGGGCTGCCCAAGAGCGTGGTGCTGACCCACCGCAACCTCGTCGCCGACGTGTGCCAGATGCTGGCCATGCAGCGCGTGACCGAAGACGACGTGGTGATCGCGGCGCTCCCGCTGTTTCACATCTTCGGCTTCCAGCTGAGTCTGAACCTGTCGCTGTCCCAAGGGGCGACCGTGGTCCTCCTGCCGCGGTTCGAGCTCGGCGCGTTCCTGCGCGCCGTCCAGGAGTACCGCGTAACCAGAGCGGAGGTCGTGCCGCCGATCGTGCTGGCGCTCACCAGCAGCGAGCTGATTGATGACCACGACCTCTCGAGCCTGCGGGTGCTGACATCTGGCGCGGCGCCGCTGGGCGCCGGGGTGGCCGGGGCCTGTGCGCAGCGGATCGGCTGCCGCGTCAAGCAGGTCTACGGGCTTACCGAACTCGCCGGTGCAACTCATCTGGCCCCCGACGATGGCCCGGACCGGCCGGATTCGATCGGCCCCGCCCTGCCCGGCGTCGAGTGCCGGGTCGTCGATCCGGATACCGGCGCCGATCTGGGCCCCGGCGAACCGGGGGAGCTGCTCCTCCGCTCGGCCGGCGCGATGCGCGGCTACCTCGGCGATCCCGGGGCGACCGCCGCGACCATCGACGCCGACGGCTGGGTGCACACCGGCGACATCGTGACCTTCGACACCGACGGCTGGTTCCGGGTCACCGACCGGATCAAGGAAATGATCAAGTACAAGGGGTACCAGGTCGCGCCCGCCGAGCTGGAGGAGATCTTGCTCACCCACCCGGCGGTCGCCGACACCGCGGTCGTCCGCAGCCCGGACGAGGCGGCCGGCGAGGTGCCCAAGGCGTTCGTCGTTCTCAGCGCTCCCGCAACTGCCGACGAGATAACGACGTGGGTCGCCGAACGCGTCGCCCCCTACAAGCGGGTACGCCGCGTCGAGTTCACCGGCCAGATCCCCAAGTCCCCCTCGGGCAAGATCCTGCGCCGGGTGCTGCGCGAACGCGAACGCGCGGCACGTGAGGAGGATCTGACCGGAACCGTCGTGCTGATCAGCGGCGGCGGGCGCGGCCTCGGACGGCTGCTCGCCCGCACCCTGGCCTCCGCCGGGGCATCGGTGGCGCTGCTCGCCCGCTCGGGCGGTGAACTCGCCGAGACGGCCGCGGAGATCGAGCTCGCAGGCGGGACCGCGGCAGCCGCCATCGCGGACGTCACCGACCACATCGCGACCGCCGCGGCCGTCGCCGAGCTCCGCGACCGGCTGGGACCGGTCGACGTGCTGATCAACAACGCCGGCGTGGGCGGCCCGCTCGGCCTGATGTGGGACACCGAACCGGCTGACTGGTGGCGCACGTTCGAGATCAACCTGTTCGGGACGTACGCGCTCACCAGGATCGTCCTCCCCGACATGATCGCCGCGGGACATGGCCGGATCCTGAACATCACCAGCAACGCCGGCGTGTACCGCTGGCCGCTGATGTCGGCCTACGCGACATCCAAGGCCGCGGTGGTCAAGCTCACCGAGAACCTCGCGGCCGAGACTAGGCGGCACAACGTACCGGTCCTCAGCGTCGACCCCGGGCTGCTGCCCATCGGGCTCACCGAACCCGTACTGAACAGCGCACCGGACCCGGACTCGGCGGAAGCGCGGATCACCGCCTGGACCCGCGACCGGATCGCCTCCCGGCACGGCGCCGACCCCGGCCAGGCCGCACACCTCATCCTCCAGCTGGCCCGCGGGCACGGCGACCGCCTCTCCGGCCGCCACCTCACCGTCGCCGACGACCTCGACATCCTGCTCGCCCGCATCGACCAGATACAGCGCGAAGACCTGCTCGTCTTGCGGCTGCGGACAGACGACCGTCCAGCAGGCCAGGCCCGCAGGCCCGCAGCCGCAGCCAGGCGCTCACCCACGCCGGCCGATCCCCGCGGCTCAGCACAGCTTGTCCGTCCCCCAAGCGCGCCCGCTTACTACCTAGGGCGACCAGCCCACATGTGGATGGCCGCCTGCCACGGCGGCAGATCGCAGGCTGCCGGGGAGGTTTAAGCCCGAAACGGTGAACCACTGCCCAGCACGTCGCTGGCCAGCGGCAACGCGGCCACCGGGCGGACAGTCAGGGTATGCAGCTGATCCATCGCTCTGCCGGCAGCGGCGTTACCCCCGCACCGCCAGGCCCTCACCGCGGGCACGCCAAGCAGACTCACGAGGTGATCTTGATGACAGCTCGCCAGCCCACCCGCCGGGCCGCGGCCGTGTGGCGGACCGCCCGCCGCGCCGCGGCGGTACTGCGGGCCATCCACGACGAGCAGGTCCTCATGTGGGAGCTGTCCTGGCAGTCCAGCCGCGTCCGGGTCGACCGGGCCGGGCCGCTGGCCTGGACTCCCACCCTGGACGGGCCCCGGCTGACCGGCAGCCACCTGCCCATCCCCGACGGCGCCAGCACCGGGGACAGGCCATGACGGGCACCTCGCGACCGGGGCTGGCGGCGGCCAATGAGGGAGTGGCCGCTCAGGCCGGCCGCAGGCCGGACTGCTGGAAACGGGACCCGTTGTTGACCGCGACAGGACCATTCGGTTCGCGGACGCTGACCCTGACTACACCCGCCGGGCCGACCCTGCGGACGTGCTCGCAGCACTGCGGGAAATCGCTTAGCACTACACAGAACTCCGGCGTTGAGACGCCGAATGTCGCCGTCCCGA
>Ga0137377_10005406_pt1 | contig 10226 bp, 8 predicted proteins | sample SagtaG_22_FD_104815 | JGI IMG/M metagenome (GOLD analysis project Ga0137377, IMG submission 104815) | Vadose zone soil microbial communities from Sagehorn Ranch, Mendocino, California, USA - Sage2_L_40_16 metaG | ecosystem: Environmental > Terrestrial > Soil > Vadose zone | place: USA... | reverse complement strand
GAGGAATGCAATCCTTGATCTCCTCCTTCGAGCCCAGACCCAGTCCTGTGCTTGTTGCAAGTGCTGTCCTTTGAATATCGAGGATTTGGTAAACTAGAGAAGCAACAGCGAGTTCGTAAACGTCTCGACTCTTGTTGAAGATCTCCTCATAGTATCCGTCGCGGGGAAGTGTCCAAATCGCCGGGGTGTCAGTCTTCGCGACAACCGGCTGCTGAAGAGAAAAGGACAAGACAGCTTTGCCAACCAACTCATTTGAAAGGCGTCTTTCCCGCTTGCGAGCTTTGCCAGTGCCTGCTGCCAAGTATTTCTGCCGTTCGTGAAGCTTCAGTATGTCCCAACTTCCTCGCTTTCGTTCGTAATACCAAGGAAATGGAATCTGCCCAAATTCTGTCTGGTAAACAATCTGTTCCTTGCGGTTGGACATGAGATCTCTCAAAGTTATCGCGTTTTGAGAATTGGTGTAGAGAGCAATCTTTCCATCAAAGGCGTCGTTCGTCGATTTTATCACGCGCACCAGAACTTTGAGATCTTTCGGGACGTTTCCTACCAAGCTAAGCTGTTTGATTGTTTGACCGCCGTTGACAACACCCGGGTTAGTCAAAGTAAGCCGATCTGGGCCCGCTTTGAAATCGCTACAAATTATCGTGATTCCATTGTTGTAATACCAAAAGTTTCCAGGATCATTTGCCGCGGTCGTCTTAATGTCGGGATTGAACTTGCTATGCGTAAGCTCAAATCTCACGTTGGGATCAAACAACAATTCCTCAGTTTTCTTGAACAGATCAGCGAGCTCCTTGCCAGCTACATGAATGACGATAGCCTCGTGCGGTGTCGATAGTTGGATCTTCCCCTCCCCGCTCAAGAAAGGTAAATCGATGGGCCCCTGGTACCGAGTTACAGGGCGTTTCCGTCGTTCCCATTGCTCGCGAATGGATTGAAAGTTCTCCACTTTGAAGGATTCTATGTGATTACCGATCGGTAAACTATCTAGCCATGCCTTGGCAGAGTGCTCGGCGGCGCTAACGGATCCATCCGCCCACTCGACTACTACGAGCTTGACGCCCTTTCCATGAACATCTACCTCATCCTGAAACTTTACTGAGACATCGTACAATTCTTGGCGTATCCTCTTTTGTGCAAGCTCTGAGGAGGCAAGGCTCAACTTCGAGACATACGGCCAACAATGGACTAGTTGATGACCGGGTCCCGTCGCGCTGAACTGAATAGCTTTACCTGTAGGATCATCGTGATACTTGAATTGCATCAAGTAGAAGTAGTCGTCATCTGAAAAGTACGCGTCAAGCCCACGATCGAGGCTGCCATCACAGCAATTCGCATTTATCGCCTCATCATGGGGCAGTCCATAAGCGAACTCCAAAACGGCCCGAGCAAACTTCTGGCCGTCGTTGTCCCCCGCAAAACCCGTCATAGTCTCTCTGACCTCTTGATTGAAGTTTGTTTCCACAGAAGCGACCATAACTGTCAGCCTTTTCGCTCACTACTTCGATATATCGAGTTTTTCATTTCATACAATGTCCAAGGTTCAGCTTTGAAGCGGTTCGCCCTTCTTTTGCTGTCTGAAGACGTCCGTGGTCGCAATCATGAGGTCGTCCGCGGCGTCCAGCAGCTTTGAGACGACGACATTGTAGGTAGACGTCGTCTTGGTCGGCGTCACGCCGTAGAAGTATCTCCTGCTATATTCTGCCCAAAATTCCCACAGCTGGGACATTACCTGAATTTCGACTGGCCATTGGGTTTCTTCCATGATAGGCTTGTAACTCTGTGAGAAAAGGAATGTTACGTGATAGGCTTGATAACCGCTTTGAAGAGAATATCTGCTTCTCTCAGCGACCGTATACGGAACAAACTTTGGGAGACCCTTTGCAAGGCAAAACCACTGGTCCTTCGCGTGTTCAAGGGTTTCGAATAGGATTCGAGCCTGTTCTTTGTTGGCGGTCGCGGCACGGATTCCGATCAGGTCTTCAATCTTGACAGGAATATCACTGACCAAAGACAGTTTGTCTCTACCACATTTCCTCAAAATGGAGTCCTCCGATTTCACACGAGAAATGACTTTGATGGAATCTCGAAATTCCGATAGTGGCTTGCTTTCATCGAGAAACCTATTGAAATGCCACATTACGTCTTGTCGGGCTTTCTCGTACAATGCGTGCATGTAGGCGTAGTAATTACCTAGGACCTCCCTTGAGATTGTTTGACTCATTGAATCAACAGCTGATACAGTTCAAATTTATCAGTTTACTCTGCGAAAGTATTGCAAAAGAAGACTCTATTTGCGCGATCCTGCCAAACCCGTCTCTTTCGTGACAATCTTTATGTTAGCACTAGGACCCTCGATAAGTTTCGGGGAAATCCGGAATTACAATGACCTCAAGACCGATTGAGGTGCCTGCACTCAGACTAGTGCAAAGAGGAGTTGAATTCTTTGTCACTAGGCTAAGCATCGGTGTCATTTCGAAACTATATCGCGTCGATCGATTTGACACTCAAGAGAATATCGGAGGGTATCAAAGGTCCTTGGACGACTCCCGCGCCAGGCAAGTCCAACGCTACGTGCAGGACGAACGCCCAGGGACACTTCCGGCAGCGGTCGTAATGAACTGCAGAGGTTCCCGCGGACTCCAATTCATGGAGTCCTCGGATGGTATTGGAAGACTGACTATCACTGGAAAACTCTGGCTTGTGGACGGCCAACACCGCGTGGCAGGGCTTGAGTTGGCGGCTGAAAAAGATAAGGCAATGGAGGCGTACACTGTGCCAGTCGTGATTCTAAGAGGTCGGAACAGAGAATCCGAGATGGAGCATTTCTTCGTGATAAATGATCGACAGAAAGGCGTTCCTGTCGACTTAGTCCTTAGATTTCTCGCTTCGAGGGAGGGAAACTCTACTCTGAGGGATCGGGACAACGTCTTGGCAATAAAAGTAACCGATTTGCTTTCCATGGACCGAACCTCTTGCTGGTTCAGAAGGATTAAGCTCACTAACGAGCCGAGACTCAAGACTCACACCATTACAGAACTTTCATTTCACAGGGCGTTGATTCCGGCGGTCAGAACGCCCTCCATTCGGCGCTCGGAACCCAAACAAGCAGCTACAATACTAACGAATTACTGGAATGCATTACGTGATCTAATACCCGACTCCTTTGCGGATCCTCGCAAGTATCTGATTCAGAGGACAGTTGGGGCTTATACAATGAACATTGTCTTCCCGCATGTTTTTGATGTATGCCTTAGAAACAACAGCCTTTCACAATCTACCTTTCTCGAGGCTTTGTTGCACACTGGCATCGATTCAGAAGATTGGACAAGAGATGCCGCCGGGGCTTTCGCGGGGGCCGGGGGTTTCACGAGACTCGCGGAAAAATACATTCAAAAGCTTCCCAGTCCGCGGCTTTCGGTGAGGTAAGCCTTCGGCTGCAAGCGCTCAAAGTAACAAAGAACAGGTTGCTCAACGAAGACTCGAAGGGGATCCTCCAATTCGTAGCTGAGAACTCCGTGGACGTTACGGTTACCTCTCCTCCGTACTATGACCTGAAGGACTACAAGGATTCGCGGCAGATTGGGCATGGACAATCCTATGAAGTCTACAAGAATGATCTGATCGACGTTTTCTCGAAAGTGCGGCAAGTAACAAAGGATTCCGGCTCGTTGTGGGTGGTTGTCGACAACCTTCGGATAAATTCAAAGTTGACCTTGCTGCCATTCGAGATGGCAGAATGGATAAGGAGTTGCGGATGGATACTGCAAGACATTCTCGTCTGGGACAAGCTGAAGTCCCGGCCAGTTACAAGGGGGTTGGGTCTCAGAAAGGTTTACGAACATATTCTCGTTTTCTCAAAGACGAAGGAGTTCAAAAAGAATCTCGAAAGGGTCAGGGACTACACCCTTACCCGTTGGTGGGTCAAGTGGCCGGAGCGGTACAAGTCTTCCGGAAAGGTGCCGTCTGATATTTGGTCGTTTCTGATCCCAGCTCAGGGGAACTGGAGCAGATGGCCCATTTTCAAACATCAGAAGATTCATGAATGCCCTTTTCCCCCGGAACTAGTAGAGCGGATTCTACTCATAGCAAGCGATCCAGAGGACATGATTTTGGATCCCTTTGCGGGGTCCGGCATGACTCTGGCTGTCGCAGGTTGCATGAAACGCAGCTTTACAGGGTTTGAGATCAATGAATCTTACGTGAAGAATTTCTGGGGTCAAGTAATACCTGTAGTCAAGAGTTGGTACCAAGAGAAGGATGCCCAGAAAATACTCCCCCAAGAGAACATGGAAGAAAAGCTTGAGAAACTCAAGAAACTCAAGTTTGCCAGGACCCTTTCCCTAGAGTTGATGGATGAGCTTCCTGCGTTTCACCCTGCGACCACTTTTCTCTTGGACGTCGCAGGCAACATCGATGTCTTTTTTGTCTATGATGACACCACAAAACCATTGGACGATCGTATCGAAAAAACAGCGAATAATGTCGTAAAGAAGCTACTGGAGAAGAAGGAGCTGAAGACTTTCGGGATAAAGGCTCAGACCCATGTATCCGGAGCGAGCAATTTCATTGCCTCCATGAGAGATTCCTTGACATTAACGAACCTTTGGCTGTACAAGCGCCCCAACATGTTCGAATCCTCGACAAAATTCGACGAATGGGTTGGTAAGTACAACGACGAGAACTGGAAAGAACGATACTCCTTGGGAACGAGCCCACCAATAGTTAGCAACATAGATATCTACCAAAAAGAGATCGACCTCAGTAAGCCTCAAGAGAAGAGTTAGAGTTATAGTTAATTTTCTGATTTTTTCCTGGCCTGAAAATTACTACCATTGATGGAAATGGGGCAGAACTTGACTCACCCTTGAAGCGCAGTCTACCTTTGATGAACCTAATCTCGCCATTGACGCAATAATCCCAGAACCAATTCGTATCCGTCCTCGCAGGAACCAGGCAAACCACAGTTGCATTATTTGTTTGGCTTTCGCGAAGCGCCTTACTGATCCATTTCGGAATTTGTCTACCATAAGGAGGATTCATCCAGCAGATCTGGTTCGTCCAAGAAACCTTCAGTGCGTCCTCTCGCTCCGTAAGGAATTTCTTGACCATTGCATTTGATCGATCAGCGCAAACGTCTAGGGTAAAATGAAATTCTTGGTCTAACTGCGTGAATACATCTTCAGGAGTTCCATGGTCATGTCTCTTCGAGCTGAACATCACTTTCTGCATCTTGTAGTCCATCTGCGTCGTACCACTAATCTTCCAATGCAGTATTGTCTTCTAGTTGTCGCTTACCTTACTTGGCAACTCGGGCAATTTTCTTGATATTGCTTCCAAATAGTTCGACAGATTCTCCTTCTCAGTGAAAGTGAGGTCAGTCTCTTCCAGAATCATGCGGCGTATGTCGTCCAATTCTTGGCGGTCAACTGCCTTGTCAATCATGAATTTGAACTCGTCAAAAGCGTGCCTATCCAATTTGTACAGTTCTCTTCCGGCCTGATGCGCTCAAATGAACCGATATCAACTCTGATTCCTCACGCCAATCGGGACCGAAGTGTTCTCCCTTGACGAGAAAGGAATGACGATCGTCCCCTGCGTCACCTATCTGAAGAATATCCAATTTCCCGTAAAGAGGATCGATAACGAAGCCCAGGTCAGTCGAGAGTCGCTGCTTATAATCGGAGCTCTCCCCTTTCTTTCCTCGTCCGGGCAACTTTAGACACTTCCAGTTTCCATTTCTGTCATATAGTGTTTTTCTGTTAGTATTGTCAGGAACACGATCATGAGTGACGCTGAGGCCAGGCTTCAGAAACAGCAGAGCACAAGCCTAGCGAGCGGCTTGTCATGATCCTCAACAAAGTGCGGCTGATTTCAGGAGCTCGTCTTGGCATCTAGCTCACTTTGGTCTTCCTAGACTTCCTAGGATTTCATCGTATAGCTGGTCCCTTTTCTTGTTTGAATAGCTGTCGTAGTGGAGTTCTAAGATTCTATATCCTCTCTTCCGCAAGAGTGTCCGCAATTCCTCGTCTTTCGTCGCTTGGCTTGTTTTGAGGTGGACCCGGCCGTCGACGAACACGATCAATGGTCGGGGTTCTAGTGGGAAGTAGAAGTCGGATGTGGTTATTGGTATCTCGACTTGTGTTAGATAGTGTATTCTATCATGTTCTAGGTTGATTGCCAGTTCTGTTTCCATTCGCGAGGGGTTGGCGTGTAGGCGTTCGCGCCAGTCGCTCCGCTGAGTCGACATCTGTAAGGTTGAGGTATCGGGCGCTTATTGCTCGGACATGAGAGCGAAACTGGTCACTCTTAGACCGTGCTAGGAGCCTCACTCGATGCACGCATTTTTTGGTCCGTCACCTATATCGTTCCAACCGAAACTCCGGCGTCGATGCTTCGTTAAGTGCGTGAATCATCCTGTTTGCAAGTCGCCGGAATCCCTGCCATCCACCGCCATATCCCACAATCCAGGCATTCCTGAAAGACAGATTCCCAATTGGATTCAAATAAGGCGCGAAATCGAAATTCGCTCGCGGTCTCCTTTCGAGTATTCTTTTTAACACCAGAAGCGACGCGTTGGTCGCCGTCGTCTTCGTGCACCCGTACTCCACTTGATTATTCCATTTGTCTGACCCGGACGCGTTTAATGCTTCCTTTACAGCACTAAAGTACCGAACGAGCAGGTCCAATTGTCGTTGGAAGGCTCTGATGTTACCGGGATCATCGAATGGTAGAGTATAGTCAAACGGGGCGTGGCTAAATAGAGGACCGGAGTACTCAGCCTTGCCGTTCACAATTCGTGGCTTGAGTAATTCTCGCAGGAGTGCATACTTGGCAAAGCCCGCCAGAGAAATTGGTTTGTTCTGCTCTACCTCGAAAATTCGAATCTTGTGCTTCCAAGGTTCAAGCTCGTTCAGCTGCTTCACCAAAAGGCTTGGCCAGGCAAATGGGCTATCAAGATCTCGGATGATAGTGGTTAAGTCAAGAAGGAGCGTCGAATCGATCCGCTTCTGATTATCATTAATGTCAACGAAAGTCTTAGCCTGTTTCTCTGGTGAAAATCCTCGGAGTCCAACAACGAGTAGGTCGAAATCTTGTTGTGGAGCAGGTGTCGCGGGTGGCTGATCCGAGTACGGTGTATTAGTGAAACCAAAGAGCCTGTGTTGACCATCAACAATCCAAGCTGAACAGTAGTCATTGGGGATCGATATTGTCCCTACGTTATCTCTTTGCGTCGACTCTGGTTCGAATGATATTCGTCTGTCGACATCCGAATCAAAGGCCACAACGATTCCATTCGGGAGGAATGCCGAATTCTCAGAGAGAAATTTCGAAATGCGTTCGATCCTCTCCGATTTGATCATCCGTTGATAAGCGTAAGTCTGCTTTCTGCTCCTACGATAGACATAAGCCATTCGGAGGAGTCTGTAAGGAGGAAGAGTGAAAACAAAAAGGTCAGTTCCGGGCTGTGTTATCTTGAGGGCGTCCCTAACGGTAGAACCTCTCTCTTCGTCCCGTCTGATACCGAACTCCTTGAACATCTCGAATTTGGTCCAAGTTCTAAGACTCTTCGCGGTTCTTTGATAGTATTCGATCGTTTCATTATCCAATACCATTATCGATTCGTTCTGTGCAAGTGTCATCTGATCGACTGAAGGAGAATACTTAGAAAGGGCAACGATCAGTTTCGTTTTTCTAACCGTCGAAAGACGGTTCGCAGTGAGTAGTCCGTCAGAACTTGTTTCGATTGTGATCCGATGGTTTGCAATGGCATCACGTTTGGCTCTCCACTCCAGCAAGAGATTTTGGAAGTGAAGATTGGCCCCCGATTTGCATTCAATAACTATCAGAGTCTCTTGATAAAGAGCACAGACATCAAGGTCGGTTTCGTTTCCCTCAAAACGAATTCCTACCCTCCGATCAACGTCGAATCCAGAGGCTCTGAAAATATTGGCAATCTTATCAACGAGTCTTCGGTGGGCGTCATCTTCGGGCAAAGAGTGGCCAGGATTATTGAATCTCTTGAAGATGTCTATATAATTTCACACGTCGTGCCTTGACGGTTGATTATCTAGAGTATGACGAATCAAATTACTAGAGAGGTAAAACCAGATCGGCGACTCAAAACCCGTCTTTGATCATTCCCAAGGCGGGGACTTTTCAGTCTCCGTTCCCTGTCCCATCGTCGCAAACAAGCGTCTCGCTTCACCGAGCGGGCGAATCTCCTAGATCCACGGTTCGTTCGTTATCTATTCTCTTTCAGCTGTCTTTTCTCGACGCCAGAGGCATGTCTGATCTCAAGAAATCCTTCACACTCTTGTAGACTAAGAAGGGATGTTTTCGAAGTTGAACATGGCTCTCAGGGGTCTTAATCGGCGTCTTCTCTGGTCACTGCCTCTCGAACAGGATGGAGGGACCCGACGCGCCCGTCAAGGTCGCAGAAGCCTGTTGCGGAATCCAGTCCCGGAACTTTGAGGAGAGCATGTCCTTTTTCCGGGCCCGAATCGACGGGTTCCATAACAGCAGGGTAATGTCAGAACTGAGACTGGGAGCGGGTTGGTCCGGACCCTGCTGTGAGAGGAATGAAGCACATTATCCCGAGCGAGGACTACTACATTTACGTCCTCGGTGGAGCTGGAAGATGTCGCCGTGCGTAGATTGTTCGAGTAAGCCAGACTAGCGCGTACAGAATCAGTAACACAACTGCTGTCCCGACGAGCAGAAACCCGATTGTTGTTGTAAAAATCGGAATCAGTCCTCCGTCCCACAAGCTGAGCGCTATTGAGACAAAGAACACTGCTAGTAACACTAGTGCTGGATGCATCTCGAACGGTTTTGACAAGCTAACCATGCCTTGGGAGGACTTTCCCGGGCAAAAAGAGTTGCTCAATCGTTTCAAACGAGACGGGCGCAGAATAAGCCATGATCTAGATTCTGTCGGGGTCGTTTTGTTTTCCCGCGGTTTCCTTGCTAGAAACTATCACTTCCTGAAATGCCCGACTGGCCCATTCTAAGCCCTGAATTTTGAGACTCGCGCAGAAAACCCGTTACCTAGAGGATCATTTCCCTGAAATCTCAGTTCAGTTGATGGTCGGGACGCGAGAGTCGCAGTCGGACGGTAATTAACAGAAGGTAATCCTTTCTCCTGATATTCTAGCTGGAACGGCGCGCAGAACAGGCTTTGATCTGGAATCGGGGGAGGCGTTTTGAGACTACGAGATCTGCACGTTGAGGTGGCCGCTGAGCTACACGCTAACGAGAACGCCTGACTCGCCGGTTCTGCGGCTAGAACTGGAAACTGTACCCGTATTGGTTTCAGCTGGCGGGACCCACTCTGAAAATTCTCAAAAGCAGTTGATCCTCGTGACGCAGAGTGCCCGAACCGGCATTTCGTTCGGCCGGCGACCGAGAAGCGATAAATCTGAAAGCCCTCGGTCGAGGAATCTTGAGACGCTATTTTGGTCTTCTCGGCGAAGGTTTTGAGCGAGGCTTGGATAAGGTCGATGGCGGCGTGTGAGTGCAGATTGGCTGATCATCAGCATGCTGTTCCTTGCGGGGTCTCGCTTCGTCTAGCTAGTCGTGGAGTGGAGGGGGAGGGAGGTTGGGAGGCGCACCACCTGGTCCCGGAGAGTGATGGCGGGTCGGACAAGTTAGACAACTGCGCCGTTATTTGTTGGGCATGTCACAGTAAGACCCTCTGACGCGGAACTATTGCTTCGGAACTAGCAATTAATTTAACGGAGAAAGAGGCGAATTCTTAGGACAGGATTATGACTCAGCAGCCCAGGAAGAAGAGCGTCGAAAAACCCAAGATCGGTAAGGACTTCAAGAGGATCGCTGAGAAGAACCTCCGCAAAGACCTTGAACTCTTGAAGAGGCTTGCAAAAATCTAGTGCAGATTGGTCCAACGTCCCGTAGCGTGTTCGGATCATTCTCTCCGACAATCGTCTACTCTTGTTTCTCGGTGTTCGCTGGCAGAATTTTTCGTTGCTTGCGAAGCTTCTCTTTCAGCGACTCGTCCCTGGTTTGTGAAGCGAGGGCTTTGATCCGGATGCTGTAGGACCTCATCACGACGCTTCCGAGCATCCGCGTTTCCTTTTTCGTCCTCTAGGATCTAGAGGGTTCTGGGGTCTATTGCTTTGATGCTCATTTCTCTCGCATGGTTTAGGATGTATCGGTCGCTGGTCAGCAGTGGGGTGCGTTCATGTTCGGATGTGGCTACGTGG
>Ga0137377_10005404_pt1 | contig 10226 bp, 8 predicted proteins | sample SagtaG_22_FD_104815 | JGI IMG/M metagenome (GOLD analysis project Ga0137377, IMG submission 104815) | Vadose zone soil microbial communities from Sagehorn Ranch, Mendocino, California, USA - Sage2_L_40_16 metaG | ecosystem: Environmental > Terrestrial > Soil > Vadose zone | place: USA... | reverse complement strand
GAATCGGCCGCCTGCAGCTCAGCCAAACAACCGCCCAGAGCCTAACCGGAGTGAGCCTCCTCCACGGCAGCAAGCTCCTCCGAGCGATCGCCCTCAGCAGCGCACGCCCCCGACGGAAACGAAGCCTGCTCCGCCGTCCGAACGCCAGCAACAGAAGCCGCAAACGCCGGAGGAGAAGAAGCGGCAGCAGGAGCAGCAAAAGCCTCCGGGTGAATAGAAAATTTGTTCGCCCGCTCGGTCGAGGGAGAGCACGCGACTACGAAGAGCACTTTGGGGTGCACGTTATTCGAGGATGAAAATTGTGAGGAACCAAACGGCTGCGACAGCGGACGCGGATCTAGAAGCCGTTCCCACTGTCTGTTGCAGGGAAGGAAGTGGCCAAATGAATAGCTGGCTCAAAGCACGCTGCGCACTGATGTCGCCATTGGCCGTGAGACTGATACACAGTTCCGTGGCCCTTACACTGACCATTATCCTGCTTGGCGTTTGCGCACGTCCTCAGTCCGCTCTGAGCAGCCAGGTGTCTGCCAACGACCTCGCCCGGCGGGTAATCGCCAACGAACTAAACTTCCAAGATGACCACACCAACTGGATGTACCGACTGGAAAAAGAGCAGCATGGGAAGAAACAGGTCGAGGAAATTATTGAGACCAAAAAAGGTTCTCTCAGTCGACTCCTATCCATAAACGACCGTCCTCTGACCGCGAAACAACAGCTGGAAGAAGATCACCGTGTGCGGGAGTTAATGACCAGTCGAAGTGCGCAACAAAAATTGCAGCGAGCACTGGACGCTGAGACCCTACAGGGGAGACGGTTATTCAAGATGCTGCCTGATGCATTTGTGTTCAGCTACGCGGGTGGTGACGGAGACTTGGTAAAGCTGAGCTTTAGACCAAACCCGAGTTTTCGCCCACCATCCCTGGAGGCCCGGGTTTTCCACGACATGGAGGGCGAGATGTGGGTCGACTGCAAACAGGAGCGACTGGCTGCGTTTGATGGTCATCTCACACAGACCGTGAAATTCGGCTTCGGCGTACTAGGACACTTGGACAAGGGCGGCCACTTTGAGGTTCGGCAGGCAGAAGTTGTCCCCGGTCATTGGGACATGACTACCCTGAGTTTGGACATCAGAGGGAAAGCTATCTTGTTCGCGAGCATCGCTGTGCAGAAGAGGGAAACCCATCGGGACTTCCAGCAGGTATCCGATGATCTGACGCTTGCTCAGGCCGCGGACATACTCAACCGAACGACAGTTGTAGCGAATAATCGCTAGTTCAAAAGTTACAGTAACAGCGCTTATCACGGTTCAAACGGTATTTGACCTCAAAGATGGGACGACCTGCTGGTTCCGCGTACAGCCGCGCTATCGGTTTGTGCGAAGATCCCGCGATGCGCGAGTTTCTGTTGCGCCAGGCGCAAACGATCCAACCGATGGGAGCAGAGAAATTGCGCTGTCCCGTTTGCAAGGCATTCAGCTGTGCCGCGAACATGCGGAATTGAAGAATAGATATGGCGATGCAGCAGCGGAGCACAGGCGATGGAAAGAGCACCGAGACCTTGAGCATCGGGGGAGAGACTTGTCACACGGTTAAACCGCGAATAATCACGAGAACAACCCGGGTACGAGTGCATCATCTGACGCATATGATGCGCCCAGAAGCAATCGAATTTGTGCGGGAATTGGAACAGGCAGCTAATACTACTGTGTTCCAAAATGAATACCTCCGGCTGAATGCCCAACCCGGTCACCACTCTTTAATGTTAAATTGCTGGTCATGAGCGCCAACTTCGTAGCCGCGGGGCACCTGGATCGCACGGTCCCTCTGACGTCCTATTGCACCGGTTTGCTGCTTCCCGGGGAACGCAAAAGCAGGAAACCGATGGCGGCTCGTCTCTGCCCCGACAAGGTGCGCCAAACCCATCAGTCGTTGCACCATGTCGTGGGGTTCCTAGTAGCCGAGCGGAGCCGTTTTTCCCCCTCCGCTCGCGCCGGTCAGGTGGACTTACCCGTCCCCGAAATGCCGCCCAAATTCCGCCCTCGGGGTTCGGCCGGTGCGCGTGGAGCGGCATAACCCGTGGTCCATCGCTACACTTCGACAAACTATCGCACGGATTCTGCTCCGGCAACTCTCTGGTTGTCCTTTTTGTGGCTCTCCCTTTTTGTAACACAGTAGTACTAATGACCGCGACGTAAAGCGGTTGATTCGGTTCTGTGCGGACGAGGCGGTGGACCTTAGCTCCCGTTTCGGGAGAGATTAGAGGAAGCGCTGCGGACGTTCGCAGCGACCAGACGATTCGCGTCCAGTCAATTGGACGAAAAGAATTTTTCTTGGCGGCAAATTCTTGACAAGCTAATACCAGCTGCAAAATATTCAAGTGACTTTCAGCGAAGCCTACAGTGGCGCCGAGATCAGTCGAAAGCGCGAAGACGATCTTCTACTGGGAATAGGGAATAATATACGGAGTGTGCGCTTTCGAAACTGCGCTGCCTTGGGAGGTGAAATTGCTGTGTCCATGATTCGTCAATTTGCAGCTATTTGTCTAGCCATTGGTATCCTTGGGGGCGCCCCAATAGCGGCCACCGCTGCCTCGCCAGTAGCGTCACTTAACCGGCAAAAATGGATCTCGGTAGCCGATCACCTCGTCCAAACTCCGCCGGAGAGCTATCCCTACGATTGGGGGGAGGCTACTTTGTTCATCGGCCTAATTAAAACCTACGAACGAACCCACAGTCCTACCTACCTGGATTATGCGGAAAAATGGGCCGCGCTTTACACGCGAGAGAGTCGGGAGGAAATTCTCGAATTGAACGGCGGACCCCAACCTGGCGATTGCAACCGCTGGACTGCGGGCGCATTGATGCTCTCTCTTTACCAAGAGCGTAACAAGCCGGAGTACCTCCGCATGGTGCGGATGATAACTGATTTCATCCGCGACTCAGCCGAGCGTAGTCCGGAAGGCGGCATCGACCACTGGACGGGCAGTCACCAGTACTGGGTTGACACTCTATACATGGCTTGTCCGGTGCTGGCCCGGTCCGGCAGATTGGAAAACAAGCCCGCGTATGTCGATGATGCCGCGCAGCAGTTCATCGTGCATGCGCGCCACCTGCAAGACGACAAAACCGGTCTCTTCTACCACATGTGGGATTGGCAGACGGGCCAACTCACCCCAGTATTGTGGGGTCGTGGTAACGGCTGGGTGATTATGGCACTCGCCGACACTATGGAAATGATGGACCGTAACCATGCTTCTTATCCTTTGCTTCGGCAAATCGCGTCGCGTCTAGCGCGCGGTCTCCGCGCTGTCCAAGATCGTGAAGGCCTTTGGCATACCGTGTTGAACGACCCCACCAGCTATGCTGAATGTTCCGCCTCTTCCATGAATGTTTACGCGCTATTGAAATTGGTAAGGCTTAAAGTGCTGCCGGACTCGTACAAGAGAATCGCACTGCGGTCATGGGCTGCCATTAATGCACGCTACGTGAAGGATGGCGTAGTCGCGGGGGTGTCCGCGGGCACCGATCCGCATCCGGTCGAGGACTACAAGAAACTTGATGTCGGTACCCAAACTTGGGGCACCGGGGCCTATCTGAGTGCGGGAAGCGAAGTGGATCGGTTACAGTAACCGGGTAATTCCCATTCCAAGGGTGTTTCGGGTTTTCACCCGACCTCAATAGCGCGTTGAGCGGATCCTGCACTCTGACCCACCAAACATTTCGTGTTGCCGCCCGAGCCGGCGCCCCCTCTGGGCGGGTGTGCGATAGACGCGTGAAGAAGCGGGGAATGAGTGGTGCATGGAAACCAGCGTCCGCGTAATTGGACAAATTCGTGGGTATCTTGGTGAAAGCACTTGACAGCACGCATGGCAGGGAAGAGTTTAGGCGCCGGGTGGCATAACCTCTTTTGGTCCACAGACTCGGTCGCAGTGTAGTTGGGTTGTGGGAGCATGCCCCAAAGGCACAGGAGTGGATGCCGCTGGAAGGTCTCCGAGAAGAGATCGGCATAGCTGGCCGGCGTCATTTCGTCCTGAAGAAAAGAGAGAAGATCCATGAACCTCATGCACAAGTCAGTATTTGTAATCATGGTAACCTTACTGCCAGCCGCGAAGATTCTGTTCGCTCAAGACTGCACTGGGTTGGTTACCAATACGAATAGCTATTGGCCTGCGCCCACCCTGGCTAAGCCAGGCTATCTGCAGTCTGTTGTCGACCCTGTTTTTGGAACGACGATTACCCGCGTCACGGGCAACGCAGGTACACCCATCTCCAACGTCCCGGGAGGAGTGTGGGGATCGACGAATCGGCATAATTATTCAAAGGACCCAGTCTGGAATGCCGACCAGACATTAATGGTGATCAAGACGATCAAGGGTTCGGGTGGAACCCTGCCCGCCGGAACCGACGCGCTTATCATTGACGGATCCACCTATCAGCCGCTTTACGCGCGTCTTGGATTTGAGGTTGAGGCACGTTGGCACCCCACTAATGCACGGCTAATGGTCTACATTACCTCTGCTGGTGAGCTGGGTTCCTATGATGTTCCCTCTAATGCTCGAACAATCATTGCGCTCTTTAGTGGGTACAGCGGGACCCAGTTTGGACCTTGGGAAGGACAGCTTTCCAATGACGGAAACTGGGTAGTGATCAATGCCACCAGAACATCCGATAACAAGAGCGTGGGATTCGCCTACAACATGTCCACGCACACCAAGTACCCCGATATCGATCTGTCAGGCTTCAACCTGGACTGGGTTTCGATCTCGCCTTTGGGCGATAAGATTCTGGTGTATGATACCAATCTGCACACCACTATTTACGATCTGCAAGGTAATCAGCTTGCATTCTGGTCGCAAAGTGGCCAGCCCGATCACTACGATATGAGGGTTGACACAGATGGCCAGGAGATAGCAACCGGTGTGGCAAAATCAGCGCCTTACGACGGTAACACCATCAAACGGCGCATGAGTGATGGCGTCATCACAGCACTGATAACGAAAGGCTATGGCACCCACGGATCAACCCGGGACTTAACTCGATCTGGATATATGTTCGAGACCTATCAAACTACCAGCAAGAATTGGCCACCCTACCTGAATGAGCTTCTCGCGGTTAAGCTGGACGGCACACGGGGTGAGAGAATATGCCACCTATACTCGAAGGGTACAACCTACGATGCGCAGCCGCAAGCCTGCCCTTCTCCAGATGGTAAGCGCGCCATCTTTGCTAGCGATTGGAATAAAAGTGGCGACATTCAAGGTTACGTCGTGGACTTCCGCAGTAAGTGTCCATGACTCAGCCCGGCAGAGCTGACTAGCAGGCGATCACAAAATGCGAACGAAACGGTTACTGCACCTCCGGATTCCACCTGCTTTGGCTGCGCGTTCGGCCCCGAGGCAGACCTAAGCGTATTGCTGGCGCCAATCCGACCGGAGTCTTCGCTGGATGTTCGGTTACAATGCGGATCTTGTGGAACTAGCAGCGTTGCAGAGCGCCCCTTCCCGCTATAGGCCCAACAAAGCGCACGTGGGTCACCGGTGAAGCATACTTGAACGCCACACTCAGCTAACAATCTATGCCTCACATGCGTTCGTGCAAAAAAGAAAAATAGATGGCATAGCAGCTTTGGCGGTGCGATTCTTAAAATCTAAATGTTCACCCAAGGACGGAGGAACTCGGTGCGCATCACGCGACGCGAATTGTGCAGGGCTCTCGGCACTGTGGCAGCAGGAATTCTGCCTCTTCGCGCCCGGGCAGCCGAGAATGCAGCCTTAACCTCTTCCGTCCCGTTCAGCAAGAATGTATTCATGAAGCTTGCGCCAGGAAACAAAGCAGAGTCCTTGGCCGCAGCACACGAAAGTTACCTGGGCTCCCTGGCGCCGGTCATCCGCTCCATCCAGCAGGAACGCGGCTTTCCGCTGGCATACGACCGGCGGGGTGGAATCTCCGCTAAAGAATGGACTATGCGTGGGCGAGCAGCGATCAGCAGCAGCCTCGGCTATTCGCCGCCGTCCGCGCCTCTGGATGTTCGCCTGAAACGGCGCGTCTCTCGCGCCGGTTATGAACTGCGTGTGATCTCATTCGCAGGCACCTCCCACTACCGCATTCCCGCCTTTCTTCTGATTCCGGAAGGCAAGGGTCCATTCCCAGCACTGGTCGCACTTCACGATCACGGCGGGGAGTATTACTTCGGAAAAGAGAAGCTGGTAGAAATGGACCAAGAGCACGCCGCGCTCACTTCCTTTAAGAAGATCTACTATAACGGCCGCTCCTATGCCAGCGACCTGGCCCGCAGCGGCTATTTAGTACTGGTGGCAGATTGCTTTTACTGGGGTGAACGTAGGCTCACTTACACTTATCCGCCGAGCAACTACCGGCAGGCGATCGCGGGCTTGGATGCGAGTAGTGAGCAGTACGTCTCCGCCCTCGACGACTTTTTCGAGCAGCGCACCGCAGATCTAATTACGTTGCTCGGCTACAACGGACTCAACTGGCTGGGAATCGTGAGCTACGACGATATACGTGCAGTCGACGTGCTGGTTTCCCTGCCGGAAGTGGATTCACGCCGCATTGGCTGCATCGGTCTCTCCGGAGGTGGTTTCCGCTCCACCTACCTTGCTGGCCGCGATGCGCGTATCCGCGCGGGGGTGATCGTGGCCTGGATGACTACCCTGCCGACAACGCTCGATCTTGCCGAAAAAAGTCATGCCGATATCTTCGATTCTTACGCCGTTCACGCCGGTCTTGATCACCCCGATGTCGCCAGCTTGGCGGCTCCCGATTGTGCGCTCTTCGTGCTGAACTGCGGTCGAGACGAGCTATTTACCGCCGAAGGGATGCGCCTTGCAACAGAAAAAATGCGCGGCGTCTACCAGGACCTGAATCACGCTGATAGGTTCCAGGCACACGTCTACGATGTTCCCCACCTGTTTAACAAAGAAATGCAAAAAGACGCTTTCTTTTGGCTGGATCGTTGGTTGAAGTGAGCCTTCGTGCTGAGCCTCTCAGTGTCCCGCACGTTTCTGACTGCTGATTAGGGCTCAGAGCGAGAGAAGACGCCCGTGAGCTGTTTAGGGTCGCCCGGCGCGCGCATCCAAATGAACCGAACTCCGGCTTTTTTATAATCTGGCAACACACGCAAAACCAGGACGGGACCCACAGTGTTGGATGAAATGTTTTCTTGTCGACGTTGTAGTTGTGCATTATCAGCGCTTCCCCGCCGGGAGCCCCAAAGGTTCCCGGATGACGGTATTCCGCGTGGGAACCCTAGCAACTGTCCGATGGCTGTAGCGATGCTCCATCCCCGATGCATAGGCGAGACAAGCGCCCTGCCGAAGCGCTAATCCGGGTATGACCTTTCTCAACGTCGCACAAGCGAATCAGCGCCTTCCTTATCAGCCGTGAAAGTTAAAGGTCTGAAAGCGAGAGAACGAAAGCGTGTCCTCAGCATTGTCGAAGAGGAAACCGTACTGTCCACCGCGGGCCCAGCGGGGTAGGCGTTCCTTCAGCTCGCCAATGATGTTGGCAAAGTTCGAGATGGTGCGTTGGTTCGGCTCCAGCACATAGATCCGCTCGATCGCATCCCAGGGGCGTCGTTCCTCCTTGAAGTCGAGCCGGTAACGTTGCTCGTTACCCTCAATGAGCACGCGGAAGAAGCTGAAGAGAAACTGCAGATTCTCTTTCGTCTGAGCCAGGGAGAATGGGTTGATGGTGAAGTCCCGCGCCTCCTGGCCGACGTTGAGGTACGAGCCCCTGAATATCGTCGTAAGCGACTGGAAGCTGCAGCCGATATCAAAGATGAAGGTCAGCGGCTTGTACTTCTGCGCGTGCTGCAGCAGGAAATTGCAGAAGTACGATTTGCCACTCCCGGTCATCCCAAGAATCAGCGTATGGACAACATCGCTGTGATTTCCCGTGCCTCTTTCGATTCGAGAGGAGGGTCATTGTAACAACCTTACATAAGTGTAGTAAAGTGCATAAAGTGTTTTTGCCCGCCGAATGGAATTTGAAGGTATGGGGGGTTGACGACAATGGTTGCAGCAGAGGTAACTGCTTTACGCCGCGCGGCGTTCATGGTCATCGCAGCGGCGATGGCTCTCACTCTAGTCTCCGGGCTTGGTGCTCGTGAGGGCGCGGCAGATCCCGGCTCCGATCCGCGCCTTGTCGATGGCGCTGCAGACGTCGCTTTGTTGAATGGCAAAATCATCACCGTCGCATCGGACAACGCTATCGCACAGGCGGTAGCAATCAAAGGCAGCCATATTCTGGGGGTAGGTGACAACACGACTATCCAGCAGCTAATTGGTCCCAACACCCATGTAATTCAGCTCCGGGGTAAGGCTGTTCTTCCAGGCTTCATCGATGCTCACATTCATATTGAAGGCATTGCGGACTATCACCGAATGCTCGATTTGCACATTCCTCCATTGAGAGATGTCGGCGAGATGCTTGAGACGATAAAAGAACGCGCCGCCAGGACTCCGAAGGGAGAATGGATTGTCGGCGCAGGCGGCTGGGGCCAACCGATGCCAACCCGGCAACAGCTCGACTCCGCAGCCGGTGATCATCCTGTGCTAGTGCGGGAAAGCGCGCACGAGATCATCGTGAACACCAAGGCGCTTGAACTCGCGCACATTGACAAGAACACTCCTCAACCCCAGGGTTCGAAGATTTGGAAAGACCCAAATACGGGAGAGCCTACAGGCCGACTCAGCGAAATGTTCGGCCGCATGCTGACCCTGATGCCTAAACCTGGTTATGAGGTCCGCAAGCAAAGCGTCCAGGAGGTAATGCAAGGATTTATCCGCAACGGCGTCACCACAATTTTCGATTTTCCCAGCCCGGATGGCCTGCGCATGTACCAAGACTTATTGGCTGAAGGCAATCTGCCCGTCCGTCTTCGATGCCAGCTCATTCTCAACATTGCTCGCGATCGGGATCCCACTGCCGTCTTCGATGAGGACTTTCTGAAGTACGGGATACACACGGGCTTCGGAAACGATTGGCTCAAAATCGGCGGGATCAAGCTTTTTCTGGATGGCGAGAGCGAGACCGGTCTTCGCTACGATCCGCCGGGACAGAAAGAACAATGGGTCGGCGTGCCAAAAATGACTCAGGTGACACTCAATCGAGTCGTAGCTGAAGCACAAAAGAACAATTTCCAGATTTGGATTCACGCGCTGGGTGACCGGGCACAGGACATGGCGCTTGAAGCATACCAGTTAGCGCAGCATGACTATCCTCGCACTGATGCCCGCAATCGCATTGAACACGCGGGAAATCAAGAGGCCGGGCCAACAACTCGAGAACAGCTCGACCGCATGAAGAGGCTCGGCATCATTCCCGTTCCGACGGGTGCATGGATATATTTGGGCCGGGCGTTTAAGGGAACGCAAGCTGAAGTCCCCTTCATCTACCGCACGCTGCTGGATGAAGGATTCCGGCCGCCGGGGAATTCGGATTCTCTGGGTTCGATGCCCGAGTCGACGAACCCGTTCTTCTCGATGTGGGCGATGGTGACACGGAAGACGCGTTCCGGCCAGCTTCTTGCGCCCGAACAGGCGATCACTCCAGCCGAGGCCATTCGTATTTACACGATGTATGGAGCTTATTCAGGATTTGAGGAACAAATAAAGGTTTCGATCGAGAAGGGCAAACTGGCTGACCTGATTGTCGTCTCCGACGATCCCCTGACAGTGCTGCCCGACAGGCTCAAAGACATCAAGGCGGAAATGACAATCGTCGACGGCAAGATCATACAAGCGACGCACTGAATAAGGAGGGTTTGCCATTCGTCAGGCCAGATTTTATTTTTTGGTCCTCGCCCTACACAGGGAAGATCAGTTGCCAGGATTTCACATCTGACAAGATTCCGCGCTACTATTACTTGCTTGCGACGCACAAAAGCACCGAACTCAAGGCGTACTGCCAGGTCGAAGAGTGTGCGGTTTCTGACTGTGGGGCAGACCGCGCGGATTCTGGGAATCAGTTCCTCGACATTGCGCCTGTGGGAAAGCGTGGGTCTTGTAACGCCGGCACGAAGTGCAGGCAGTTATCGCCTTTATACTCCGGAACTGCTTGACGTTTTAAAACGCATCAAGTACCTGCGTGACGTAAAGAAGTTAAATGTCCCGGGGATCAAGGAGGCCCTGGGAACAAATCTACCTGTCAACCAATCAACGGATCCGGCCAAGTCCACTCCGCATCTGGGTGACAAACTCCGTCGGCT
>Ga0137377_10005400_pt1 | contig 10229 bp, 5 predicted proteins | sample SagtaG_22_FD_104815 | JGI IMG/M metagenome (GOLD analysis project Ga0137377, IMG submission 104815) | Vadose zone soil microbial communities from Sagehorn Ranch, Mendocino, California, USA - Sage2_L_40_16 metaG | ecosystem: Environmental > Terrestrial > Soil > Vadose zone | place: USA... | reverse complement strand
CGATAGCCCGACACGCTCTTCTCGACATAGGCGAGCGAGGGGAATGGATAGTGGAAGCCCTGCACCAGCATCTTTTCCGCGATCAGCATGTCGTAGACTTTCCGGCGCGTTGCCTCCGCCATGACGGGGTCTTGATCATAGAAGGCGTGCCAGCCGGGGTTGCGCGCGAACAGGAACGGCACGTGGGTAACGTCGGCCTGGACATAGACCTTGCTCGATCCGGACGCCACGACATGGGAATTGTGCCCTGGGGTATGGCCATGGGTACCGACCGCCGTGATGCCCGGCACGACCTCCTTGCCTTCGTCATACGTCCGCACGCGCTTGAGCACCTCACCGGCAAAGACGCGGCGATTGTTCTTGAACAGGTCCTCCACGCGGCCTTTCGGGGCGCGGCTCATCTCGCCGTCATCCATCCAGAATTTGTGTTCCGCCGCCGGCACCAGAATCTCGGCGTTGGGAAAGGCGAGCGAATTGTCCGCCTTCAACAGACCGTTCACGTGGTCGCCGTGGTAATGCGAGATGATGACAGTATCGACGGTCTTGGGGTCGATGCCGGCCGCAGCGAGATTGGACAAGAACTGGCCGTTCGCCCCCTTGCTCGCGTTGAAGGCCGCCTCGCCCAGGCCGGTGTCGATGACGACGAGCTTCTGTCCGGTATTGACGACGATCGGGTTATACGGAGTGACGAAAACGTCCGGCTCGCGGTGCGCTGCGACAAGCGCCGCATTGACCTCCTCGCGCTGGACGTTGGTGACCATGTTGTCCGGCAATTTGAAACGGTTCACGCCATCGGTCACCACGGTGATCTCGAAGCTGCCGACCTTGTAGCGGTACCAGCCGGGGGCTTGCGTGCCGGCAGGCGGCGCGGCCGCGCGCGCCGGCCCGCCTGTGGACGGCGCAATCACCGCGACAGCCGTGGCCGCTGCACTACCGGTAAGCAGGCTACGGCGCGTGAGTTCGGTCATGACGTTCCCTCCTGAGCATCGGCTCACAGTCTTTTCTGCGAAGCGTTGCCTACGATGGTACACATGGCGGCCCGCCTCGCCTAGGCCGCGACGCCGCACGGACGGTAATCGAGCACGGGTATTTCACCCGCGAACGCGACGCGGTAAGGCTAGGACATGGCAACCGCCGATCGCTCACTGAACGCGACGACGCCGAGCGCGACGACCGCGCGCCTCTTGCTGCTGGCTACGTTCGTCGCGCCCATCATCCTCAGCGCCTCACTCTTGTTCATGGTACAGCCGATGTTCACAAAATTGGTGCTGCCGCGTTTCGGCGGTGCGCCGTCGGTGTGGTCGGTTGCCATCGTATTCTTCCAGACTGCGCTTCTCGCCGGCTACGCCTACGCCCATTGGCTCACGCGCTACGCGCCCGGCCGGCTGTCGGTCGCGGCTCATCTCACGGTGATGATCGCCGCTGTCTTCGCGCTGCCGGTCTCGATTGCCGCCGGTTGGGACCGGCCGCCGGAGACCGGGCAAGCCCTCTGGCTGATCGGGTTGTTCACGGCCTCGATCGGCTTGCCGTTCTTCGCGCTCGCGGCCAACAGCCCGCTGCTTCAGGCCTGGTTCGCGCGCACTAATCATCCCGCCGCACAAGATCCGTATTTCCTGTATGCCGCCAGCAATATCGGAAGCTTCCTCGCGCTCGTGTCCTATCCGACTGTCATCGAGCCATTCGTGCGACTCGGCGACCAAGCACGGTTCTGGTCGGTCGGCTTTTGCCTCCTCATTTTGCTGCTTGCCGCGTGTGGCGTGTTGCTGTGGCGGTCGCCGGACGCAGCTGCGCGTGCGGACAGCGCGGCAGATGTGGCGCCGACCTGGAAGGATGCCGCGTTCTGGGTCGCCCTCGCGGCGGTGCCTGCGGGCCTTCTCGTCGCGGTGACGGCGCACATCTCAACGGACGTCGCCGCGGTGCCGCTGCTGTGGGTGCTTCCGCTCGCGCTCTATCTGCTGACCTTCGTCATCGCATTTGCGCGCCGGCCGATCATCCCACACAAGCTCGTCCTAGCCCTGCAGCCGCCGTTCATCGTTGCACTCGTGGTGGTCATCATCTTCGATCCGATCAAAACCATCGTCGGGGTCCTCGCCGTTCATCTCGCGGTGTTCTTCGTCAACGCCTTGATGTGTCACGGCGAAATCGCGCGGACGCGGCCGCCGCCCCGATATCTTACCGCCTTCTATCTTTGGATGGCGGCCGGCGGCCTGATCGGCGGCATCGCCACGGGATTGATCGCGCCGCACGTGTTCAACTGGGTGGCCGAATATCCAATTCTCATTGCGCTTGCCGTGCTGTGTCGTCCAGGGCTCGCGCTGCCGCGAGACCGCTCCCGGCGCTACCTGCTGTTCGCCGGCATAGCGGCCGCGCTCTTCATGCTCGTCGTGTGCGCGCTTTATCCAGTCGTGATTGACGCGATCCGCTTCGACTGGGCTGTGGGTGCGCTCTTGGCCGCAAGTGTGCTGTTCTGGCGTGCGTCATTGCCGTTCGCTGCGGTCATTGGCTTCGTCCTCCTCTTCAACTACATCATCGTCGACGCGACCGGTGGGATGTTCGTGCGCAGCTTCTTCGGCGTGACCAAGATCGTGGAAACCGCGGATCGTCAGTTCCGTCTCCTGCAGCACGGAACCACGCTGCACGGCGGCCAACGTCTCTACGAAGCCGATGGCCAACGGGCGACGATCGACCCGCCGGAGCTGCTGTTTTATTACTGGGACGGTTCCGCCATCTCGGAAACCTTCGAGGCGGTGCGGGCGCGTGCCGACAGGCCGATCCGCTTTGCAGTGATCGGGCTTGGCGTGGGCTCGCTGACCTGCCGCGCCGCGCCTGATGATACCGTGCATTATTACGAGATCGACCCGGTCGTGGTCCGCGTTGCCCGCACCCCGTATATGTTCAGCTTTCTGTGGATGTGCCGGCCGGATGTGCCGATCATCCTCGGCGATGCGCGGCTCACGCTCGCCGAGGCCCGCGACGGCGCCTACGACCTCATCATCGTCGATGCATTCTCCTCCGACGCCATCCCTATACATTTGCTCACGCGCGAAGCCATGGCGACCTACCTCAAGAAGCTCAGCCCGCACGGCATGGTGGTCATGCACGTGTCGAGCCGGCACCTTGAACTTGTCTCGGTGGTCGCAGGCATCGCTGAAGAAAAAGGGCTGATGACACTTTTGAGCGACGAGGGGGATCCCGACGAAGCGGCCCATCCGTACAAGTTCGGCGCCACGGTTGCCGCGGTTGCACGTAGCGAGGAGGATTTCGGATCCCTCGCACAGTCTCGGCATTGGACGCCCAAGGCCGCTGACCCAGGCCAATGGGTGTGGACCGACGACTACTGCAACATCGTCGGCGCGATGATCCGAAAGTTGGCCGAATGATGGAGCTCCTCCTCGGGCACGACCAGCCGATCCTGTCTGAGCTGGTCCGACCCTGATCCCTATCGCCAAGCCCAGCTGAGAAGCTTGCCCACCACATCGCCCAAGGTGAGAAGCACGGCGGCCCAAACGAAAGCCGAGCTGAAGTTCGCAAGCTGGAATTGCCACCACGGCATCCGGAAAATGCCGGCGACCAGCGGGACCGAGGCGCGCAAGGGTCCAAAGAAGCGGCCGATGAAAATCGCAAGCGCCCCCCAGCGCTTCACGAATGCTTCGCCCTTGGGCAGCAGTTCCGGATGTCGCGACAGCGGCCAGATGTGCGCGACTGGCGGTCCGAGTTTGACGCCGATCCAGAAGGATAGCCAGTCGCCGAGGGCGGCGCCGATCGAAGCCGCGACCCAAACCGGCCAGAAATTGAGGTTGCCGGAACTGATCAGGACACCGATTCCGACCAGCGCCGCCCACGCCGGAATGAGCAGGGAAATGAACGCGAGCGACTCGCCGAAGGCGAGTGCAAAAACAATGGGCGCCGCCCACACCTCATGGACACGCACAAACTCCACCACTTGGTGGGCGTGAGCTTCGAGGCTCTCGAACATGCGGGAGGCGGCCCCCTATTGGCCTCGGTCTAGCGCGGCTTGCCGGACAAGGCCAGACGGGTTGCAAGCTGTCCGCACGGCGCCATCCGGGGCGGCACATTGTGCGGCGACACTCGCGGGCCGAACACGCCGTTTAGGGCTTAGCAAGAAGGATCGAGCGAATATCCCGCAGTCAGCGGCCAGCATACGGTGTCGAGTTGAACGGATGATGAAGTTCGACCATATGAGAGGGACAGCCGCCTTCCTTCAGCCGAACACCGGCGTCACGCTGCCGCCACCGGCGTGGCATAGTGGCGGCTGATTCGTTCAACCTCGCCGATGATGAGACGCATGCCGAAGATCGCCAAAGCAGCAGCCAAAAGCCCGATCCAAAATCCGGTCAAGGACCTGTTTTCGGATTTACCCGAGGCCACTGCGCGCCGGCACTCGGGCAAGCCGGCGCGCACCGGCAGGCCTGCAAGCGGTGCTGAGGTCCGTTACACCGCCCGCGACATCGAAGTGCTCGAGGGCCTCGAGCCTGTGCGCCGGCGTCCAGGCATGTACATCGGCGGAACTGACGAAAAGGCGCTGCATCACCTTTTCGCCGAGGTGATCGACAATTCCATGGACGAGGCGCTCGCCGGGCACGCCACCTTCATCGACGTCGAGATGGAGCCCGACGGTTTCGTGAGCGTGACCGACAATGGGCGGGGAATTCCGGTCGATCCCCATCCGAAGTTCAAGAACAAATCGGCGCTCGAAGTGATCATGTGCACGTTGCACGCGGGCGGAAAGTTCGACTCGAAGGTGTATGAGACGTCGGGCGGCTTGCATGGCGTCGGCGTCTCGGTGGCCAATGCGCTCTCCGAGCGCATGGAAGTCGAGGTCGCGCGCGAGCAGACGCTGCACCGCATGGTGTTCGAGCGCGGCAAGCCGAAAGGCAGATTGCAAAAGCTAGGGCGCGTCCCCAACCGGCGCGGCACCAAGGTGCGCTTCCGTCCCGACCCCGAGATTTTCGGAGCAAGGGCGCATTTCAAGCCGGAGCGCGTGTTCAAGATGGCTCGCTCCAAGGCTTATTTGTTCGGAGGCGTCGAGATTCGCTGGTCCTGCGCCAAGGAGCTTCTGCGCGGCGTCGAGGACGTACCGGAGAAGGCCACCTTCCATTTCGCTGACGGACTCAAGGAGTATTTGTCCACCGCGATCAACGGCGCTGCCCTGGTTCACCCCGACATCTTCACCGGCAGCGCGGGCAAGATCGGCGTGCACGGGGCCGCGCAATGGGCGGTCGCGTGGACCGCTGATAGCGACGGCTTCTTGTCGTCCTATTGCAATACGATTCCCACGCCGGACGGCGGCACGCACGAGTCGGGCCTGCGTAGCGCGCTGTTGAAGGGCATCAAAGACCATGCCGAGCGCGTGGGCCAAGGCAAGCGCGCGGCAATAGTCACGGGCGACGACGTGACGAACGGCGCCGCATGCATGATCTCGGTGTTCATCCGCGAACCGGAATTTCAGGGTCAGACCAAGGATCGGCTGGCGACCGCCGAGGCCACACGCCTCGTCGAGAACGCAATCCGGGACCCATTCGACCATTGGCTCGCCGGCAATCCCGCCCAGGCCAACAAACTCCTCGACTTCGTGATCGAGCGCGCGGAGGAGCGCATCCGCCGCCGCCAGGAGAAGGAGAACTCGCGCAAGAGCGCGGTGCGCAAGCTGCGCCTTCCCGGCAAGCTCGCCGACTGCACCAATACCGCCGCCCAAGGTGCCGAGATCTTCATCGTCGAGGGCGATTCGGCCGGCGGCTCCGCCAAGCAAGCGCGGGATCGTGCCTCGCAGGCAGTGCTGCCGTTGCGCGGCAAGATCCTCAACGTTGCATCCGCCGGCAAGGACAAGCTGGCCCAGAACCAGCAGCTTGCCGAACTGATGCAGGCGCTCGGTTGCGGGACCGGTGCGCACTATCGCGACGAGGACCTGCGCTACGATAAGGTGATCGTGATGACGGACGCCGATGTCGACGGCGCCCATATCGCCTCGTTATTGATCACCTTCTTTTACCGGCAGACGCCGAAACTGATCGAGAGCGGCCATCTCTATCTCGCCGTGCCTCCGCTCTATCGCCTGAGCCATGGCGGCAAGAATGTTTATGCGCGCGACGACAAGCACAAAGATGAACTCTTGAAAAAAGAATTCCACGCCAATGCCAGGGTCGAGATCGGCCGCTTCAAGGGGCTTGGCGAAATGATGGCCAATCAGCTCAAAGAGACCACGATGGATCCGAAGAAGCGCACGCTGTTGCGCGTCGTGGTGGTCGAGGATGAGCGCAAGACGACCGACCGCTCGGTCGAACGCCTGATGGGCAATAAGCCGGAAGCGCGCTTCGAGTTCATCCAAGAGCGAGCGGAGTTCGCGGACGAGGAATTACTGGACGTGTAATGCGAGCGCACGCCGCGCCGGTGTTCAGACCGGCGCCGCGTGCGACTTTGCCGACAAAGGTTTAGGCGCTCGGGCGCCACATGCCGGAGGCGCGTGGGTAGGGCGGCGCGGCAGAGCTTACACTCCGTGCTCTACTCTTTGCCCGCGTGGTCACCCGAGCGATAGAACCCTAGCTCAAGTCTCGCGGCCGTTCCACCGCGCCAAGCTAGTCATCCCCGCTTTGCACAGGCTGGGTCGCGGCGATGCCTGCACCGCCGCCCATTGAATTGATCATCGATAAGGGGTGGAATGCAGGCTTTGAATGCGCTGCAGCAAGCGGAATACGCGTTTCAGGGAGAAAAACCGATGCTCTTGAGAAAAATTCTTGCGGCCGGCGGCCTCGCGGTTGTTGCGCTCGCCATCGGCGATCTTCTCCCGGCCTACGCACAGAGCCAGACCGCACTAAGCGGACAAGTTGCCTCGGCCGAGGAAGGGCCGATGGAGGGCGTGCTCGTCAGCGCCAAGAAGCGTGGCTCGACGGTCACTGTTACGGTCGTCAGCGACGAGGCAGGTAACTACAGCTTCCCTGCAGCCAAGCTGGAGCCTGGCCAGTATTCGCTGCGGATCCGCGCGATCGGCTATGACCTGGATCGCCCGGTCAACGTAGACGTCATCCCGCAGCAGCGCGCGAAGCTCGACCTCAAACTGCGCAAGACCGAAGATCTCGCCTCCCAGCTCTCGAACGGCGAATGGCTGGCGAGCTTTCCCGGCACCGACCAGCAGAAGAACGCGATGCTGGGCTGCGTCGGCTGCCATACGCTCGAACGAGTCGCGCGCTCAAGCCAAAAGCCCGACGATTTCATCAACATCACCCTGCCGCGCATGCAGGGCTACGTGAATCAAAGCATTCCGGCGGCCCCGCAGCTTCGTCGCGGCGAACGGCGGATGGAGGAGCGTGGCGACCAGCGCGTGCAGGTTTATCGGGCCATGGCCGATTTCCTAAGCAGCATTAATCTGAGTTCGGGCCCGCACTGGAACTATGCGCTCAAGACTCTGCCGCGCCCGAAAGGCCCTAGCACGCGTGTCGTCATCACCGAATACGACCTACCGCGCGAGACCATTCAGCCGCACGATGTCGTAGTCGATGCGGATGGCATCGCCTGGTATTCGAGCTTCGGCGAACAGTTCCTCGGACGCCTTGATCCCAAAACCGGCGAGGCCACCGAATATCCTATCCCGCTGCACAAGCCGGGCTTCCCCACGGGGCTCCTCGGGTTGCGCGCCGACAAGGCCGGCGACCTATGGCTCGGCAACATGTATCAGGCCACGATCGTGAAGTTCGAGCGCAACACGCGGACGTTCAAGTTCTGGCCGTTGCCGCCCGAGCAGAACATCGACGCTGCGCAAGTGAACATGGTGAGCCCACAAAGCTCGCACGTGGACGGCAAGGTGTGGACGCAGAACAACGGCTTTGCAGGCGCGCATAGGCTCGATCTCGCCACCGGCAAGATCGAGACGTGGGAACCGTTCAAGGATGCAGCCAAGGGCGAGCCGCACAACATTTACGATGTCATTCCGGACTCAAAGAACAACGCATATTTCACCGATTTCCGTCAGCAGCATATCGGTCGGATCGATGCGAACACCGGGGAAGTAAAACTGTACGCCATTCCCACGCCGAGTTCGGCGCCGCGCCGCGGCCAAATGGATGCGCAGGACCGGCTCTGGTTCGGCGAATATCGCGGCGACAAGATCGGCGTGTTCGACACCAAAACCGAGACATTCACCGAGTGGCCGGTGCCGACGCGCTGGACCAATCCCTACGATGTCGCTCTCGATAAGAACGACAACGCCTGGACTGGCTCCATGCTTAATGACCGCATAGTTCGGCTCAACACAAAAACCGGCGAGTTCATCGAATACCTGCTGCCGCGCTCGACCAACATCCGGCGTGTCCACGTCGACAATTCGACGACGCCCGTCACCTTCTGGGTCGGCAGCAATCACGGCGGCTCCATCATCAAGCTGGAGCCGCTCGATTAGGAGCCGCTGCTGCGGTGGCGCAAGCCGATCGCTAGTCCTCAAACTTCAGATTGGCCGCTTTGGCCACGTCGGCGAAGAGCTTGATGTCGCCATCGATTCTCTTGCGGAATTCCTCGCCGGGACCGCCGCCGGGGTTCACCGCCATCGCCTTGAGCTTCTCGCGCACCCCTGGGTCGGCGAGCGCGCGGCGCGATTCCGTGGCGAGCTTACTGGCAATGGCGGGCGGCGTGCCGGTCAGCACGAATAGCCCGCTCCAAAGGCCGATATTCACCTCCGGGTAGCCGGCTTCCGCCATGCTCGGCACGTCCGGAAGCTCGGAGGAGCGCTCCGATCCCGTCACTGCAAGGGCCCGAACCTTGCCGCCTTGCACAAGGGGCATCGTCGGCGGACCGTCCGCGATCGCGAACAAGGTGTTGCCGCCGGCGACGCTGAGCATCATCTCATTGCTGCTTTTGTAGGGTACCGCCACCGCTGGCATTCCGGTTTTGAGCTTGAACAGCTCGGTGGTGATGGTGAAGGCGGGCGAGGAGGTGGCGTAGTTGGACTTGTCCGGGTTGGCCTTGCCGTAGGCGACCAGATCCTTCACCGACTTGATCGTGTCGTTGGCCGGACCAGCGAGGATCAGCGGAAACGACGCGATCATGGTCAGCGGCAGAAAGTCGCGGGTCGGATGGTAGGACAGTTTTGGATAGATCGCGGCTGCGATCGCCATCTGGCCGCTCGCGGCCACCATGACGGTGTATCCGTCGGCCGGCTGGCTCTTGACGTACTCGACCGCAATGCGACCGCCTGCACCGGGCTTGTTCTCGATGACCACCGGCTGTCCAATGTTCTCCGACAGCTTCTGTCCGACGAGTCGCGCGAACAGGTCGTTGCCACCGCCAGCGGCAAAGCCGACGACCATCCGGATCGGCCGATTGGGGAAGTTCGTCGCGCTGTCGCCCTGCGCTCCTGCGGCCTGGACGCCCATGGCAGCGAGCACTGCCAATCCGACCTTCAGAACGGTGCGCTTGAATAGGGTCATAGCCAATCCTCCGCCGTTAGTTCTTGCACAGCGTTTTCGCAGATCGCGGGCAGCGTCAAGTGTCTACCGACACTGCCCTGGTTTTGCCACCATGCATGCGGCTCACCGCCGATCTCAAAGTTTGACGACGGCGCGAGACGCGTTCTAGGGTCGCGCGCGCCTCGCCCCGGCATACACCGCGCGGCGCGCAAATTGAACAACCGTCCAAGTGGCAACAGCGAACCCGCAACTGCATCATGGCCTCCTCGACGGCTGAGCAACGTCATCGCAGCAAAGGAGCGAGCGACCTCTTCGGCCACCCGCGCGGGCTGACGTTTCTATTCGCCACCGAGATGTGGGAGCGCTTCTCCTATTACGGAATGCGCGCGTTGCTCGTCCTTTATATGGTGAAGCTGCTTCTGCTGCCCGGGCACGCCGAGAACGTGATCGGGCTCACGGCGCTCAAGTCGCTTTTCGAGTCCATGTTCGGACCGCTCGGTGTGCAGCCCTTCTCCTCGCACATCTACGGCCTCTACACCGGGCTCGTCTATCTCACACCCGTGTTCGGCGGCATGCTCGCCGATCGCCTGCTCGGCCAGCATCGCACGATTCTCCTCGGCGCGGCGATGATGGCAGTCGGCCATTTCATGATGGCGTTCGAGCCGTTGTTCCTGCTCGCCTTGACCATGCTCATTTTGGGCAACGGCGCGTTCAAGCCCAATATGTCGGCGCAAGTGGGCGGACTCTATGCACCCGGCGACCAGCGCCGCGATCGAGCGTATTCGATTTTCTACGTCGGCATCAATCTGGGCGCGT
>Ga0137377_10005398_pt1 | contig 10233 bp, 10 predicted proteins | sample SagtaG_22_FD_104815 | JGI IMG/M metagenome (GOLD analysis project Ga0137377, IMG submission 104815) | Vadose zone soil microbial communities from Sagehorn Ranch, Mendocino, California, USA - Sage2_L_40_16 metaG | ecosystem: Environmental > Terrestrial > Soil > Vadose zone | place: USA... | reverse complement strand
GTGATCGGCAACAAGAACTATTCGTCGTGGTCGATGCGGCCGTGGCTGGCGCTACGGGCCAACAACATCGCCTTCGAGGAAGTGTTCATCCCGCTTTACACCGGCGATGCCGACAAGAAGCGGATTCTTGGCTTCACCCGTTCGGGCAAGGTGCCGGCACTGATCGATGACGACGTCACGATCTGGGATTCACTGGCTATCATCGAATACATCGCCGAAATGTTTCCGGAAGCGCGGCTCTGGCCGGAAGACCGTGCTCGCCGGGCGCATGCGCGTTCGATATCGGCGGAGATGCATTCGGGTTTTATGGCGCTGCGCAACGAATGCGGCATGAACCTGCACCGGCCGGTCGGCGCCATCGCGTTATCGGCCGATGCGCGCGCCAACGTCGCGCGCATCGAGCAAATCTGGATCGAGTGCCGCGAGCGGTATGGGACGTCGGGGCCGTTCCTGTTCGGCACCTTTGGCGGCGCGGACGCGATGTTCGCGCCGGTGGTGCATCGTTTTCGCAGCTATGCGATCGAGGTTACGCCCGAGGCGCGGGACTACATGGATACGATGATGGCGCTGCCGGCCTTTCAGGAATGGACCCAAGCGGGCCTTGCCGAAACCATCGTAATCGACAAGTTCGAGACGGTGTGATGTGCTTGACGGATCGCCAAGGAAGCGGTCTGAATCTCGAACTGGCTTTGCGCTTTCACCTCAAAGGGGTTTGACCATGGGAATTCTCGATTCACTGGGAAATTCAGCCGCCTTCAAAGGTGTCCTCGGCCAGCTTGAGGCGGCAGTAATTCCGGTGGTGCTGAGCGAGGTGCTCGGCAATGGCAGTCAAGGTGGGCTCTCGGCTATTGTCGCCAAGCTCCAGCAGGCAGGCCTTGGTGATCAGGTCAAATCCTGGATCGGAAACGGTCAGAACCTGCCGATCACGGCCGACCAATTGCAGCAGGCACTGGGCAGCGATACGGTCAAGCAATTGGCCGCGCGGTTTAACATCCCGGTCGATCAACTCGGCAAAGTTTTGGAGCAATATGTTCCGGCCGCGGTGGACCACGCCAGTCCGGATGGCAAACTCCCGCATACGGTTTAGAGGCCCGGAAGCGGTTCCCGACCGGGTCAGGCCGGATTCCCCGGCGGCCGCAGAAAGAGCGTTTATCGCACTGAAAAACCTGCAAAATCCTCGTATTTGGTATGTCCCGATGTAACTGGTCAACGCGTCCGGCCCTGTGATATAGGCTCCACAGGGGTTTTCAGTCGGCTGTTGCAGCGGGACCGTGAGCACGGCCGGCGTTCTTGCGTGATGGAGAGGGCGTTGAAGCACAAATTTACCGTCGGAGAGACTGTCTATTTTACTGCGAGCAACGTCGCGCGTCCGGCCGCCAGCGGCACCTATGAAGTGATCCGGCTGCTTCCGACCGACGGCGATGATTGCCAGTATCGGATCAAGAACTCGACCGAGGCTTTCGAACGGGTGGCCAAGGAAAGTCAGCTCGACATTTCCTGAAGGACTGTCCCGCATGAACCTGTTGAGCGGTTCCAACTCCGCTCGCCGTCAAAAGGCCGGGTTCGCAGGATCATTCTGCGAGAAGCTGAGTGCGTAGAGTAGAATCGGCGTTCACTTCTGCCGAATGCGTTCTATGCCGCGTTGAGGGACACCGCGCATGAACTGGGCCTGGACGGCATCGCTCGATCAACTCTTGCGGTCGCAGAATCTACCAATCTGGCTGCCTTTGGCCGCGGCGGGATTCTTCGGCTTCATCCTTTTGATCATACTGTTGCGCGCTCAGAAATCGGTGGCCAACGTCGCCTTGGTGGTCATCACGCTGGCGTCGATCGGCGGCGCGCTTGCCGTCACCATGCGCGCGCTTGGTCCGGAAGGTAGCGGGGCGTCCGGTGAGACGCTGTCGTCGCCACAGACGATCGCTGTGCTGCCGGCGCTGTCGTGTATCGATGATATCGCCGGGGAAACGGTCCTGACGGCGTGCGAAAAGGCGTTGTTCGGCTCCGCCGACGCCGCGGCCGCCGCCGTCTCCTATGCCGCGGCACAGATCACCCGGCTGACCGCGTTCGGCGATGCCGCCGCTGCCAACAGGAAATTGACCTACGAACTGCTGACGCTGCGCCGCGCAATCGAGCGCGACCGCTATGGGGTGATGGCGCAGGCGCTGGTGGCGCGGGACCAATGCACGGCGTCGCAATGCGCGGCTTTCCGCGCGCTAACCGATTCCCGCCAGATCGTGGCGAATATAACGGAGCGGACTTATGATGGCCTGGTCGCGCGTTACGCATCGGCGTGGAACGCACCCGCGGCAGCGTCGCCGATTGCTGCGTTCGGATCATCGGTTCCTACCGGCAAGCCCACCAATGCGGAGTTTCCCACCGCCGCCTCGACTCCGCCCGTCAACATCATGACACCCGAGCCGGGTTCGGCACCCGCCGCGCCAGCTCCGCGGGCGCCAGCGCCATCGGCGAATGCGCCGGCCGCCGCGGCCAATCCGTCGGCGACGGCCGCGAACACGGCATTGCTGTCGCCGCATCCGACGTCGAGCGCGGCCCCGGCAGCGCTGGCGGCGGCTAAAAAGCAGCCGGCGGCGAAGTCACGCTCGTCGGCGCCGGTTCAGCTTGCCCCGGCAGCGCCAGCCTCGGCGACGTCAACCGAATGATGCTTTCAAAAGCCTTCGCCGGTCGCTAACTTCGAAAACCATGCCGCTTCATCTCATCAAGCTCGCCGTCGGCTGCGAATCCGTCAAGGAACTCAAGAGCTGGGTCGCCCAGCGCATGCTGACCGCAAAGCAAAAGGGGCTGCCGCGTCGTCATATTCACATCACGCGGATGACGCCGAAGCGCGGCGAGGAATTGCTGGCGGGCGGCTCGCTTTACTGGGTAATCCGGGGGGAAATCGCGGCCCGCGAAAAACTCATCGCGATCGAGCCGTTTCGCGATCGCGACGGGATCGGGCGATGCCGGCTGGTGATGCAGCCCAAGGTGATCGCGGTGGCGCCGCGGCCGATGCGGCCGTTCCAGGGCTGGCGCTATTTGACCGAGGATGCCGTGCCCCCGGATCTTGGCAAGGCCGCCGCCAGCATCGCGGCGATGCCGGAGCCGCTGCGCCGCGAACTGCGCGATCTCGGGCTGCTTTAGCGCATGATCCGGAAAAGTGGAGGCCGGTTTTCCGAAAAGGTCATGCTCAAACAAGGCGATATAGCGCCGCGCGAGTTATAGCGATGACGCCGTGACGATCCGCAACCTGATCCATTCGGCTGGCGGCAATTCGATTTGACGCCGGGATTCTGAATTCCGGTCGACGATGTCGAGCAGTTCTGTTTCGACGCCCATGTCTCGCAGGTACATGCGGAACTGTTCGCCAAATCGCGCAGTCAGGCCTTCACGTCGTTCGTCGGAAACATTGGGCGCCAGCCGGTTGCGGATGAACATGCCGCTCAAGATCATCCTCGTACCGGGCGGCAGGCTGCGATGCACGCCACCGGCCAGCATCAGGACGCAGGCGAGATCGCAGCGCGCGTCCGACAGGTTCATCCTGGCGTCGAGCGGCCCGCCCGGACGCTTGAGCGCGAAGCATTCCGCTTCGGGTTTTCCATTGCAGGCTTCGACTTCGGTCGCCCCTTCCGTCGTGTCGATGCCGCGGTCGCGCAGGATCCGGCCGAGGCTGGTCGCGACATTGAGATCGGACTCGCCCCAGGAATGGATGACGACGGGAAGCTTGCGCCCAGCCTGCCGGTCGAGGATCGCGATCAGCCGCTTGTGGGTGTCCCACTGCACGGTGCCTTCGGCGGCAATCCATTCCGAGCAGCCTTGCCCGCAGGCGCCGGCCGCGCCGTGCGCGACATAAAAGATCATGGCGTCGGCCGGCGAACCGAAGCCGCCGACCGGCGGCCGCTGCGTCTGCGCTTGCGCAAAACCGGCGGCGACCAAGGTTAGCAGCCCGCCCAAAGCAATAGCACGTACGGACAATGCGCCCATGCTGGCAGTTTCCCCGGCAAATCCTTTGCCCGCGATATTCCATCCCGGGGTCGTGCCGTGCAAGCGGGGACCCGGTCTTTCTTGGCGGGCTAACTAGAGCCCGACATTGTCGATCAGGCGTGTCTTGCCGAGCTTTGCCGCAACGAGAATTCGCACCGGTCCATCCTTCACCGAGGCGATCGGCGCAAGAGTATCGGCGTGCCGGGCCTCGAAATAGTCGAGGATGAAACCGGCGTTCGTGATGAGTTCGGCGCCGCCCGCTATCGCGGCCTCGATGCCGCCGCCGGCACGCAGCCGCCCAGCGCATTCCTTCATGGCCCGGTACAGCGCCGGCGCCGTGGCGCGTTCCTCCGGCGACAAATAGACGTTCCGCGAAGACATTGCGAGGCCGTCGCGCTCACGCACCGTGCGCGAGCCGACCACCTTGACGCCGAGGTCGAGATCCCCGGCCATCCGGGCCACCACCCGCAACTGCTGAAAATCCTTTTCGCCGAAGACAGCGAAATCCGGCCGGCACTGCGTGAACAGCTTGCCGACCACGGTTGTGACGCCGCCGAAGAAATGCGGACGAAAACGATCTTCCAGACCCGCGGTCGCCGGCCCTTCCGTCAATATCCGGGTGGCAAAGCCGTCCGGATACATGGTCTTGACGTCGGGGTTCCAGATCAGGTCGACATCTTCGGCAGCGAGCCTTGCGACATCGGCTTTCCAGGTCCGCGGATAGGAACCGAAATCCTCCGTCGGCGCGAACTGCGTAGGATTCACAAAGATCGAAACGACAACCCTTTTTGCGCGACGTTTTGCCAGCCGGACCAGCGACACATGCCCGTCATGGAGCGCTCCCATGGTCGGCACCAGCGCGACCGTGGCCTTCCTCGCGCGAAAACCATCGAGCGCGCGACGCAGCGCAGGGACCGTGCGGACGATCATTGGGGGGCGCGACATCGGGACTCGATCGGTGCGGTCAGGAAGGCGGCAGCCTCCGACCTTGTGGCGGGGATGACAATCTTATCAAAGCCGATGCTTGGTCGCAAAGCCGGCCGCCCGTGGCGGCTTCCGACGAGCATCAGGTTGCTAAGGACCCGCGGCGCTACCGAGTCGCGCCTGCGATTAATCATGAAAGCACACAGCGAATGTTTCGAATGCGTGCTTGCGCATTTCACTTGACCGCGGTCGCGCGTAGTTGAAGATATTCGCAGGGGTCCAAATCATGTTGATGCAAACGAGTCAGGGGCAATCGGGCTCCGCGCATGTCGTTGTGCTGGGCAACGAGAAGGGCGGTTCGGGGAAATCCACCACCGCCTTGCACATTGCCGTGGCCTTGTTGAAAGCAGGCCAGCGCGTCGCCACCATTGATCTCGATTGCCGCCAGCAAAGTTTTACCCGCTACATCAACAACCGGCGCGCCTGGGCCCGTCGCACCGGGCTCGATCTCGAACTTCCGGTGCATTGCTGCATCAAGCTCGGCGAAACCATGCAGATCGCCGACAACGAATCCTCCGAGTTCCAGCAATTCATGGAGGCCGTGAGCGCGGTCGAGCGGACCTTCGATTTCATCGTCATCGATACCCCAGGTTCCGACAGCTATCTGATGCGGTTGGCGCACTCGATGGCCGACACGCTGGTGACGCCGATCAACGACAGTTTCCTCGATTTCGATGTGCTGGGAACCGTCGACCCCGCGACCTATTGCGTGACCGGCGAGAGCCATTATGCGGAGATGGTCCGCGACACAAGGCGCAAGCGCCGCCAATACGACGGTTCCTCGACCGACTGGATCGTGGTCCGCAATCGGCTTTCGATGTTGGGATCGCGCAACAAGCAGCTCGTCGCCGATGGTCTCAACGAGCTGTCCTTCAGGCTCGGCTTCCGCTCGATCGACGGGTTTGCCGAACGCGTGGTTTACCGCGAGTTCTTTCCGCGCGGGCTGACCGCACTCGACGACCTCGATGAGGCGACGCTCGGAACCCGCCCGAGCATGGGCCACGTCACGGCGCGTGAAGAAGTCACGAGCCTGTTGCGTCAGTTGAAATTGCCGCTGGATGAGCGCGGCCGGCGCCGTGCCGCGAACCGGGCCGAGTGGTTCGTCCAGGTCGACAAGCCGCTCGAGGTCCACGATATCCTCGAAGCATAGATCTCATGGTAAAGCGTTACTGTAGTTCCCTGGAACAATCTTACGGTTGCTGCGTTTCTACTAGGCCTTCACCCAAGACCTGAACTAAATCTTGATTTATACCGTCCCATAGCAACAGGCGTGGCGGAACCCTTTTCCGTGCAGTTGCACAATAAGGGTGCGCCGCACAACGATAAGGCGGCCAATTCACAATATTTACTCTTCCTGTCACGTCGCCGTGAGCTATATCATGGACAAGGGACCACAGAGTCCCGACCATAGACCCAAAGCCCCGGGATCGTCGCCAGGGCGGCAGCGCCAAGGATGAAACATGAAACGTGGAATTGCCATTCTGCTTTCGCTCTCCGCGCTGGTAACCGTGGCATATTTCACCGCGAGCAAATGGGCGATCCGCCACGAGACGCTGACGTTCCTTGATCCGGCGCGCGATAACCGCCCCGTCGCCGTGGACATCGCCGTACGCCGCGATAAGGAAATGCAGGCCGATGCCGGCATGATCAAGCTGCCGGTGGCGATCCTCAACCACGGCAACACCGTCAGATTCACCGAGTACTCTTTTCTCGCCAATGTGTTCGCCTGGCGCGGCTACCTGGCAGTCAGCATCCAGCATGATCTGCCGAGCGATCCGCCGATGGTCACGAAGGTCGGCGAGCTCTATGTCGGCCGTTTGCCGCAGTATCAACGTGGCATCGCCAACATCCGCTTCGCGGTCGATGAAATCAAAAAGATCCAGACCAATGCGGATTATGATCGTCTGACCATAGTGGGACACTCCATGGGCGGCGACATTTCGATGTACTTCGCCAAGATGTATCCCGACCAGATAAAGAAAGTCGTGACACTGGACAATCTGCGCGTGCCATTCATGACCGACGGCAGATTCAAGATCCTCTCGTTCCGGTCCAAGGATCCCGTGTTCAAGGCCGATCCCGGCGTCGTGCCCGACACCGAAATCTGCGAGAAGTCCGGCATCACGGTCGTGCAGACCGGCTACCAGCATACCGACATGAGCGATCGCGGACCCGACAACGTCAAGAGTACGATCCAGGGCATGCTCGACAAGTTCCTCGATGACGATAGCCCGCTCAAGCCGGTCGAGACCAACGCGCCAAAGATCACCGAGCCGGGTCCGGTGGCGCTGTACGCACCGATCAAGAATTGACGACGGCGCGGCCGGCCGACCCAAGGCCGCATTCACCCAACTGGCGTGAGCTAATCAAGCGCGGTCGCCGCGCATTGACCACCCCCTTGTGCAGGCCCACATAAGACTTGCTGCAATCAGCGAGTGTTTATGTCCGGCAAACCCATCCAACCGAAATCCACGGACGCAGTGTCCTCGGGACAAAAATCCGAGCCTGCCAAAGCTGGCGGGCTGCCGGAGGCAACGCCGTCGGCCTCGGAGGACATTGCCGCTTTTGTCGCCAAGGCCCGCGCGATGTCGCCTCACACCGCCGGCGCGAGGGGCCGGCTGGTTTTTGCGCTCGACGCTACCATGAGCCGGCAGCCGACATGGGATATGGCCTGTGCGCTGCAGGCCGATATGTTCCGTGAAGCGGCGGCGCTCGGCAGTCTCGATATCCGTCTCGTCTATTATCGTGGCCTCAATGAGTGCCGCGCCACGGGCTGGATTTCCGACAGCGCCCAACTAGCAAAGCTTATGGGCAAGATCGATTGCCGGGGCGGCAATACGCAGATCGGCAAGGTGTTGTCGGAAGCGCGGCGGGAGGCGGTGGCGTCCGCGGTGCGCGCGGTGGTGTTTGTCGGCGACGCCATGGAGGAGGGGATCGACGACCTCTGCGCCAAGGCGGGTGAACTCGGCCTGCTCAAGGTGCCGGTGTTCATGTTTCAGGAGGGCCATGACGCCACAGCCGAGCGGGCGTTCCGCGAGATCGCACGCCTGACCGGCGGCGCGTGGTGCCGGTTCGATCCGGGCGCCGCGGCGCAACTGCGCGAGCTGTTGCGCGCCGCCGCTGCCTATGCCGCCGGCGGACGCGAGGCGTTGATGCGGCTGTCGAAAACCGGAAGCGGCGCAGCCAAATTGCTCGGCCAGATGAAGTGATCACGATGGCTCTGCGCGTGAGGACGATCACACGCCTTCGTAGACCAGTCTGATGCAGAAGCCGCGATCGATGACGAACGGGCCCCATTTGGCATCGACGGCGGCGGTTGATCTGGCCGCGACCGTTTCGTCTCGCGACCTTCCTTGTTTCTAGAGCTTTGCAACGTTCTTCCGGATAGCGACCCGCATATCGCGGAATTCCCCGCCGAGTTCCGCCTTGGTCATTTGAGGCCGGGACATCGCCATCGCCGCGCGCTCCAGGATCATCCGGCTGCGGCGGATTGGAAATTATTGAGGTAAAGCGGCTGACGCCACGCAGCTTTTGGCTCCGCGCCCCCCGCACGACCGCCATGCTTTTTGTCGCTGATGCGACTATATTGGAGGCATGCCTACCCTGATCGCCGGCGTCGTTGCCGTTATTCTGCTTTACTCGCTGCTGCAGATGTTTCGTGCGGCCAATCCGGTCGTGCTGGCGCGCGCGATCAAGATCGGCGGGGGCGTTGTAGCGCTTGCGATCGCCGCCTTTACCGGCATCAAGGGTGAGCTGGCGGTCGCGGTTCCGCTCGGGATCTTCGGCGCGGGACTGCTGGGCTGGTCGCCTTTCGGGGCGTCCGGCTTCGGTACGATCGGTGGGTTGTTCGGGGGCGCAAGTTCGCGGCGCTCGCCGGGACAGACCTCGCAGGTCCGCTCGCAATTTCTCGATATGCAGCTCGATCACGACAGCGGCGAGCTCTCGGGCCAGATCGTGGCCGGGCCGAACGCCGGGCACGCCCTGGACGAATTCGACCTGTCGCAGCTGACCGCCATGATGGCAGGCTTCGATGCCGAAAGCGTATCGCTACTCGAAGGCTATCTGGACCGCAGGTTTCCCGCCTGGCGTCTGGACGCGCAGGGAAACGCGGCAGGGGGGCAAAGCCGCCCGGCGGCGAGCGGCAAAATGACGGACGAGGAGGCCTATCAGATCCTTGGCCTGCAGCCGGGGGCGGGACGCGACGAGATCGGGCGTGCGCACCGCGCCCTCATGAAGAAACTGCATCCCGACCAAGGGGGGTCGACGTACCTCGCCGCCCGTGTAAACGAGGCCAAGGATACTTTGCTTCGCACTCATCACAGCTAACTCCGGCAACGCTACCAAACGCTACGAACCGCGAGTTGCCGCTGTCTCTTGCTCTGCTGACGCCTCGGTATCGCCCGCCGTTGCCCGGCGTGGTCGATCATTCGTCCTGCAGTTCTAACCGCAAAGTCTTGACGAGAAGTTTGCAAGCCGCTGGTTGATGCAGGTCACATCCACGTCAAAAACAACGCGCGCCGGTGCATGCCCCCGCCATCCCCTTTATCGGAGGTGCCGGTCAGTTCTTGATGGTGATGCAGGAGATGTCGGAACGCTTCAGGGCCCGGCATACCGCCTCGGCCTGATCGCGATCGAGGCCGGCGAAGCGCGCCCGGAACAGCTTTTTATCGCCTTTGGCGACCACCGGTTCGGTGAACGGATCGGCCTTGGTGAGCAGTCCGCGGGCCTGGCTGCGCGCGGCTTCGATGCGTTGCTGCGCTTCGGTTTCGCTGTCCAGTGCGCCGACCTGAACGATCCAGCCGGTATGGGCCGCGACGGGTTTGATGGCACCGTTCTGCTGGACGGGCTGTGGCTGGGCGCTCGGCGCCGCATCCGCATAGGCCAAAGCCTGCGAGGCGGAAGCGGGCTGCGGGGCGGGGGCGGCCTGCTGCAGGCTCGACGCCGGCAGCACGCCGAGGATTCCGTTTCCAGTGCCGTGGTTTGCCGGCTGTGGCGGCATTTCGGGCTTGGCCGGTTCGGACCTGACCATCTCGGCTTTGGCGGCTTCAGCCTTGTTGATTTCGGCCTTCGCCGCCATCGCGCTGGCCATCTCCTGTACATCCGACCGTGCCGGCGGGATCGTATACGTCACAGGCGGCGCCGGCTGAGCCGCGCTCCCCGAGGCTTGAGCCGGGCCCGCCAAGGCCAGCTTGATCTGTCCGGCCTTGACCTGGACCGTCTTCACCTTGACCGGCTTCATCGGTTCGGACGAACCGGGGATCGCGGCGATCT
>Ga0137377_10005394_pt1 | contig 10234 bp, 10 predicted proteins | sample SagtaG_22_FD_104815 | JGI IMG/M metagenome (GOLD analysis project Ga0137377, IMG submission 104815) | Vadose zone soil microbial communities from Sagehorn Ranch, Mendocino, California, USA - Sage2_L_40_16 metaG | ecosystem: Environmental > Terrestrial > Soil > Vadose zone | place: USA... | reverse complement strand
CTGAAATCGAAGGTTGAGAAGGTTGCGGTGGTCGGTGATCCGCGGCAGAAGTCGACGTTTGTGGGTCCGGTGATTGATGAGACTGCGTTCAGGAAGTATCAGCGTGCGGTTGAGCAGGCTAGGAAGGAGGGTAAGATCCTGGTTGGTGGGGATGTCCCGAAGATGTTTCTTCCGAAGGGCTACTATGTTACGCCTACTGTTGTGTATGGTCTTCCTCCGGATCACCGTCTGTTGAAGGAGGAGTTGTTTGTGCCGCTGGTGGCTGTTGACGAGGTCTCGTCTCTGGACGAGGCGTTAGAGAAGGCGAACAAGACAGAGTTTGGATTGACGGCGGGAGTGTTTACAAAGGATAAGGGAGAGCAGAACGAGTTCTTCGAGAAGATACGGTTTGGCGTGGTCTACGCGAACCGGAAAGGTGGAGCGACGACTGGGGCATGGCCGGGGGCGCAGCCGTTTGGCGGCTGGAAAGGGAGTGGGGCTACAGGGAAGGGCGCGGGTGGTCCCTACTATCTGCTCCAGTTCATGCACGAACAAGCCCAGACAGTGGTCGGGGACTCGTAGGCGCCTCACGGCTTCTGGAACTTTCGCGGGCTTTTTCTCGCTTGTAACGGGTATGCCCCTACCCCCCTCGCCGAACGAATTTCACGAAGGAAGTCTCACTTTCCTTGGGCAAACTGTCTGTTTTGTGCATGTTTGAGCCCGATTTTGATCAGAGCACGTCTAGGAGGCCGAAGAGATTCTTCGCGAAAAAGATTTCATGTAGATAGAGAAATTCTGGCCTAAGAGCAGCGATCTAGGGGGCGCTTGTTAGCCTAGAACCGGAAATAGGAACGGGGGCAGTTCTGCGTCGCGAGAGTAGTCAACATACCCTAATTCTCTAGAGGGTCTTCTGCCTGACCAGATTTTGACATGGACCCCTCAACCCGTCCGTGTCACCGATCATGAATCTCTCGCCGGCCTTAACATCGTCATGGACCCTCAGCCGTTTCCAAGGCGATTCCTAGGGAATATCAGGTCGATGACGAGAATCATCTGCAATCAAGGGACATAGACCGAAAGGTCAAAGCTGCTAGCTTCGAGATCTTCCCAAACACGAAGATTACATCACGAGACACAACTGCAATTGACAATTCTCGATTAGTAACGGGTTTGGTAACCGTAAATGGTAGCAAAAAACCCGCTGGAACGCTGAGCTGAAACCGGGTCTCCTTCAGAGGGTCGCACACAAAACTCAGACCCGCCGATCATAAAGTGCTGTCACGCGGCACTCCCTCTGGGATCAGAAATTCGCGCGTAAGTTGATCTTTCGGAGGTATCTCTTTCTCTGCCGGTAGGTAAACCTCGACATCGACGTCAAGGGAAGCAAGGTGTTGGCATATTATCGGCCCTATTTCCTTCCATTCCAGACGTCCGAGACCAGCGCCGAGCGCTGGAACTGCAAGCGATGTTATTCCCTCCTTCTTGTAATTCGCCTGTATCCACTTGAGGCCTTTTTCGATGCCTTCCTTGCTCGCGCGTTCGCTGTAATGTTTCTTTGTAGCGAAGAGAAGAAACCATGTTTGCGCATTGGGCTCCTGAAGTGTGTTGGGCTCGTCCGCCAACTCGAAGTCAACCGACTTTTCTCGCTTGTAAAGGTAGGGCTTTCCCATAGCAAGACCCTTTCGTCGAAGAGCGTCCTGATACTCAACATAGACATCAGGGAACTGATATTTCGCTCGAGATGCAACCCCCTTGCCCATCACGCCGACCGTGTTGACGCTGACCGTGAGGGTTTGCAGCCTAGAGAAGAACATGTCCCCTCCCTTTAGGAGCAAGTGTGTGGTAAGGCGCTTCTCGAAGGAGGGTTGGAAGAACATGTTTGGGTCTGGAATGACGGATATTCGTGAGCGATTCGCGCGTTTCAGAATTTGCCTAACATTGCCCGCCGCTGACTGGTCCGTTGCATAGATTCCCGTAATCCTGTCCGCTGGAACATTTCCGACGACTAAACATTCGGACATCATCAATCGTTTGGTTCCGTCATCCTCTCGCCAGTAATCCAAAGCCAGTGTGCCGCGGAATTTTGTAAAAGCTTCGCCAATTCTCTTTCGGGGTGTAGTTGGTATGAATTCGGCTAGGTTGTGGGCCGCATTGCCGATCGAAATCATGGTTCCAGACAGGGCGACAACTGAGTTGAAATCAACAGCTACAACCACAATCTGGTTGATTGGCTTTTCAATAGAAACCTTGTACAGCATGGCATTTCGAGCTTTGAAGTACAGGTTTGCATATTCCCAGAGGGACTTGCCAGCTGGGGTGATCTTTGCTTGGCGACGGTCCACTATTTCCTTGTTGTAAATCGCCACGTAAGGTATTCGTTGATTCTCAATTTCTTGGTGAGACAGGATCCCGTGATTCAGGATCGAGGCGACGTTGTCAATGTGGGTTATGTAGTAGAGTTGGATAATGTTCGGCAGCCTAGTCTTCGATTCAGAGCGAGGGACTGAGAATTGCCTAGATGGTTCTCTTGAGTTAATGTTGTCGTCTAGAAGGAGCGGAGCAGTTTTCGACACAGAGATGGCAGGAATGCCGGTGGCATACAACATCTTTGAAAACAAAGTATCACGTGGGTTAGAATCCTCAGGAGAAACAGTGTGAGGCGAGCTATCGACGATCATGGTCCCCTACGTTTCTCCAATTGAATCGATCCGAAACAGGGTGCCCAAATGTGTTTCCTTTCGCCATCAGTAAAGCTTGAGATCCATTGCTAAGGTCTCGAGATGTCTTGGCTTTCGGGCTCAAAAATCACGTTCCCTCCCTAAACTGTTCAATATTTCATGGTACAGCTGATCTCTCTTCTTGCTTGAGTAGTCGTCATAAGGAAGTTCGAGAACCCGATACCCTCTCTTGCGTAACAGTGCTCGTAGTTCTTCGTCCTTGATCATTTGACTTGCTTTGAGGTGAACCCGACCATCAACGAATACGATTAGTGGTCTCAGTTCTAGTGGGAAGTAGAAGTCGGCTGTGGTTACGGGTATCTCGACCTGTGTCTGGTAGCTTATTCCGTCTTCTTGGAGTCTGATCGCTAGTTCTTGTTCCATTCGTGAGGGGTTGGCGCCTAGTCGTTCGCGCCAGTCGCTCCGCTGACTCGACATCTTTGGCATTGAGCCCTCGTTCGGTTATCGCTCAGACACGAGAACGAAACTGCTGGAAGTGTACAAACGGCTCATCACATGTAGTAGAGGTACTCGTGACGCGGTTCCTTTCCCGGCGGGATGTGAGACATAACTTCTCCAACTCTGTCAGAGAAGAGAAGCGTGATAGGTTCGGCTAAGCTGAACTGTGCGCTGTTCCAGTTCATCTTGGAGAGCGAGAGAACCTCTGCTAACACGATGTCGGCCGAGCTGTCGCCTTCGTGAGTTATGTCCAAGGGCCACGGCGCACGAGCCCCGGGATACGTTTGGAGGTATGGAACATATCCTCTTGTGTACAGCAGATAGTTCCCATGTCCAATCCTTACCGCAGTCCCTCTCAATGGCGGATACTTTCCAAACCTAAAAAATTGTATCCTCTTGTCCCCGAACGCGACGAAGTCGCGTTTAGGCACGTCTTTCAATGCTTTAGAAAATCCACTCTTCTCATCGTCCCAATACTGGGATGACTTGTGTATAACCACCCTAGTTGGTGGTTGCCCCATCTTCTGTCGATACAGTCCAATGGCCTTGGAGAGCAGTTTTTCAGCAGAATCTTGAGTAAGATGAGGCGAGCGGTCAAACTGAGTGCTCCACTCGAAACTGTCACCTCGCAGGATCAGTCCTTCTCCGGTGTAGGTGAATATCTGGGCGAGACTAGTGCTCATTCGATTCTGTGAGTCTGCGAGATTCCTGAAGAACGATATGCCCACGTAGCAGGTGCCTTGCTGCATCTTGGTTATAGTCCAAGGGAAACCGCTTCCTTTGTAATAGATACCCACGCAAGCGTTCCATGCGACCGCCGCGTCGTCTTGTCTTGTCAGTCCTCTTTGAGCAAGAGTTCTCGGCCACATGATTTGCGTTGGCATCGGTATCTGCATCGCAAGAGCCTTCAGACTTCGCCAGAAATTCGTCGTTCGAGGAAAGGCCTCGTTAATGATTTTCTCTGCCTGATGTTCAAAGTTGTCGAGAAATGTTTGGTGAACTTTCTTATAGTCAGTCAGCTTGCCGACAAGCTCTACAAGTTCCGCTGGCAACCTGCCCCGCGTCTTTCCAAATGCACCCTTCTTGACAACGCAGTAGTTGACGACGGCTTCGGGCAGGGCACACAGGACAACATCTGGTTTGAAGGCTTGGGCGGCAACGTTCTCTATCGCATGGAGAAACAGTTCTACAGCCCTGTCGACTCTATCCTCAAAAGTAGGCAGCTTGAGAAGATACTCGATTTCCTGTTTCGGAATGGTATCGTTGTACTCGTCGGACTTGATTATCTTGCATCCGAACACTCTGTGAAACCCAGGAAATGACGCGCCTTGCAGAGGGTCAGAGGTTGCTCTGATTGAGACTTCACTTACGCTATCCAACCACCTGTTGGCTTCAGTGATGGTTTCGCCCGTGCCGACGACCCCCACTTTGATCGACGTGGGGGCTGCCACTTTGGCTTCTCCGGCTATCAGAGGGCCATAGAGTGTCAGACCTACCTTCGGATCAGTGAAGGTCTTTCCGTCTCCAAAAATAAGGAGCGGCTCCGGGATATGCCAAGAGTCGAAGTTAATCGAGCTTACGAGGCCAGGCCGCTGAGTCGGTTCTGATGGGAACATGGGAATTAGTCGCTCTCCGCTTCGACTAGCATGTCAACAGGCGGAGTTTCTGCTTCTGCTACCTCGTACATCTTATCGAGGCTAAGGTAATCGCCCTCTATCCCCCAAGTCATTTCTGTCGTAGCGGGCGTGTTTTCGATCTCGATCTCGGATTTTCCTGCCTCGAGCGCGATTCTGCTCTTGCCTCTCGAAAGGATGAAGGTCCAAAATCTCAAGTGATAGAAAATCGACGGGTTATACTCGTCAAACATCCACCGTGTCGAGATAGAGCCGATCTTGTCTCGAGGTAACGGTTCGACTCCATTGGTCGTAAAAGTCCAGCCAGGTTCGATCCGTAGAAAAAGCCGGTCGTCAATGCCAATGAAGCGAGTAACAGCACCTTGGTGTGCCCAGAACACGCTGCCTTGATTCCCTCTCTGGTAACGCTTGACAACTGTCCTGGTGGATTTTCTCCTGCCAGTATTCCATTCCACTACTCTATCGTGTCCGTCTTGCGGCAAGAAGAAAATCCGATTATGCTCTCGATCTCGATAGAGTCCGATATTTTCACAGTTGTTCCACAGGGCTCGGTTCAGAAGTTCGAGTAACCAGTTTCGCTTGTTCTGGTCCGTGACCCACCGTGTGCTTTCCTCTTGAGAGATGGCCGTTTCGCTCGACAAGAGCCCGCGAAACGGGCAGCCTTTATCGTTCAGGTTCCAGAAAGTGTGAAGTTTGTTCTCTCTTAGCGAGAAGGTAGGAAGTGTCTCCGACATCAAGAACTTGCGCAGATGAGCGTAAACCTGTCCGATCGATTGCGCGTTAGTATGGGCCGACCATATCGTCGCCGGATAGGCCCTTACTGGGAAGAGATTGCTGGCAAGTTGCTCTGTGACGCGATCGGCGAACTCCAGGGGTTCGACTACGTGCTCCATTCCCGCGAGTTTCGATGAGCTAGAAGATGGTTTCCCAGCACCTCTAGGAAGAGGTGTGTCGAATAGGATTGCAAGCAGCTTTGTGTACGATCTTTCAACTTTCTCTGGCTTCCTGAAATCAAGAATGTTCCTGACTCTCAGCGACGGCGGTATGTCGCAGTCACGTCTGAGTATCGGAACAACCTTTCCTCTTCTCCCGCTTGGATCCTCATAAACAGCCATCGTCCATTCAAGTGTCGGCCACTCCGCATCCAGCATTTCTGGCGAGAGTACTACTCCAACAAATCTTGCCTTGGCTACTCCGTTCTCCAGGTTCACAACAACGTTAGTTCCAGGTTGGATCTCCCACTCATCGAAGAAGACTTTGATTTTTCGCTGGTGAGAAGTCTCATTCTCCAATCTCGTTGCGAGTTCTCTTACCCACTCTTTGTCTACCCCCGTGTGACAAAGAAAGAGATCCCAGTCGGCTAGGTCTTTCCCTTTGGAAATATCAGTCAAATCTCAAACCTAAGCCCTGGCCGTAAAACACTGACTGGGTATTGTCAGCCGTAATGCGCAACTTCGAATGACTCGTCGCTTCGCTCGACCAACAAGTCCATAATGGCAGATTCTTCGTCGTCTGCAAAGGGTCTGATCTCGCTCTTCTCATCTCTTGCATAGTCGAGGCCGTCCTGAGAGAATCCCGATGTAGAAACTACGACGGCGTGTTCGGGGATATCGTGTAGCTTTCTGCTTACATCTTCGAACTCTTTCTTCGAGGTCTCCAAGTCTGACTTAGTTACTGGAGTTGTTTTGGAGAACCTCTTCACAAGTATCGTGAGAAGGTCCTCATGAAGCCTTTGGTGCAGTCGCGGAAAGAGCCAGTAGTAGATCCAGTGTGTCGGACTCCCTCGTAGGGTCCGCTTGGCAAGAAACCGTCGCAGCTTGCTTCGAGGCTCATCGTGGATGAACACGTCAAACGGGTATCGTTTTCCGCTCTTGCCCTCGACCTCAACATTGAACTTGACCTTATCAGCAGGCAGATCCCTCAGCTCTTCTGCGGCTGTACTCGCCCGCTTCAAGGAGTTCCAAATACGCTCAGCAGGAGTGTTTCCTTCAGGCGGAAGAAGCTCAAAGTTTGTAATGAACCTAAACCGGTTCACTTCCCAATCTATGTCGTCAACGAGTCCGAAACCCTTCTTCGCCCAGAGACCATAGGCGATAAACCCAATCAGGATCGCATCAAAACTCGCGAAGAACACTTGTGACAGCAAGGTGGCTGAGGTCCAGATAGAGACGATGAAGAGCGTTGCTACAAATGCCAACACTCCAACCACCCATATCGAAGCGGTGTATACTCTGTACGCCCTGTCGATCTCGTCGGCGTGAGAACTGAGCGTATCGCCTATCCTAAGTATAAGAGTGGAAGGGTCCCTGGTGGGCGGCGGGGGTTCATCGTTGCCTTCTGATGGGACAGAAGCCATTTGTTGCCAGCTCTGGCAAGAACCGATCTATCCGCGAATTATAAAGACTGAACTAACTTTGTGCAATTATTCGTCGGTTCTTCCGGTGCGAACGTCTTTTGCGAAGTCGAGGAAGCTGTTACCCATCTTATTGTACCAATCGCGTCCCTGATCCGTTATTCGATAGTATTTCGCCGCCCCCGTTGTGGTCTTCTCAGTCACCAATCCGAGGCGAAGCAGCCGTTGAAGCCCATCGCCAACTATTGTGTCGTGCTGCGTACCTGGAAGGTTGGTCCTTATCTCATATCTGCTGGCCCCGATCCAGTCCGGATTAGTACCCGGAAGTCTTTCTTTTGGATGGGTCGCTAGAAAGTTCAGAATAGAGAGAACGATCTCGACGAGCGGCTGTCTGACCCTCTCCGAGCTTCGATGCCTGAACGGCACGTAAACCCGGTTGTCGGGTCAGTGTAATTGAACTTAGTTATACTTTCGGTGAAGTTAGCTAGGAATACTATGTTCTGAACTCAACCGGGATTTTTCTTTCGCCGAACCTGATTTGCTTCTATGACTGAAATGCGGGTACTCATGACATGCCCGGTCTGTGGGCAAGAAGTTGACGGTGAGACCCTTCACAAACTAGGGCTTGAAGGAGACGTTTTGCGGGAAGTGCGAGCACTTCGAGACGAGGGTAAACTCACACAGGCGATATTTCTCGCCATAAAGATCGTACGAACCGTCCAGGACAATCCACAGTGGATGAAGGACTTGCTGGAAGAGCAGACGCGAATCCTCTCGCTCGGCATCAAGGACGCAGTCCACGATAGCAGCGGAGAGGTTCTCAAGGCGCTTCACGAACTGACTGGGAGCCCGCTCCGAGGAAAGATCCAAGAGGTATCCATAGCCAAGAGGCTGAAAGCCATAGTTCCCACGGACTCATTCACGACTGAAAACTCTACAAGGAAAGGGGAAGACATTGAGTGTTCTGTAATCGAAGAGAGCGACCTCGCAGGTACCGTTATTGTTGAGTCGAAGCGAGTCAAGACTTGGAGTTCGGCACACATCGATCAAGTGAAGGAATACATGGCAAAGAGAGCTACACCCTTCGGGATCGTAGCGACTACCGCTATGCCTAGCGACGCCCTCAGTGACTCTCTAATGATAGATGGTGTGTTGGTAGTGAAAGTAGACCATGTAGATGTGGCCTACCTCTTCATGCGCCAATACCTGATTGCTAAGTTAAAGCTCGAACGAGAGTATCAGTCTCGGGTGTCTCAACTCCAAGTGAGCGAGCAGGTAATACAGGATATTCGGGACTCAGTCAGCAATGGAGACCTAGACGAGATCATCGCCTCGGTGCCCCGCGACGCGGACGCGATAGATGAGCTGGTTAACAACGCTGTGGAATACATTCGATCGCTTTCGGGTAAGGTCAAGAAGAAGACAGATCATGTTCGCGCTCAGGTAACGAAGCTGATGTCGAACCACATCGGAGTGATGAGGGCGAAGCTCGCGGGGGATTCCGCCAGCCTATCACTTCCATCGGATCCATGAACAGTGTTGCAGTCCTTCTGGAATATGCCGGAGATTGACCATTTCGACTTATCGAAAAATGCAAGATTTCTAAAGAAAACTTATATGTATGTTTCAGTGCGGTTGTCGCCCATGGTCCAAATCGTTCTCGATAAGGAGATTGGCCAGCTCATTCCAGTGCTACTGGATGCCCGCGGGAGAACAATCGACGGCTCTCACCGAAAGCAACGCGACAAGGGGTGGCGCACAGAACGGCTGGAGCACATCGACACCGAGGAGAAGTTTCTGAGAGCAAGGCTTCTAGCAAATGACAACCGTCGAGTCATGGAAGGCGAGGAGATAGGCGAAATTCTCAATGGACTTGCTGAGATCTACCGTAAGCAGGGGGCCAAGCCTGGGGAGATCGTGCAGTTGGTAGCCGATAAGACCGGATACGACCGGACTACCGTTGATGGGTATCTAAGAGTCGAGTTCAAGGACAGGAGCCATCGAGAACGCACCCTTCAAGGCCTAGAGAGAACGGCCCCCACTAGAAAGCTAGTGGCGGCTGCAAGACAGGCTCAAGATGAGGTCAACAAGGCTCTGACCCGCGCTCTCAGAGACCCGGCGCTCGACGACAACAACAAGAAAATGATAGCTAAAGAGGTCAAGAACCGTCTAAGTTTTGCTAAGGCAATCGACACTCACGTAGACATCGTGAAGAAAGCAAGCGCCGCTGGAGAAGCACCACCGATCAAGACTGTCGTTTCAGTGCAAGGCGAATGGCTTGTCAAGTCGTTGGAGGGCGCATCGGCTGGCTTTTCTGCTTGTAGTTGGAAAGCCGCCAAGGAGCTGTCCACCCAGCAGAGACGACATTGCCGTTCCATCGTCATCGGAGTCAAAGACCATGCGGATGCATGGTTGCGACAACTCGAACGCCTTCAAGAAGGGGGTGAATAGAACTGAGTAAGACACAGTTTTTGACGCTCGAAGATCGCTTCAGGGCGTTGCCGCCGGACACGAATTCGTTCACTGTTGTAAGCATAGCTGAAGAACTAGGCAAGACACCAGAGCAGGCCAAACAGATGCTGAAATCGTACATCAAACAATCTGAGAAAGCTCTTCAGAACATAGAAGGCAACCATGTCAAAGACGCAGAACTGTTTGACCTAAAGGTCAAGAAGCTAGAAGAGATAGGGCGACACGTCGTCCTTCCAGAAAGCTGGAAGAGAAACGCAAAGTACGTCAAAGCATCCTGGGGCCTCTACTACCAGAACGCTTGGAAAATCCACAAACTAGGAACCGCGATCATTACGAGTGCGTTCAACCGATACGCAACCTTCGGCGCCGATGTCAAACCAGCCATCGAATCCACACAGAAACTATTGGAATCGTTCAAGCCGCCTGCTCCGAAAGAGCTCGGGGCTTGAACAACCATTTTTTTGTACGAAAGATTTCTAAACATCTTGCAAGAGATGTCCCATCATGACTAAGAGCAACGGGACAACCTTCTATTTGTCTGAAGACCTCGTTCCTCTAGTCGACAAGCTGAAGCAGCGCAGGCAGGACCCGACAAGGGCAGCAACGCTGCGTTTTCTGAT
>Ga0137377_10005392_pt1 | contig 10237 bp, 8 predicted proteins | sample SagtaG_22_FD_104815 | JGI IMG/M metagenome (GOLD analysis project Ga0137377, IMG submission 104815) | Vadose zone soil microbial communities from Sagehorn Ranch, Mendocino, California, USA - Sage2_L_40_16 metaG | ecosystem: Environmental > Terrestrial > Soil > Vadose zone | place: USA... | reverse complement strand
TTCTGTCTGCGCCTCCGGGTACAATCTTGCGCAGGAAAACAATTTTTCCCCCTTCCTCTGTAACCGCTACGTTCATGCAGCGGATACGGGGCAGCATTTGTGCTACCTCGACGAGTTCGTGATAGTGGGTAGCAAAGAGGGTGCGAGCGCCGCAGCGTTTATTGTTGTGCAGGTATTCAACGACGGCGCGAGCGATGGCGAGACCATCATAGGTGCTGGTACCGCGCCCGATCTCATCGAGGATGACCAGGCTGCGTGGCGTAGCATGGTGCAGGATGTTGGCCGTTTCGACCATCTCGACCATAAAGGTGCTTTGACCGGTTGCCAGGTCATCCTGTGCGCCGATACGCGTGAAGATACGGTCTACCAGTCCTATGCTCGCAGCCTCGGCGGGCACATAGCTGCCGATCTGCGCCATAAGGGTGATGAGGGCAACCTGGCGCAGGTAAGTTGATTTCCCTGCCATATTCGGGCCGGTGATAATGACGATTTGCGCATCGGAGTTGGAGAGGTTGGCGTCATTGGGAACGAAGGGTATATCTGGCTGGGTCTGCTCTACTACGGGATGGCGACCGGCAACAATGTGGATAGTATCATCCTCGTTGAGTTGGGGACGGCAGTAATTATATTGGGCTGCTACCTGGGCCAGGCTCAGGTAGACGTCTATCTCGGCCAGGGCGTGAGCCGTAGCGAGGATTTGTTCCGCCGCATGAATGGCAATATCTGCTCGCAGTTGCGCAAAGAGTTCGCTCTCCAGTTTGCCGATACGCTCCTGGGCATTGAGGATAAGCGTCTCATATTCTTTGAGGTCGGGCGTGATGTAGCGTTCGCAATTGGTGAGCGTTTGTTTGCGGATATAGTCCCTGGGCACGCGGTTGACATTGGCATTGGTGACCTCGATGTAGTAGCCTGGACCCTTATTATAGCCAACTTTGAGGTTATTGATGCCTGTACGCTTGCGTTCGCGCTGCTCGAGGTCGGCTATCCATTTTTGCCCATCTTGAGAAGCCTGTTTAATCGAGTCAAGCTCTATGTTAAAGCCGGGCCGAATGACGCCGCCTTCGGATGTACTTAGAGGAGGTTCTTCGACAATAGCGCGCTCGATCAGTTGGATGATATCCTCATTATCCGCAAGGTGCTCCATGATGCGTACCAGGGATGGCGTATTTTCGCCGGCGTCCTCAGATAAGCAAGATCGCACCTTAGCTGCTGCTCGTAGTCCACTTACCAGCGCTACCAGGTCGCGTGGAGTGGCGATACGCTGGCGCACACGATTGATGAGGCGTTCAATATCGCCGGCTCTTTTCAAGTCTTCTGCCAGGCGGGCCTGTAAGAGTGCATTCCCAAGCAATTCACTGATGACTTGCTGGCGCTGCTGGAGGACGCCAATATCGAGCAGTGGCTGGCTTATCCAGCGGCGCATCAGGCGGCCACCCATGGGGCTGCGGGTCTTATCAAGTATCCACAACAGCGAGCCCTTGACGGAGCCACTGCGCCCGGTTTCAAACAGTTCAAGATTGCGGCGCGTATGGGTATCAAGGGTCATAAAGCCACTAGTAGAGTACGTTTCCAGCGAAGTGAGTTGATGCAAGAGTCCTTTCTGGGCCTCTTGCACATAGGCCAGTACCGCGCCCGCTGCTCGGATAGCCAGCGGCAGATGGGCGCAGCCAAAGCCCTCCAGGGAGGCGACTTCAAAGTGTGCGAGCAGGCGGTGGCGTGCATCATCCTCGCTGAAATAGCGAGCATCATAGGGGGTGATATGCCCGGCAATACCTGTCAATAGTTTGGTGAGAGGGGCAATAGCGTCCTCGTCGTCCTCGTCGAGATCGGGGACTTCGGCGTTGGCGTTGCCGTTGCTGCCAACTTTAGTAACCTGTTTTTCATTCATCACCGTGGCGAGCCAGCGTCGTTTACGGCTTCCCAGGCGGCTGTAGTGTGCTTCGATGAGAACTTCGGCTGGTCCAACGCGGGCCAGTTCTTGTTGGAGGGCCAGTTCGGGTTCGGGAGTACTGAATTGGGTGACGGCAAATTCGCCTGTAGTGATATCGACATAGGCGATGCCGACAGCATCGCGTCCAATGACGACGCCAGCGAGAAAGTTGTTACGTTTAGCGGCAAGCATGGCCGGGTCGATAACGGTGCCAGGGGTAACGATACGGATCACTTCCCGGTCAACCAGTCCCTTGGAAAGGGCCGGGTCACTGGTTTGCTCACAGACAGCGACGCGGTAGCCCTTGCTCACCAGGCGCGCAATGTAGCTTTCGGCGGCATGGTGCGGTATACCTGCCATCGCTGATTTTTCGCCGCGTCCAAAGTCGCGCCGGGTAAGAGCTATTTCCAATTCGCGGGCAACAATTTCGGCATCGTCATCGAACATTTCATAAAAATCGCCCATGCGAAAAAAGAGGATGGCGTCAGGATTTTGTTCTTTGATACGTAGATATTGGCTTCGTACCGGGCTGTGAACCGGATTTTCTTTCTCGTAGTCTTTGAATAACACGTTGTACCTCTAGCAAAGATTGAGCGATAGGCCGCTACGAAGATCAATACCAGTATAAGGCTAATCCGGGACGGCGTCAATTTGCAAAAATGGCTTCTCCTTGTATATACTACTCTTGTATTTATAGCAGCAATTACAAGTACCAGGAAATTGAAAACTTGTCCTGTTGCAGCCCAAAGGTAGGCAGAGGAGATTTCTATGCTGTACGTGGCAATCATACTTTTTGCGCTGGTAAGCACAGGTTTGCTTGTACTGGCCATTGAGAATTTTCTCACGGATGTTTCGCTTTCTGTGATCATTTGGCAAGTTCCGCATGCGTCATTGGGTCTGCTCCTTTTGCTTGCCTTTGTGCTAGGAGCTGTTATGCTCTATATTGTATCAGCAGCGTCGGCCTGGCAAGATACTCACGAGTTGAAAAGGTTACGCCGGCGCGTGGCGCAGCTGGAGCAGGAAGCGGCGAATGCTACAACTGGCCCGTTGCCCGGCGCTGCTCCCGTTGTTCCTATGCCTGGAATGACTACGCCGGATATCTCTGATATGCCCACACAGCATTAGACGCTGTTGGAATCGTTACACGTGGAAAAACACAGCAATTAGTCGTCGTAAGAAGCTGCGTTTTCGTTGTGGTTTAGTAACCTGTAGGTGTTGGTTACTTCGTTGGGTGCTTTCCTGGTTATGGGCGTCGTCGCCTTTGGCATGAATCATTTCTTCTTGTGTAGGTACTGCTGACTCATCAGGTTGTGCATGCTCCTCTGAGGTTTCACTTGTGGAAGCGGTCAATTGTGGCTGAGCGGGCTGTTCTACCTCTAATTGTGGAGGCTCCGCCGGTGGGTGCCCAGTTTCTAGTTCTTGTTGTGGAGGCTCCGCCGGTGGGTGCCCAGTTTCTGGTTCTTCTTGTACAGGCACGTCCTCTGCCTGTTCTAAGGTTGAGGCTGGTTCGGTGGGAGTATGGGGTAAGTCGGGTTGAGTATCTGCTGCAAGTGAGGTATCCACCGGGGATGCTGTCTCCCCGCTTTGAGCAGGAGATACGGCAGGACGTTTGAGGGTTGCTTCTAACATGAATGCTTCTTCATCGCTCATGAGTTTCTGGAGAAGTATTTCCTCCGTGGCTTCGTCAAGTGTGCTATTCATGTTGGCTGCTGGAGTTGTAGAAGTGGCTGCTAAGGAAGACTCCTCAGGTGAGGAACTAGCATTCTGCATTGAATCAATCCAGTCATAGGCTCCGTCTAATGCGTGTTGGCACCACTCTGTATAATTGTCGCGGATGAAATCAAATTGCTCGCAGTAGGCCAGACGTTGCATGGTCTGGTCAAGCCAGGACTCGCCGCGTTCCAGCATGAGGTCCAGGAGATCGATGTCAGTGACACCATATGACTGCAGTTGGGCCAGCGTTGCCAGGGCAATGGCCGAGGGATGTGCCTGTTGCATGCGCTCATTATTTTCAGCAATTTGCTGCTGCAGGCCGGTGATTTGGGTTTGTAGTCCTACAATTTGCTGCTGCAACGTCCAGAGTTGATAGTTTTGATAGAAGCGTTCTACATCCTGGGGGTCGAGCCTGGCGAAGATGGAATTGATCTCACCGGGAGAATATTGGCGAGGTTTGTCACTCATGAGTAGTTCCCCCCTGGTTCTGTTGACTCGAGGGGTGCCGGTTCCAACGTTTTGCCCAGCGTTGTACCAGGCGATTTGTGCGAACGGTTTCCTGGTCAATAGGACCACCGGAGTGATTGGTAACGTTGTGTAACCAGCGCGGAATTTCAAGTTGTGGCTCGGTTTGATCGTGTTGATCAAAGAAAGCGAGTATGTCTTCAGGTAGTAATGCCGTATCGGAATGGGGAATGGGTGGCAGTGACGGTAGTGATTGTTCCGTGTTTGAAAACAGCGAAGCGTTGCCAGTTGTAAATGTCTCAACTGCCACTTCCTGTGGCCCAAAGTTGGGCAGGTTACTCCAACCAAAGAGTGCAAGCGAAATTGTTTCGACGGGCTGGTCTGGTACTGTTCCTGGCAATGAGGTAGGTATGGATGTACATGTATCCCCTGTAATACTTACCATGGGCGAAAGTTGCCCGTTCAAGCCATCTGCCAGCACGTGTATGATCTGGTTGTCAGTCTGTAGAAGGTCCTGGTCACCTGGGGACGAAGTTTCAGGCGAGACGGTAGTATACAGTGGCTGTATGCTCTGCTCTAAGAGACGGGCGTGTTCCTGTAGTTGAACTAGCTCTCTCTCAAGTGTTTCTAGCTGTGCTCGTAAGTGCTGGTCAACTTCTCGATAGTGCAACCATTGTTGATACTGGCCCATGTACACCCCTGCCGTTCTAGAAATTCGTCGCTCTACTTCGGGAAAGTATAACACGTGTTACGCCAAGAGACAAGATGACATGGTAAGGGGTAAGGTGGTAAAGGGGAGGCCAGGGCGAAGTTCTGCCAGCTTCTCCCCCCATTAAGCCAGCCCCTCTCTTTCCATGGCAGTATTATGGGAGATACGGAGCAAGATGCCAATAATGATATAGTTGGCTATAATAGAGCTACCGCCATAGCTCAGGAAAGGCAGAGGAATACCGGTCAACGGCAGGAACTTCATATTTCCCATGGTAATGATCAATGTCTGAATGGCGAAAATTGAGGTAAGTCCTGCTGCCAGCAATTGGTTAAAAGAATCGCGGGCCGCGATGGCAATGCGATAGCCGCGATAAATGATGAGTAAGTAGATGCCGATAATGGCGAACAGCCCGGCCAGGCCGAGTTCCTCACCTAAGGCAGTAAAGATCATATCAGATTGTACAACAGGTACAAATGTTGGATGTCCCAATCCAATGCCGGTCCCTATGATACCCCCGCTCGATAGCGCGATCAGACCCTGGACAATTTGTAGGCCCCCATTTTGAGCAAAGTAGTCATCAGCAGCTGACCAGTGCTGCGAGTCCACAACATTAAATGTCACGACTGCAAAACGTGCGCGAACATAGCCAAAGAGGCTATAGCCTATGAAGCCCAGCACGAAGAAAATGAGTAAGCTGCCAATGACGTAGGACATTTTGCCACTGCCGAGATAGATCATGACGAGAAAGATGCCATAGATGAGTAGAGCCAGGCCGAGTTCCCGGATACCTAAGAAGAGGAGGAGTGCCAGGCCAAGCATAAGCGCCAGAGGGCCAAGTTGGCGAAATGGAGGAAGGCGTAGTGGCCCAATACGCAGATTTCCTCCTGACACGATATCGATATTCTCGCTGAGATAGGCAGCGAAAAAGATGACGAGAAAAATTTTCAGCAGTTCTGAGGGTTGTAGATTGAGCGGCCCAATATTCAATTGATCGTGTGTAGGACTATTCAAATTTGAACGCAATGAATGGGCCAACGTGATACCAACCATGATAATACCTAAAAGCGCCCAGGTATATTTGTAGCGCCGGAGCCAATTCATATTGCGCAGGCTGAAGAGTGTGATCAGAAATACCATAAGTCCCAGGATGACCCATAGCAGTTGACGACTGCCCAACGCGGGATCGGGGTCCGGAAGAAGATTGGGTCCAAGGCGCGTTGCCATGAGCACACCAATACCACTGAGGAGACCCACCAGGGGTAACAGAACTTGATCGGCTTTGGGGAAAGTGAAGCTTAATAGCACATTGATGCCCAGTAATACAGCGATCAGGCCAAGTACTGGAATAAGTCCCTGGATGGTGGGGAGATTTTTCACAGTCAATGATGATGTTTGTACTACGCCTGTACGTAATGAACGTGCAAGGAGCAGTTGTGTCATCTCAAGCAGAAGAATCATGAAGGGGATAATAAACAATCCCAGTTCCTGCCAACGATAACGTTTTATTGTGCGCATAGATGAGCGACCTATCATACAATAACCCTTCTAAAGTAGTCACTGACGCTATTGAGCCAGCTTAAAACGAATAAAGCCTACTTGAATGATATCCCCAGCTTTGGCGGGAAGCGCTTTGTAAGCAGGTTGATTATTGACAAAAGTCCCATTAGTACTACCTGCATCCTGCACATACCAGGTTCCACTGCGATTCCACAGGCGTGTATGTTCGCTGGAGATAAAGTTGTCATTCAGTAGGATAGTACTTGTCGGGCCGCGTCCAATGGTGGTTTGGGGGGCCAGATCAAAGCGGGTACCCGGAAGAATATTGCTGGGACCGCTATCGACCACGATCAGATGACCTGCGACGGGTAGTGCGTTACCGTCAGCATAGGCATTAGCCGCGGTCGCTTTGCGCAAATCTCGAGTAATAGCAATAACTACCTGCATGAGAAAAAGGTACAACAGGACAATTAATAACAGTCGCAATATCAATAGAAAGACATCTAGCTGTAGTGGCATAGCTTGGAGGTCTCACCTTCTCTGAAAGTAAAATTCGTAACTGCCAATGGTAAAATGATCACCATTGCGTAAGATATGTTGGCGCATATGTGGTGTGCCATTGATGCTAATACCATTGGTGCTACCCAGGTCAAAAATGACGAACTGTCCATCTGATTGGTACTTGATTTGAGCATGATTGCGAGAGACGCGCTTGTCTTCAACGATGATATCATTGCTGAGTTGACGACCAATGTTGACAGCCGGTTTTTCGATGCGATAGACCTGCTGACCTCCTTGCGGAAGGCGAATCGTCAGCCATGCCGATGGTAAAGCAAGAGGTGGCGTTGATGGTGCATATGATACGGCAGGGTTACCCGGTTGCATTTTCGCTTGATTCGGTGACGAAGAATCCGCGTTAGTCACGCCAGGTGATTGTTGTCCTGGTACCATTTGTGCACGCAGTAGTGCCAGTTGTTCAGCGCTCAGGGCTTGCGTTGCCTCGACCCCACCTACATTACTTGTTCCCTCACCCATTTGTCTTGGGTCTTCTAGTTTGGCCTCGATATGCACCGTGCCAAGTCGCATTTTGCTATCTGCATGCAGCCGTATGATTGGCCGAGTTCGCAGGGTATAGTGTTGTTTGTGGCGTGCTAATGTGATCAGTGTATCCTGCCAATTTCTCATAAGCGTAGACTGGGCAGGAGATAATTGCTGGTGATCTTTAATACTTATGTAGATGTCATAGACGTTGGGAACAAGGTAATAGCCGCCGCCCTGCAAGAGAGCGCCATCTTCCATGGCACGCTCTAACCTGCGTGCTACTTCTGCAGGCTCAAGTTTTGATGGGAACAGGAACGCAAAGGGTGCTGTTACCAGCCGCTCCACCCATGATTCAAATTTTGAGAGGGGATTCTGGCGAGCTGTCACTTGGCTCACCCTCCTACATTCATTAAAATCTGACGCGCTTGCTGCACATCAGAGGCAATTTGCGACTTCAGTGCATCAATGCTTGCGAAACGTTGTTCGTCGCGTAAGCGTGCGATGAAGTCAACAGTAATACGTTTATCATACAGATCGGGTTGAACGTCGAACAAATGGGCCTCTACGATGCGCTCTGTTCCATTAAACGTTGGGCGCACCCCAATATTGGCTACACCGTTATAAACGGGGTATAGCTCAGGTACGTCACTTGTGGCTATGTTATTCCTACTTACCCGTATGGCGTAGACGCCATTGGCCGGGATGAGTTTATGCGCCTCGGGTACCAGGTTCGCCGTAGGGAACCCTAATAGTCTCCCACGCTGAGCACCGTGTCGAACAACTTCGCTTAAAATAAGCGGGTGTCCTAATAATTCATTGGCCTCGGCAACCCGCCCTTCGCTCACCAGAGTACGAATACGGCTGCTACTGATGCGCGTTCTATCGGCCTCTTCCAGTGGGATGCTTCGTATCACGATTCCATGTTGTTGACTATAGCGCTCAAGGAAGGAAATATCACCCTTCCTGTTGTGGCCGAGGCTGAAATTGATGCCAACCACCATGCCCTTAATCGTAAAGTGTGTAGTTAAGCTATCCATAAATTCCTGGGCGCTCATGGAGGCGACATCCGCTGTGAAATTGATTACAATACTATCAGCGATGCCTCCATATTTTTTTGTCAATGCCAGCTTCTCTTCTAATGTGGTCAGATAGTGCAAGTCTATGTCTGGCCGCACAACCATTAAGGTATGTGGCGAGAAGGTGACGAGGACTGGTTTACAGTTCAGCTCGTGTGCTGTTTCGCCTAACACGTGCATCAGGTGCTGATGTCCTTTATGGACACCATCAAAGTTGCCAATGGTTATTGCAATAGGTTGGTTTGTTGGTATTGTTGTTACATATTCCATGGTTTGCGTACGGTTGCCCTTGGGTACCCACCTTTAGATTTCTTTGGCTTATAGTATCACAGGTACATGTTAGACGCAATTCATCCTTTCGCTTTGGCTATTTGGCAAATACTTTCTTTGGTTTCCACGCTTCTTGCCCGGCATCCCATTCTGCGATGGCCAGGAAATGGCCGCTGGTATCGTAGACACGGGCAAGATCAGGTGGTGTTGGCAGGTCGCGGTTATAGTGGCTATATTTAAAAGCGTTACCGTGAAGTACGCGCTCGGTGGTTGCTGCATCGAGCAGGAGAGCGGGATAGTTTTGCAGAGCTCTATCTGCCGGGAAAAGATACTTCTCCAGGGTTCCTGATGCAGCAGCTTCTGCTAGTTGCTCAAGCGGGATGCTGTCCGATAATAGGAATGGGCCGCTGCGCGTGCGTACGAGCGCTCCAAGGTGGGCTCCGCAGCCCAGGTATTCGCCAAGGTCGTAGGCCAGCGAGCGAATATACGTTCCCTTGCTGCACTCGATGCCAAGTGTGAGGCGCGGTGAGTCCCACCCGATTATTTCCAAGCGTGTGATAGCGATGGAGCGTGGCTCCAGGGAAATTTCCTCGCCTGCTCGTGTACGTTTGTAAGCCGGCTGTCCTTGAATCTTGATAGCAGAATAGCGTGGTGGCACCTGCGTCTGCGCGCCCAGAAAGTGTGTAAGCGCCTCCTCGATCTGGGGAAGTGCCAGGTCTGCAATGCTGGCGGTGCGGGTGACTACCCCTTCTGAGTCGTAGGTATCGGTGACCACGCCAAAGATAACCTCAGCCTGATATGCTTTGCCGCTCTCACTGAGATATTCGGCTACCCGCGTGCCCTGCCCAAGGCAAATGGGCAGTACGCCGCTGGCGGCAGGATCGAGCGTTCCCGCGTGTCCAACGCGCTTCTGCCGCAGTATCTTGCGCACTTTTGCCACGACATCGTGTGAAGTCATGCCAATAGCTTTGTTGATATTAAGTATGCCGTTCATTGTTCATCATAAAATGATTAATTTTCTCTGCCCGCTCAGTCAATCCTCTGCGCTCGCTTACCATGAGTTGCAGGTCGAGCGGAGGAACTTGTAATTGATACCCATTCCAGTTGATCGTTTCGCGTCGTTTTACTGCGATTGGACCGAAGTCGCTGGTCTCAGGCGTATCTGCTCTCTCATCGACCCCACCTACCCATTCTATACGGGTATGCAAGAAGGCCCTGCCAAACCAGTTACAAATCCAATCCTGGGCGGCTTCAACCGGCTGAACCAGGTAATCCAGCAACACTTCGCCCAGTTTATTTGCGCCCGCGTCGTCAACCGACAAATCGATATCGTGGGGAGAGACATCTATTCCACGCACGGCCAATGCTGCACTGCCTACAAGCCACCAATCAATGTCCTGATCCTTGATCTTCTCTAAAAGGGCAAGTAATGCTTGTTCCCATGGTGCTGGATGGACGCTAGCCAGTTGCAGGATCAATTCTTCAGCGCAGCGTGCAAAATTATGATAGATGTGATCCAGATGTGGGCTATCG
>Ga0137377_10005390_pt1 | contig 10240 bp, 7 predicted proteins | sample SagtaG_22_FD_104815 | JGI IMG/M metagenome (GOLD analysis project Ga0137377, IMG submission 104815) | Vadose zone soil microbial communities from Sagehorn Ranch, Mendocino, California, USA - Sage2_L_40_16 metaG | ecosystem: Environmental > Terrestrial > Soil > Vadose zone | place: USA... | reverse complement strand
GGGCTTTATCGCGTGCTGCTGCCGCAAAGCCTCGGTGGCACCGAGGCGCCGCCTGAAATCTTCATGCAGATGCTGGAGGAAATTGCAAAAGCCGACGCCTCCACGGCGTGGTGCCTCGGCCAGTGTTCGGTCTGCGCCATGACGGCGGCCTATCTCGATGCCGATGCGGCCAACGAGATTTTCAATGCCCCGCCCGGCATTCTCGCCTGGGGTGCGATCGCCCACGAGGTACACGTCGTTCCCGGCGGCTATCGCGCCAATGCGCGCTGGGACTTCGCCAGCGGCTCCCGCCAGGCGAGCTGGCTCGGCGCCCATGTGCAGATCGTCGAAGCCGACGGCACGCGGCGGCTGAAACCCAATGGCGCGCCGGAGGTGCGCACCATTCTGTTTCCGATGGCGAGCGCCGCCATGTACGACGTCTGGGACGTGATCGGCCTCAACGGCACCGGCACCGATTCCTATTCCGTCGACAATCTGTTCATCCCGGAAAAATTCGCCGCGCTGCGTGACGACCCCGCGGCGCTGCGTGAACAAGGGCCGCTATATAAGCTGACCACCAATATGGTGTTCGGACTGGGCTTCGCCGCCGTTTCGGTCGGGGTCGCGCGCGCCACGCTCGACGCCGCGATCGAACTGTCGCGCGGCAAGGCGTCCGTCGGAATCAAGGCGATGCGCGAGAACAATGCCGTGCAGGGCATGATCGGCCGCAACGAGGCCAGCCTGCGCGCGGCGCGCGCCTATCTCTATGCGACCGCCGGCGAGGTATGGCGCGACCTGACCCGCACCGGCAAGCTTAGCGAGGAGCACCGCGCCGCGCTCCGGCTTGTCTCGACCTGGACCATCCACCAGGCGGCCTCGGTGGTCGACGCCGCCTATCACATGGCGGGCGCGACCGCCGTGTTCAGCGCCAACAAGTTCGAACGCCGGTTCCGCGACATGCATGCCATCGCCCAGCAGATCCAGGCCCGTGACACCCATTACGAAGATGTCGGCAGGATGATCCTGGCCGCCGATCCAACCGCGACGGCAATCAACGGGTAAGCCCATGGTCCGCGAACGCGCGCCCGCGGGCTTGACCCGAGGGCGGACGCCATTCGGCGCAACAGCCGGTTGCAACCTTTACCGGTTGCGCGGCGCGCGCCGGGCGGCCGTATTACTGCGGTCCGGTAATTTAACCTCAAATTATTAAACTTTATCTGGGACTTTCCGAGCTCTCCTCACTGGCGGGGCTTCAGTACTCTCATGTTCAAACTTCGATCTATCTCTGCGCGCGTTATCCTGACCATTTCGCTGACCGTCGCGGTCGCCTGCGGGATACTCGGAACATTTTCGATCATTCAAGAGCGTTCATTGATGCGGCTTGCGCTCGACCAGCAGCTCAAGCTGCAATATGACAGCGTCATGGCCGCGCTCGACTATGAAGGGCGCGCCGCCCTGGCGGTCAGCGCCGTCATCGCCAATCTGCCGCCGGTGGCGGAAGCCGTCGCCAAGGGTGATCGCGACGCGCTGATGCCGCTGCTGCAAGCCCCGCTGGCGGCGATCAAGCCGCAGGGCATACCGCTGATCAGCTTCCAGGCGCCGCCTGCCACCAATTTCTTCCGTATTCACGAGCCCAAGATCTTCGGCGATGACATCTCCGCGCGGCGCAAGACCGTGGTGGAGTCGAACACGACCGGAAAGGCGATTGTCGGCGTCGAGCCCGGACGGGATTCGCTAGGTGTTTTCGGCATGACACCGATCATGCGCGACGGCAAGAGCATCGGCGTCGTCGACATCGGCGTTTCCTTTGGCAAGCCGTTCGTCGACAACGCCAAGCGACGCTTCGGCGTCGATCTCACGATGTATCGTTTTGACGGCAAGGGTTTCGCAAACATCGCATCGACCCTTGACGGGAGCTTGGTCGCCACCCAGGACGAGCTCAAGAACGTGTATGACGGCAGCGCTTTGCGTCGCGACGCCACGCTCAACGGCCATCCGGCCGCGCTCTATCTCGGTCAGATCAAGAACTATGCCGGGCAACCGGTCGCGGTAATCGAACTGCTCAAGGACACCACCGAATACGAGGCCGCAGCGGCAAATTCGCAGCGCACGCTTATTCTCGGCACGCTCGCTATTCTCGCCGGCGCCGTTCTGCTGGCGTTCCTGCTTGGCCGCGGCCTATCGCGTCCGCTGGCGGCCATTACCGCGGTGATGAACCGGCTCTCGAGCGGTGATATCGATGTGACGATTCCCGGTGGCGAGCGAAAAGACGAACTCGGCACCATGGCGGTGGCCGTGGACGTATTCCGCCGCAACATGATCGAGGCCCGCGCGTTGCGCGAAACGCAGGACGTCGCCAAACAACAGGCCGAAATCGAGAAAAGAGCGTTGCAACGCCAAATGGCCGACCGCTTCGAGACCGACGTCAAGAGCGTGGTCAGCGCCGTTGCGCAAGCCACAACGGACATGCAGCGCGTCGCCGGCGAGATCACCGCCAGCGTCAGCGGCACTTCGGAGCGGGCCGCCGCCGCGTCGAACGCATCCGACGAGGCCTCGGCCAGTGTCGGCACGGTTGCCACCGCGACCGAGGAGCTTGCCTCTTCTGTGGCCGAAATCGGCCGACAGGTCACATTTTCCAGCGGTATTGCCGACAAGGCCGTGGTCAAGGCCGCGCAAACCACAGAAATGGTCGGCAGCCTTGCCGCTGCCGCTGAAAAGATCGGCGACGTGCTGAAGCTGATCGGCGCGATCGCCAGCCAGACCAATTTGCTGGCACTCAATGCGACCATCGAGGCGGCGCGAGCCGGTGACGCCGGACGGGGTTTTGCCGTCGTCGCATCCGAGGTCAAGGAACTCGCCAGTCAGACCGCGAAGGCGACCGAAGAGATCGCCGGACAGGTCGATGCGATTCAATCCGCCACCGCCGATTGCGTTGTGGCGATCGGCGGCATCAGCGACACCATCCGGGAGATCAGCGGTGTCGCCATCACCATCGCCTCGGCTGTCGAAGAACAGGATTCGGCCACGCGCGAAATCGCGCGCAGTGTGCAACAGGTCGCCGCCGGCACCAGCGAAGTTTCACGCAATGTGGCGGGCGCAAGCCAGGCCGCCGACCAGTCGCGCGCTTTGGCCGATAACGTCCTGGTCGCGTCCGGCGAACTCAACCAGCACACCAACGCGCTGTTCAAGAGCGTCGATACCTTCCTGGCGGGCCTGCGCAACGCCGCATAGACGCACGCGTTCTCGCCGGCAAGAGCGCTTTTGCCGGCGCTCCATGGTCCGGTCCGCCAGCGGTCCGGCGTCTGCCTGCAAAAGCGGGAGTTCCCGCCGATTGACTCTGTTCCGATCGCGGCAGACGATTGAGCCTGCGCATACCCGTTTGTTCACCCGAGCGGAGCGGAACATGGCGTATAAATCTGAGGCCGATAAGGACAAGGCCGACGAATTTCGGCTCCGGTTCAAGGCACCAGACGGCGAAAACGTGTTGCGTCGGAAGGTTACGCGCAGAAGGCATCGGCGATGCGCGCGATCGAATCGATCGTGAACACGGCGGCTGCCGCTGTCGACGATCAAACCAGATAGCTCAGCCGCCATTTTCAGGCCACGATGAAGACCGCATCGAAAAAGGCAATCAGAAGAAAAAACCCGGCCAGAGCGGCCCGCGCGGGGAATTCAGATCCCGCGGTCGATGCGGTTTTCAACGCCTATCCAAAGCCGATCAAGGCAAAATTGCTGGCTTTGCGACGGCTGATCTTCGACACGGCCACGACCACCATGGGCGTCGGCGCACTGCAGGAAACCCTGAAATGGGGGCAGCCGAGTTACCTCACCACCGAGACGAAAAGCGGCAGCACGATCCGGATCGATCGGATAAAATCCGCGGCCGATCAATACGCGGTCTATTTCCATTGCCAGACCGATCTGGTCGAGACCTTCCGCGGGCTTTATCCGGAACTGAGCTTTGGCGGCAACCGCAGTATTGTCCTCAATGCGCAGGATGAACTTCCCGAGCCGGCGTTGCGCCACTGCGTCGCACTGGCGCTGACCTATCATTTGAACAAGCGCAAAGCCGCACGGGCGAAGTAAGCGATGATGACTTTTAAGAGCATTGCTTCGAAGCCTCGGCAAATGACGGTGAGCTTCCTCTCCCGTTGTGGTAGAGCGTTGGGGTAGGGCTGAGGTGAGGGCCCCGATCTATCGATAGTCCGCAACCCCTCACCCGATGAGGCAATTCCTGCACCGCGATACTGCGGATCGACATCGACGCTCGAGAGCCAAGGTGAAAAATGTTGATGCGTGATCATTTGGCGGACCAGCGACGCCTTCGCAGAATCAAGCGATTGCGATTGGCGCGCATTATCCGCGGTTGCTGATTCCGTGCCAGGCTTGCGTTATAATGATGCAATGAACCCGCGCCTGATTCCCCTCCTCCTCCTGATAACCGCCACCGTCGTCAGCGGCGCGCGGGCGCAGGACATGGGCAGCGTCGATCCAAAGCCGCTGCCGCCGCTGGCCAATCCCAACGATCCCAAACTGGGCGCCAAGGAGCTGTTCGGCCGCAAGGTGTTGCCGGCAGCGATGCCGACGCGCGTGGTCGGCTTCTATGCCAAGGGCTGCATCGCGGGGGCGGAAGCGTTGCCGATCAATGGCGAAACCTGGCAGGTGATCCGGCTGTCGCGCAACCGCTACTGGGCGCATCCTGCCATGGTGGCGCTGCTGGAGCGGTTGGCGGCCAAGGCGCACAACGACGCGGGCTGGCCGGGGATATTGGTCGGCGACATGTCGCAGCCGCGCGGCGGCCCGATGTTCACCGGACACGCCAGCCATCAGGTGGGCCTGGACGCCGATATCTGGCTGACGCCGATGCCGAAGCGGCAATTGTCGCGCAACGAGCGCGAGGAAATGTCCGCGGTCATGATGGTGCGTTCCGACCGGCTCGACATCGACCCACATGTCTGGACGCCGAACCATCTCGCGGTGATTCGCGCCGCGGCGCTGGAGCCGCGCGTGCAGCGGATCTTCGTCAACGCCGCGATCAAGAAAGCGCTGTGCCGCGAAGCCAAGGGCGACCGCAGCTGGCTCTCCAAGGTGCGGCCGATGTACGGCCACGACTATCATTTCCATATCCGCATCAGATGTCCCGCCGGCGCGGGCGAATGCGAGGGGCAGCCGGAACCAAGAGAAGGCGAAGGCTGCAGTGCCGGCGACCTCGCCTACTGGTTCAAGGATTCGGTGCTGCATCCGAAGCCGCCGAAAGAACCGCCGAAGCCGAAACCGCCGATGACGCTGGCGCAATTGCCCGCCGCCTGCCGCGAGGTTTTGGCAGCGCCGGACGCGAAGCCATAACAGCCACCGAGGTGGAGCCTTTGCTCCGCCTCGGCAATGCTGTAAGCTCGAAAACTGCGATGTCCGGACGGATCGTAAGTCCTCCGGACCGGCGGAACGGCGCTTCCGCCTGTCGTATCCATATCCAACCAACGCCTGATTTGCGCGCGCGACGTGCGCCGCGAACAGGCAGGAGCGCCACCATGCATCGTCTTGCCGGAATTTTTGCCGTCTTCGTGATCCTGTGCGGATCGGCCTTCTCGCCTGCGCTGGCGCAGGACAAGAGTCTCACGATCTTTGCCGCGGCTTCGATGAAGAACGCACTCGACGACGTCGACGCCGCCTATACCGCCAAGACTGGTATCAAGATCACCGCGAGCTATGCGGCAAGCTCGGCGCTCGCCAAGCAGATCGAACAGGGCGCGCCGGCGGACGTGTTCGTCTCCGCCGACACCGACTGGATGGATTACGCAATCGGAAAGAAAAACATCAACGAGCCGACGCGGGTCAATCTGCTCGGCAACAGCATCGTGCTGATCGCGCCGAAGGACTCCAGGATCGACAATGTGCCGATCGGGCCGGGCTTTGACCTGGCAAAACTCGCCGGCGACGGCAAGATTGCCACCGGTGACGTCAAGGCGGTTCCGGTCGGCAAATACGCCAAGGCGGCGCTGGAGAAACTCGGGGCGTGGCCAGCCGCCGAGCCGAAATTCGCGATGGCCGAAAGCGTGCGCGCCGCGCTGACACTGGTGGCGCGCGGCGAAGCGGCGCTCGGGATCGTTTATTCGACCGACGCCAAGATCGAGCCCGGCGTCAAGATCGTCGGCACCTTCCCGGCCGATTCGCATCCGGCGATCATCTATCCGGTCGCCGCGACCACCACGGCGAAAGCCGAGGCCGCCGACTATCTCGCCTTCCTGCGCTCGTCAGCCGCCAAGACCATTCTCGAGAAATACGGGTTCAAGTTCCTGGTCAGCCCGACGACCTGAGCCGTGTTCGATATCTCGCCGACCGAATGGACGGCGATCCTGCTGTCGCTGCGGGTCGCCATTCTCGCGACGTTGGTGGCCACGCCGTTCGGCATCGCTCTGGCGTGGCTGCTGGCGCGGCGGGATTTCTGGGGCAAATCGGTTATCGATGCGCTGGTCCACCTGCCGCTGGTGCTGCCGCCGGTCGTTACCGGCTATCTGTTGCTGCTGACATTCGGCCGGCGCGGCCTCGTTGGCGCGTGGCTGGCCGACCAGCTCGGCATTGTGTTCGCGTTTCGCTGGACCGGCGCGGCGCTGGCATGCGGCGTGATGTCGTTTCCGTTGCTGGTGCGGCCGATCCGACTGTCTATTGAGGCCATCGACCGGCGGCTGGAACAGGCCGCGGGCACGCTGGGCGCCGCACCCTGGCGGGTATTTGCGACCGTCACCTTGCCATTGGCGCTGCCGGGCGTGCTGGCCGGCATGGTGCTCGGCTTTGCCAAGGCGATCGGCGAATTCGGCGCGACCATTACCTTCGTGTCGAACATCCCCGGTGAAACCCAGACCATTTCCTCGGCGATCTATTCACTGATCCAGACCCCGGACGGCGACACCGCGGCGCTGCGGCTGGTGGTCATTTCCATCGTCATCGCGATGAGCGCCCTGATCGCGTCCGAATGGTTCGCGCGGCGTGCCACCAAACGCCTGCACGGGAATTGATCATGCTGCGCGTCGACGTCACCAAAACACTTGGCGAATTCACGCTGCAAGCCTCGTTCACCAGCGAGGGCCGCGTGACCGGGCTGTTCGGCGCTTCCGGGGCCGGCAAGACGTCGCTGATCAACATAATCGCGGGATTGCTGCGGCCCGATCGCGGCAGCATCGCCATCGACGGCGATGTTCTCGACGATACCGCTGCGCGCGTACACGTCCCGGCGCATCGCCGCCGCATCGGCTATGTGTTCCAGGATGCGCGGCTGTTTCCGCACCTCGATGTACGGCGGAATCTCGACTATGGACGACGGATGAATCGCCTGGCCGATGATCCCGCGCTGTGGGCGCGCGTCACTGATCTCCTGGACATCGGCAGGCTGCTGGATCGCCGTCCCGGTCAACTCTCCGGCGGCGAACGCCAGCGCGTCGCGCTTGGGCGTGCGCTGCTGTCAAAACCGCGATTGCTGCTGCTGGATGAGCCCTTGGGATCGCTGGATGAGGGCCGCAAGGTGGAAATCTTGCCCTATCTGGTGCGGCTGCGCGACGAGGCCAACGTGCCGATGGTCTATGTCAGCCACGACGCTGCCGAGATGCGCCAGCTCGCCACGCAGATCGTGATGCTCCGGCACGGACAGGTCACCGCGTTCGGTGGAGTCAAAGTGTTGCCGCCGGCAGGTTCGCCGGCTTGAAACCTACTCGGCACGCGATGGCGGGACCGGCAAGAGCGACACCGAGCTAATTTCCTGCGGCGTCCCGTGGGGCTGATCGGGCTTCACTGTCGCAGCAGTTTCCGTGCCAAAACGAACACGATAGACCTGCAGGTTCTCCATGACGCGCTGGACGTAGTTTCGGGTCTCGGCAAATGGAATCCGTTCCACCCAATCGACCGCGTCCACGTTGGGATCGCGCGGATCGCCGTATTGTTTCACCCATTGCTGGACTCGGCCCCGGCCCGCATTGTAGCCGGCGAAGGTCATGATGTGGCAGCCGCGATACTCGCGTAGCAGCGCGCTGAGTTCGGCCGAGCCCATCTGCGTGTTGTAGACGGGGTCAGAGACCATCCGGTCCCAATCATAGCTGACACCGAACCGTTTGGCCGTGTCGCGTCCGGCCTCCGGGGTGACCTGCATCAGGCCGACCGCTTTGGCCGGTGATTGGTCGCGCTGGTCGAACGCGCTTTCCGTGCGCACCACCGAATAGACCACACTGCGATCGATTTCGGGAGCGACCGGGCTGTGCTGCGGCACCCCGATGGCGGGGAAGGCATAGAGGTCCAACGCCAGACCGCGGGCGAGCGCCGTCTTCCCGATCTGCAGCATGGCGGGCGCGTCGTTCCGGCGCGCCGTCAACTCGCCAAGCGCAGCCAGCGTCGCAACGTCGACACTTTGCTCGGCGAGATCCGCCACGAAATTCAGCACGACGTCGCGCTCGCCAATCGCATACAGTATGTCGGCGGCGCGCACGAGTTCGTCCGCAAGCGGAGAATCGTTACCTGGATCGGGCGGCGGCGGGGACCGCAGCTCTATCCGGTCAAGGCCGAGCTTGGCGCGCGCAAGCTGTCCATAATAGGCCGTGCCGTGGCTGGCGGCGGCTTCATAGGCGGTGCGCATCGCCTCGTGCTCGCCGGCGGCCTCGGCCGCGCGACCGCGCCAGTAGTTCGCCCTCGCGAGCACGATCGGATTGGCTGATCCATCGTCGATATGGGCGAAATGCGCACGCGCCGTCACGGGATCGTTGAGGTAGCGCAGCGTGATCCAGCCGGACATGAAATGAAATTCCGCCCGGTAATATTCATTGGCCGGCAGCGCGGCTTTGCTCACGACTTGATAGGCGTCCTGGAACTCACGCAAATCGAGCAGCTTGCGGGCGAGTACCCGCCGCTCGCGCCACCACTCATCGGTGTCCTGCAACGCCATCGTCCCGGACGGAGCCGCCAGCATCACACGGGTGGCGTCGGCATACCGATCGTGCCGCATCATCCAGCGAATGCGGCACAGCGTGTAGCCCAAATCCTGGCGGGCCTCGGTTGACACGTCGTCGAGCAGTCCGGGCGCCTTGGTTGCGCCCGCCGAGACCGCGGCACAGGCCTTCACGATCGCGACATCGTCGCTTCCGAGGCGATGCGCGGCCCGCATCGCGCCCGACAAATCCTTGGCGCCGATGCGCTTGTCCATGCGTGCCCGATGGTCTTCGCGGGTGAGCAACTCCCTGAACGCATCGAACGCGTCGGCTTCCGCGCGTTCCGACAGTTCCTCCGAACGCCAGGCGGCGCGCACCTGGCGTTCGGCCCCGTCACGGTCGCCCTCGGACAAGAGCGCCCGCGCCAGCGCAAATCGGCCCTTGGCGCTCAATGGCTGATCGCCGGTGAAACGGCGGACCGTGGCGGCGTCGGCGCGATCCTGCCACAGCCGCGCTTCCGCCCGCCGGCGCAGTTTGCCCGTGCTCGGCCAGCCCGGGTTGTCGGCGAGGAAAGCCGCGTAGCGGGCAAAGCCCCCATCACCATCCTGTTGTCGCAGGATGAACCATTCGACGAGTTTCTGGGCCGCGGGGTCGCCGAGGGTTTTCTCGATGGCCGTCGCTTCGCCGATCTTGGCCTTCCGCACCAGATCGATCGCCTGCTTCACCGCCGCAAGATCGCCGGTCAGTGAAGGGATCGATGCAGCCGGAGGGGATTTATCGACAGATGGCGCCGGCTTGCGCCGCGCCGCCGCGACATGGGCGGCATGCTTGGCTTTCTTGAGTGCCGCGTTGCGATGGTGACCTGCCTTGGTCGTCGCATCCGTCTTCTTGGCATGCTGAACTTGCTTGTGGCGGGCAGCCGCCACCGCATCGTTCGAAAGCGCGACGAGCATTGCGAAGCTGAACCAAGTCAGCGGCCGGAAGCGTCCGTTCATTCCGTGATCCCCCCGCGAGCCCCATGGCACGAACCATGAGATCGCACGATCCGTGCGGTTAGAACTGCACACAGGGTATCACTACGCCTGATCGCAACTGTCACGTTTCGGCAACAGCGGGCGAAAAAGTAGAGTGCCCTGGAACCGAAACGCTCCAGTAGAATCGTCCGGGCTGCCTGGGTAAGCCTGTTCAACATCATTGACGCTCTTTTTTGAGCCCTAAACCCCCGCCACCGACGACCACATCTCCGACAATTTGCGCTTGAGCCGCGCCCTCCGGGTCGATGGCGCGGTTTCCTCCTCTTCCTCCGGCAGCCGTAGTCCGACAACATTGACCCGGCCGCCGCCGATGCTGCGCGC
>Ga0137377_10005381_pt1 | contig 10245 bp, 8 predicted proteins | sample SagtaG_22_FD_104815 | JGI IMG/M metagenome (GOLD analysis project Ga0137377, IMG submission 104815) | Vadose zone soil microbial communities from Sagehorn Ranch, Mendocino, California, USA - Sage2_L_40_16 metaG | ecosystem: Environmental > Terrestrial > Soil > Vadose zone | place: USA... | reverse complement strand
GCGGACGGCACGGCTGCGCGCGGACGGCACGGCTGCGCGCGGACGGCACGGCTGCGCGCGGACGGCACGGCTGCGCGCGGACGGCACGGCTGCGCGCGGACGGCTGCCACCGCAGCCGCCGCAGGTCGCTCTGTTCACCATTCCCAGTGGAAGCCGACCACGGCGTTCTCCAGAGTCCGGAGGTAGTGGTGCACGGAGTGCTGGCTGTCGGGTGCCGCGGCATCCTGCTCGACGATGTCTCCTTCGATGCCATCCCAGGACGCCCACCAGATCGCGCGGGGCAGCATATCCGGGTGAAACTCCACCCGGATATCGACGTTTTCCATGCGTGACCTGGAGGCGCGCCGGTAGTCACCCGGCGGGCGCTCGGTGAAATGGAAGATCATCCAATATTCGAGGGTGAGCGTCTCGCCGAGGGCGAGCGGCTTGGCCAGCAGGATGTCGGTCGAGTAGAGGGCCTCGCCTATCTTCTTGAAGGGCCCGCTCATGCCACGGCATCCCTGGCCGACCTGCAGGGCCAGGTCGTCGGAGTCGAAGCGGAACGGGATGCGGTCCACGCCGGCGACGATCGCCTCGATGACGTGCAAGGTACGCTGCCGGTCCGGCATCCCGTCGTCGCCAAGGTAATGATGATCGTGCAGGGCGAGGGTCTGGTGCTGTAGCGGGCCGAGCGCGGCCGACCGCTCCGGCCGCATGGCGCGGGGGCCTTCCTTGACCCGGCTGAGGCCCGACCCCTCCCACAGCCGCCAGAGCAGTTCGGCGTCGTGGCCAGCCAGGTCGAAGGCGTCGATGAAAAGGCTCAGGGACGCCTTGCTCAGCATCTTGCCGGTGAGGGCGCGAAGGACGGTGTCTTTAAGCTGGCGGGGCAGCACATCGATGTCGCCGGCGTTCCGTGGATTGCGCCAGAGATAATGGGCGAGCACATCGGCCACGGCAAGCTGGTTGATCTCACCCGGCCGGGTTCTTTCTGCGTACTGGACCCATCGCTGCCGGTAACGCCCAGGCTGCAGCAGCAGCTCACGCAGATATGCGGCGGTGGCAGCGTAGCGTGTGGCCGCGGATTCTGAACCGCTCACTGTCGTGTTCCACCCGGTGTGCGAACTTATTGCGACATATGCGAGTTACTGTACGTCGTCGGCCTCGCCGGGGGGGCGAGACCGGATTAAGGGGAGGGACCGGTCGCAGCATGTACGACCGCCGGGGTTCAATGTCGCGCGGGCTGGGTGAGGCGTATTTCCTCGACCTGTTCGGCGATGCCTGCAACAGCCTTGGCCGTTACGACGAGGCCATCGTGGCACTGACGCGGGCCGTCCAGGTCTTCAAGGAACATGGGATGCACTGCGCGCACGCCGTTGGCTTGTTCAAGCTCGCACAGAGCCATCTCGCCCTGCAGCACCACCGGCAGGCCATCGGCTACCTCGAGGAGTGCCTGCCGATCTTCCACGGCCTGCACCTGCCGGCATCGGCAGAACGTGCCCAGGCGGCGCTGCAGGCCTGCCTGCTCACGCTCGCCTGACCGCCCGCGGCCGGTCAGATGCCCGTTGACGTCGAGCTCGTACCCTCGCACCGCGATTCGCACCTGGAACGGCTCCCCCATCTGCCCATCGCCTTCCTGCCTCCGCCTGCATCCACCAAGATCCACGGGACACGCCCCAGTGGCCTATGGCGCCCCTGCGCCGGCCTGGGCTGAGCCTGGTTCCGGGCTGAGCAGCGCGGTGCAGTACCTGCAGCGCCGGGCGGCCTTCGGCACCTCGCTCAGGCACTCGGGGCATTCGCGCTCGGTCGCTTCCTCGTGTCTGGCTGTGAACTCAAGAAGCTTGCCGACCGGCAGGAGCACGAGGAAGTACACCACGGCGGCGATGATCAGGAACGATATCACCGCGTCGAGGAAGTCGCCGTAGAAGAATTTGCTCTTGTTGACCGTGAAATACAGCTGGGAGAAGTTGGGCTTCCTCCCGATTGCCGCGATCAGCGGCGTGATCAGATCCTTGACGAGCGCCATGATCAGGGCGCTGAATGCGACGCCGATCACGACCGCGACGGCAAGCTCCACGAGGTTCCCGCGCAGCAGGAACTTCTTGAACCCCTTCACTCTCGACATCCCCCCAAACGGCGGCGCGAACGTGGCGCGGGCAACGCCCGTTGCTACCGTACCCGTGCAGGCCACCCCGCACGGGAGGCTAGAAGAGCACCGACATGAAAGTGCCGACCTCGCTGAAGCCCGCCCGCCGGTAGGCCGCGCGGGCCGGCTCGTTGAAGTCGTTGACATAGAGCGTCACCAGCGGCGCGAACATCTGCTGGGCCGCGGCCACCACGGCGGCCATGCCGGGCGCGGCGATCCCCTGCCCGCGCTGCCGCGGACTCACCCAGACGCCCTGCACCTGGCAGGCGAGCGGCGTCACCGCGCCGATCTCGGCCTTGAAGACGACGCGCCCGGCCTCGATGCGGGCGAACGCGCGGCCGCTGACGATCAGTTCGGTGACCCGCGCACGGTACAGCGCGCCGCCGTCGCCTCCGGCCGGCGACACGCCGACCTCCTCGGTGAACATCGCGACGCATGCGGGCAGCAGGATGCCAAGCTCGCTCAGCCGCACCTGCCGCACCGCGGGATCGGGGGGCACCGGGGGCCGCGTGGAGATGGCCATCACCGGCTGCTCCGCACGGATCGCCCTGGCCGGACCCCAGTACGGCCGCAGCAGATCCCACAGATTGTTGACGGCGTCCGCTGGTCCCACCAACGACGAACAGCGGCGGCCCTGCTTGCGCGCGCGCTCCGCGAACGCGGTGACCGCGGCGGGTGTCGCCGCCACGGGGACCAGGTTGGCGCCGGCGTAACAGAGGGACTCGAGCCGACGGCCCGAGTAGTAGCCCCACATCTGCGCGCCGAGCGCGCCGGGGTCGAGGCCGCAGGACCGCACGCGGGAGCTCACGAACACGTTCGCCGCTGGGTCCTGGTCACAGAGCGCGAGAACCTCACCCACGTCACGATCGTCAAGCACGCGGACCGCGGCGGGCGACCGATGCGCCATCGTGCGCAACACACCCCTAGCCTAGGCGATCTGGCCCCGTGCGGGGTGACACCTTCTGCTGCGGTGACACTTCGCGCAGCCGTTCAGGCTGTTGCTTGTCCGCCATTCAGCCGCTGGTGGACGGGACAGGAAGGTCCGGGCAGGCCGCGTTGACCAGGCCCGGCCGCGCCGGGAGGGCGCCGGTGGCCAGGTAGCGGTTCAGGTATCCGTTCACGCAGGTGTTGGGCGGATCGCCGAGGGATTGGCCGTGGTTTCCGCCAGCCACCACGACGACCATCCGGGCCGTCGGCAGCAGCCGGTGTGCCCGCTGCGCGCCGGGGTATGGCGTGGCCGCGTCCAGCGTGCCCTGGATCATGAGGATGCCGGGCAGGCTGGCCCCCCTGATCTGCATCGGCGCGGCCGGGCCCTGAACCGGCCAGTAGGCGCATGCCGCGTTGAACCACGCGTTGTCCCAGGCCTGGAACGGCGCGGTGCGGTAGACGGTTCGCGTGTCGGAATCCCAGCGCGCCCAGTTGCGCGGCCAGTTGACGTCGGCGCACTGCACGGCGTTGTACACGGCGAACTCGTTCTCGTTCTGGGTGCCGTACGCCTGGTACTGGCTGATCAGCGCGCCCGTGCCGCCGGTCTGGTCGTACACCGACAGCGCGTTGGCCAGGCCGGACCACAGGCTGTCGCTGTATCCGCCCTGCAGGAACGTGTCGTCGAACTCGTCGGGGCCGATCAGCGGGCCCGACGCGCCGGCGACCGGATGCGCCTTCAGCTTCGCCCTGACGCGGTACCAGGCCTGGCGCACCTGCGCGACCGTGGTGCCGAGATGGTAGACGCCGTCGCGGCCGGCCACCCAGGTGAAGAACGCTGTCATCCGGCCCTGGAACGCGTAGTCCTGCGCGATGTTGTCCTGGTACCACACGCCGGTCGGATCGACGACGCTGTCGAGCGCCATCCGGCGCAGGTGGCCAGGAAACAGCGTGGCGTACACCTCGCCCAGGTAGGTGCCGTAGGAGTAAGCGAAGTAATTGATCTGCCGCTGGCCGAGCGCGATGCGGATGGCGTCCATGTCGCGGGCGGCGTTCGCCGTGGTCATGTACGGCAGCAGCCAGCCGTAGCTCTTCTCGCAGCCGGCCGCGTACAGCTTCGCGCGTGCCTGGAGGACCTGCTCGCCGTGGCTGCTGGCGGGGATGTAGTCCGGCCGTACCCCGGCGAAGAAAGACTGGTCGCAGTGCAGGGCCGGCTTGCTCGAACCGACGCCGCGCGGATCGAAGCCGATGATGTCGTACCCGGCGGCGACGTTCGGGTTCAGGCCGCTCGCCACGACACCGGCCAGCGAGAGCCCGCTGCCGCCCGGTCCGCCAGGGTTGACGAGCAGCACGCCCTGACGCTGGCCCTGCGGGGCGCTCGCGGGCACGCGGGAGAGCGCCAGCGTGATCTTCCGGCCGCCCGGGTTGCGGTAGTCGAGCGGCACCTGCAGGCTCGAGCACTGCATGGCCTGGTGCGGGCCGCTGCAGGGATGCCAGGACAGCGAGCCCCGGGCCACCGGGGCGGACACCGCTCCGTGCGCACCGCCGCCCTTCGCACTCGGCGAGCTCGACGGGGCCGCGGCCGAACCCGTGTCGCACGCCGCACAGGTGAGCGCGAGCGTCACCGCGAGCGGAACGCCCAGTATCGCCACGCGCACACCCGGGCGCACCATGCGCACATGAGCCACCCGGAGCGCACCACGATTCGCTGCCTTGATCCGCCGACGTCGTGTCACCAGACAAGGATAAGGATCTAGGGTGCGAGAAGGACCACCGCAACGCCGGGGAGGGCGTCATGGCCGAGCGCACCAAGATCATTCTCGATGAGTCCGAGTTGCCCCGCCAGTGGTACAACGTCGTGGCCGACCTGCCCGAACCCCCGCCGCCTCCGTTGCATCCCGGCACCTTGCAGCCCGTCGGGCCGGACGACCTCGCACCGCTTTTCCCGATGGACCTGATCGCACAGGAGGTCTCGGCCGACCGTTACATCGGCATTCCCGACGACGTGCTCGACGTGTACCGGCTGTGGCGGCCGACCCCGCTGATACGTGCCCGGCGGCTCGAGCGGGCGCTCGGCACCCCGGCCCGGATCTACTACAAGTACGAGGGTGTCTCCCCGGCCGGCTCGCACAAGCCGAACACGGCGGTGCCGCAGGCCTACTACAACGCACGGCAGGGCATCCGCAGGCTCACCACCGAGACCGGAGCCGGCCAGTGGGGCAGTGCGCTCGCGTTCAGCTGCGCGCAGTTCGGCCTGGAGTGCGAGGTGTGGATGGTGCGCGCCTCATACGACCAGAAGCCCTACCGCACGGCGCTGATGGAGGTATGGGGCGCCACAGTCCACGCGAGCCCGTCCCCGCTGACCACGGCCGGTGCGAAGGTGCTCGCCGACGAGCCCGGCTCACCCGGCAGCCTGGGCATCGCCATCAGCGAGGCGGTCGAGGTCGCCGGTGGCAGCGATGACACCAGGTACGCTCTCGGCAGCGTGCTGAACCACGTGCTGATGCATCAGACCGTGATCGGCGAAGAGGCGCTCAAGCAACTCGCCGCCGCCGGCGAGACGCCCGACCTGATCGTGGGCTGCACCGGCGGCGGATCCAACTTCGCCGGGCTGTTCCTGCCTTTCCTGCGGGAGAAGCTGGCCGGGCGGATGCAGCCTGTCGTCCGTGCGGTCGAGCCCGCTGCCTGCCCGTCGTTCACCCGCGGGCGTTATGCGTATGACTTCGGCGACACCGCCGGGTTCACCCCGCTGCTGAAGATGCACACCCTCGGGCATGACTTCGTGCCCGATCCGATCCACGCCGGCGGGCTTCGCTATCACGGCATGTCACCGCTGCTTTCGCACATGTTCGAGCTCGGCATGTTCGAGGCGGTCGCCAAGCCGCAGCGGGAGTGCTTCGCCGCGGGCGTGGCCTTCGCGAAGACCGAGGGGATCATCCCGGCGCCCGAGCCCACCCACGCGATCGCCGCGGCCATCGAAGAAGCCAGGCGGTGCGCGCAGACCGGCGAGGAGAAGGTGATCCTCACCGCGCTGTGCGGGCACGGCCATTTCGACATGTCCGCCTACCAGCGGTTCCTGTCCGGCGAGATGGCCGATTACGAGCTTTCGCAGGACCGGATCGACGCCGCCCTCACCCGCCTGCCCAACGTGGACCTGTGAACCCGCCCCGAAAGCAGGCCTCCATGACCCCTGGCAACCCTTTCGAAGCACTTGATCCCCCTGGCTAACCTCCGACTCACCGCCAGGGCGCTCCGGGACCCGCATTGCGGGTCCTGTCGCACGACTGTCAGCACGCACCGTCGAGTCCGCCTCAAGACCACATGACATGAATGTGCCATCGCGGGTCCTGGAGGACCCGCGATGGCACATTCACGGTCCCGGCTGTCTCGCTCCGGTGGCCGAATGAGCTGTCAGGGGGCAACATTTTCGGAAAATGACCGGGATCAATAGAGGCTGGGCCGGGACACGCCCTAGCTGACGACGACCTCGGGGGCGCCGCCGCCATTCACGGGCTGGCCGATCTCGTCGGCCAGGCGCATGGCCTCCTCGATGAGGGTTTCGACGATCTGGCTCTCCGGCACGGTCTTGATGACTTCGCCGCGGACGAAGATCTGGCCCTTGCCGTTGCCCGAGGCGACGCCGAGATCGGCTTCGCGTGCCTCGCCCGGGCCGTTCACGACGCAGCCCATCACCGCGACGCGCAGCGGCACCTCCAGGCCCTCCAGGCCCGCCGTGACCCGGTCGGCCAGCGTGTACACGTCCACCTGAGCGCGCCCGCACGACGGGCAGGACACGATCTCCAGGCCACGATCGCGCAGCCCGAGCGCCTCCAGGATCGCGATTCCGACCTTGACCTCCTCGACGGGCGGCGCGGAAAGCGATACCCGGATGGTGTCGCCGATTCCCTCGGCGAGCAGCGCACCGAACGCGGTCGCGGACTTGACCGTGCCCTGGAAGGCCGGGCCCGCCTCGGTGACACCGAGGTGCAGCGGATAGTCACAGCGCGCGGCGAGCTGCCGGTACGCCTCGATCATCACCACCGGGTCGTGGTGCTTCACGGAGATCTTGATGTCCTCGAAACCGTGCTCTTCGAACAGCGAGCACTCCCACAGCGCGGATTCCACCAGTGCCTGCGGCGTCGCCTTGCCGTACTTGGCCAGCAGGCGCGGATCCAGGGAGCCGGCGTTGACGCCGATCCTGATCGGGATGCCGGCCGCCTTGGCCGCCTTCGCGATCTCGGCGACCTTGCCGTCGAAGGCCTTGATATTCCCCGGATTGACCCGAACGGCCGCGCAGCCGGCGTCGATCGCCGCGAAGACGTATCTCGGCTGGAAGTGAATGTCGGCGATCACCGGGATCTGTGACTTGCGCGCGATCACCGGAAGGGCGTCCGCGTCGTCCGCGGACGGCACCGCCACCCGCACGATCTGGCAGCCCGCCGCGGTCAGCGCGGCGATCTGCTGCAGCGTGGCGTCCACGTCGGCGGTCACGGTCGTCGTCATCGACTGGACCGACACCGGGGCGGTGCCGCCCACCGGGACGTTCCCCACCAGCACCTGGCGTGACTTGCGTCGCGGCGCCAGCGGGGCCGGGCGGGCTTGCGGCAAGCCGAGATCAACAGGCATGGTTAGGCACCCTTACTGGATGATGCTCACGGGGTTGACGAGGTCCGCCATGATCAGCATCACGCCGATGCCAACGATGACGGCGAAGATCCCGAGACTGACAGGAAGCAGTTTACGCATGTCCACGAGGCCGGGATCCGGCCTGCCCCGCAACCGCAGAACATAGGCCCGCGCCCGCTCGTAGAGCACCACGGCGATGTGGCCGCCGTCGAGCGGGAGCAGTGGCAGCAGGTTGAACAGGCCCACGAACACGTTCAGCGACGCGACGATGAGGACGACGAAGGTGACCTTCTGCTGCCAGCCGATGTTCGCCCCGATGACCGCGCCCGTGTCGTTGCCGGCGCCGACGATTCTGGTCACCTTGCCGCTGGCCGTGCTGGCGCGGTCGTGGGCGAACAGCTTCGGTATCGCCTTGGGCAGCTCGGTGATCACCGCGGCCGATCCGCTGATGACCGTGCCGAAGAACGACCCGGTCGAGCCGATCGCCTGCACCGGGTTCTGGCGCTGGTAGACGACGGCCGGCGAGATGCCGAGGAACGCACCCGACCGTCCCTTGATCGCGGCCATCCTGGCCCGCACGTCGACGAGCCTGCCGCCGCGCTGCACCGTGATGACGGCCACGCTGCCGGCGTGGTGGTTGCGGATCGCGGCGGCCAGATCGTTCCAGGAACGAACGGGCGTGCCCGCGAAGGCGACGATCTTGTCACCCGTTTTCAGGCCGGCCTGCTGCGCGGGCGAGCGCGGATCAGCCGGGCTGCACGAGATTGAGCTCTGGCTGGCGGGCACGCAGCTGTCCACCAGGCCGATCTTTGTCGTGTTCTGGTTCGCTAGGCCGACGCCGAGGAACAGGCCGAAAAGCAGCAGGGCCGCCAGCACGAAATGCATGACAGACCCGGCCACGAGCACGATCACGCGCTGCCAGCCCGGTTTGCTTCGCAGCGACCGCGACTCGTCCTCCGGGTCGACGTCCTCGAGCGAGGTCATCCCGATGATCTTGACGAAGCCGCCGAGTGGCACGGCCTTGATGCCGTACTCGGTCTCGCCCCTCCTCGTCGACCACAAAGTCGGGCCGAATCCGGCGAAGAACTGGGTGGCCTTCATGCCGAACTTCTTCGCCGTGACGAGGTGGCCCGCCTCGTGCAGCGTAATGGAGATGAGCAGCGCCGTGATGAAGATGATCCAGCCGATGAGCAGGCTCATCCGGCGGTCCTCCCCTCGCCTCGCACCCGGGCCTCTTCGACGCCGGTCAGCTCGCGCGCGCGTGCGCGCGCCCACGCATCGGCCGCGAGCACCTCCTCGATGGAGGAGACCGCGGAGCCGGCGCTGTCGTACTCCGACATTACCCGCGCCACGGTGTCAACGATTCCGGTGAACCGGATCTCGCCCGCCAGAAATGCGGCGACGCATTCCTCGTTGGCGGCGTTGTACACCGCGGGCACGGTTCCGCCCGCGATCCCGGCGGCACGGGCAAGCGACACAGCGGGGAACGCGTCCTCGTCGAGCGGCTCAAAGGACCACGAGTGCGCCTGACGCCAGTCAATGGCGGGCGCGGCTTCCGGCACGCGGTCCGGCCAGCCGAGCGCGAGCGCGATCGGGATCCGCATGTCGGGCGGGCTCGCCTGGGCGAGCGTCGATCCGTCGGTGAACTCCACCATGGAATGCACGACGGACTGCGGATGCACCACGACCTCGATGCGGTCGAAGCCGACGCCGAAGAGCAGATGCGCCTCGATGATCTCCAGGCCCTTGTTGACCAGCGTGGCGGAGTTGACCGTAATGACCGGCCCCATCGTCCAGGTGGGGTGCGCGAGGGCTTGCTCGGGTGTCACGTCCGCGAGTTGCGCCCGGGTGCGGCCGCGAAGCGGGCCGCCGCTCGCGGTCACCACGAGCTTGGCGACCTCATCGCCGCGCCCGCCGCGCAGGCACTGGGCGAGCGCGGAGTGCTCGGAGTCGACCGGCACGATCTGGCCCGCCGCCGCCCGGCCCGCCACGAGCGGGCCGCCGACGATGAGCGATTCCTTGTTGGCCAGCGCGAGCGTCCGGCCGGCCTCGATGGCGGCCAGCGTGGAAGCCAGCCCGGCCGCGCCGGTCACGGCGTTCAGCACGACATCGCAGGGCCATGCCGCGGCCTCGGCGACGGCCGAAGGCCCGGCAAGGATCTTCGGCAACCGGAACTCACCGCGCGGGTAACCCCGCCGCTGCGCCTGCGCGTAGCACGCTAGCTGCAGGTCCTGGGCGGCGCTCGCGCGGTCGACGGCGATCACGTCGACGCCGAGCTCGAGCGCCTGGCGCGCGAGGAGGCCCGGGTTACCGCCTCCCGCGGCCAGGCCGGTCACCCTGAACCGGCCAGGGTTTCGCCTGACGACGTCGATGGCCTGGGTGCCGACAGACCCGGTCGAGCCGAGGATGACGAGATCGCGTCTGGTGCGGGGCTGCGGTGGCTGCACGCACTCATTCTCCCGCGTGCGGAGAATGAGTGAGACGCCCGCCCTTACCTCTCCCGCGTGCGGGGGAAGAAGGAAACGCCCGCCCGGCGCCCAGTAATTTACGGACCGTAGCAGACTCATTACGAT
>Ga0137377_10005379_pt1 | contig 10245 bp, 12 predicted proteins | sample SagtaG_22_FD_104815 | JGI IMG/M metagenome (GOLD analysis project Ga0137377, IMG submission 104815) | Vadose zone soil microbial communities from Sagehorn Ranch, Mendocino, California, USA - Sage2_L_40_16 metaG | ecosystem: Environmental > Terrestrial > Soil > Vadose zone | place: USA... | reverse complement strand
CTGGACGCGTGGCACCGCGTGGACGACTTCTTTGCGTTTCACCTGCAGGGCAAGAGCAAGGTTCCGCGCTGACAAGTGGTTATCTCCATACCAGGGCACAGCGGGACACTCGATGTAGTGAAAGAAAACAAACGACTTACGCGTTGTTTTCTGTTCTACGCCGTCAGCCGGACGCAATCGCCTACCAACACCCGGCTAACTGTTTTCTACTCAGCGAACCTGGTGACCACACACAATTCCCACGGGCAAGTGGGTGACCGTTACGATCAGCATGATTTGAATCCGCGACCCTCCCTCGCCTGGGTGACTGGTGTCGAGAGTGTTTGTGATTGCCGCTTGCTCCAAGGTCACGTTCTTCGGCTTCGCAGAACTCACATCAAGGCCGTGGGTACCGAACGGAGCAAGACCACGGTCGGCAGCGTGAACAGATAAGTAAATCCCGCGACGCTTGCAGCAGTCTGTTGTGCCGGCCCTATGGTGCGACGTGTCATTGCCAGCCTGTCCGCCTGTCGATACTGCTTCATGGCTCCTTGCTCTCGCTGGTCGAAGGGCCGAAGCCGAAACGCTCGCGCATGCGTTGCCGGAATCGTTCCCGCTCTTCAGGTGTCATGTGCGCGCAGCGCTCTTCCATGCGCCGGCGGAAACTGGAGCGACCCGAACCGTGAAATCCAAATCCGCCGAAGAGGATCCGGCACAACGCCAGAAGCCCCAGCGCCTGCCAGAAGGTGATCTCGCGCCAACCGAAGAGCGGCGGCAGCAACCAATTCCACAGGTGCAGCACTACTTCGCCGCCAATAACGACAAATAGCAACATCCCCAGAATCGCCAGCGGAGCAATGAAAATCGCCCTCTTCAATCTCCTACTCATGTCCAATCCCTCACCCTTTCCTAAATTCGTCGTAAATGCTTTGCAACCGCTCGCGCAGATGCAGCACCGCGTAGCGTTTGCGTGCAAGCAGCGTATTTACGCCCACGCCGGTCTGTGCGGCGATCTCCTTGAAGCTGCGCCCTTCCAACTCGTGCGCAACCAACACCTTACGCTGCTCCTCCGGCAACTCGTCGACCGCGGACTCGAGTTCATCGAGAAGCACGTTGCGGGCATAAAGCGCCTCCGGCCCGGCATCGGGCGATGGCAAAAGATCTTCGATCTGCAGCACCTGGCCGTCTTCATCCTCGACCGCCGCGTCGCTGAAGGTCTCTGGCTTCTTCTTGCGGAAAAGGTCCGTGATGCGATTGCGCGCCACGCGAAAAAGCCAGCCGGTCACGTGCTCAATTGGCATCAGCAGGCGGTTGGCTTCTACCAGTTCGTAGAAGACCTCCTGCACGATGTCCTCGGCGTCAGCGGGATCGGGCACACGCCGGCGGATGAAATTGCGCAGCCGGGATCGTTCTTCCGCGATGATTTCGGAGATTTGACGGTCTCGCTCGGTCATCGAGGTGATGCTCGACGGCTCATCCATCCATTCCTGTAGACGAACGGCGGCCACAAATATTGTAGAGATTTGAATCGGCCAAACAGGGGTGCGTGCAGTGCCTGGGCAACGAACATGGGCCGAAAATGCTTACTCTTGATTCCCTCCTTGAGAGGTTTTACATTGTCTTCCTCATAGTTGGGTTCAAGCCGAAAATTCCATTTTGACTCACTTCGTGGATGAATGAGACTTCGGTTCACTTCTTGTTCCGAGATATTCTGCGGCGCTTGGCGCTGAAATGATCCCGTATCCGATAGCATAGTGAATAAGCTCGACCAAGGAATGGAGGCCAAGTTTGAGCATGATCTTAGCGCGGTGGGTCTCGACGGTTCTTACGGCGATTCCCAGCCCCGCTGCGACCTCCTTATTGGATTTTCCCTGGGCTAGCAGGCGGATGATTTCAATCTCGCGAGGAGTTGTTCTAGCGCCCGGCCGCCCCTCTCGCGGATGCTGACTTCTTGGCTTGAGAAATCCCTCTAGCACGATTTCGGAGACCTTGGGGGTGAGGAAACGCTGGCCCTCAGAAACGGCTTTCACGGCTTTCGCGAGGCAGTCCGTGAGGTCGGATTTCAAGACGTATCCGTGAGCCCCTGCATCCAATGCCCGCTGCACCATCTGGTCTGACTCGTGCATGGTGAGCACAATAATTTTGGTATCTGGAACTGCCTCCCGGACCTGGCGCACTACCTCGATGCCATCCAGTTCTGGCATGCTGATATCCATAATGGCCACATCCGGTTTGAATTTTATTGTCTTCTCTACTGCCTCCCGGCCATTTGCTGCTTCGCCAACAACTCTCCAGCCGTTTCGGGAATGGAGGACGCCTCGCGCGCCACGCCGCACCAATCCGTGGTCATCAGCGATCAGAATGCGAAGTTCTCTCACTTGCGTGTCCCCCAAGCGGTATCGCTACGCGCACAGGTGTGCCGCAGCCAGTGGAATCCAACTCTCCAGCAACGTATTGTAATAAAAAAGTCCTAGAATTGGTGACAGAGATGCGGCAGGTTTTTCGGTCGCGAGCCGAAATGCTCTATGGAATTTTACAGGAAACGTTGGCTCCTCCAGGAACCGCGCAACTGGCACACCTGCTTGGGAGGCAGACGCGCTGCCTCCCGGACGCCGAGAACAGATCTGGTGCTGCCGACGATGGGGATATGAGCAAATCTTTCATTCAGCTCGCTCAGTACTGACGCATTGCTTAGAAATACTAGCAAGGCGGTGGGATCACAAGCCAGGTGCGACTTCCGAGGCGCTCCTAGCCATCACGCCGGAGATCGCTAATTCAAGGCCCGTCGCTCTCACCAGATGGTTAGCACCACTTGTCTACTCTCGCACCACAGTAGTTTAGCGTCCCTTGGCGCGCTCACCTCTGAGGGCCATGCAAGTCGAGGATGCCTTGGCTATCAGGTGACCGCCCTCATCCGTGATTTCACACTCCACGTAGCCAATAACGCTGCCGCGCCGCACGACTTTGCCCTCGGCTCGCAGGCGAGCCTCCCAAACGGGCCGAAAGAAATTGATCTTCAGTTCCACGGTCGTAAACGATTCCTCCGGCGCAAGTGTGCTCGCGAACGCCATTCCCATCGCGGCGTCAGCGATGTCACAAAGAATCCCGCCGTGCAGCGTCCCCATGGGATTGGCGTGCTGTGGTCCAGCCGCCAAGATGACCGTAGCTCGTCCATTGGCAATCTCTTCGGCTTCGAATCCAATCAGACGGGCCACCGCCACGTCGTTGGTCTTCGCCCGCGTCCTAAAGTCGGGTTTCAAGGGGGCCTCCGGAATACTCATGACTTTTCCGCCCGAGTCTTCGCGCGAATACTCGTTTCGAGATATTCCTCGAGATGACAGCATGCAAAACCGAGGGCGTCGTCCCTGCGTTGCGGCCGGCTTACCATCAATCCCCCTTCGAACATATTGACAGTCAGCATGATTATGACTCGATCTTTGACATCAATGTGAAAGGCCTACTGTTCACCGTGCAGAAGGCCCTCCCGCTGTTGCCGGATGGTGCCTCGATCATCCTGAATGCCTCCATCGTCGCGAGTAAGGATTGTCGGCCAATAGTGTTTATAGCGCCACAAAGGCCGCCGTGCGCTCTTTCGCGCGAACCTGGACAACAGACCTAAAGGATCGCCGTATTCGCGTGAATACCGTGCGGCCAGGCCCCATCGACACGCCCGGACTGAACGACCTGGTAGCTTCCACAGGCGCGGGCGAGCAACGCTTGAAGATGATTTCGAGCAATGTTCCCCTAGTAGGCAGGCTCCCTACACCCCATGAGATCGCCAAGGCCGTGGTGTTTCTCGCATCCGACCACAGTAGCCATATCACGGGAACGGAATTATTTGTGGATGGCGGTTTCGCACAAGCGTAGGCCATTTTAATGGGGGAGTGTCCCTCTGTTGTCAGGAATCAGCAACCACGCGGCCATGGCGCTTGCCACAGACAAACCTGCGCAAATCAGCATAATGAGCCGGAATCCAAACACAAACGCTTCTCGAACCGATTCTCTGATGGCGGCTCGGATAGTTGGGTTGAGACTAGCCGGCAGCTCCAGGCCGGCGAGTTTGATTTTGCTCCTCTCCATGTCGCGGAGTATTTCGGGAGGCAGCGAGAAGTTCGCCAGCTTGGAATCTAAGCGAGCACCGAAGGCGTTCACCATCACTATCCCAAGGACCGCAATCGCAAGCACGCCTGCGACCCGAGCAACTGCATTGTTGATTCCCCAGGCTGCACCGATGCGTTCTTGGTCTGCCGAATTCATCACCACCGTAGTGAGAGGGGCCACCGTGATTGCCATCCCCAACCCCAGAACAACGACGGCAATGAAAAACGCCTTCCAGTAGCTTGCTCCAACTGACGGCACCGCAAACAGGACGAACCCGAATGCCGCAATGAGCGGGCCGGTGATCAGCGGAACTCTCGGGCCATAGCGCGCGATGAGTCCGCCGGACCAACGGGAAAGGAGGAAAATCAGCAGAATCATTGGCAGGGTGGCCGCAGCACCTGCTGCGGTTGCCGAGTATGCCTGGACTTGGATCAGGTTCAACGGGAACAAGAAGAAGAAGATTCCCATGGCGGCATAGAGGAAGACGGTGAGCAGGTTGGCGCCAGTGAAGCTACGCGACGCAAACAGCCTGAGCGGCACCATCGGCCAGGCTCCGCTGGCTTCGACGATCACGAACGCAACAAGGCAGCCGAAGCCTACCATCAAACTCCCGAAAACCAGAGGATGCCTCCAACCCAGGGTGACAGATTCGATGAATCCACTAACCAGGCCGCCTAAGCCGAGTGTGACGATCGTGGCACCTAACCAATCGACACGCGCAACGGTGGCGTTGCGGCTCTCCGGAATACGCCAAAGCGAAATGGATATCACTGCCGCGGCCAGAGGGAGATTGATGAAGAATGCCCAGCGCCAGGACGCATGCTCAACAAGCCAGCCGCCAAGAACCGGTCCAATGGCCGCGGTGATAGCCGTGAAACCAGACCACGTTCCGATGGCCTGTCCTCGGCTTTTCTCGTCGAACGATGTGCCAATGATCGCAAGGCTGCCGGGCACGAGAAGCGCAGCTTCCACGCCTTGGACACTCCTCGCGATTATCAATTGATAAATGTTCGAAGCAGCTCCGCAACCAGCAGAAGCCAGGGCGAAAATTATTACGCCCACCACGAACACCAGACGACGGCCAAACAGGTCGCCGAGCGAGCCGCCGACCAGAATCAACGCTCCCAAGAATAGTCCGTAAGACTCGACCACCCACTGCACATCGACTACCGTCGCACGAAAGCTTGCCTGGAGCGCGGGCAGAGCAACGTTGACGACTGTGCTGTCAATGAAAGCCATGCTGGAGCCGAGAATAGTCGCGGCGAGTATCCACAGTCTCGCTTGTTCTGCACACGGAACGCGGACACTTCCCGACCGGATTATGGCTTCGTCGCAAGGTGGTCTCATGGCTGCTATCGACGGTTTCTATCTGCGATGAACGGTCCCGACCAATCGTGGCTGCTCAAGTCGGGCCACTACCGGTAGTTACCCATCCTAGCCGTAAAGCTCCGGCGTTCAGGCCGGGGATATAAGGCTGTTTTCTGCGGTTTGTTCTGTCATCCACGCGTCCAAAAGACCTATGGGCGAATAGCCCAAAAGTCAAGCCTCTCGGTTGTCCTCGCCTTAAGTAAGGGCGCTGGGGGAGGAACCACCGAAGAGACTGGACCAACATCCGGCTCCGTAGGAATCCTCTCCCTTTAGGGAGAGTGTTTGTTCCGAGCTGCTCCCCAGCCTTGGCCGCCAATGTTTCTACGACGGCGATGTTTTGCAGCAGCCCCTGCGGCAGACTGTGGCGCTGTTTTAAGTAATCGGGGCTATTGTAGGAAACCCAGACTTTCCCCTGGTTGTCTTCCCAAATCAGAATCTTCAAAGGGAGGTCGATGGTCCTTCTGGGAGCGGCGAGCATAAGAGGCGTTCCGGCTTTGGGGCTGCCGAAGACCAGCAGCTTGGTGGAACGCATTTTCATTCCTACCTTTTCCGCCTGTCCGCTGTGGTCGACCAGGGCAAACAGGGTCATCCTGGCATAGCAGTTGGTGTCCACCACGGCCTTGAATCCATCGGAGTTCAACTGCTTGAACGGTGCAACATCGCCGTACCCCGCGTTGTTCACGTCGAGGGGAGCGGTGCGCACCCGATCGCCATATTTCGCCACCAGACTCTCAAGGCGGCGAGGATGGCGGGCCGTTGCGACGAGCCGATCGCCCCATGCGAGCACAGCTTCAGCGATGCTTCGGCCCAATCCATTTGCGCTGCGTCACCAACCAGACGCTAGTAGACATGCAAATCCTCCGTAATTCGGCTCATCAATTCTACGGTTGTTGCTGCCAGCCTCCGCCAAGTGCCCTGTACAGTTGCACCAGACTCTGGTACTCGGTGCCGCGCGCCTCCGCGAGTGTGAGTTCAGCGGAAAAGAGGGACCGTTGACCATCCAGCACTTCGAGATATGTTGTCGTACCTCCCTTGTAACGCATGTCGGACAGGCGAACGGATTCCTGCAAGTCCTTGACGGTATCCTCCTGGCGAACCCGGACCTGATGGAATTTCTCGTAGCCGATTAGCGCGTCGGATACGTCGCCGAACGCGCGTTGAATGGTTTGCCGGTACGAAATCAAAGCCTGTTGATGTTGCGACTTGGCGAGCCGCAGATTTCCCCGGAGCGCTCCGCCCGTGAAAATGGGCTGGCTCACTTGGGCGCCGTAAGACCAGGTTCCGAGTTGCGAGCTCATTAGGCCGGAGAATGCGCTGCTCCGTCCGAAGGCGCCGCCGCCGGAACCCGTCAGGGAGATTTGCGGAAAGAACTGGGCCTTGGCGACTCCGATCTCGGCGTTCGCGGCCACCAGGATTTGCTCGGCCTCGCGAATATCAGGCCGGCGCTCGATCAACGAGGAAGGCAGCCCCGGCGGCACTTCGGGTGGAAGCGGCTGCTCCACTAGCGGGCGTCCGCGTGTCACGGCCTGAGGGTAGTTGCCAAGAAGAATGCTGATGGCATTCTCTTCCTGCGCGATCCGCCGCTCCAAATCAGGGATTTGGGCGTTCGCGGAATCGAGAACTTGTTGAGCCTGCAAAACGTCAAGCTTCGTGGCCACGCCGTGCTCCACACGAAGATTGGTCAGCTTCACCGAGTCTTCCTGCGTCTTTACGGTCTCGCGCGTAATTTGGAGTTGAAGGTCAAGTTGCAGCAGCGCGAAATAGTCACTCCCCACGTCGCTCACCAGCGTTAATATGACCGTCTGCCGCGCATCCTGTGTTGCAAGGAGTCGGGCGCGAGATGCCTCGGTCGCGCGACGCAGCTTACCGAAGAAATCCAACTGGAAAGCTGCGTCAGCAGTAAGGGTGAGAAAATTTGATTTGGTTTGGAAGTTATGCTCTTTCCCTCCACTGAAATCGCTGTTGCCCTGGACCTGCGGGAATAGACTGGACCGCGTTACGGCCAGTTCCGCGCGCCCGGCGTTGATGCGTTCCGTCGCAAGTTGCAAGTCATAGTTTTGCTTTAGCGCTGTGCGGATGAGTTCTTGTAATTGCGGGTCCTGGAAGACCTGCCACCAAGGAAGATCAGCATAGGACGCTGCTTGAGCCTGGACCTGTGGGTTCTCGCTCAGATCACGGAAGGCCGCTGGAGGTTGAACCGTGGGCCGATGGTAGTTCGGGCCGACGCTGCACCCAGCGACTAAACCCGATGCCATCATGATGGAGGCCATGAATCGCGCTAGTTTCTTCATAGGTTGCTCCGCCGTTCTTTCTTCGCGCCGTTCTCGCGGTAGCCCATCTCAGTCCGCCTCCGCCGGGGCCGGCCTTGCTGGCAGTGCTCCCGAAACGGGCTCCTTGCCGGCGCTTGACCATTTCTCCACCAGATAGAAGATCGCAGGCACGAAGAAGATTCCGATCACGCTGGCGGCCAGCATCCCTCCGATAACCGTAGTGCCCATGATTTGGCGGGCAACCGACCCGGCACCAGTTGCCGTCCACAGCGGCACGCAACCGAGAATGAATGCAAAAGACGTCATCAAAATCGGCCGCAGACGAAGCCTGGCTCCTTCGAGCGCAGCATCCGCCAGAGGCTTTCCGTTCTCGTATTGCTCCTTAGCGAACTCGACGATCAAAATCGCGTTCTTGGCGGCCAAACCGATTAACATGACCAACCCGATTTGCGAGTAGATATCGTTCTCGATCTGGACCATAAAAGGCGGCAGGAAAACGCCGAGCAGCACGCGGCGCAACCACAGGATTCCAAAGGCTCCAAAGATCGCCACCGGTGTACTCAGCAGCACACTGAACGGCAGCGACCAGCTTTCATATAGCGCCGCCAAAATCAGGAAAACGAATAACAGCGAGAGTCCGAAGATCACCGAAGCGGGCACTCCCTCCCGAGCTTTCTGTTCTTGAAAGGACATACCCGAATAGTCAAAGCCCATCTCGCGCGGCATCGTCTGTTTAAAAACGTCTTCGAGAGCAGCCGTGGCTTGGTCCGCACTGTAGCCCGGCGCCGCGCCGCCGTTAATCTGCGCCGAACGGTACTCGTTGAAACGCATGGTAAACTCCGGCCCGAGCCGCGGCTTTACGCTGGTTAGCGTGGATAGCGGGACATTCTCCCCTTTGCTGTTGCGAACGTAGAACTGCCCGACGTTTTCCGCCTTAGCGCGGTCTTCGCCTTCCGCCTCGATATAAACCTGCCATTGACGGCCGAACCGGTTGAAATAGTTGATGAAATATCCGCCCATGAAGGCTTGGATTGTCCGATAGACGTCGTTGAGCGGCACGCCCTGCATTAGCACTTTGTCGCGGTCTACCTCCACGAATTCCTGCGGCACGCTGGGCAGGAAGGTGGTGCTCAAGCCTGCGATCTCGGGGCGCTTGCGGGCTGCTTCCAGGAAAGTGGTGAGGTTCTTGGCCAGAAACTGCACATCATTTCCGGCGCGATCCTCAAGGACGAAAGTGAATCCACCGGAGGTGCCGACTCCTGGAATCGCCGGAGGCGAGAAACTAAAGGCAACACCTGCGGGCAGCCTGCTCAGCCCCGCGTTCAATCGCGCTTTGATGGCTTGAAATTGTTCGGCCCGTGCGGTGCGCTCGTCCCAGGGCTTGAACGTGACAAAAAAGAACGCGTTATAGCTGGTGCGCACAAAGCTCAGCAAACTGAAGCCGATGACGCTGGTCGTGTATTGAACGCCCGGCGTATTCGCAAGGATTTTTTCTACATCCGCCGCGGCTGCGGTCGTACGTTCCAACGAAGCTCCGTTGGGAAGCTGGAGATTGACGAACGCATAGCCTTGATCTTCGTCTGGAAGGAAACTCGACGGCACTCGGTTGGCAAAAAAGCCGCCCGCCAAGCCAAAGGCCACGAGCAGAACGACCACGACGGCGGTCTTGCGGATGAGTACCGCGCTCCAACGGACATAGCCCTCGGTGGCACGCGCGAACGAGCGGTTAAACCAATCGAAAAATCTTCGCAGCAATCCTCGGCTCGGCGCCCGTGGCCGGAGAAGTAGTGCGGCAAGCGCAGGACTGAGCGTGAGCGCGTTGAACGCCGAGAGAAGCACCGAAATCGCGACGGTGACGGCGAACTGCTGGTAGAGCCGGCCGGTGATGCCGGGGATGAAGGCTGTCGGCACAAAGACCGCTGAGAGAACCAGCGCGATGCCGACGACAGGACCGGAGAGTTCTTCCATTGCTTTCAAAGCCGCGTTCTTGGGTGTGAGGCCCTCCTCGATGTGCCGTTCCACGCCTTCAACCACAACAATCGCGTCGTCCACCACGAGGCCGATCGCCAGCACAAGCCCAAAGAGAGAAAGCGTATTGATGGAAAAACCGAACACCGGGAAAAGCACAAACGTGCCGACGAGCGAAACGGGCACCGCAAGGAGCGGAATAAGCGTGGCGCGCCAGCCCTGCAGGAACAGGTAGACCACCAGGATCACGAGCGCCAGGGCTATCAGAAGTGTCTTAACAATTTCCTTGATGCCTTCCGTGACCGCGCGAGTCTGGTCGAGCGCTACGACATAATCTATGTCCTCCGGAAACCGCTGTTTCATCTGGGCCATTAGCTTCTTGACGTTTGCGGCTGCGTCGACGGCGTTGGAACCTGGCAACTGATATGTAGCGATAATCGCGCTCGGTTGTCCGTTGAGTCGGCCAAGAACGCTGTAGTCCTGGGAACCCAATTCGATCCGAGCAACGTCCCGTACCCGGACGGTCCCGCCGTCGGGCGTCTCCCGCACCACGATCTGT
>Ga0137377_10005378_pt1 | contig 10245 bp, 9 predicted proteins | sample SagtaG_22_FD_104815 | JGI IMG/M metagenome (GOLD analysis project Ga0137377, IMG submission 104815) | Vadose zone soil microbial communities from Sagehorn Ranch, Mendocino, California, USA - Sage2_L_40_16 metaG | ecosystem: Environmental > Terrestrial > Soil > Vadose zone | place: USA... | reverse complement strand
GACGACGTGGCGAGCGAGACCTGGCTGCAGGTGGTCGGGGACCTGCCCAGGTTCAGCGGCAGCGAGGCGGACTTCCGCGGCTGGGTCTTCACCATCGGCAGGCACCGGGCCGTGGACGCGGCGCGATCACGCGGCGCCCGGCCACTCAGATGAGCGAGGGCCTGGAGATCCTGGCCGACGAGCGCCACGTCGAAGACGAGGTACTCGACGAGATGTCGACGCAGGGCGCGTTCGCCCTGCTGGCCAGGCTTTCCAAGGACCAGTCCGAGGCCGTCGCGCTGCGCGTGATCGCCGGCCTCGACACCGCGCACGCGGCGCGGATTCTCGGCAAATCGACCGGATCGGTCAGGGTCGCGCTGCACCGCGGCCTCAAGGCACTGGCCGCCGATCCGGCGGTCCGCGCGCTCGCCGGGCGCAGAACGGCCGGCGTGCGCACGCCGGGGAGGCGGGCTGTGAGCACGCGCCTGCCAGGAGGTGCCGGGGCGAAGGACATTGCCGCCGACCTCAAGGCGGCCGGCCTGCGGCCCGGTGAGCCTGGTCTCGGCGACCTGCTCGGCGCGCTCACCGCCGCACCGTCGGCCGGAGAGCAGGCCGCGCTGGCCATGTTCCGCGCGAACCTCGGCGTGCCCGCTGCGGCGCCTGAGCAGGCCCAACCGCCGCAGGCACGGTCGCGCCCGCCGAAGCGGCGCAGGCCCGCGGGCTGGCGGATCAGGATCGGATTCGCCGCGGCCGCGGTCCTAACCCGCCGCCGGCACGGTCGGCGCAGCCTACGCGGCCGCATCGGGAACCGGGCCTGTCATGGTCTTGAATGCCGGGCCCTGCATGTCGATCGCGTCCATGTCGAACGGCAGCGGCGGCGGCGGCACCACATCCACGATCCTGCCCCAGTCCCGTTCGAGCGCGCCGATCTGGAAGTCGGCGCTGAGCGGGCCGGCGATCTCCTCGGCCACGAATTGCTTGAGCGACTTCCCGGTGACCCGGCGGATGATCTCGCCCACCATGTGCCCCTGGTTCAGGGCGTGGTAGCCGGATGCCGAACCTGGCTCCCACCACGGCGCCTGCGAGGCCAGCTGCGCGGTGGACTTCTCCCAGTCGTACATGTCCTCGGTCAGGAACGGCTGCTCCCAGCCTGACACCCCCGAGGTGTGCGAGAGCAGGTGCCTGACCTCGATGTCCTGCTTGCCGTTGGCCACGTACTCTGGCCAGTACCTGGCGATCGGCGCGTAGACGTCAAGAAGTCCGCGGTCGGCGAGCATCAGCGCGGCGAGGTTCGTGATGGTCTTCGTGGTCGACCAGACGTTCGTGATCGTGTCCCGCGTCCACGGGACCGTCCTCGCCTCGTCACGAAAGCCGCCCCACATGTCGGCCACGACCTGCCCGCCGACGTTGATGGCGATGGAGGCACCGAGTTCGTCGCCCGAGGCCAGTTTCTCCGCCAGCGCGTCGCGCACAGGCTCAAACCGCTGACTGCACGTGCCCTTGACCTCCGTGGCGGCTACATCGGCACCGGTCATCGTCGCTCCCTGTGGTAACCGCGGGCCCGCTGGGCAGGGCGGTGCGGAGATGGGTGCCGTCAGTGTAAATGCCGGAATGATCGGGGCCAAGGGGCGGTTGACCCGCCTCGCTCAGCTCCGAGCCAGCCGACTCGCCCCAGGGCCAACCTGCCTCCGATCGCACGCCGGTCAGCCCGAGATCGTCCTCGGCAGCCCCAAGTCGAACGCCGGTCAGACCGAGAACACGCCGCAAACCATGATCAATATGACTGTGGATCGAATGGACCCGCTCGACGCCCGAAATGGGAGTTTTGGCACCACCAGGCAGATCCAAATGATCGGACCTGCCGCCCCGATCGCCGCCGGCCATCGACCGAGCACGGATTGGGTGACCGCAAACCGGACGAATCGGTTGCCGGGATGACTGCAAGCCGTGCGGAGTGGAAGGTGGCTGGGCGGTAGGGTCGCGGGCGCCGTTGATATTCCCGCCAAGGAGGCCGAAAACCGTTAACGTCGTAACTTCCGGCTATCTGGGTCACAGAGGGCATCCGAGGAGAGACCAGGCATGGCCTTCCTTCCTTACGACCGACCGGTCCGGGCGGCCATCATCGGTCTCGGCCGGATCTTCGACCTCAACGTCCTCGCCTACACCGGCAATCCTGACGTCGAGGTCGTCGCGCTGGTGGATCCGAGCGGGGAGCGCCGGGCCGAGCGCCAGGCCGGCTGGCCGGGCGTCGCCACCTTCGCCTCGGCGGCCGAGCTCGCGGCGAGCGGGATCGAGGTCGACGCGGTCGAGGCGCTGCTGCCGATCCCGCTGCACCCCGACGGCGTGATCGAGCTGTTCGGCTACGGCTGGCACGTCAACCTGCAGAAGCCGATGTGCAACGACCTGGCCGATGCACAGCGGATGCTGGACGCGGCGCGGGCGCATGACCGGATCCTGCGGGTGATGGAGAACTACCTGTTCTACGAGCCGCTGCGCAAGCTCAAGGAGGTCGCCGAGTCAGGCGAGCTCGGCACCATCGCCGGCTACCACATGAAGATGGTGGGCTCGGGCTCCGGCGGCTGGCACGTCCCGTGGAGCAGCTTCGAGTGGCAGATCGAGCAGATGAAACGCGGCCGCGGCATCCTGGTGTTCGACGACGGCTGGCACAAGCTGGCCACCGCGCTGTGGCTGTTCGGTCCCATCGCCGAGGTCAGGGCCTGGATCGGGACCACCTCGTTCGGGTCAGGGATCGACCTTGACGCGCCTACCATGATCGCGTGGGAGCACGCCAACGGTGTCCGCGGCGTCTGGGACATCACGCTCGCGCCCGACCTGTACCTGCGGTCGGACTACTACACCAACGACGAGCGGTGGGAGATCACCGGAAGCAAGGGCTTCGCCAGGGTGAACCGCTGCACCGGCCGCGGCATCCAGCAGCCCAGCCTGGAGGTCTACGCCGACGGCGAGATGCGCGGGCACCACGCGCTCGACGACGACTGGGCGAGCAGCTTCCGCGACTCGGGACGGCACTGGCTGCGCTGGCTGCGCACCGGCGAGGGGCCGCTGCTCTGGAGCGGCGCGGAGGCCGTCGACGTGCTGCGCTTCGCGCTGGCCGCCTACGCCAGCAGCGGCGCGGCCGGAGTCGGCGTGAATCCCGGCGAGCTGGCCAAGGGCTGATGGCCCTGATGCGAGGAATTCCCGTTCTGCGTGAACCGCGACGCCCCGCGTGCCGCGAAGCATACGAAGCAGGTGTCGTGCAGACAGGGAGCATTTTCAATGAAGTCAGGAACAGTCGCTGCCGGGGCCGCGGGCGCAGCGCTTGCACTCGGCCTCGCGGCTTGCGGCGGAAGTACCTCGGGGGCGGCAACGCGGGCTCGACCCCGACCCTCGCGCCGACGTCGGCACCCGCCCGGTCGTTGGCGCCCGCCGTGGCGAACGGACCCGGCGGCTTGACCCCGCCGGCGGTCGCGCTCGGGCCAGGCGCGCACAAGGCGCTGAAGTTCCAGGTCACCGTCGAGTCGATCGAGAAGGGGACGATCGCGGACTTCAAGAACGTCGACCTGAACGCCAAGCAGAAGAAGATGACCACGTACTACGTGAAGGTCATGGTCAAGGCGGCCGGCAATGACAGGCAAGTCGTACGAGAGCTGCGTCGCCTACCTGCTGCTGGGCGGCGGGTCGATCCAGAGCGTTGAGTGGAACAACGGGCCGGCCCCGGCGATCGGGGTCAGCGTCTACTTCGACAAGCCGATCGTGTGGGCGGCGAGCTGACCGGCACTGCACTTCCTCGCCAACCGGATGGAGTAGCCAGGCTGGGCCGTCGATCTGTAATCATGTAACCGCATGGACAGGGGCAGGCTCGAGGCGTTCAGCGACGGCGTGTTCGCCGTCGCCATTACCCTGCTCGCCTTGGACCTGGCTGTGCCCGAGCCAGGACACGGGCACCTGATCACGCAGCTCGGCGATCACTGGGCCTCGTTCGCGGCGTTCGTGGTCAGCTTCCTGACGATCGGGATCATCTGGGTCAACCATCACACCCTGTTCAAGAACATCGCCCACATCGACAGGGCGCTGCTCTTCCTCAACCTGCTGCTGCTCTTCTTCGTTGTTTCCATCCCGTTCGTCACCTCGACGATCGCCGACTACCTGCAGCACGGCGGGCCGGACGCGTCGGTCGCGGCGGCGATCTACGAGGGTGTCTTCCTCTGGATGGGCCTGAGCTTCGGCGTGCTGTTCTGGTGGTCGATCACGCGTGAGCACCTGAAGGAGGCGCTGCCGCCCGGTGCCGTCTGGTCGCCGATCATCCGCTTCGGCATCGGCAACATCGGCTACCTGACGGCTGTCGGCGTCGCCTTCCTCAGCCCTGGCGCCGCGCTGCTGATCAGCGGCCTGCTGGCGGTCTACTACATGTTCGAGCAGACGCCGGGCCGCGGGGGCAGTGTCGGCCGGGATGCGGGGGCCGCCCGGGATGCGGGGACTGGCCAGGAGCCTGGCGCGGGGCGGGACAGCGGCCGCGGCGAGGATTTCTAGGCCCCATGGGTCTTCCCGGCGCCGGCCAGATCGCGGTGGCGTGCAACCTCGGCGCTGTAGCCTGGACGTTCCCTGCCCCCGGACACCATCGCGATCCTGGCCGGGCAAGAAGGAGTCGACGCAAGATGACCGAGGCAACGATGCCTCCAGAGGCCTGGCCGGGCGAGCCGTACCCGCTCGGCGCCACCTACGACGGCGCGGGTACCAATTTCTCGCTGTTCTCCGAGGTCGCCGAGCGGGTCGAGCTGTGCCTGTTCGACGCCGGCGGCGCCGAGTCGAGGCTGGAGCTCGACGAGGTCGACGCCTTCTGCTGGCACGCCTACCTGCCGTCGATCGGCCCCGGCCAGCGCTACGGCTTCCGGGTGCACGGACCCTGGGATCCGGGCCGCGGCCTGCGCTGCAACGCCGCCAAGCTGCTGCTCGACCCGTACGCCAAGGCCATCGAAGGCGGTGTCGACTGGGCGCCTGCCTGCTATCCCTACAACTTCGGCGATGAGGCCTCCCGCAACGACGAGGACAGCGCCCGGTACGTGCCGCGGTCGGTCGTGCACAACCCGTTCTTCGACTGGGGCAACGACCGGCCCCCTGACGTCCCGCTGAACGAGTCGGTGATCTACGAGCTGCACGTCAAGGGGTTCACCGCCAGGCACCCGGAGATCCCGGAGCCCCGGCGCGGCACGTACGCGGGCCTGGCGCACCCGGCCGCGATCGAGTACCTGAAGGGCCTTGGCATCACCGCGGTCGAACTGCTGCCCGTGCACCAGTTCGTGCACGACGCGCACCTGGTCGAGCGGGGCCTGCGCAACTACTGGGGCTACAACTCGATCGGCTTCCTCGCCCCGCACAACGATTACGCCGCGGCAGGGCAGCGCGGCGAGCAGGTGGCCGAGTTCAAGGCGATGGTCAGGGCCCTGCACGGGGCGGGCATCGAGGTGATACTCGACGTCGTCTACAACCACACAGCCGAGGGCAACCACCTCGGCCCCGTGCTGTCGATGAAGGGCATCGACAACGCCGCCTACTACCGGCTCGTCCCCGACAACCCGCAGTTCTACTACGACACGACAGGGACCGGGAACAGCCTGAACGTCGGCCACCCGCACACGCTTCAGCTGATCATGGACTCGCTCAGGTACTGGGTCACCGACGTGCACGTCGACGGGTTCAGGTTCGACCTGGCGGCGAGCCTCGCCAGGCAGTTCCACGAGGTGGACCGGCTGTCGGCGTTCTTCGACCTGATCCAGCAGGACCCTGTCGTCTCCCAGGTCAAGCTCATCGCCGAGCCGTGGGACATCGGCGAGGGCGGGTACCAGGTCGGCAACTTCCCGCCGCTGTGGTCGGAGTGGAACGGCCGGTACCGCGACACCGTCAGGGATTTCTGGCGCGGTGAACCCGCCACGCTCGGCGAGTTCGCGTCCCGGCTGACCGGCAGCTCGGACCTGTACCAGGCCGACGCCCGGCACCCTGGGGCGAGCGTCAACTTCGTGACCGCGCACGACGGCTTCACGGTGGCTGACCTGGTGTCCTACAACGACAAGCACAACGAGGCCAACGGCGAGGACAACAAGGACGGCGAGAGCTACAACCGGTCCTGGAACTGCGGCACCGAAGGCGAGACCGACGATCAGGACGTGCGCACGCTGCGGCACCGCCAGCAGCGCAACTTCCTCGCCACGCTGCTGTTGTCCCAGGGCGTGACCATGCTGCTCGGCGGCGACGAGACCGGCCGGACGCAGCACGGCAACAACAACGCCTACTGCCAGGACAACGAGATCTCCTGGCTGGACTGGGAGCATCAGGACAAGGTTTTGCTTGAGTTCACCCGGCGGATGATCACACTGCGGCGCGAGCACCCCGTTCTCAGGCGACGGCGCTTTTTCCAGGGCGTCCCGATCCGCGGTTCGGTCGACATCGGCTGGTGCCGGCCTGACGGCGCTGAGATGAGCGACGACGACTGGGGCTCGGGCATCGGCTCGGTCGGCGTGTTCCTGAACGGCGAGGCGATCACCAGCCGGGACCGCCGCGGCCAGCGGGTCACCGACGACTCGCTGCTGCTGCTTTTCAACGGCCATCACGAGCCCATCGACTGGACGCTGCCCAAGCAGTGGGGCCTGTCGTGGGAGCTCATCGCCGACACCGCGGCCCCCGAGCGCGAGGGCTCGCCGGCCAGCAGCGACCTGTCCCTGCCGGTCGCGCCCCGCTCGGTCGTGGTGCTGATCCGCAGGGACGATGGGTGACGGTGCCGCCTGCCGGCGACGCGGAAAACGAGTTGGCCTGGCGGCGGATGGCTGCCTACAGTGAAGGCATGACGGGCAGTCATACCTTCGCGGCCGCGCGAGCTACGTGCTCGCCGGTCGCCGCTGCCTGACCTCATTCATCCGCACGCTGGCGGCCGGGAACGGTCGCCGGTGCGTCACCCTTCCTCGTTCGTGGCCGCGCCAGCGGCTCCTTTCCGGTTGCCTCGCCGACTGGAAAGGAAACTCTCATGACGCTTAACGCGACCGAGACGATCAGCACGTTCACCGGGTTCTTCGCATCGCGCGGTCATCATCTGCTCCCCGGCGGTTCGCTGGTGCCCGCGGCCGGGGACCCTGTCCTGTTCACCACCTCGGGCATGCACCCGCTGACCCCGTACCTGGAAGGCCGGCCGCACCCGGACGGGAGGCGGCTGACCGGCGTCCAGCGGTGCCTGCGCACCACCGACCTGGAGGAGGTCGGCGACGAGATCCACTTGACCGCCTTCCAGATGCTCGGGTCATGGTCGCTCGGCGACTACGAAGGCCCGCAGAGCCTGCGCTGGGGCTTCGAGCTGGTCACGGGCGGCTTCGGGATCGGCCCAGACCTGCTGTACGCGACCGTCTTCGGGGGTGACGAGCAGGTCGAGCCTGACCTGGCGTCGGTGCGCGCGTGGCAGGATCTCGGCGTGCCGGTCGAGCTGACCACCGCGGACAACTGGTGGTCCAACGGCCCGGTCGGCCCGTGCGGGCCCGACTCGGAGATGTTCGCGTGGACCGGCGACGGCCCGCCGGCGGGCACTCCTGGCACCGACGGGCGCTGGATGGAACTGTGGAACCACGTGACCATGCGCTACCGGCGGCTGGAGGACGGCAGCCTGGTGCCGCTGCCTGAGCACGGCGTGGACACCGGGATGGGGCTGGAACGCCTGCTCATGGTGCTGCAGCGGCAGACCTCGGTGTTCGGGAGCGACCTGTTCGAGCCGTGGACGGCCACGTTGCCCGGGCTGTGGCAGACCTGCCCGCGCTCGCTGCGGATCATCACCGATCACCTGCGCACCAGCATCGTGATCATCGGCGACGGCGTCCGGCCGTCGAACACCGGACGCGGCTACGTCCTGCGGCGGCTGCTGCGCCGGGTGCTGACGATCCTGTGGCGCGAGGACCGAACGAGGTCGCTGCTCGACCTGCCTGGCTCGCTCGTCGAGCACACGTACCAGGTCTTCGGGCTCCGGTCAGGCCGCTCGCTGGTCCGCGAGGTCTTCGACGACGAGGAGCGGCGGTTCGGCCGGCTGCTGACCAGGGGACGCAGGGTGCTGGCGCAGTATGAGCCCGGCCAGGAACTGAGCGAGCAGGAACTGACCTACCTGCACGAGACGCACGGGCTGCCGCCCGAGTTGGTGGCCGACCTGCTGGCGTAGCGGCCACACAAACCGGCGGTGGTGAGCAGCATGTCGTCGGCGCCCAGGCCGCGGGCTCTGAGGTAGTAGTCCGCCGTGTTGGCCGGGTTGACGTACAGGTTCCCGTTGGCCGGGTCCAGCCCTTCCATGCCGGGCGCGACGTAGCCGCCTGACCCCAGCGTGTCACACGCCTGCTGGTTCATGGACCAGCGCTCGTGACCACCGTAGTAGGCGGCCTTGCCGTCAGCCGCCACCGAGTACAGGGAGTCGCAGCTCCGGTTGCTCCCTGGTCCGAAGGCGCGAAGGGTGGCGCTCCGGTTGACGGGAGATGGCCATCTAGGTAACGCGCGGCCACCGCGGGGTGCCGATCAGGCGCTGCGCGGGCGGTAGGCGAAGAATGCCCTGTCTGACTCGTCAGTGGCGGGCTCGCCGTCCAGGCCGGCCGCATCGAGCAGGTCGAAGTGCGGCTCGAGCGCCTCGCGGATCGTCGCCAGCGGCACGCCGAGCTCCGGGATGCGCTCCTCGTGCAGCCGGTACATGTCGCCGTCGGCGCGCTCGAAGATCCGGACCGTCCATATTGACAGCTCGCCGATGCCCTCCTCGGCGCGTTCTGCGGCGGGCCGGACGTCCATCATCATCGAGTGCTCGCCGAAATTCATGGCGAAGGCAGCCCCGTGCCAGAGCCTGCGCAGCCGTCCCGTCGTGTTCACGTCGAAGGCGAACAGCCCGCCGGGCGCGAGGTGCTCGTGTACCCGGCCGAACATCGCGCGCCAGTCCGCCAGCCTGGGCAGGTGGTTGAGCGTGTCGAAGACGCAGATCACGACGTCGAATCTGGCGCCGAGGGAGAACTCCGTCATGTCGGCCAGGATCAGCCGCGCCCCTGGCACCGTACGCGCCGCGATCGCCAGCATCTCCGGTGACCGGTCCACGCCGGTCACCTCGAAGGCCGGTGCCAGCCCGGCGAGCATGGCGCCGGTACCGCAGCCCAGCTCGAGCAGTGACCCGGCTGCCGGGTGGAAACGCGTGATGTAGCTCCGCACCCGTGCGACGTCCGGCGACCGGTCGCCCATGATCTGGTCGTAGAACCCGGCAAACTCGGCATAGGCAGGCACGCCGCCATCCTGCCACCGGGCTCAGGACACGCGCGCCGACTCGAGCACACCACTCTCGCGGAGCGCGGCCAGGTCCGGCTCGGTTGCGACCTTGGCGCGCAGGCCAGGTTCAGCGCGATCGTCTCGCGTACCGCTGCCGCGGCGTCGTCGAGCCGGCCGGCCTTCGCCTGGGCGCAGGCCAGGTTGTAACTCGCCATTCCCAGGGCCTCGCCTGGCACGCCGAGGTAGCGCGCGGTCGTCAGCGCGTGCGCGGCCAGCGCGACCGCGCGGTCAGGCTGCTGGCGGGCGAGGTAGTAGCCGGCCAGATGCCCGGTGGGATGCCAGAAGCCGCGGACGACGATCTGCAGCCAGAGCTGACGCCCCCTCAGCCACGAGTGCCTGGACGGGTCGGACAGGTCGTCAGCGCCGGTCGCGGCGAGCCCGTCGATCAGCTCGCCGGTGACGCGGAAGCTCTCGGCAGCAACGCGCTCAGCCGGCCAGGCCGCGTACCCATGGTAGACCGCGGCGTCGGCGTGATCGACCTCGGCGAAGTCGGCCGGCGCCTGGTTGAGCCGGATCGCGGTCAGCCGGTGCACCTGCTGCGACTTGAACTCGGTGTTGTGCGCGACGACCGGCAGCGCCGCCCAGTTCGACGGCCTGCCCGTCTCGTCCGGCGGGCAGGCGGCGAGCAGGACCTGCTCCTCGGTCGCCGCCAGGCCGAGCAGGCCGGTGATCGCGGCCTTCAGCGTCCGCGGATCGGTCATGCCGCTGCCTCCTCGTCCCGGCCGCAGCCGGCGGGATCGCCGGCGGCCGCCTTGCGGGCGACGAAGCAGAGCCTGTCGTCGACCATGACGACAAGGCCGGCGAAGCCGATCGTCTGCAGGCGAGTGATGATCGTGCCAGCGTCGACCGGGTTGTAGGTGTCGCCCTCGTGGAAGTGGTGCAGGTCGTTGCCGGCGAGACTGTCGGAGGCGAGCAGCGCGCCGCCCGGGCGCAGCACCCGGAACGCCT
>Ga0137377_10005374_pt1 | contig 10248 bp, 9 predicted proteins | sample SagtaG_22_FD_104815 | JGI IMG/M metagenome (GOLD analysis project Ga0137377, IMG submission 104815) | Vadose zone soil microbial communities from Sagehorn Ranch, Mendocino, California, USA - Sage2_L_40_16 metaG | ecosystem: Environmental > Terrestrial > Soil > Vadose zone | place: USA... | reverse complement strand
TCGCGGCCTGTACGGTGTTTCGGCAAAGCCATGTCGGGCGGCTCGCCGCCTATCCGATGATGGCAATGCGCGAGGGCATGATCGGCATCGCCACCGCCGATTCCGGCCGTTCCCCCAAACACGTCGCGCCGTTCGGCGGCCGCGAGGCGCGGCTCGGCACCAATCCGATTTCGATCGCGGTGCCGTCGGACCTCGAGGCACCGTTCTATCTGGACATGGCGACGTCAGCCGTGGCGGCCGGGAAGATTGCGCTCGCCGCCGCACGCGGCGACGAGATTCCGGCCGGCTGGATCGTCGACAGCGAGGGACGGCAGACCACCGATCCCAAACAATTCCGCAAGGGTGGCGTGCTGCTGCCGCTCGGCGGCACCGAAGGCTACAAGGGTTCAGGCCTGGCTGCGATGGTCGAGGTGCTGTGCGGGCTGCTCACCGGCCTCGGCTTCGGGGTCGAGCCGACCGGGCGGCACAATGACGGATGCTTCATGGCGGTGTTCAATGTCGCGGCGTTCCGCCCCTTAAAGGATTTCAAGCAAGAAGTCGCCGAGTTCGCGCGATACCTGAAGGCGACGCCGCCGTCCGAAGGCTCAACAGGCGTATTCTATCCGGGTGAGGTCGAATATATCAGGGAACAGCAACGCAAGGCTGCCGGAATCGAGGTCGAGGACGCCACCTGGGACAAATTGCGCGCGCTGGCGGCCGAGTACAAACTGGCCGCCGAACTCGACCTGACATGATATCGGATCCAGCCGACAGACGGAGAACAGCATGACGCGGCAAATGGCGTTGGTCGGATTCCTGCAGGCGCAAAATTGCACCAATTTGCCGAGTTCGTGGCGGCATCCGGAATCGCGCGACGATTCGATGTCGGCGGATTATTACCAGGAGATCGCCCGGATTCTCGAATCCGGCAAATTTCACATGGCTTTCTTCGACGATCGTCTGGCGATGCCGGATCGCTACGGCAACGATCACAGGCATACCGTCGAATACGGCATCCGCTGCGTGAAGATGGATCCGATCGTGGTGCTGACCACGATGGCAATGGTCACCGAGAAACTCGGGCTCGCATCGACCTGCTCGACCACCTATTTCGAGCCGTTCGACGTGGCGCGCCGGTTCGCCACCCTCGATTTGATGACTGGCGGCCGCGCCGCATGGAATGTCGTCACTTCCGTCAACGACGGTGAGGCCCTCAATATGGGGCGCGATCAGCATCTCGAGCATGATCTGCGCTACGACCGCGCCGACGAATTCATGGAAGTGGTGCTCGGCCACTGGGATTCCTGGGAAGACGGTTCGCTGCTGATCGACAAGAAATCGGGAAGGTTCGCCGATCCCGACAAGGTCAAGCGGCTCGATCACAACGGGCAGTTCTTCAAATCGCGCGGGCCGTTCACGGTGCCGCGTTCGCAGCAGGGTCATCCCGTGGTGATCCAGGCCGGCGCCAGCGGCCGCGGCCAGCGCTTTGCCGGCCGATGGGGCGAAGTGATCTTCACGGCGGCGCGCAATCTGGCGAACGCGAAGCAGGGCTACGACGCCATCAGGAACGAGGCCGCCAAGGCGGGCCGCGATCCCGAACTGATGTTCCTCTGCAATCTGGTGACACCGGTTTCCGGCGCGACCAAGTCGGAGGCCGAGGATAAAATGGCGCTGATCGAAAAGCTGCCGCTGGAAATCGACGCACTGTCGCTGCTGGCGGAAGGCCTGAACTTCGATTTCGCCGCCAAGGACATCGACGAACCGCTGACATCGGAAGAACTAAAGGGCATGCAGGGCATGATCGGCATCCGCGACGGCGTGCTCCGGACTTCGGGCAAGACCAATCCGAGCACGCGCGATTTCATCACCTTCTCGGGCCGCGGTCAGACCCAGGACGCGATCGTCGGCGGGCCGAAGGAAATCGCCGACAGATTGGAGGAGATGTTCGTGGGCCGCGGCTGCGATGGCTTTGTCATCGCGGCGACCTATGTGCCGGGCTCGTATGCGGATTTCGTCCGCCACATCGTTCCGGAACTGCAGCGGCGCGGTCTTTTTCATAAAGACTATGCCGGCAAGACCCTTCGCGAAAATCTCGGCCTGCCGCGCCCGACGGCAGGAGCATGGAAAAGTCAGCCGCGCGTCGCGGCGGAGTAAGAAGGATAGCGTATGCGCTGGCTTAAATTCACCGCGGACGGACAGACCTCCTGGGGCATCGTCGAGAACGACCGCGTCATCGCGGTCAGCGGCGACCCGTTCGGCGAATGGCAGTGCGCACCGCGAACGCATGCGCTGGCGGAGGTGAAGATCGAATTGCCGCTGATGCCGCGCACGTTCTATTGTGTCGGCCTCAACTACCTCAAGCACCTCAAGGAAGCCGCCGACAAGCGCGGCGAGGTGCCTAACGTCCCTGACAGGCCCGAGATCGGCTATCGCGCGCAGAATGCGCTGATGGCGCATGATGAAGATGTGGTGATCCCGGCCACTGCGACCGAGAAGATCCACTACGAGGGCGAACTCGTCGTGGTGATCGGCAAAAAGGCAAAGCATTTGTCCGACGCCGACGCGATGTCCTGCGTGTTCGGCTACACCATCGGCAACGATGTCAGCGAACGCACCTGGCAGAAGGCCGATCGTGGCCTGTGGCGCGCGAAAAATGCCGACACCTTCAAGCCGATGGGGCCGTGGATCGAGACCGACGTCGACCTCGACACCATGGAAACGGTCGTGAGGGTGAACGGCAAGGAGAGCAACCGCTTCCGCACCAACGACATGATCTTCGGCATCAAGCCGTTCATCGTGGAGCTGACGAAGTACTTTACATTATGGCCCGGCGACGTGATCTGGATGGGGACCGACGGCGCATCCCCCGACCTCAAGGCGGGCGACGTGGTCGAAATCGACATCACCGGCATCGGCACCCTGCGCAACAAGTTTGTCGCGGAAAATCTACCCGGGAAGTCATAAGGCATGAGCCGCCACAGCACCGCGCATTATTTTCTTGAAGGCCTGGTCGATCTCGGCGTGGACTACATCTTTGCCAATCTCGGTACCGATCACGTCTCCCTGATCGAGGAGATGGCGCGCTGGGAGCGCGAGGGCCGCAAGCATCCGGAGATGATCCTTTGCCCGCACGAGGTCGTCGCGGTGCACATGGCCGGCGGCTATGCGCTGGCAACGGGACGAGCCCAGGCGGTTCTCGTCCATGTCGACGCCGGCACCGCCAATGCCTGCATGGCCATCCAGAACCTGTTTCGCTACCGGCTGCCGGTGATGCTGTTTGCCGGACGCGCGCCCCATACGCTGCACGGCGAACTGCCGGGCTCGCGCGACACCTATGTGCACTTCGTGCAGGATCCGTTCGATATTGCCAGCATCGTCAGACCTTACGTCAAATGGGAATATTCGCTGCCCTCCGGCATCGTCGTGAAGGAAGCACTGGCCCGCGCCAGCGCGTTTGCGCAAAGCGATCCGCCCGGCCCGGTCTACATGATGCTGCCGCGCGAGACGCTGGCCGAAGCGTGGGACGACGCCGACATGCCGGCCTATCCGGCGGCGCGATATGGCAGCGTGCAGTCCGGCGGCATCGAGCCGGCGCGGGTTGACGCGATCGCGCAAGCCTTGATGACGGCGGAAAACCCGGTTGCGCTGACCGCCTATCTTGGCCGCAAGCCGCAGGCGGTGGCGGTGCTGGACCGGCTGGCGCAGGTGTGCGGCATCCGCGTCGCGGAATTCAATTCGATCGACCTCAACATCTCGCAGGCCTCGCCCTGCTTTGCCGGCTTCGATCCGCTTCCCCTGCTCGAGCAAGCCGATCTCGTCCTGCTTCTCGATTCGGATGTGCCGTTCGTTCCGCAATCCGCCAAGCGTGCCAGCGCCATCAAATGGATCCAGATCGACATCGATCCCCTGAAATCGGATTTCCCGATGTGGGGATTTCCGACCGACATGCGGATCCAGGGCGATTGCGCCATGGTGCTGCAGCAGGTGCTCGACACCGTGGAGGCAAGGGCCGATGACGCGTATCGCCATCGCGTCGCCCGGCGCATCGCAGGCTGGGGCGAGGCGCGCGAGGCAAACGCAAAACGCCGTGCTGCCGCGAGCGGCAACAAAGGCGTCCCCGGCGCGCTCAGCCCTGCCTTCGTGTTCGCGACGCTGAACGAAAAACTGTCGCAGGACGACGTCGTCCTCAACGAAGCCATCCGCAACGCGCCGATCCTGCAAGAGCACATCACGCGAACCAAGCCGCGGAGCTATGTCGGACTCGCCGGCGGCGGCCTTGGATTCTCGGGTGGCATGGCGCTGGGGCTGAAATTGGCGCAGCCGGATCGCCGCATCATACAGGTGATCGGCGACGGCGGCTTTCACTTCTCCTCGCCCGACAGCGTCTATGCGGTGGCACAGCAATACCAGATTCCGATTTTGACATTGGTGCTGGATAATGGCGGCTGGCAGGCGGTGAAATCGGCGGTGCAACGGGTCTATCCAAAGGGCATCGCGGCCGACACCGACCAGTTTCAGTCGCGGCTGAGATCGGGCCGTCAGGGGGAGCGGCGGGATTGCTCCGCCGTGGGAAGCGCTGTTGGCGCCCACGGCGAATGCGTCACCGAGCCGGACAACCGCGCCCCCGCCATCGACCGCTGCCTCGCCGCAGTAGATAACGGCAAGGCCGCCGTGCTGCATGTTCACGTCACGCCACTTTGAGGGATGAAGGCATGAAGGCCCGCCGCAGATGCTTCCCATCCGGTGTCACCCTCGGGATGTTCGCGCTCATCGCGACGGCGCTCACTTCGGCGTTCGCTCAGGAAGACCCTTCAAAATATCCGATGCGGGCGATCCACATCATCGTCGGTTTCACGCCCGGCGGCGGCAACGATATCATCGCGCGGGTGGTCGGGCAGAAACTGTCGGAAAGCCTCGGCCAGCCCGTCATCATCGAAAACAAGCCGGGCGGCGGCGCTATTGTCGCCACCGAATATGTCGCCAAATCGCCGCCGGATGGCTACACGCTATTGGTCGGCGCCAGCGGTGCCATGGCGATCAATCCGGCGGTTTACGCAAAATTGCCCTACGATTCGATGCGCGATTTCACGGCTGTCTCTGAACTCGGATCGTTCCCGCTGATCCTGATTGTCAATGCGTCTTCGCCGATCAAGTCGGTCGCCGAGCTGGTCGCCTATGCCAAGGCCAATCCGGACAAGGCAAACTATTCCAGTTCGTCCGCTGCATTCCAGCTCGTGACTGAACAGTTCAAGCAGAAGACCGGCGCGCCGATGCAGGTCATCCCCTACAAAGGCGCCAATGATTCGGTGATGGCGGTGATATCGGGTCAGGTGACGGCGACGATCGCCGATGCCGGGCCGGTGTCGAGCCAAGTGCAGGGCGGTCAGGCCCGCGCGCTCGCGGTCGCCGCGCCGAAGCGGATGGAAGACTTTCCGGATGTCCCGACCATGAAGGAAGCCGGCGCCGATGTCGACGCGGTGCTGTGGAGCGGCGTCTTCGTGCCGAGCAATACGCCGCCCGAGATCGTGAAAAAACTCGAGCGCGAATTCATCCGGATCGCCCGGCTGCCGGATGTGATCGCCCGCCTCAAACCGCTTGGGATCGAATCGGTCGGCAACTCGTCGGAAGAGTTTGCGCGGATCCTGGTGTCCGACATTGCACGGTGGACCGAAGTGGCCAGGGCCGGCAATATCAAGCTGGAACAGTAAGCGCCGCGCGCGGCATCCCGCCGCGACGCCAACGAAGCTCGGCGCTGGGTCGCGCCGCAGCAAGCGACGCGTTATTTCACGACCTCGGCGCCGGACTTGCACACCGCCGCATCCTGATCGCCAGTGCCGCCGCTGCAGCCGACCGCGCCGATCAGCTTGCCGGCTTCGACAAGCGGAAATCCGCCGGGGCTCGCGACCAAAGTGGGATCGAGCGTGGCGACATAGGGATGGCCGGTCTCAAACGCGTTGTAGAACAGGCGGGACTCGCGGCGAAAGCGCGCTGCAGTGCGGGCCTTGCCGACCGAAATCGAACCGGATGCGATCTGCGCGCCTTCCATCCGCTCGAACTGCACTAGTTCGCCGTTGGTATCGACCACGGCTATATTCATCTTCCAGTTTCGCTTTTTGGCTTCGGCTTCGGCCGCGGCCATTACCTGCTTGGCGCGCTCGAGCCCGATCGAGACGCCATAGGGAATATCGAACGGCATCGCATCGGGCGTTCCGCCCGCGGATGGCGGCGCCGGCGGCGTTGCAGGCGCCGGAGTTGGCGTCTGTGCAAAGGCTGATGAACTCAGTACCGCCACGGCGCAAGCTGCCAATGTCGTCGAAACGATTGAACGCATAGTTTCCTCCCGGTTGAAGTCTGTTTCCGTTGTAGTCGATAGCAGCACGGCGTGTTGAAATCCCTGCCTCAAAATGCCGGGCCCGCGCCGTTTCTGCCGTAAGTGATACGCGGGGTCTGCACGGTGCCATCCGATTGCTTTTTTGCGGCAGCGACGAAAATCCTGGTCCCCGGCTTGAGATCATCCTTGTTACCAGGGACATAGGTAACAACAACGGTCTCGGGGGTCACGAGCAGTTTCTTCTCGCCATCCTTGTACTTGACGGAGAGCACCGGTCCATCGACCCCGGCAACCGTCTGCTCGACATTGCCATTGGTCATCTTGGTCTGCGGCTTGAGATCCCAGTCATAGTGGCCCTCGCCGGTGCCGCGCATCGATTCCGGGAAGATATGCACCTCGATGGCTTTCTGGACGCCGTCGGGCTGCATCGTTCCCGCGGAGCCGACGAACATCCCAGGCTTGATGTCGGCCATGGTCGAGGGAGCAATCGCGACGAACAGCGGATTGTCGGTGACGGTCAGTTTCAACTCGGCACCGTCGCGATTCTTGACCACGTAAACCGGACCTTCGACACGTTCGATCGTGCCGCGGATGCGCACGGTGTCGTCCGCCGCCGAAACCGGCAGGCTGTTGCAGATCAGAGCGAAGCTTAAGGCAAAAAGCGCGCGCGGTGTCGTGCTGGACATTGTCACCCTCCCTTGATCCTGAATTGACGGTTGAATTTGACCAGAGGCTTTTAGAGGCTCCCTCTGCAACCCCGATGGTAAGTAAATATTCCTGAAACAAAACGCCGATGATGAACTTTAGTTGCGGCCAGCGACCGGCGCCCGCCTATTCGACCCTGATGCCCGCGTCCTGGATCACCTTGCGCCAGCGCTCCTCCTCTCCCCGAAAATAGCGATCGAGCTCTTCGGGCGGACGCGCGATCATGACAAGGCCTTCGTTCACGCTGAGCCTTTTGAAGGCCTCGGATTGAACCGCCGTGGCGGCGGACTTGTTGAGGCGGTCGATGACATCGGCGGGCGTCTTGGCCGGCGCGAACAGGCCGTACCAGCTTTCGGCAGAGTAGCCGGGCACGCCGGCCTCGGCGACGGTGGGCAATTGCGGAAACGCCGGCGATCGCTCTGCGGACGTCACCGCAAGCGCGCGCAATTGTCCGCCCTCGATCAGTGACGCGGCGCTGGCGACCGTCGTGAACATCACCTGGATCTGGCCGCCGATCAGGTCGGTGATCCCGGGCGCGGCGCCCTTGTAGGGCACCGTCGTCAGATTGACTTTTGCCATGTTCTTGAACAGTTCGCCGGCCAAATGCGCCGACGTGCCGGTCCCGAACGTCCCATAGGACAATTTATCGGGATCGGCCTTCGCCGCCGCGATCAGGTCCGCGATCGATCGAAACGGCGATTTGGGATTGACCACGACGATGTTGAAGGAGCGCGCGATCAGCGCGACGGCCACGAAATCCTTATGCGGATCGTAAGGCAGCTTGGCGTTGAGGCTGGGATTGACCGCATTTGCGAACGTCCCCATCAGCAGCGTGTAGCCATCGGGCTCGCTGGTTGCGACCGCCTGGGTCCCGATGATGGTCCCCGCCCCCGGCTTGTTCTCGATGATGACGGTGGCGCCGAGATCCTTTGCCATCTCCTGCGCCAGCGTCCGCGCAATCACATCGGTACCGCCGCCCGGCGCAAAGGGAACGACGATCCTGATGATCTTGTCGGGAAAGAAAGCCAAGGCACGATCAGCCGAAAACACCGATAGTGAGCATGCTGCGAGCGCGAACAGAAGTGCCACTGTCTTTATCTTGCGTTCAAGAAACATGTCCGTCCGCTTATTGCTGGAGTTCATCGGGCTGCAGCAAACCATGCCTTGCAGCGGGGCGCCATGCTCCCGGCGACGAACGGATATGACTGTCATTGGCCCAAGCAAATGCCAGCGCTGTAACGGAGTCACGTCGCCGTAACCAAGCGTTGTGTAGTTTACAAAGGCGAAATAAATGAGATCAGCGCCAGGAGGTGCAACATTGACGATCGCGTAAGCAAATGATCAGACGACCACTTCACCAATATGGACGGCCATCAAGACCGATACGGTCGCAGTCATGACGGCGACCAGTCGAAGCGATTGATGTGACGTTGTACGCTCACTCGCGACGCGCGCCACCCTCAATATGGCTGCCACCACGATTGCATGGATCGCAATGTTGCAAAGCTGACGGCAAATAATTGGCCCAGCATGCGGATCGCTCCAGCGAGACCGCCTCTTAGAGCTGAGGACATCTGGGGTCAAATTCGGACAACGCCTGCTGCCCGGCCCGCACGCCGCCGCTCCGCGCGCTGTGTTCAGGCGCAACGCCGAAGCTGCGAGCGGGTAGCGATGACTGTTTGACCGGCGCGAATGAGGTCGGCAACGTGGTCAGTAAGCCTCAAACGGGGATTTGCGTCACTGCATGGTGATCTCGATAGCACCCACGGCGGCTGACAATTCCACGCCGACCTTGACGCCTTGTAACTGAAGAATCACTCCCGTTGCGTTTTGCAGCTGCGCCCCACCGGCGCCCCCGGCCAGCGCCCCGCCGGCGCCGATGGCGCTATAGGTGCCGGCGAGGTCGCCTGGCGCGCGCATATTCAAAGCCCGACCGACCAGTCTATTGGTCGATGCCCCGATCGTGGCACCAAAGCTCATGCCAGAAACCCTGAACGGATAATGGCGGCCGCGGAAGGTCAGGATTCCCCGGCCCTCGCCAACACCCACAATAAACCCCGCTTTGGTGAACTCCACGCGAATTGAACCAGTGGCCGCCTGCGACACCGTCGAAAGGCTTGCCATCGCCACCAGACCCAGCACTGCTCCGCAAATCAGTGTTCGAACGGTTCGGGCTCGATTTTTCTTCATCTCGACCTCCTGTTGGGGTTTCCCAGTTCAAACGGGAGCGCGATATTGCGCCCGAAAGTGCCTAGGACGCAATCGAGGCCGCCGCCCGGCGCGAAGGGAACGACGATCCTGATGATCTTGTCGGGATAGCTGGCCAAGGCAGCATCAGCCGAAAACAGCGATAGCGAGAATGCTGCGAGTGCGAACAGAAGTGCCGCCGTCTTTATCATGCGTTCAAGTTTGTATCTTGCGTTCAAAGAGCATGTCCGTTCGCTGACGGCTGGAGTTGATCTGGCAGCAGCAATCCATGCCTTGCAGCGGACCGCCATGCATCAGGCGACGAACCGATATGACACTGGATACACGCCTGGCGATGGACGCCGGCAACAGCGATCGACTAGCATTCGTTCCAACGACAAAAGCAAACAAGTACCCTCGGGGAGGATCTGATGAAGCACTGGCTGATCGGACTAATGCTGCTGCTTGGGCCATCGGCCTTCGCGCAGCAGGCGGTGCCTGCCATCGAATTCGACTCGATCGCCAATCCGCTCCGGCTGCCGACCAATATGTATTTTGGCGAAGTGTCGGGTGTCTCGGTCAATTCGAGGGGGCACATCTTCGTCCTATCGCGCGGCAACACCACCGGCCCCGCTTACGCGGCGGCGGCGACGCAGCTCTTGGAATTCGACGCCAAAGGCCAGTTCGTCCGTGAGATCGGCAAGAACCTTTATGCCTGGTCGTTCGGGCACACCGTGAAGATTGATCCTTTCGACAACATTTGGGTGACCGACAAAGGCTCCGACATGGTGATCAAGTTCGGTCCCGATGGCCGCGTCATCATGGTATTCGGCCGCAAGCAGGAAGCCTCCGACGAAGAGACCGGACCGCTCAAACACCCGAGGCCGCCGCTGCCCGCAGAAGATGGCCGGTTCCGTCAGGTCACCGACGTCGCCTGGGACCAGGCCGGCAACACTTTCATCAGCGATGGCTACATCAACTCGCGCATCGCCAAGGTAGACAAGAACGGCAACTGGCTGAAATCATGGGGCGAGCGCGGCAAGGAG
>Ga0137377_10005369_pt1 | contig 10256 bp, 8 predicted proteins | sample SagtaG_22_FD_104815 | JGI IMG/M metagenome (GOLD analysis project Ga0137377, IMG submission 104815) | Vadose zone soil microbial communities from Sagehorn Ranch, Mendocino, California, USA - Sage2_L_40_16 metaG | ecosystem: Environmental > Terrestrial > Soil > Vadose zone | place: USA... | reverse complement strand
TCCAGCGTCGGCACGTCGCCGGCGCACGCGAGGACGACGTCCGGCTCGCGGTCCTTGTCGGTGCTGGCCCAGTCCCAGATTCCGAGGCCGCGCGTGCAGTGCGCGATCGCATCGTCCATCGCCAGGTAGTTGAGCGCCGGCTGCTTCCCGGCCACGATCACGTTGACGTAGTTGCGGCTGCGCAGGCAGTGGTCCGCCACCGACAGCAGGCAGTTCGCGTCTGGAGCGAGATAGACGCGGATGACCTCCGCCTTCTTGTTCACGACGTGGTCGATGAAGCCCGGGTCCTGGTGGGAAAAGCCGTTGTGGTCCTGCCGCCATACGTGCGACGACAGCAGATAGTTGAGCGATGCGATCGGCCGCCGCCACGGGATCCTCCGCGTGGTCTTGAGCCACTTGGCGTGCTGGTTGAACATCGAGTCGATGATGTGGATGAAGGCCTCGTAGCAATCGAAGAGGCCGTGACGCCCGGTCAGCAGGTAGCCCTCGAGCCATCCCTCGCAAAGATGCTCGCTCAGCACCTCCATGACCCGCCCGTCGGGCCCCAGGTGATCGTCGCCCGGTAGTAGCTCAGCGTCCCACGTCCGATTGGTCGCCTCGAGCACCGAACCGAGGCGGTTGGAGACCGTCTCGTCGGGGCCCATGATCCGGAAGTTGTCTGGGTTCATCTTGACGACGTCGCGGAGAAAGGTGCCCATGACTCGCGTCGCTTCGCTCGATGTCGTGGCAGGGCTTGGCACGTCGACCGCGTAGTCGCGGAAGTCGGGAAGCCGCAGGTCTCTCAGCAGCTCGCCGCCGTTGGCGTGCGGGTTGTCACTCATCCTGCGTTCGCCCTTCGGCGGCAGGTTCGCGAGCTCGCCGACCAGCTTGCCCGAGCTGTCGAAGAGCTCCTCGATGCGGTAGCTGCGGAGCCAGTCTTCGAGGATCCCGACGTGGTCCGGGTGGGTGGCGAAGTCCGTCACGGGCACCTGGTGCGCGCGGAACGTGCCTTCGACCTGCTCTCCGTCCACGGTCTTCGGCCCGGTCCACCCCTTGGGCGTCCGCAGGATGATCATCGGCCACGTTGGGCGTCCAGATTCATGACCTGACCTCGCCTTTTCGTGGATGCGCGCGATCTCGTCGAGCGCCCAGTCGAGCGCCGCCGCCATCTGCTGGTGGACCTTCGGCGGATCGTCGCCGCTCACGACCACGGGCTCGTGGCCGTACCCGCGCATCAGCTCGACCAGCTCGCGTTCGGGGATTCGCGCGAGCACCGTGGGGTTGGCGATCTTGTAGCCGTTGAGGTGGAGGATGGGCAGCACCGTGCCGTCCCGTGCGGCGTTCAGGAACTTGTTCGAATGCCAGCTTGCCGCCATGGGCCCGGTCTCCGCCTCCCCGTCGCCGACGATGCAGAACACGGTCAGCTTGGGGTTGTCGAACGCAGCGCCGTACGCGTGGACAAGCGCGTATCCGAGCTCGCCGCCTTCGTGGATGGAACCCGGCGTCTCCGGCGCGTTGTGACTCGGCACGCCACCGGGAAATGAGAACTGGCGGAACAGCTTGCGGATCCCGGTCGCGTCCATCGAGACGTCTGGATAGCGCTCGGTGTACGTGCCTTCGAGGTAGGCGTTGGCGACGCCCGCAGGCCCGCCGTGACCTGGGCCCATGATGTAGATCGCGTCGAGATCGCGATTCTTGATCACGCGGTTGGCGTGCGCGTAGATGAAGTTGAGCCCGGGCGTCGTGCCCCAGTGGCCCAGCAGCCTGGGCTTGATATCGTCGAGGCGCAGCTGTCTCTTGAGCAGCGGGTTGTCCAACAGGTAGATCTGGCCAGCCGACAGGTAGTTCGCCGCCCGCCAGTACGCATTCATCAAGCGGAGCTCCTCCGCGTCCAGGGGCTGGGCGCGTCCGACGTCTGGCGCAGCGAGGCTCCTCGCCTGACTCATCTGTCCCCCACCACCCATCATCATGGCGTGGTGGGTGGCGCGCGGCCGGTGGCCGTCTTTGCCGCGCTCGACCAGGAGGCGCATGCGCTGGTGCGCAGGATGCCGCGGTCGGAAAGCGTCGGACCGCGGCTCTCGACATGGGAAGGCGACGGGCTGGTGGTCGCGGTGGGCGGCGTCGGCAAAGTCGCCGCCGCGATCGCGGCGCAATACGTATGCGACGTGTTCAAGCCGCGATGCCTGATCGCGATCGGTCTCGCCGGCGGCCTCGAGGACGACGTGCGCCCCGGACAGATGGTGATCGGGACCGGAGCCGTGCAGCACGACCTGGACGGCCGCCCGCTGACCGACGCCAAGGGGGTGATTCCGAGCCTCGGTCTCGCCGTCATCGCGGCCGACCCGGCCGTCTCCGAGAAGCTGCTCATCGCGGCCCGGCTCGAATCCAAGCACGCGAGGCCGGGCCTGGTGCTGACCGGCGATCAGATCGTCACCTCGCGCGCGGTACGCGACGCGCTCGCGCGCGAATTCCCCGAAGCCGCGTGCATCGACATGGAGACCGCGGCCGTCGCCCAGGTCGCGCACCAGAACGCGGTGCCGTGGTCCGCGCTCAGAGTGCTGTCCGACTCCGCCGACGAGACGTTCGACCTGCGAGGCGTCATCGGCCTTGGTGTCGGGACCGCCGCCAACCTGTTCGAAAGCATCATTCAAGCGGTGGTCGAGGAGCTTTGACCGGCGACCCGGTTCGCTGGATGTCGGCGGAGGAGATCGGCCGCCGCGTGCGGCTGGAGAAGCTCGATCCGCAATCGGTTGTCAGCGCGCATCTGGACGCGATCGATCGTTTCGACTCAGGCATACACGCGTTCATCTACGTCGATCGCAAAGCGCAGGCCCGAGTCGCAACCTACGGAGGCGTGACGGTGGCGGTCAAGGACAGCCTGCCTGTGGCGGGCATGCCCTACACCTATGGCACGCCGTCGTGGCGAGACCGAATCGCCGAGCAAGACGCAGTGCCGGTGGCGCGTGCTCGGTCGTGGGGAATGGTGATCCTGGGCAAGACAAATCTGCCCGAGCTTGCGGCCGCGATCGGCACGACGAACACTCTGTTTCCCGCGACTCAGAATCCGTGGCGAGACGGAATCACGCCTGGCGGATCGAGCGGCGGCAGCGCGGCCGCGGCCGCGGCCGGCCTGTGCACCGTGGCGATCGGCGGGGACACCGGAGGCTCGATCCGGATCCCCGCTTCATGCTGCGGAGTGGTCGGCCTCCGACCCACGCCCGACCGCGTCCCATCCGAGGAGGTCGATGTGACCGTGCTGCAGTCGCGCGGACCGATCGCTCGCACGGTTCATGACGCGCGGGTGCTCTTCGCGGTGATGTCGGGCACCGAACCCGAGTGGGGTGCGGAGCACAACCCGAAACTTATCGGGATGGCCTGTTCCGGCGCGGAGGCTGCCTGCGAGTCCGCGTGCCGGCGCGCGGCCGCCGCATTGCGCGATGCGGGCCACAAAGTGGAAGAGATCGCCTGGGACCCCGACCCTGTCACGCAGGGCTACGGCACCGTACGTCGAGCCAGCATGGCGAGCTTTCCCGCCGACCTGTCGACTTTTGGTCCCGGGATTCAAAAGCTCGCCGCGGAGGGACGCGACCTGAAGGCGATGGACTACTTCCACGCGTTCGAGCAGGCAACCGACGCCGCCAATCGCGCCGTCGCCGTGCCGCTGCAAACGCGGTACGACTTTCTTCTCACGCCGACGCTCGGCCTGCTTCCGATGGCGATCGAGAGCGTGCCGCCGTTTCTCGGCGACGAATGGGCGCGCTACGTGCAGTTCGTCCTCCCCGTAAGCTTCGCCCGCACGCCGGCGATCTCGATCCCCGCCGGCCTGCACGACGGGCTGCCTGTGGGTGTGCAGCTGGTCGGCCGCTTCGCCGAGGAATATGAGCTCCTCGATTTCGCTGAGCAGCTGGAGAAGATGCCGGGCTTCGGGTTCCAACGACCGCCTGGCCTGGACTGAGGTAAGGAATGAAAGCGCAGAGGGTTGAGATGTTCGTGTGTCCGAGCGCGATGCCCGCGGACACGTCAGGCCTGCAGGGACTCGCCGACGCGGGCAAGATCAAGCCCGACACGCTCGTCGCGCTCGTGGGCAAGACGGAAGGCACGGGCGCGCACGACGACTGGGGACGCGTGTGGGCGGACGTCGCGCTCCGCGAGTGGACTGCGAAACTTCTCGGCATACCCGTCGAAGAGGTTGCCAAGCACGTGATCTTCGTCCTGTCGGGTGGATGCCCTGGCGTGATCACCCCGCACATCGCGGCGGTGACCAGGGAATGGGTCGAAGCGCCAGAGAGACCGAAGAACGGCGAGAAGCGATTGGTCGTGGGACGGGCGGGTTCGGGCGCGATCGCACCCGAAGAGGTCGGCCGGATGGGCCAGATCCGCAAGGTGGCCGAAGCGACACACAAGTCGATGGCCGATGCGGGGCTGACCGATCCCAAGGACGTGCACCTCGTGATGGTCAAGGTGCCCGGGCTGACCACGGCGAGCATCGCCGACGCGGAGTCGCGCCACCAGACGGTGGTATCCCATGACCTGACCTTCGGACCGGAAGGGGCCGGCGCCTACGCGAACGACGCGGCGGCGCTGGGCGTGGCGATGGCGCTGGGCGAGGTGCCCGAGTCGAAGCTGTCGGACGACGTCGTGCGGCGCGACTGGGATCTGTACTCCGAGGTGGCGATGACCTCGTCAGGCGGCGAGAAGCGCCACGGCGAAGTGGTCGTGTTCGGAAATTCGAGCGCTTCGGCAAGCGCCCTGCAGATCGGCCACGCGGTCACGCGTGACTTCATCGACGCTGCGGGGGTACGGCATGCGCTGCGCTCAGCAGGACTGCGCTTCAAAGACGGTCTTCCCGATGAGGCCGACCTTTCACGCCTGGTTCACGTCTTCGCGAAATCCGTGATCCCTGGCAGCGATCAGGTCCGCGGCCATCGCATCACGCTGCTCGACGACGCCGACGCGTATCAGATCGGCAAGGCCCTCGGCGGCATGCTCGTCGCGTCGGTCACCGGTCGTACAACTAACTACGTGAGTGGCGGAGAGCGCAACTCGCACCAGGGGCCCCCAGGCGGCAACATCGTGGCCGCCGTCGTCAGGAACGAGTAAACCCTCACCTTCATGAACGCGATCGTGGCCGAGGGGCTCGTCAAGATCTACCGGTCCCGCAAGAGCGAGGTTCGCGCGCTCGACGGGCTCGACCTGACCGTGGCCGAAGGGACGGTGGTCGGCCTGCTCGGCCCGAACGGCGCGGGCAAGACCACGACCGTACGCATCCTGGCCACGCTCCTGCGACCGGACTCCGGCCACGCTGCCGTCGCCGGCCTCGACGTCGTCCGCCAGGCGCAGCAGATTCGGCGCCTCATCGGACTGTCCGGCCAGTACGCCGCGGTCGACGAGAACCTGACGGGCCGCGAGAATCTCTGGCTCTTCGGCCGTCTGTACCAGCTGCCAAGCGCCCAGGCGCGCCGTCGGGCCGAAGATCTGCTCGAGCAGTTCGAGCTGGCGGACGCCGCGGATCGGGTCGTCAAGACCTACTCGGGCGGCATGCGGCGCAGGCTCGACCTGGCGAGCGCGCTCACTGGCAGGCCGCGCATCCTCTTTCTCGACGAACCGACGACGGGTCTTGATCCGCGCGGCCGTCTCGGGATGTGGGACGTCATCCGCGGCCTCGTCCGCGAGGGCGTGACGCTGCTGTTGACCACCCAGTACCTAGAAGAGGCCGACGCGCTCGCGAACACCATTGCGGTGGTCGACCACGGGAGGATCATCGCGCGCGGCACCTCGGACGAGCTAAAGGCGCAGGTCGGCGGCGAGCGCATCGAGGTGGTCGTGCACGCGCGCGACGACATCACTCGCGCCGTCGGGGTTCTTACCGACGGAATGGATGGCGACCATACGATTGACGAGCACATGCGAAAGATCACGGTTCCGGCAAGAGGAGGGGCGCAGAGGCTCGCGCATGTCGTGCGTGAGCTGGACGATGCGCAGATCGCGATCGACGATATCGCCCTTCGCCGCCCAACCCTGGATGACGTGTTTCTCACCCTGACCGGCCATGCGGCCGAGGTCGGCGCCGCGGCTGGTGCGTCGAAATGACCGGTAGCCCGGCGCGCCAGGCGCTCGAAGACGGCCTGGTGATCGCGTGGCGAAACCTGAAGCGCGTGCCGCGAATACCGGAGCTCGCATTGTTCGCGATCCTCCAGTCGATCATGTTCGTGCTGCTGTTCGCCTTCGTCTTCGGGGGCGCGATCCCGCTTCCGGGCGGCGCCTCCTACCGCGAGTACCTGATGCCCGGGATCTTCGCGCAGACCATCGTGTTCGCCACCGCCACCACGGCGATCGGGATGACCGACGACCTGAGCAAGGGAATCCTGGATCGATTCCGCTCGCTGCCGATGGCGCGCTCGGCGGTGCTCAGCGGACGGACGCTGTCCGACGTCGTCTACAACGCCGGGATCCTGATCGTGCTCATGCTCACGGGACTGGCCGTCGGATGGCGCGTCCACACCAGCGTCCCTGAATTTTTCGCCGGCGTCGGGCTGCTCCTTCTCTTCGCCTTCGTGATGGCGTGGATCGGGGTGTGGCTCGGCCTGACCCTGAGGACGGTCGAGGTCACGCAGCAGGTATCTTTCACCGTCCTGTTTCCTCTGACCTTCCTGTCCAACGTCTTTGTGCCGACGCAGTCACTGCCCTGGTGGTTGAAGCCTGTGGCCGAGTGGAACCCGGTAAGCGCGCTGACGGCCGCGACGCGACACCTGTGGGGCAACCCGAATCCTTTCGCGGTCAGCGGGCTGCCGGCGGAGCACCCGATCGAGCTCACCCTGATCTGGGTGGTGGTCCTGCTGGCGATCTTCGCGCCGCTCGGCGTATGGCGCTACCGCTCGATGAGCCGCTAGGAAGAACTCCTCCCCATTCATGGGGAGGTGGCCCGCAGGGCCGGAGGGGCTCAGGCGGTGGTAAACATCTCGACGGCCGGCGCGCCCTCGAGGCTGCCCTCGATGGTCCGCTGCAGGCTCGTGAACTCGGGTTGGGAGTGAAACTTCTGCATCGCCTCGCTCGACTCCCATCGCGAGATCAGCACGACCTGGTCCGGTTCACGGTCCGAGCTCGCGACCTGGGCGCCAAAGCATCCTGACGCGTCACGCGCCGCTTCGGCCGCCGATTTCAGAACGCCGGCCACCTCGTCGCGGCGCCCTGCCGCCGGTACATGTCGAGCCACCCTCACAACGCTTGCGTGATCGTTCATTTCCTCAGCATAGAAAGCTCATAGAGCTTCAACGGTGAGAGCGGCATCTCGGTGATCTTGAGGCCGGTCGCGTCCTCGATCGCCGACGCGAGGACTGCGCCCACCGGGATCACGCCCGCCTCGCCCGCCCCCTTGACCCCGAGCGGGTTGAGGGGCGAAGGCGTTTCGATGTGGTCGATCTCGATCGGAGGGATCTCGGTGGCGTAAGGCATCAGAAACTCCATGAAGGACGCGTTGCGCAGCTGCCCGTCGTCGTCGTAGGCGAGGCGCTCGTAAAAGGCGCCGCCGATGCCCTGCGCGACACCACCCTCGATCTGGCCCTGCAGGACCAGCGGGTTGATGACGCGCCCGCAGTCGTGGACGACCACGTACTTGAGGATCTCGAGCCGAAACGTCTTGGGATCAACGCGGACGTAGGCGGCGTGGCATCCCGACGCCCATGTCGAGCCCGGCGGGCTGTAGTAACCCGTCGCCTCGAGGCCGGGCTGCTCACCGTCGCGCAGCGGCGGGCCCTCGCGCGGTTTCGCGGCGAACTGAGTCGCTGCTTCCGTCCCGCCGCCAAACGCGTACCGAACCGGGTTGGAGAGGACAGCGACCGCGCCGAGCGGAATGCCGCGATCGGGCGAACCCTTGACCCGGACGCGCCCGTCGACGAGCTCGAGATCCTCGACGGCCGCCTCGAGGTGGTCGGCGGCTATGAGCTTGGCTTTATCCGCGACCATGCGCGCGGCGACGTGCATCGCGTTGCCTGCCGTGACCGCGCCGCGCGACGCGAACGTGCCCACTCCCCACGGGAATCGCCGCGTGTCTCCGCTGGTGACCTCGACGTCGCCGACCTCCACGCCGAGTTCGTCGGCAACGACCTGCGCCCACACCGTCGCATGTGCCTGGCCCTGGCTGGGGATGCCGGTGGCGGCGACGACCTTGCCCGAGACGAGGACCTGCACGTGCGCGCCCTCGTACGGTCCAACACCGGTGCCTTCGACATAGATCCCGATCCCCATGCCCACGTTGTCGCCTGCGGGCTTCGTGCCCAGGTTCGCGATCGCCATCTCGAGCAGCGTCGGATAGTCGCCGCTGTCGTAGACCACCGTGTTGCCGTCCTGCCACGCGACACCGACCTCGTAGGGAAACTCGCTGGCCTGGATCAGGTTGCGCCGCCGGACCTCGATCCGATCCAGGTGGAGCTCGGCCGCGATCGTGTCCAGGGTGCGCTCCATGACAAAGCACGCGTGCGGGCGGCCCGCGCCCCGATACGGCGACGTCGGCGTGGCGTTGGTGTACAGGTCGCGGAAACGGACGCGGTAGTTCGGGATTCGGTACGGGCCGGGCAGCTGAGCGGCGCTGATGATCGGCAGGATGATTCCGTAGGGCGTGTACGCGCCGCCGTCGTGAATGAAATCGTCGCTCAGGGCAACGACGCGGCCGTCGCCGTCGAACCCGACCTCGACCTCGTGGACCTGGCCGCGCTCCTGGTTCACCGCGGTGAAGTGCTCCTGCCGGTCTTCGGTCCACTTCACCGGCCGGCGGAGCTGCATCGCCGCGTACGGCACGAGGAGCTCGTCGGGGTAGAAGAGCATGATCTTGGGCCCGAATCCCCCGCCCACGTCGGGCGCGATGACCTCCACGTTCGACTCCGGCAGGCCGAAAAGCACCGCGAGCCCGCCGCGGATCGAGGTCGGCGATTGCGTCGAGTCGTACACGGTGAGCTTGCGATCGCCCGGCGACCATCGCGCCCACACCGCCCTGCCCTCCATGGGGCTGGCGGCGGCGCGCTCGTAGCGAAATGTCAGCCGCTCGCGATGCGCCGCTTCGCGCATCGCTTTGTCCACGTCGCCAACCTCCTGCAGCATCTCCGCCGCGACGTTGCCCGGCACGTCGTCGTGGACCAGGTGCTGGGCGATCAGCGCCGCCTCCGGCGTGATCACCACCGGAAGGGGCTCGTAGTCGACCTCCACCAGCTCCGCCGCATCTTCCGCCACGTATCGCGAGGCGGCGATCACGAATGCGACCGCCTCCCCGGCGTAGCGCACGCGCTCGGAGGCAAGGCAGCGCTGCGTCCGTCCGTGCGTGAGGTTCGGGTGCGGGATGAGGAGAGGCAGGTCGACCCCGCCAAACGGCAGGTCGGCCGCCGTATAGACCGCGACCACGCCGGGCATGGCTCGCGCCGCAGACGCGTCGATGGATCGAATCCGGGCGTGGGCGTAGGGAGAGCGCACGAAGCAGCACTCCAGCGCTCCGTCGCCGAAGTCATCGGTGAACCTGCCGCGACCGCGAAGCAGGCGGTCGTCCTCGACCCGTTGCACGGGAGCCCCGAACCAACGAGTCGTCATCGGCTCAGCTCAGCCGCGCGCGTGACCGCGCGCCGGATCGACGCGTATCCCGTGCAGCGGCACAGGTTGCCGGCGATTCCCTCGTCGACCTCCTGCTCGGTCGGATGCGGATGCTGCGCGAGCAGACCCACCACCGACATCACAAAGCCCGGCGTGCAGAAACCGCACTGGAGAGCGTGGCATTCGTGGAAGGCCTGCTGTACGGGATGCAGCGCCGACCCATCGCGGGCAAGTCCTTCGATGGTCGTCACGTCATGGCCTTCGGCCTGCACCGCGAGCATCAGGCAGGAGCGGACCGGAGCGCCGTCGAGGAGCACCGTGCAGCAGCCGCACACGCCGTGCTCGCAGCCGACGTGCGTGCCGGTCAGTCCGAGGTTGTGACGCAGGTGATCGGAGAGCAGGCGGCGCGTGTCGTCGGGCGCGGCGCGCTCGACGCCGTTGACTCTCACGCGGCGAACGCCTTCTCGGTCAGGACGCGGACGAGGTGAAGACGGAAGTCACGCGACGCTTCGAGATCCGGGCTGGGATCCAGGCCCGCGGTCGGGTCTTTGGGATCCGCCAGGACGGGCGTCGGCGCCACCCCGAACAGGGCGAGGCGCTCGCCTACCCGAACCACCCCGGCGAGCGCGAAGTCGCCGTGCCGGCGGGACTCTTCGATCACGGCGTATGGCTTGCGCGAGGCGGGGAACCATGCCTCGACGAGG
>Ga0137377_10005367_pt1 | contig 10257 bp, 9 predicted proteins | sample SagtaG_22_FD_104815 | JGI IMG/M metagenome (GOLD analysis project Ga0137377, IMG submission 104815) | Vadose zone soil microbial communities from Sagehorn Ranch, Mendocino, California, USA - Sage2_L_40_16 metaG | ecosystem: Environmental > Terrestrial > Soil > Vadose zone | place: USA... | reverse complement strand
TCCACGCTCATCGCCACCACCTCCGGTTGACGTGCAAGATACCACGTGCCTATCATAGTGATATCAGTTTTCTTAGGCAAGAACCGACGGCGTGTCGGGTGTTAGGTGCGCCCAGATTAGCGGTGCGCAGACAGGGAGGCAGTCATGGCCACGCTGGAGAGCACAATGGCCGGATCCCCCGAAAAGACCGCCGACGGCCGGCCGGCCGTCGAGGTCGCACACCTCCGCAAGGCTTACGGGTCGCTGGTCGCGGTGGACGACGTCTCGTTCACGGTGACCGAGGGAGAAATCTTCGGCATTCTAGGACCGAACGGGGCTGGGAAAACCACCGCCGTCGAATGCGCCATCGGGCTCCGGCGACCGGACGCCGGGACGATCCGGCTGCTCGGCCTAGACCCGCACGCCGGCCGGGACCAGGTCCGCGAGATCGTCGGCGTGCAACTCCAGTCGGGCGCGCTGCCGGCCAAGCTGCGGGTCGGCGAGATCCTCGAGGAGTACCGCTCGTTCTACCGCGACCCGGCGGACGTGGGCGAACTGCTCGACGTTCTCGGCCTGGCCGCCAAGCGCGGCGACTACTACCGGTCGCTGTCCGGCGGGCAGCGGCAGCGGCTGTCGGTGGCGCTCGCCCTGATCGGCCAGCCGAGGGTCGCGGTGCTGGACGAGATGACCACCGGGCTCGACCCGCAGGCCCGCCGGGACACCTGGGAGCTGATCGAGCACATCCGCGACCGCGGCGTGACGATCGTGCTGGTGACCCACTTCATGGAAGAGGCCGAACGGCTCTGCGACCGGGTCGCCCTGATCGACCACGGCCGCGTGGTCGCGCTGGACACTCCGGCCCGCCTGGCCGCTCAGGCCCGGGGCGGGAAGAGCGTGCGGTTCCTGCCGTCCGACTCGTTCGACGACCGGCTGCTGACCGGACTCCCGGAGGTCTCCCGGGTGGAGCGCGAGGGCCAGCACGTCGTGGTGACCGGGACCGGCGAGCTCGTCAACGCGGTGATCCTCGCCCTGTACGCGGCCGGGGTGACCGCCCGTGACGTGCAGCTCGACTCGTCGAACCTCGAGGACGCCTTCGTCAAGCTCACCGGAAAGAACCTGAACAAGGAAGGAGCCCAGGCATGAGCTCGCTATCACCATCCCTATCGCTGGCCCTGCCGCCGCCGAGGACCCCGCGAGCCGCCGCGTTCGGCCAGGTCGTGCTCAACGAGGCCAGGCTCGTCCGGCGGCAGCCGACTAACATGATCGGCAGCATCGGCCTGCCGGTCGTGCTGATGATCATCTTCGGCGAGCTGCCCAGCTTCCACCAGCCGTTGCCGGGCTATGGCGGGCTCATCTTGTTCGATACCTATGTGCCGATCATCATGGTGCTCGGGCTCACCATGCTCACCCTGCTCGGCCTGCCGGGGCCGCTCGTCTCCTACCGCGAGCTGGGCATCCTGCGCCGCCTGTCGACTACGCCGGTACCGCCGTCCTGGCTGCTCGCCGCGCAGGTCGTCGTGCAGCTGTGCATCGCGCTGGCCGGCCTGGCCATCGTGAACACCGCGAGCGTCGTGGCCTTCGGGGCACCGGTCCCGAAGAGCGCGGGCGGGCTCGCCCTCTCCTGCCTGCTGGCCATCGGCGGGCTCTTCGCCCTCGGACTGCTCATCGCCGCGCTGGCGCCGACCGCGAACAGCGTGAACGCCATCGGCCGGCTGGCCCTCATCCCGCTGATGTTCTTCGCCGGCCTGTGGCTGCCGCGCGCGATCATGCCGGCCGTCCTGCAGGACATCAGCAACTACACACCGCTCGGCGCGGCGGTGGAGGCGATCCAGGATTCGGTGCAGACGGGCTTCCCCCCGGCCGCGCCGCTGCTGGTCCTGGCCGGCTACACGCTGGTCTTCGCCTTCCTGGCACGCCGCTTCTTCCGCTGGGAGTAAACGCTACTCCAGGCAGGCCCGGACGGCCCGGACGAGCAGCCCCGACCGGTTGTCGTCCATGTCCTGCCGGATATGGCTGACCACGTAGCCGAACGCGACCCCGCTTTCCGGGTCGCCGAAACCGAGCGACCCGCCGCGGCCTGGATGGCCGAACGAGGCCGGGCCGCCGAGCGGGGCCTCGTCCGTCGGGAGCATGAATCCCGACGCGAAACGGGTGGGTATCAGCAATACCCGATCGGGCCCGGCGGCCTGCTCCGCGATGGCCGCCGTCAGTGAGGCGGCGTCCAGGATGCGGACGCCGTCGACCCCGCCGATCAGGGCGGCGTAGAGCCGGGCCAGGCCGTCCGCGGTGCTGATCCCGTTGCTCGACGGGATCTCCGCAGCCTGCGTCTCGGGGGCGTTGAAGTCGATGTCGGGGACGCTGAGCCCGAACGCCCGGTTCATCAGCGAGTCCGGATCGGTGAACGCGGCCACCAGCGGGCGGAACTGCTCGGGAATCTGGTCCAGCGGGATGTCGGCCACCTCGGCCCCCGGCGGGTCATCGATGATCATCCGGCTGACCCGCCCCCGTTCGGCCGCGGGCAGCCCGATATAAAAGTCGAGCCCGGTCGGCGCCGCGATCTCCTCGGCGAAGAACGTCCCCACGCTGCGGCCGGATACCCGCCTGATCACCTCGCCCACCAGCCAGCCGAACGTCCGGCCGTGGTACCCGTGCGCGGTACCGGGCTCCCAGACGGGCCGCTGGGCGGCCAGCGCGGCCGCCATCGGGTCCCAGGCCAGCAGGTCGGCCAGCGGAATGGGGTTGTCGATGGCGGGCAGCCCGGCCCGGTGCGACAGCAGCCAGCGGACCGGGATATCCGCCTTCCCCTCGGCGGCGAACTCCGGCCAGTAGTAAGCCGCCGGCTTGTCCAGATCCAGCTCGCCGCGCTGCGCGAGCAGGTGCGCGCACGTCGCCGTGGCGGCCTTGGTGGCCGAGTACACCAGCTGCAGCGTGTCCCTGCTCCACGGACGGCCGGTCCCGGCGTCGGCCAGGCCGCCCCACAGGTCGACCACCTTGCGCCAGTGGCGGTACACGCACAGCGCCGCCCCCACGTCACCGTTGTTCTTGAAGTTGTCCCCGAACACGTCCCGGACCCGCTCGAAGCCCGGCGCCACATCACCCTCGATCACGCTCACAACGTCACCCTAGCGACCTGATCGCGGTGGCCTGGGACCAGACGACCTGCCAGGCTCCGTCGGCGAACCGGTAGCAGTCGGTGTGCCAGCAGGTGATGCCGGGCCCGTCGTCAAAGCTGATGCGAGCCCGGTACCGCACCACCGCGACCTCGGCGTCGCCCAGCACGGCGATCTCGGAAACGGGCTCGAACACCCGGTACCTCAGCTGCCCCGACGCAATGGCGCCGAGGTAGTCGGCCTTGCTCATCTCCGACCCGTTTGGCGTGATGAGCTGGTAATCGTCCGCGTGCAGCGGGGCGGCGGTGACCGTGTCGGCACAGGCCAGCGCCCGCAGTCGCCGGCGTTCGATATCGGGCAGGAGCGTGGCCGCGGGGCTCATCGGATCCGCCTCTCTGGAGGTTATAGCGCGCGTAATGGTGACTTCCCGGCTCCGTGGTGTATCAAATAGCAGGACGACGTGCTCCGTCTAGAAAAGGAGTACCGGCACTGTTGAGGCGCTCATGGGGTTGAAGGCCAGCCGGCCTGGTGTGGCCGGGCACGACCCGGCGGCCTCCGCGCTGCCCGCCCGCGCGGCAGCGGGTGACCAGGGCGCGTGGGACGAGATCGTCGAGCGGTACGCGCCGATGGTGTGGTCGATCTGCACGAGGTTCCGGCTGAGTGACCGCGATCTCGAGGACGTGGCGCAGAACGTGTGGCTGCTGCTGGTCGAGCACCTGGGGAAGCTGCCGGAGCCTGTCGCGCTGGCCGGATGGCTGGCCGCCACCACGCGACGTGAGTGCCTCCGGGTCGTGACGCCGGCCGGCGCAGTGCTGGCCAATGCAGGGCCGGTCGCGGACAATTCGGCGATCGGCGAGGAGATCATGATGGCCGAGCGGAATGCGGCGCTGCGGGCGGCGCTCGCCGAGCTCTCGCCTCCCTGCCAGCGGCTGCTGGGCATGCTGGTCAGCGATCCGCCCTACTCGTACGCGGCGATCAGCGCCACCCTGGGCATCCCGGTCGACGGCATCGGCGCGCGGCGGGACCGCTGCCTGGAACGGATACGCGAGTCCAGCGCCCTGCTCGGCCTGGCTGAGGTCGGCGGCAACCGTCCCGGAGGTGATCCAGGTGCTTGACGGCTGGGACGACGAGCAGCTCCTATCGGCGTTGGGCGAGGCGATGAAAGCCCGGCACGCCGTTCCCTCGTGGTTCACCGAGACGGGGAAGAACGCCTACGCCTGGCACAACATCGACGCCGAGCTCGCGCAGCTGACCTACGACTCGCGCACCGACGCGGACGCGATGGCCGCCGCCAGATCCGAAACCGCCACGATACGGGCCCTGACCTTCACCTCGGCCCACCTGTCCATCGAGCTCGAGGTCGCCGACGACTCCCTGCTCGGCCAGGTCGTCCCGCCGCAGGCCGGGGCGCTGGAGACGCACACCAAGGCGGGCATGACCACCTCGCCGGTGGACGAGGCCGGCTTCTTCGCCGTGGAGCCCATCCCGCCCGGCCCGTTCCTGCTGCGGTTCCGCACCACCGACGGTGCGTACGTGATGACGGGGTGGATCACCCTCTGACGGTCTAGCTCAGGCCGCACCCAGCGCGATGACGGACATCGCGGCGGCCTGCTGGACCGGATCACCGGAGAGCCCGCGCCTGACCCGGTAGACCGACTCGGCCAGCGTCCGGCCTGCGCGCAGGTGCCGGTGCAGGTCCACCATCAGCGGCACCACGGCCTGATCGTTCAGCGGCACGACCGCGGCCACGATGCCCGCCGTGCCCAGCGGAAGCAGGCTGCTGACCAGGCCGAGCAGCTCGCTCCCGCCGGTCGGGGCGAGCACGCCGGAGTCACAGCTGGACAGGACCAGCCGGTAGGGCGCGCGCTGCAACTGCTCGAAGTCGTAGACGGTCAGCGGCCCGTCGTGCATGTGCAGCGAGGAGAACAGCGGGCTGTCGGCACGGAAGGTCCCGTGCGCGGCGATGTGCGCCAGCCAGGCGCCGTCGAGCGCGTACAGGACCTTCTCGGCCGTGGCCGCGCTACCGTCCAGCACGGTGACGTCGTCGTACATCTGCGCGACCATCGGGATCTCGGCGCCGTCCGAGGCCAGGCCCGGCCCGCGGGCGAGCGTGACATGGCGGTGCTCTGGGTAAGGTGCCGAACGGGCCCGCATCCACGCTCCCGCGGACGGCGCAACGCTGACCACGCGGTCGCTCAGCGCGGGAAGCAGCGCCCATGGGATGGTGTGCAGCCTCGCGGGCGGAACGACGACGACGGGCTCGTCGCCCAGGTACCGGACAGCCGGGCCGATGAGCGCGGACTCGAGCCTGGGTCCCGCGGTCGCCAGGATGGACTGCGCGCTGGCCGGGTCATCCCCGGGCCGGCGGCGGGCCAGGCGGCGCAGGGCGAAGCGGGCGAGATCCGCGGCCCGGATGGCGTCGGCGGCCCGGCCGGCCGTGAACTGCCGCACCCTGCCCTCCCCGCAGAGGAGTACCTGCAGGTCGCCGTCGACCTCGGCGATCTCGATCAGCTGGGCCGAGCCGAGCTCGGCCAGCAGGTCCGCGGTGCTGAACGCGATCCCGGCGGTGCCCGCGGTGCCCTGAACCCGCAGCGCGCTGGCGCGCACCGCGCTCTCCAGCCGCTGCTGTTCCCGCTGTAGGGACCCGCTCGGCTTGCCCTCGCTGCGCGCCTCCTCGAGCTGCCTGGTCACGCTGCGCAGCGCGGTCAGGCTGACGCCCAGGTCCGCGTCGGCCACGGGCCGGACCGCGGGTACGGCCTGCGCGGCGGCCCGCCAGCGCTCGCTCCAGGCCAGCAGCAAACGCGGGTTGCCCGCCCGGGCGGCGTGGCGCTGGGCCAGCGCGGCGAGTTCGGCGCCGTGCACGCTGGCTTGCGCCCTGAGCTCCGAGGCACCCAGGGTGAGCCGGTGTTCGTCCAGGACGTTGAGCCCCTGGCGGCAGGCGGCCAGCATCCGGTCCGGGCGGTTCGCGGCCTCGGCCCGCAGCGCTTCGGCCAGCCAGCCGCTGACCCGGGACAGCGGCGCACCACGCCGCCGGACCTGGGCGGCGGTGACCAGATGGCGTTCGGCGTCGTCGCGGCGCCCGAGTTCCAGCGCGATCCGTCCGGCCAGCAGGTGAGCTGGCGCCGCGTCGCTGGCATCGAGGCGATCGAGCCGGGCGGCGGCCCGGTTCGCCTCGCGGAGCAACGCGGGCGAGGGCGGGCCCGCCCGGTAGCGGGCCTGGGCGAGCACGTGCGCCGCGTGAGCCTGCCACCAGGCGCTCCGCTGGGATCGGAACAGGCGCTGCGCGGCCTGCGCCCAGCCCTGGGCGACCTCAGGCTGGGCCGCGGCGAGCGCGCAGTTGGCCGCCATCAGCAGCAGATACGCCTTCTTGGTGGACCAGCCGCGGATCTGCTCGATCTCGGCCACCGAGGCGTCCGCCTCGGCCAGCGCGTCGCGGGTGAGCCCGGCGGCGAGCAGCACGGCGCAGCGGTCGATGCGCAGCTGAGTGGTCGGCACCTTCAGCCGCTGGAAGCCGGGAGTCACCTCGTCGAACAGGGCTAGCGCGGCGGGCAGGTCTCCGGCCGCGACGGCGACCAGGGTGCGGTTGGCCACCGTGTAGACCGCCGCCAGTTCCTGTCCCATCTCGGAGAACAGGCGCGAGGCGGCGGTGAAATCGGCGTCGGCCCGGCCGGTGGCCCCCAGAGCCAGGTAGACCAGCCCGCGGTTGTTGAGCGCGCGGGCCGTCCACAGCGTGTCTTCCGCGCGCCGCAGGGCTGTGACCGCGTACCGTAGGTCTTCCAGCGCCGCCGGGTAACGGCCCAGGGTATAGAGCACGATCCCGCGCCGGGCCAGCACCCGGGCCGACAGGACGCCGGTCGATCGCTGCACGGCGGTCTCGAACGAGGCGAGGCCGGCCGTCGTCCGTCCCGCGAAGACCAGCGCCAGTCCCAGGCTGGACAGTACGTCGGTTTCGCGTTCGACCGAACCGGTCCGGCGCGCTAGGCGCAGCGCCAGCCGCGACTCGCTGACCGCGACCTCGGTGTCGCCAAGCTCGCGCAGCACGATCGACGCGACCTGATGAGCCACCGAGGCCTCATGCGGGCCCGGCCGCCCGGCCAGTACCTCGCGTGCCCTGGCCAGTGCCTCCCGGGGACGGGACAGCGCCAGGGGAAGCAAGTGGTCAATCTCGCGCGTACCCGACGTGGCCGCGCGAGTCTCCCCAGTCACGGTCCGATTCTAGACTCCCCAATTCGCACGGTACCTGTATTAAACCGGCGGACCAGCGGCACCGTAGAGTATCCGTCCGCGGGCAGTTCCGCGGAACCCTAATGACCCGTTCTCCGGGGAGGCGCAGTGGCCTGGCATGAGGCTTTGGTAGACGCAAGGGACCGTGACGAGGCGGCCATCATCGTCAACGCATTCGCCGAGCGCAACATCGATATCGTCGGCGTACCCGCCGAGCACGGCGGCATCGCCTACATGTACGCCAGGGACCGGATCCTGGCCCGCCAGCAGCACCTCGGCGGGGTGGAGGGAGTCCGCGGCTTCCAGCGGGTCGAGGACGCCCACAGGCAACGAGGCGTGCTGGACGTACTTCGGGAGCACGAAGTCGGGGATGTCGAGATCAGGCAGGTTGCCAGGGGCGTCGTCGCCGTCAACCTGAGCCCCGATCGCCCGCAGCGTGACGAGCGCGACGCGCATTTCCTGCTCGGACGCATCGAAGACGAATTCGGCACCGGACTCGCGACGCTGGATCACGTGGTGACCACCTCGCAGGGGCATCCGACGGGCTGTCCGGCTACCGAACCCCAGGAGGTGTACAACCCGGAACCCTATCCGCCGGTCTGCCCGGGAAACGCCGGCCACGGCGTGCGGATTTACGTGGCGGACACCGGGATCGTCCGGGACACCGTGGCCAGCTCCCCGTGGCTGGAGCATGTGGAGGGGGACGACGACCCGTCGGTCCTTACCGACGGCACGATCTTGCCGTACGGGGGGCACGGCACGTTCGTCGCGGGGGTCATCCGCTGCATGGCGCCCGGCGCGGACATCGTGGTCAGGAGCGTCTTCGACATCGCGGGCAGCGCGCTGGAATCGGATTTCGTCCCGAAGCTCTACGAGGGGTTCGCCTACGGTGCCGAGATATTCCACGTGACGGTCTCGTCGCCGACCAGGTTCAATGTTCCGCTGATGGCCTTCGAGATCTGGCTGGAAGACCTGCGCCGGTACAAGGGCGTCGCCTGCGTCGCCCCGGCGGGGAACAGCGAGAGCCCGCTGCCGCAGTGGCCGGCCGCGTTCCCGGGAGTGATCTCGGTCGGGGCGCTCGGGTCCGACTGGCGCAGCCGCGCGTACTTCAGCGATTTCGGCGGCTGGGTGGACGTGTACGCGCCCGGCCAGAACCTGGTCAACGCGTTCGCCACCGGCACGTTCACCTGCCACGTCTCCCCCTTCACGGGGGAGAGGCGGAAGTTCACGGGTATGGCGCAGTGGAGCGGGACTTCCTTCTCCACGCCGATCGTGACCGGGCTCATCGCGGCCCGGATGACCCGGCACGGCGAGAACGCCGAGGCGGCGGCCGCCGCTCTGCTGGCCCAGGCACGGGCCGAGGCGATCCCCGGCGTCGGGCCGGTCCTGCTCCCCGGCTGCGGCGACAACGAGCAACGCGGCTGCTGCGGCGATGAGCACCGGCACCACGGTTGCCGTTGCGGTTGTCACCACGGAGGCAAGCACGGCGGCCCCTGGCCCCGGTAACCAGCGTCTGGCCAGCCCCGACCATCCCCAGCAGCCGCCGGTGAAGGCGACGGCCAGTGCCAGCACGGCGAACGCGACCGAATACGAGGTCGCGGTCGCGATGGCGCCCACCACGAATGCGCCGAGCCCGGTCCCCGCGTCGAAGCTCAGGTTCCACGCGATGCTGACGGAGTTCCGGGCCGGTTCCCCCGCGGCCGCGAACGCCTGCGTCAGCGTCAGGTTCTGCAGGCCGCCGTAGGCGAAACCGACGAGGAGCAAGCCGGAGATGACCAGGACGCGGCCTGCGGTGTCGTGAACGCTGTCCGCCCGGAGCGCGATCCCGGCCAGCCCCAGCGCACCGGTGAAGAGCAGCGGGGCTATCGCCGTGGTAGCCCCGAAATGGTCGGCGACCCCGCCAGCGCCCCATCGGCTGACCGCCGCTGCCCCGGTGAACGCGAGCAGCGCGACGGGCACGAGCAACGCGAAGCCAGCGAACCACAGCATCGCGGAACCGAGCAGCCAGGGCATGCCGGGCACCCGCCAGACAGAACCGGACGCCGACCCCCCCTCAACGCCCATCCGACCGGAGTTCCATGCAGTGGTCAGGGGTTCAGCGTGTCGATCAGGGCCTTGGTGACATCCTCGGTGGAGGCGGTGCCGCCCAGGTCGCGGGTGAGGATGCCGGCCGCGGTGGTCGCCTCGATCGCGGTGTGCAGCCGGGCGGCCTGTTCGGGCAGGCCGAGGTGGTCGAGCATCATGGCGGCACTGCCGACGGCGCCGATGGGGTTGGCCAGTCCTTGTCCGGCGATGTCCGGTGCCGAGCCGTGCACAGGCTCGAACATGCTGGGGAAACGCCTCTCCGGGTTGAGGTTGGCGCTGGCGGCCAGGCCAAGGCTCCCGGCGAGGGCGCTGCCGAGGTCGGAGAGGATGTCCGCGTGCAGGTTGGAGGCGACCACGACGGAGAGGTCCTCGGGGCGCAGGACGAACTTCGCGGACATCGCGTCGACTAGCACGCTCTCGGTTTCCACGTCGGGATAATCCCGCGCGACGCGCCTGAACACGTCATCCCACAGCACCATGCCGTACTGCTGGGCATTGCTCTTGGTGACGCTCGAGACCTTCGGCCGGCTACGGGTACGGGCCAGGTCGAAGGCGAAGCGCATGATGCGTTCGCAGCCGACCTCGGTGAACAGCGCCGACTGGACGGCGACTTCGCTGCCGGGACCGCGTGCGGAGAGGTTGCGGCCGCCTAGCCCGGCGTATTCACCCTCGCTGTTCTCACGGACGACGACCCAGTCGAGTTCGGTGGAGTCGGCCTTACGCAGTGGGCTCCGCACGCCCGGCAGGAAGCGCACGGGCCGGACGTTGGCCCACTGATCGAAGTTCTGGCAGATGGCCAGCCGCAGGCCCCACAGGCTGATGTGGTCGGGCACGCCGGGCCAGCCGACCGCGCCGAAGT
>Ga0137377_10005363_pt1 | contig 10260 bp, 10 predicted proteins | sample SagtaG_22_FD_104815 | JGI IMG/M metagenome (GOLD analysis project Ga0137377, IMG submission 104815) | Vadose zone soil microbial communities from Sagehorn Ranch, Mendocino, California, USA - Sage2_L_40_16 metaG | ecosystem: Environmental > Terrestrial > Soil > Vadose zone | place: USA... | reverse complement strand
GATCAAGGCCGAATACCGGGGCAGGGTGCCCGAGGAGTCCATCGACCTCGCCGCCGACGAGTCGATTCAACGCCTTGCCGACTCCCGCGTGCCGCAGTTCGTACCCCTGTTCGTAGGCCGGTTCATCCGGCAGCGGCTTCGCGAGCTCGTGGCAGCAGGGACCGCCTCCAAAAGGTAGCCGGCGGGCCCGAGGCCGGGCTCTCGTACTTCCCGGGTCCGGCACGTTTTCGGGTGTATGAAGGCGACGTGGCCTGCTGCGTTCGGGGCCCTCGTCGCCTCCACCGGGGCGCCCATCGTCGCCGCCGCAGGCGGCATGATCCTGCTCGGCGCCTGTACGAGCTGCCAGTCAACCGTGCGCGAGGCGGCCATTCCGGTGATCGCTGCGGGCTCCTTCGACGGCGTCGAGGCCGACCAGGGCGCCCACCGCCTTTACCTCGGCGACAGCGCCGCCCACGGGATCGACGTCGTGGACATCTCCTCGACAACCCCTCGATTCGTGCGCACGATCGATGTGGCGGGTGCGCCCAACGGCCTTGCCGTTGCTGAGGACACGCACCGCCTGTATGCCGGCCTGATCGGCGGCTCTGTGGCGGTGATCGACACCGATGAGAGCTCTCCGAAGTTCATGCAGATGGTCGACCGGGTCACCGTCGACAGCTTGGCCGCGGACCTTCTCGACTACAGCGCCCAGAAGCAGCGGGTGTATGTCGCCACCGGACAAAGCGGTGAGGTCGTGGGCATCGACACCACCACCAATCAGGTCAAAGAGCGATTGGCCGCGAAGGTACCCGTCGAGCAGCCGCGCTTCAACCCGGCCGACGGCCTGGTGTACGCGGCGAGCACCGAGACCGACTCGGTGGTGCAGATCAATCCGGCCAGCGGAAAGGTGACCAATACCTTCAAGGTGGCCGGCTGTCATCCCGCGGGCCTCGCGATCAACCCCAACCGCCAGCTGGCGCTCATCACCTGCAGCGGCAGCGTCGCCCTGATCAACCTTCGGAATGGCGCGCACGAGGTGACGCGGGCCGTGACCGGCGGCGACATCGTGAGCTACAACGCACGTGCTGATCGGTTTCTGGTCGCCTCCCCCCACGACAAGTCGGACAGCGCCGTGGCCGTCTTCTACGGAGATGGGCAGCTCCTGGGCACGGTTGCGGCGTCACCAAAGACGCACGCGGCGGCGTGGGACCAGGAGCATGGTCTGGTTTACGCGGTGAGTGCGGCCGGACTCGTCAGCTTTACCCCGGCGGCCTGCGAGCCACCGCCTGACTGGTTGAAGCTGGTCGCCGGCGGGTCCATCTACCTGATGCCGTTCTTCGCTTTCGGAACCTTCCTTTTCTGGTACGCGCGCAGGCGCGCCGGCCGCCGCTCGGAGCAGCCGGCCCGGCCGACGTGGCACCAGCTGCAGGAAGAAGACCTGGCCGCGGAACAGGAGCGGATGCGCGAGCTCGAGGATGGAATCTTCGGACCGCAGCTCAACCAGGGGATGCGGCCGGAGCCCTGAAGCGCGGCCATCCGCCGCATGCGAATTCGGAAGGCTGGCCTAGCGAGCGTCCTCGAAGACCGACTTGATGGCGCCCTCGCCAGCTACCACGATGCCCTCCATCATCTGGCGCACCGACTGCGCGACGTCGGGATCCGCCGGCTCTTCCCAGAGGAACGATCGCAGTACACGCGTCCCGCCGTCGCCGGAATCGACAAAGCGAGTCGTGATGTGCATGACCGTCGGCTGGTCGGCGATGATCGTGAGCTCACGCCCGGGGTCTGCGGAAACGACCCGCATGTTGACCAGGCTGCCCCCGTGGTGGCAGTGAAACTCGCTGCCCAGGTCCTCGCCTCGCGCGCCGGGTTGGGCTTCGACGGAGTCGGAGAAGAGATAGCGCTCCATCACTTTCGGCTGGAGCATTCGCCTGTAGGCCAGATCGGGCGGGGCATCGACCGTAATCTCTGAGTTCACAAGGGCCTCGTCAGGCAGAACTCGTTTCCTCTCCACGGCCTCCGCCTCTTGCCAGACATACGCGATCTCTTCATAGCCGCCGGAGATCGCACCCAGGTCGAATTCCTCTGTGTGCGGATGGAAGCGACGCCGCGTATCGGCGGGCAGCCGCTCGAGCACGGCGTCGGTGACCAGCAGATATTCCTTGGACGGGACGGTGTTCTTCAGCAAGCGGTGGGCCACGATCACATCTGTGCCATGCAGCTGCTCGACATTTCCCAGTCGCTGGCGCGAGAACTTGCCGTGATGGACGATGAACTTCAGCTTGAGGATGCCGATGTTGGCGCAGGCGTTGCAGGGGCATGTCGTCACGGTCTGCATATCGCGCAGCCGGCGATGAAAATCGATAAAAGTTCGCTCCAGGGCCGCGATCACATCAGGCGTCGAGAGGCCGCTGATGAACAGGATGGCGTCGCCCTCGACCTGCGAAACGTCCATCCGTCCCTGGACGCTGCGGACCATCGTGTCCAGCAGCTCGTGCAGGATCGACCAGCTGTGGTCGACCTCGGTCTGCGCGACGAACTTCGAGTAACCGGAGATATCGGCCAGCACGAGCGCGCCTTCTTGCAGGCCTGAAAACACCGCCGGCCGGTCTGTCTGGCTGGCCATGGGCGGATTATCCCGCGGCTGAGGGTCTCCTCAACCGCCGCAGACCTGGCCGTTGAAGAACCACGGGGATGCAGGCACCCGAATCCGATGCCGGCTACCGTCACCCTGGGCGCAGGTGGCGCGTTGCAGCCTCTAACTGAGGCGGGAGGACAACCGATGGCGCAGAGTTCAACCGGCTCGAGGGCGACCTCGCGCGTGCGTGAGATAACGGAAGGGTTCGGGAAGGGGCACGACGTTGCGAAGTACTTTGCCGACGACGCCGAGTACAGCGTGCTGCCACTTGGTCAGCTTCATCAAGGTAAGGAGCAGATCAAGGCCCTATTTCAAGTCTTCTATCACGATGCTTTCTCACCGGCCAGCGCAGAGGTCAAAAGCGTTGTCGCGGACTCAGAGGCCGGAATCGGCGTGCTCGAGTTCGTTTTCAAGGGAAAGCACGTCGGCCCTCAACTCGGCTTCCCGGCGACGAACAAAGATGTTGAGCTGCCGATGGTCGCCATCTTCGAAATCGACCATGAGCTGATCCGAAAGGCCAGGCTCTATTTCGATGCGGCCGCCTTCATGCGCCAGCTCGGGATGTAGCCTCTCGAGGCCGTGGCGTCACGCCGGAGCTGCTAGCCGCTCCACGGCAGGTGGCCTGTCTACGATGTTTTGAAGCAAGGCGTCCACGTCGGCGATGTCGTGAGAGGTGACAAGAGTGGACCCGAGGGGATTCGAACCCCTGGCCTCGTGAGTGCGATTCACGCGCTCTCCCAGCTGAGCTACGGGCCCACGGAATCACGTGAGGGCGCCGAAGGGCCAGTATACCCGCGGCCTTAGTCGGTCCCGTTTGATTCCTATACTCGCCTCCAGTGGCCTCGTTCTTCAAAAGCAAGCGCGTGCCGGAAGGCGTCGATCCGGCTCGCATCCCGCCCGGTCAGACGCTCACCGCGCCCGACCGCTGGCCACTCCTTCATTTCGGCCCGGTGCCCAACAGCGACGTCACGAAGTGGGACTTCAAGGTTTTCGGAGCGGTCGAGAACGAGCTGACGCTTGACTACGGCGAGCTGCGCGCGCTCCCATCCAAGGAGGTGGTCGCCGACATCCACTGCGTCACCGGTTGGAGCCGGCTCGGGGACAGGTGGACCGGAGTCCCTATCCGCGAGATCCTCGACCGCGTCCAACCGAAACCCGAAGCCAGGTACGTGATGGCGCACTGCGAGTACGGGTACACGACGTCGGTGCCGCTGAGCGTGCTGGACGGTGAGGACAACCTGCTGTGCTACGCGTGGAATGGGTACGACCTCACCCCCGACCACGGCTGGCCGCTGCGCCTGTTTGTGCCCTCGAAATACTTCTGGAAGTCGGCGAAGTGGTTGCGCGGGCTAGAGTTCATGCAGCGCAACCGGCTAGGTTTCTGGGAGCAACGTGGCTATCACGACGAAGCAGACCCCTGGAAAGAAACGAGGTACTGGTAGCGGTTCAACCGCACCGCCGGTCGTCACTTTCACGACCGATTTCGGATCCGGCTCTCCACTCGTCGCGGCGATGAAAGGCGTCGTTCTCGCCGGCTGTCCCAGCGCGGTGCTGGTCGACGTGTCGCATGAGGTGCCGCGATTCGATGTCTCGGCGGGCGCGTTCATGCTTTTCGCGGGCACGCGCCACTTCGGCGGCGGCTCCGTGCACCTTGCGGTGGTCGATCCGGGGGTGGGGAGCACGCGCCGGCGCCTGATCGTGGAGGCCGGCGGGCGCTTCTACATCGGCCCCGACAACGGGCTTTTCGCGATCGTGATCGACGAGGTCGGTGTGCAGGCGGTGCACGAGCTGGCGCCTCGAGGCGCGCCCACGTTTGAGGGACGCGACGTGTTCGCCCCGGCTGCGGCGGCCCTCGCCTCAGGCGTGCCGCTCGAATCCCTGGGCCCGAAGACGGATCCGCCGGTCGCGCTGCCCGACACTGGCCCGCGCGTGCTGTGGACAGACGGGTTTGGCAACCTGGTCACCAATCTCAAGCCGCCGGTGCGGCGGCTGCGCATCCACGGCCATGACATCAGCGCGACGGCCAAGACATATTCAGAGGCGAGGCCCGGCGAGCCGTTTGTGTACGTCGGCAGCATGGGATACCTCGAGGTCGGCGTCCGCGAATCGCGCGCGGACCGGCTGCTGGGCGCGCGCCCTGGCATGCGAGTGGAGACCATCTAGCTTTTTGTGCCGTTAACAGGCGGGGTTGGCGGACGAATCTGTCCGGCGTAGTTTTCGCCCGCTGTGGTTCGAGTGGTCTGCCTGCTCTTCCTCCTCTCCCTCGGCGGCTGCTCGAGCCCGGCCTCCTCCCCATTCATGGGGAGGTCCGGCGAAGCCGGGGTGGGGCCTCGTGATGCCGCCCGCAAGCTCGCCGCGGGCGAGGTACGGCTCTGGCAGGATGCCGGCATCTTCACCCTGGTCGGCCGGCTGCTCGGCTCGGCCGAGCGCCGGCTGCTGGTCGAGATGTATGAGCTTGGGCGGCCCGATGTGGTGGAGGGGCTCAGCACCGCGGAGGCACGCGGCGTTGACGTGCGCGTCGTCACCGATCCAACCGTGACGGCGAGCCGAAAAGCGGTGCAGCAGCTCGACTCGTTGGGCGTGCCTGAGCGTGCGTACCCCGTCGACGACGCACGCCATCAGATCGACCACGTCAAGCTCCTCGTCGCCGATGGCGAGGCCGCGGTCGGCGGCATGAACTGGGGAGCGCACAGCGAGCGCAACCACGACTACGTCCTGGAGACCGACGTCACGGTCGATGTTGATCGGCTGGTCCGCATCTTCGAGCAGGACTGGGCCCTCGCCGGGGGGCATCCGTCGCCGGTGCCGGCGCAGGCCGGGGCGGTGGCGCAGACCGCGCCCGGCGCCGAGATCCGCCGCATGCTCGCGCACGGGCTTGGCCGCGCCGTGCGTCGAGTCTTGGCGGAGGTCTACACGCTCACAGACGCCGAGGTCATCGCGGGGCTGGTCGTGGCGCACCACCGCGGCGCCGACGTCCGGGTCGTGCTCGACCCCAACCAGTCCTACAACCTCCACGCGTTCGCCGTGCTGCGGGCGGGCGGGGTCGAGGTGCGGTGGTATCCGGTCCCCAAAGGCGTGCTCCTCCACGCCAAGATCGGGCTCTTCGACGCCGAGCTCGTGCTTGGCTCGGCGAACTGGACGCTCAGCGGCTTGGGCGTCAATCACGAGCTCGACATCGAAACGGCCGATGCCGGGGCTGTGCAGGCTTACGCGAACCGCTTTGAGTCGGACTGGGCGAGGTCCCGCGCGTAGCCCCTCCGGCGCCTTGGGCGCCGCCTCCCCATGAACGGGGAGGAGCTCTCTCGCTAGCTCTGGGGTGGGGGTCCCGCGGAGCCGGGGCCGGGAGGCCCGCCCGGGCCTGCCGCCGGCGGAAGCGTGCTCGCGGGCGGAACGTTGCCGAAGCTGACCTGTGGCACCGTGCGATCGCCCTCGTCCGCCTGGAAGAAGCCGAACGGCTTGAAACCGAGGACGCCGGCGATGAGCGAGGTCGGGAGGGTCTTCAGCTTAATGTTGTAGTCGCGCACGTTGCCGTTGTAGAAGCGGCGGGAGAACTCGAGCTTGTCCTCGGTCGCGGTCAGGTTCTCCTGCAGGTTCGTGAACGCGGAGATCGCCTTCAGGTCGGGATAGTTCTCCGACACCGCGAACAGGCTCCGCAGGCTCTGGGACAGCATGTTCTCCGCCTGTCCGATCTTGGCCGGGTCGCCTGTCGCGCCGGCGGCGACGGCGTTAGCGCGTGCGTTGGTCACCGCCTCGAGCGTGCCCCGCTCATGGCCCATGTACCCCTGCACCGTGTTGACCAGGTTCGGGATCAGGTCATGCCGGCGCTTGAGCTCGACATCGATCTCGGACCACGCCTCCTGGGTTCTGTTCCGGGCCGAGATCAGGCCGTTGTAGGTGAAGACCAGCCAAAGGACGACCAGGACGACGATCGCGACGAGGATCCACCAACCCATGCCGGGCTAATCCTAATCCCTGGCCGCGGGGCCTAGGCGTGCGCCCGTCGTGCCCAACGGGTCTTCTTCAGCATCTTCTTGTGCTTGTGCTTGCGCATCTTCTTGCGCCGCTTCTTGATGACTGAGCCCAATCCAACTCCCAGTGCGCGTTTGATCTACCGGTTAGAGGTTCGGCCGCGAATCATACCGTAAGCCGAGTTGCGGTCGCCCTACACTCCTTGCCGATGTACTTCACCGACGCCCATGAGGAACTCCGCCTCCACATCCGCAAGTTCCTCGAGAAAGAGGTCCAGCCGCACCTCGAGGAGTGGGAGGAGAAGACCTTCCCGGACTCGATCTTCCAGCGGCTCGGCGAGCTGGGCTTCCTGGGGCTGCGCTATCCGCCGGAATACGGCGGCCAGGGCGGCGACTACTTCTCGGCCGTGGTGCTGTCTGAGGAGCTGGCGCGGGTCGGTAGCGGCGGCCTTGGCATGGCAGTCGCGGTGCAGACCGAGATGGCCACGCCACCCGTATTCAAGTTCGGCACCGAGGACCAGAAGCGGCGCTGGTTGGCTCCTGCGATCCGGGGCGAGCAGATCGCGGCGATCGCCATCACAGAGCCCGACGCGGGCTCGGACGTGGCCGGCATCACAACGGTGGCTCGGCGATTCGGCGACGAGTTCATCGTCAACGGCCGCAAGACGTTCATCACCAACGGCGCCCGGTGTCACTGGGCGTTGGTCGTCACCAAGGGCGAGCGCGAGCGAGGGCACTCGGGTTACAACCTGCTCGTCATCGAAAAGGGGACGCCCGGATTCGAGGTCTCACGGACGCTGAAAAAGCTTGGCATGCATTCGTCTGACACCGCCGAGCTGCTGTTCGAGGACTGCCACGTTCCTGCTTCGAACCTGATTGGGGAGGAGGGTGAGGGCTTCAAGCACCTGATGTGGGAGCTTCAGGGCGAGCGCATGATCACGGCCGCCGGGGCCGTCGCCGGGGCGAACCATGTCTTCGAGTACACGATGGAGTACGCGCGCAACCGGATGGCCTTCGGCCAGCCGATCTCGAATTTCCAGGTGATCAAGCACAAGCTCGTCGATATGGGCACGAAGATCTCGGCCGCGCGGGCCCTCGTCTATGAGACGGCTAAGCGCTGGGACGATGGCGAGTACCCGGTGCGCGAGATCTCACAGGCCAAGCTGCTGGCGACGCAGGTCGCCTGCGAGGTCGCGGACGACGCGATCCAGATCCTCGGCGGCCACGGTTACATGCGCGAGTTTCCGGTTGAGCGGGCGTGGCGCGACGCCCGGCTGGCGCGGATCGGTGCGGGTACCGACGAGATCATGAAGGAGATCATCGCCAAGTCGTACGGTCTTTGATTCAGCCGGTTCTGTACTCCGGATGCAAGCCGGAGGTGGCGGCGTTTGACGGACGGATCATCGCCGTCGGGGCACGGGCGCGGCCGGCAGCGGGACGGAGGGCGGAGGTCGTGCGGCTCCGTGGCGTCGCCCGGCCGGGCCTTATCGATTCCCACATCCACCTCGAGGGACTCGCGGACCGCAAGCTGACCGTCGACCTGTCCGGCGCCACAGACCTGCGGGACGCCTCCGCCCGAATCAGGCAACGGGCGAAGGAGCTCCCGAAGGGCGCCTGGGTCATGGGATCGGGCTGGTACAACGACGCCTGGCCGGAGCCGGCCTTCCCGACCCGCCAACAGCTGGACGCCGCGGTCGCAGGCAGGCCGGCGTACATGCTGCGGAAGGACGGGCACTCGGCGTGGGTATCGAGCGAGGCGCTGCGCGCGGCCGGCATCTCCAGCTCGAGCGAGGATCCGCCCGGCGGTCGGATCGTCCGCGACGACCACGGCGAGCCGTCGGGGATCCTGCTCGAGACCGCGATGCAGATCGTTTCGAGCGTGCTGCCACGGCCGGCGGATCCCGATCTCGACGCCGCGATGGTCGCCGTACTCGGCGACCTCGCCAGGTTTGGTCTCACGTCGGTGCACTCGATGGACAGCGCGGACACCCTGGCGTCGCTGCAGCGCCTTCGTGCCTCTGGGGCGTTGCCCGTCCGGGTGTCCTACAACCTTCCGCTCGCCGACCTCCCACACGCCGAGCGGATGGGGATACGTTCGGGTTGGGGCGATCCCTGGCTGCGCGTTTGGGGCGTGAAGGCTTTCCTCGACGGATCCCTGGGCAGCCGTACGGCTGAGATGCTGGACGGATCCGGGGTCGCACGCCTGACCCAGGACGCCTTGGCCGATCTGGTGCAGCGTTGTGCCCGCGCGGAGCTGAACGTGTGCCTCCACGCGATCGGCGATGGCGCCGTGCGGCGGGCGCTCGACGCGCTGGCGCCGCACCGCAACGCCTGGCCGATGTGGCGACCGCGCATCGAGCACGCGCAGTGTGTGCACCCCAAGGACATGGTCCGGATGGCGCGGATCGGCGTGATCGCCTCGATGCAGCCGATCCACGCCGTCGCCGATCGGGAGCTTGCCGACGCCATGTGGCCCGGGGTCACCAAGCAGGCGTACGCGTGGCGGGCGCTCGAAGAGGCCGGCGTTCGCCTCGCCTTTGGCTCCGATTCGCCGGTGGAGACGGCGGACCCGCTGGCCGGGATCGAGGCCGCGACGGCGTGGAGACGGCGCGCACGGTGGCATCCCGAGCTGGCCCTGACGCGAGCCTCCGCCTTGCGCGCGTACACGGCGGGCGCCGCTTACGCCGCCGGCATGGAATCGGAGCTGGGAGCGCTGCGCCCACGGAAGCTCTGTGACATGACCGTCGTCGACGATGGCGGGGTCGTGGCGACGGTCGCGGGCGGCCGCCTTACGTGGCGGCGAACGCCCGCTTGAGCTTTTCCGCGGTCTGACCCAGCGCCTCGTTGACGATCTTCACGTCGTCGATCACGGCCATGAAGTTGGTGTCGCCGTTCCACCGCGGCACGATGTGAAAGTGAACGTGGTCGGGAATCCCGGCCCCGGCCGCGCGTCCGATGTTCACGCCCGCGTTGAGGCCATCGGGAGTCATCGTCTTGTTGAGGACGCCGATGGTGCGGCGCACGGCGCGCATGAGTTCTGTGGTCTCGGCGTCGTCAAGATCCTCGAGGCTCGCTTTGTGCGCGATCGGCGCCACCATGGCGTGGCCGGGGTTATACGGAAATTTGTTCAGCATCACGATCGCCCCCTGCGGCCGCCACACCACCAGCTCCGCGTCGGGGTCGTCGGGATGCTCGATCACGCGGCAGAACAGGCATCCGGGTCGCTGCTCGCCGGCGATGTACTCCATCCGCCAGGGCGCCCAGAGTCGATCCATTGATCTACGTCCTCTTGTTGCTGTTGGTCACCGCGGTCTGGGGCTGGACCTTCGTCCTGGTGAAGGACGCAATCACACAGTATCCGACGCTGCCGTTCCTGGAGATCCGATTCCTGCTGGCCCTGGTGGTGCTGGTGGTGCTGGTGCATCGCCTTCCAACGCGCCGAGAGCTGCGGATCGGCGCGGTGATTGGGGTGGCGCTCGCGGGGGGCTATCTGACTCAGACAGCGGGGCTTGCCATCACGAGCCCAGGCAACGCGGGGTTGATCACGGGCTTATTCGTCGTCTTGACGCCGGTGATCAACCGGCTGTTCGGCGCTCCCACCCACTGGTGGACATGGTCGGCTGTCGTCATCTCGTTTGCCGGCCTTTTGCTGCTGACCGGCGGCTCGTTTGGCAT
>Ga0137377_10005357_pt1 | contig 10264 bp, 13 predicted proteins | sample SagtaG_22_FD_104815 | JGI IMG/M metagenome (GOLD analysis project Ga0137377, IMG submission 104815) | Vadose zone soil microbial communities from Sagehorn Ranch, Mendocino, California, USA - Sage2_L_40_16 metaG | ecosystem: Environmental > Terrestrial > Soil > Vadose zone | place: USA... | reverse complement strand
CTGCGCCGACGGTGGCGGCAAAGTAAAACCCGATCCTGAGCAGAATGCCGATGGCCGCCGTTACCCAGATGGATGCTGCAGTCGTGAGGCCGCGAACGGTCAGCCCTTCCTTGAAAATCACACCGGCACCGAGAAAGCCAATTCCAGTCATGATGCCCTGCGCCATCCGCGTGGGATCTGTTCGGATCGCATCGAGTGGAACAACAGTCATCATTGGTTCTGGTACACCGTGACCAGCATGAGCAGAGAAGACGCGACGCAAACCAGCGCGTGGGTGCGGAATCCCGCTGGACGTCCGTGGAAGGTGCGCTCGAATCCGATGCATGCGCCGACGACCACAGCGGCGAGTACCCTGACCAGCATCACCACTTCCTCGGAGCTGACCGTCATGGTCATCCCTTTCGCTTCTTAGCGTACCTCGTCAGCGTCCGCTCGAGAATTGGAGTTGCTAACCCGTCAGGTGAGCGTTTCGAAAGGAAGGTAGTGTTGGCGGCAAGACTAGCGGACTCCTTTTAGACCCTTTGATGTTTTTTGAGATTTCCCGTTTTTTCTCATAGCGCGTGAAGGTGCGCTCCATTATCTGCTAATGCACTTTCACCGGAACCTGCTTCTCGGTCCCCCTGCTGAACTGTTAAGGCTTCACCTAATTCCGCAACTTCTTCAACAAGATGAATGTATTGGACATAATTAGACCATTTAAAATTAAACTTCTCTGCGCACTGCTTTACGTGTGTCTGGAGTTCTGAAAGTGATTTTGATGTCATATGTTTGTATTATCCAGGATTCCGATATGGACCATGTTCCCTTCCCTCTCGCGCTGCCGGGCGAACCACGTGACGCCTCACGAACCCAATCTGGCCATTCGTGTTCGGTTAACGGGGCCGTTCTCACGGCACCAGCGCCGTTGATTGCGCAAGTTCCGCGGGCTTCGCGGCGCTGCCTGCCCGCCTCAGAGACACTCCCGCCCGCGACAAGCGTGCTCCCAACAGCGGTCGTAGGCTCGATCACGTCGGGTGCCACCCGAGTCGCTCGATGCGCGCGACGATCTGCCGGAACAGGGGCCGTGTCAAGTAGCTTTCGGCAAGCTGCAGCGTGAAGTACCGGGCATGCCGGATGAGGCGTCCACCGGTCTTGAAGAGCCGCTGCTGGAGGCTCGTCAGCGACCAGTTCTGGATAGCCAGCGGCAAGGCCAGCCGACGTAGCAGATTGCCGAGGTTGTAGGCGACGACTCCCAGGAGCAGGCGGACCTCATTCGCGCGGAAGCGGTGGCAAGAGAGGCGCCCTATCCTGTCCGACTTCACCACAGCCCGGTGAGCTGGAGAATCCGACGCGTGCTCGCCACCGGGCATGCCCTCGAATGCAATTCCGGCCGTTACGCCCACTACCACACGATTCAAGCTAAGGCGATTGGGACCATTACATGAAAACGCGTTCCACGAACAGAACCACTCCGGTCGCGAGAATCGCTATCGATGATGCTATGACGGCGCGGGTCTCCCACTGGCTACGGCGCAGAAGTATAAGGCCTGGCAGCAGTATGGCGATCACAAGAGCTTGCCCGGCCTCAACTCCTACGTTGAAACTGAGTAGAGAGAGCGCGAGTCCCTCGCGTGTCAATCCAAGCTCGCGGAGGGCCGATGAAAACCCGAATCCGTGGACAAGCCCGAAGAGGAAGCTCACGATCCAACGACGAGACACGGCCGGGCGCGGCGCCAGGTTCTCCGCGGCGACGAACGCGATCGACAGGGCAATGACCGCCTCAACCAGACGGTCCGGCACTGCGATCACGTCGGTTACCGCTAGCGACAGCGTCACGCTGTGAGCGACGGTAAACGCGGTAATGATCTTCGCCAGCGCGAAGACGCTGCCCCCAGACAGCAAAAGCCCAAGCAGAAACAGCAAATGGTCATAGCCGCTCAGGATGTGATGGATGCCGAGCGTCAAGAACGTGCCCATGCCTCGCGTTGCCGCGTCGCTCACGGCGAGGCCCGCTTCACGGGCCGCCGGCTCTAGAACGAACTGGCGCGTCCCGCCCGACCACTCGACCTTCATGAGCGTATGGTGGTCGATGCCGAGGACATCGAAGATGTCGTCCCGGATTTCTAGGCTTCGTAAACCGGCCGGGCAGGCGAAATCCACTAGCATCGAGACAGTGGCCGACGCCCGCATATCGATGGCGCCCGGGCCTGGCTCACAGCGGCTTCCGTCGCCCCTCAGCCCGATCCTCTGTCGCAGGACATCGAGGAGCCGCTCGCGAGCCTGGATACTACCTTTTTGAGTTAACCGAAGATCCTCGGTCATCTGGGAGGGCAGCACTGCCGTCGGAAGCGTGAGGCTGTAGCGAACGGTGCTGCGATGAACGCTTACGGAAGCATAGCCGGTGCTACCGCTCGTGTGCGCGTGGGCTGGAACAATTTCGCACGCCAGCATAAGCACTCCGAGCATGACAAGAGGCTTCAAGCGGCTCAAGGCTTGGCCTCAGCCAGTGCCCGCTCCCACTCCTCGCCGACGAAGCGTGACATCACGTAGACATCGTCCTGCCCATCGATGCGCATGTACTGAAGCACCTTCTGGGGGTTTATCGATCCGAAGTGCACGGCGAGGAGCCGCCGGCCGTCCTTCAACAGGACAGCGGACAATGCGGGACGGTCGAGGCCGAATTCACCGAGCCCGTGCTCGGCCCATTCCTGTCGTTCCAGGACGCGGACCGGAGCGGAGGCATGCAGGAATTTCAGCGCATCTTCAAGGTGGGTCGCGAGCGGCGGCAGCACGGGACGCTGATCCGCGTCGCGTCGCCAACCGCCCTCCGCATTTCGCGTGAAGACCCATCGTCGGCCATTGTCCATTAGCTCGATGCGAGTGACCTGAGCTGGCGCTTCGGCGAGGACGCCGGCGGCGACGAAGCGGACGAATTGGCCGCTCTCGCGCACATGGCCGGACATCGTCATGGCGACCAGGAATCCCACCGCCAGCGCAGCGCCGCCAAGACCGAGCAGACAGCGAGATCGGGCTAGCGTCGACGCCACCACACAACGGTGCCGAACAAGACCACGCCAAGCGGGAGAAAGACTTCTACGACGAAGAAGATCTGCTGCATTTGCCTCTTGGTGAGCAGGACGAGAGGCGGAACCGGGATGCGCGATGCCACGGACGGCGCGTGTTCCTCACGAACGAGCCAGCGCACCATCGAGACGGCCAGGTCGGCGTTGGCCATGTAAGGCAGAAACGAATTGCTCGCGAAATCACCGTCACCGATGATCACGAGCCGAAACGGTTTGCCGCCTGTCGTCGATCCGGGCCATGCCCCCTCCGCGGTAATGGCCAGAACGTGTCGGGCACCGCGTACGGGGGAGGCGGGGTTCGTGGGCACGCGGTCACCGGGCTCTCGCTCGGTCACCGCCCGCACCACACGCGTGTAGCTCTGCATGCTGCTGCGAAAGAGTGGAGCCAATATGACGCCCGACGGCGGCAGCGTCACCGTGATCGACCGGATACCGGGAAAAAACGTCAGCGCGAGCTGCCTGGTGATCGGATGGTCCTCGTAAACCGGGATCGCGACCATCTCCGGGTCGGTAGAGTAATGGTCCAGCGGATCGACGACCACATCTTGCTCCACAACAAGGCCGAGGCGTCGGAGGGCCGCCGCCAGGCGCGGCTCGATCACGAAGCCGAGGTCGTAGGCGAGGAGCGCTGCACCCCCATTGGCCAGGTACGCGCTCAGCGCCTCACTCTCGCCCGGCAGATACGTTGTGCGGGGGTTGAGGTCCACGACCGCAGCACATTGGGAAGGGATCGCCAGCAATGTGGCCAGGACGATCTTGCGGACGTCGTAACCAACAGCCTCGAGCGCGCGCCGCATCCGGCCCGCGCCGTGGCCTTTCATCAGAACCACGCCCGAACCACCCTCACCGTGGCTGTGGCCGGCGAGCCCTTCAAAGTGCGTGTGAAACTCGAAATTGTCGATCGGGAACTCATTGTGGCCTTCGATGAAACAGATGGTGGTCACGCGTTGCCGGAGCACCCGCAGGATGCCCAGCGCGATCTGGTTCTCGTCGGTACCCATCACCTGAACACGCCGTCCATCGGCTTCGAGCACAGCGGCGTTGTAGATGCGGACACCGAACGTTTCGGCGACGGTCGGCTGCTTATCGGGATCGACTGTCCTCACGCGGAGGAGAGGATTGCGGCGGCCGAGCACCTCGACCAGGTCGCGCGCGCGCTTACCGGCCGGATCCTGTGCCTGGTAGAAGTACGTGAGCTTCACCTGCCGGTCTAGCGAGTCGACCACGTGTTCCGCCTGGCGTGACGGGGTGAACACTTGCTCGCGCGTCAGGTCAAAGTGCACATCATGAAGGGTCACCGCAACGTTGGCGAGTGCGGCGATCGCCACGACGGCGGCGATTACGCCCGTTGTATACGCGACGGCGGCGAGGCGTTGTAGGCGTGGCTGCAGTGGAAGCCGGACGCCCAAGCCGAACAGCAGCAGGACGGCGGCGAGCCATCCGGCGAACCACAACGAGTTGACGACGTCGAGCCGGCTCAAGGCCCTGCTACCGCCGCGCCAGCGTGCGCATGCTCAGGAGAAGGCAGACAAGGATTACCGTCAAGAAAAATCCGAGGTCCGAAAGGAACACGGCGCCTGTGGCGAACGGCGTGAAGTGCGCGACCAGCGACAGGTTCGTCACGACGGTATCGAATGGATCTGGCAGCAGGTAGCCGATCGAGTCGATCATCCAGAGAAGAATGCCGACGCCCATCGCGACCACCGCCGCCACGATCTGGTTTGAGGTCAGCCCGGACACGGCGAGCCCAATCGCGGCGAGCGCGGCAGCCAGCAAGAAAAGGCCCAGGAAGCCGCTGTAGATCGGCCCCCAATCGGGATCGGCGTACACGCCGAGCACGATGGCGTCGCTGGCGGTGAGCGCGAGCATGAGACCGACCAGCGTCAAACTCGCTGCGAATTTCGCCAAGATGATCTCGATCTCCCGAACAGGCGAGGTCAGGAGAATTTCCAGGGTACCGCTGCGACGCTCCTCGGCCAGCAGCCGCATCGTGATGACGGGGATGATCAGCAGGAAGAGCACAGCGGCCTGGAAGAAGACGCGAACGAGTTCGGCCGTGCGGTTAAGGAACAGCATCAGCGTGAACGTGTAGCCGATCAGCAGGAGGTAGACTGCGACGATCGCGAAAGCAATCGGTGACGAAAAGATCGCCTTCTCCTCCTTCACGAGCAGCGTTATGAAGTTCCTCACTTGCCGGACTCGGTCCGACCGCCGGTCAACTGCAGAAACAGCGCCTCCAAGTCCACGGGCGCCGACTCCATGCTCAGGAGCCCGAATCCGCCCACGATAACGGCCTGCGCCACGCTTTCGGCCAACGATGCGTGTTGCGTGTCCACGAGGTAGGTAGGCGCAGGCGTCTGACGCTGATCATCAACAGCCACAGCGGTTACGCCCGGCACGCGCGAGAGACACATACGTACGCGCTCCTCGTCACCACGGACGCACAGCCGGATTCGCCCGCCCTCGCGTGATGCTCGTACCGCGTGAATACCAAGCAGTTGGCCAGCCAGCAGGATCGCGACGCGGTCGGCAACGCGCTCGATTTCGCCAAGGATGTGCGAGGTCACGATGATAGTGCGCTCCCCTCCGAGCGCGCGAATCAGCTCGCGCATCTCGATGATCTGCCGCGGGTCGAGGCCGTTCGTTGGCTCGTCGAGGATCAGAAGGGCGGGATCGCCGAGGAGAGCTTGCGCAATGGCAACGCGCTGGCGGTAGCCGCGCGATAGGCGACCGATCTGGGCGGTGCGCAGCGGCCCGAGTCGCAAACGTTCGGTCGCGGCATCCACCGCCGCCGTAAGACTCGTGCTCGTCAATCCCTTGACTCGGCCCATGAAGATCAAAAACTCTCTCACACCCATGCCGGGATATAGCGGCGCGTCTTCGGGCACATAACCCACGCGCCTCCGCGCGGCGAGCGGATCGTCGACGACGTCATGGTCAGCGATGCGCGCAGTGCCCGAGGAAGGACGGAGATAGCCGGTGAAGATGCGCAGGATGGTTGTCTTTCCGGAGCCATTCGGCCCGAGAAGACCCATGATTTCCCCCGCGCCGACAGCAAAGGAGACGTGGTCGACGGCGAGGCGCGGCCCATACCGCTTGGTCAACTCTTCGGCAACGACGACCGCGCTCATCAGGCGATCGTACTCAGGACAAACCGCCGGAGCTCGTGATGCTCCGGCGGCGTCCCGTTAGACCGGGTCCTTGCGGAACGCGAGGCTACTCGAACTTCTGTGGATCGTGGCTCTTGGCCGCCTTGGACGCCGGACCATCCAGGTCGTGGGCGGTCATGAAGCTCGCGTTCTCTCGGCCCTGCAGCGCCCGGATGTACTCGTACGCGTTCAAGATGCCCGTGGGGAAGTAGGCGAGCGAGATGTCCGGAAGCAGGTTCTTCGTCACGTTCTCCGAGAAATAGACGTTGTCGCTCGTGAGGACGACGGTGCCCGTCTTCGGCAGACGCACGACGACCATCTGGCTGCCCGGTGTGTGTCCCGGCCAGCGCTTGATCACGATGCTCCGGTCGCCGAACACGTCCAGATCGCCCTCGAGCTGCTCCATCTTGAACTTGTTCGGCAAGGCCTGGCCGAGGTCGTTGCGCAGGCAGGCGACGTCGCCGGGGATGTAGGGGCCGGCCGTCCCAGGCTCGGGCCACGCCGCGTTCTTCATTTCGTCCTTCTGGACGAGGAACGTCGAATTGGGAAACTTGCAGACGTTGCCGCCGTGGTCGAGATGCATGTGGCCGACGGCGACGTACTTGATGTCATTCGGCGTGAGGCCGATCTTCTTCAGCTGCGTGTCGATCGCGACATCGGGCGTCCGCACGACTTGCAGGGCCTGGACGAACGGACCCCAGTAGCTCGGATCGTTGATAACCTTGTCGTTGTTGCCGGTATCGAACAAGAAGTTGCCCTTCGGATGCATCACGACGAAGAAGCCGACAGGAACCTGCACTTGCGTGCTCGGGGCTCCGGACTGGAGCGCGCTCTTGGCGATCGTGAGCGGCCCGGAGCTGAACGCGTACATCTTCATCCCAGCCGGTGGCGATTGCGCGAATGCAGCCGTTACGGTGCCGGCGAGCAACAACGCGATCACCGCTAAGGACACTCCCGAGCGCTTCATCTGCTCCTCCCGCGTTATGTTGGCAACCGACCTACCTGGTCAACGACCCAGCCCGTTCGCCGCCTTTTCAAGCTCCGAGGATCGCAAGTCCTAAGCCTGGAGGAAACGCGAGGCGAGTATCGATGGCGATCAGAACAGTGTCAAGGGTCTTCCGGTCGACTAGCTGAACGACGCTACAGACCCCTTGGAGACGCCACGAGAGACGTTCATCCTCAGGCTTGCCCTGTCCCACCGCGCGCCGTAAGACTCCGAGCACCGCGTCATAACCAACGCGGCGGGCGGCCCGGCGGACACGTAGCGCGGTGTGGCCACTATAGCGTTTGCTGTTCGATACTCTCGACTCGGCCATCACGCAGCGTCTCTTCTTCTCTAGAACCATGGCGGATTGCAATCGACCCAGGCAAAACGCATTGTTCTTTCTCGACGTAAACCCGGGGCGTGTATTGCGAACCGAATCAGCACGTCGATCTGAAATGAGATGGCAAGCCAAGCGCGTGAATTAGCGCCTCGGCCACGGCCTCGACATACGTGGATAGCGGGCCGATCATACGGCTCATAGATTCAGGGAGCGCGACGAAGCGTTGAGATCCCGAGGAGAAAGGATGGCGCGATGGGGTATGAAGGAGAACTGCTAGCGCGTCTGGTGATCGGCACTGTCCTCGGGGCCATTATCGGCTACGAGCGCCAGATGCATGGCAGACAGGCCGGACTCCGTACGCACCTCCTTGTCGGCCTAGCGGCTACGACATTCATGATCGTGTCTACGCACTTCGTCTATTTCCAGCACTACTCCAAAGAAGACCTCGTCGCGGTGGACACCTCGCGTATCGCCGCTTCTGTGGTCACCGGCGTCGGCTTTCTGGGCGCCGGAGCGATTCTGCGTACGGGTCTAAGCATTCAAGGCCTACGACGGCTGCTGGCCTCTGGCTGGTGGCAGCCATCGGACTCTCGGCCGGCGGCGGCATGTACAAAATTAGTGTGGCGGCAACGGTGATCGGAGTCGTCGCTTTGACGATCCTCCGTCGGTTGGAGCGCAAGAGGGACGACACACTTCAGCGGCGCGTCACCCTAGTTTTGGATGAGGGCACCCCGCCACTGGCCACGCTGCTCGCCGGCCTGACGGCTAAAGGCATTGCCATCGTCCCAGCCGAGTACGAAAAGCGCTTGGACGAGCAGCGAATTCACGTCACCTTTCAGGCTCGCGTCCCGAAGGATCTCGGGGATCACCTACTCGAACATCTTGAAGGTGTATCAGGCGTACGGCGCATTCGAATCGAACCAGGAGCAAACTGAGACCCAACCCGATCGTGTAGCAGGCGATTCGCCAGCTCCATCTCCTCGTACTGGGCGAGCTGAGGTCGGTAGCCCTGGCGGGCCATGCGACGACGACCCATGTGCTTTTCGATCAGGAACGACCCAATTCGCGCTCTCAGGCTGTAAACGAACTGCGACGATACGATGCGGACGGCCAGGCCGGTCTCGTCACTATGAGAGGAGTGCGGCGCAGCCGAGGTCCTCGAAAGCGGCGAGGATGCGGTGCAGATGCGGCCACCAGATGCTCGGGTGGAGCCCGTATGACTGCTGCCACACCGGTATCGCCAAGTGCCCGATGACTGAGAGTCGATAGTCCTCCCACAGACTATCGAGACCGTAGCCGGTGACGCCGTGGGCGAGGAGACCGGTATGGTAGCGCTCGATGAGCTGCGCCTCCAGCCGCGCGAGGATGTTGGCCGCGTTTGGATTCAGGGGGACTCCGAGCACGGTCACTCCGGAGCCGTCCGCGACGGCGGTGGCGGTGGGTGAGCCCTCGCTCACCGTCGCCTCCACGAGGGCGCCTGGCTCGGTGGTGACGGTCATCGGAAGGGGTGACCGCCTCGTGTACGCCGGCATCGCGCTCACGTTCGGAGTGGCGGGCGCACATGCTCGCCGCCGCGCGTCTCGGTCACCGAGGCCGGCACCGCGGGTTGACCCGGGTCAACCGTTCGGACCTCGGGCGAGGCTGCCGCGAGAGAGGTGAGGTCCTGAGGGGTCAGGGGCTGGTTCTGGGCGGCGGCGGCTCGCCCGGCAGCGAGCACCTGCTCGTTGGCCTGGTTACGATCACGTCGACCAGGGCCATCGCGATCCATTGCTGGCCCGGCGGGCTCGAGTCCACCCTCTCGCAGCATGTAGGACGGGCGATCGGGGCGGAAATAACGGCAGATAGTGGTGAGTTTAGTGGGCCCTAATGGGGAGAAGCAGTCAGCCGCCCCGTGCCATCGCAGACCTTGCACGTCTCGATCTGGCGCGCCCGGCCACCCCAGTAGCAAAATCCCCGCCCCTGGCAGCTCCGGCACATTGTGGTGGACGCGCTCGGAGCCGAGGACCAGCTGCACAACCTACAGGCCGTGCGCGACGGCACGCGCGTGTTCTCGGCCTACGAATTGCGGGATGGCACTCGCATCTGGATCATCACCGAGGCCGGTCGGTAACCTCGATCTTGCTACCCGAGGAGTACTGAAGTGTGATCGGCTTCACCGAAGACTCTTAGCGAAGCGAAACACGTGCTCGTTGACGCCGTCGCCATGCGCGGGCTATCGTCGGCATGCCTTACGCCCCGCACGATCCACTGGAGGCGGCAATGAAGTGTCCTCGGTGCCAGCAGGAGAATCCGCCCGAGGCGAAGTTCTGCCTGGAGTGCGCGACGCCGCTGGCTCGTCGGAGCGTGAGCTGCGGGACCCAGTTGCCCGCCGGGGCCAAATTCTGCGTGGAGTGCGCGACGCCGGTCAGCGGACCTGGTTCGACGGCGCGATTCGCCTCACCCGAGGCCTACACACCGAAGCATCTCGCCGAGAGAATACTCACCTCCCAGGCCGCCCTGGAGGGCGAGCGCAAGCAGGTGACCGTCCTCTTTGTGGACGTCTCGGGCTTCACCTCGCTGTCCGAGCGGCTCGACCCTGAGGAGGTTCATCGTCTAATGAACCGGGCCTTCGACCTCATGCTGGCCGAGGTCCACCGCTACGAGGGCACCGTCAACCAGTTCCTAGGCGACGGGATCATGGCGCTGTTCGGCGCGCCGATCGCCCATGAGGACCACGCGCGCCGGGCCG
>Ga0137377_10005351_pt1 | contig 10270 bp, 7 predicted proteins | sample SagtaG_22_FD_104815 | JGI IMG/M metagenome (GOLD analysis project Ga0137377, IMG submission 104815) | Vadose zone soil microbial communities from Sagehorn Ranch, Mendocino, California, USA - Sage2_L_40_16 metaG | ecosystem: Environmental > Terrestrial > Soil > Vadose zone | place: USA... | reverse complement strand
TCCGAGGCCGACGTTCTGGCGCTGTCGCAGCAGCCGCTGCGCTGGCGCGATCTGCCGAACCCGATGGCGCTGCTGCCGAACCAGCCCTCCGCCAACGATTGTCCGTTGATGACGATCGTGCCCGGCGAGCCGCCGACGGCGCGGGTCAGCAGTTCGTTCCGCCGCCGCCTCAAGGGCAAGGAGCGCAAGCTGCAAACGCTGCCGGGCTATCGCTATGGTGTCGCGGCTACCGATGCCGAGGTCGAGCGGCTGCTCGGTTGGTTCTTCCAGATCAAGCCGCTGCGGATGGCGGAGCAGAGATTACCGAACGTGTTCGCGGACCCCGGCGTCGAGGATTTTGTCCGCGCCGCCTGCCTGACGCCGCTTGCAAGCGGCGGCCACGTCATCGACATCCATGCCCTTGAATGTGACGACGAGGTGATTGCGATCTTTGCCGGCGTTGCCGACGGGCACCGGTTTTCGATGATGTTCAATACCTACACGATGTCCGAAAACTCCCGCTACAGCCCTGGCCTGATCCTGATGCGCAGCATCGTCGATCACCATGCCGAGGCCGGCTATCGTGCGCTCGATCTCGGGATCGGATCGGATGACTACAAGAGGCTGTTCTGCAAGAGCGACGAGCCGATTTTCGACAGCTTCATCCCGCTCAGCCTGCGCGGCAAACCGGCGGCGGCGGCGATGTCGGGGCTGATCAGCGCCAAGCGCCTGGTGAAGCACAATCAAGCGCTTTTTCACATGGCGCAAAAGCTGCGAAGCGCCATTCAACGCTGACCAATAACTCCCAGGGGAACGCCGCCTTCAGGCTGCCACGACCCGCGGATCGGGCTCGATCGCATCCAAGGGCTGCACAGGTTGGCTCAGCACCGTCACGTCAGTGAAACCAACTGCCTTGAGTTGATAGCAAGTCAGGGTACGAGCCTCAGCGGCCATCGATGCGTCCGGCACCACCACGGCGCGCGACTGTGTCGTCAATAGCTCGGCAGGCAGGTCGGAGGCGTTACCTGCATCCAGCAGCACGTGATCGTAGACCCGCAGCAACGCATCGATCGCAAGCGTGAGACGCTGCGATTGCAGTAACGCGCGGTCCGAGCCGGGACGCCCCGAATTGACGAGATGAACCCGCGAAAACCGGTCCTTGGTGATGACTTGCGAGAATGAGGCCGCGCCCAGCATCAATTCCACGAGCCCCGGAGCGGTCGGATCGACCGAGGCGTCCGCGATCGTCGGCGACGACGACAGATCTACCACCACGACCCCGGCGTTGGGTACGATCAGACGCGCCAGCGTCAACGCCGCCGCGGCGATGCTCTCGTTCGCGGCCGTGCCGAGTAAGGTCACCTTGCGCGCCGCCTCCCCTGCGCCGTGCAAATCAAGGGCGAGTTGCTCGATCTCGGTGAACTCGGCGAGGATGTCGGGGCTGGTGCCGCTCTCGATCTCCGGTCGGGTTACACTGAAATCTGGAGCGGGAATGGCGCCAGCTGCCACAGCGGCAGCGGCAGCGGCAGCCGGCATATCAACCGGATCCGGCGAGGACGCGAACGCAACCGCGGCGCCGGGCGCGGTGATGCGCAGCAATTCGCCGGTCGCAATTGCGCCGGCGCAGAGCATCAACGTCGCCAGCGTCGCGATCAGCACGATCGGCAGCTTCTTCGGATAGGCCGGGGTATTGGAAACGGTGGCGCGGGAAATGATCCGGCCGTCGGCCGGAGCGGCGTCGATATTCTCGCGCGTGGTCGCCTCGCGATATCTGGCGAGATAGGATTCCAGCAGGTCGCGCTGCGCCTTGGCTTCCCGCTCCAGCGCCCGAAGCTGGACGTCCTGGCCGTTGCTTGAACTTGCCTGCTTCTTTAGTTGATCGAGACTTGCACCGAGGCCCTCGACCCTGCCGTTGGCGATGCGTGCATCATTGTCGAGCGACCGGGAGATCTTGCCGGCTTCCTCGCGAAGCTGGCGGTCGAGGTCGGCAAGCTGCGCTTTCAATTCCTTGATGCGCGGATGGCCGTCGAGCAGCGTCGATGACTGCTCGGCAAGCTGGGCGCGCAGCGTGACCCGCTGCTCGGACAACCTTCGGGTCAGTTCGGAATTGAGCACTTCCGAAGCCTCGATCGGCTTGCCGCTCTGAAGCATTTCGCGGATCAGCCGCGCTTTCGATTCCGCGTCGGACTTCAACGCGCGCGCGTTGTTCAATTGCGTGTTCAGTTCGCCCATCTGCTGGTTGGAGAGCGTGGTGTTGTTGGTGCCGACAAACAGGCTCGATTTCGAGCGAAAATCCTCGACGCGGGATTCCGCTTCCGCAACCCGCGTGCGCAGGTTTTCGATTTCGCCCGACAGCCATTGTCCGGCCGATTTGGCCTGTTCCTGCCGCGCGCCCTGCTGCAACACCAGATAGCCTTCGGCGATCGAGTTGGTGACGCGCGCCGCCAGTTCCGGATCGCGCGACTGGAATTCGATGACGACGACGCGTGATTTATCCACCGCATAGGCGGTGAACCGGTCGAAATAAGACTCCAGCACACGCTCTTCCGGCGTCAGCGAGAATGGATCGCGGCCGATGCCGAGCAACGCCAGCAACGACTTCACGGGCGAAATTCCCTGCAGGACCGGATCAAATTCGGGCAGCTCGGCGAGCTTGTTCCTCTTGACGATGTCGCGCGCGAGGTCGCGCGACAGCAACAGCTGGACCTGGCTGGTGACGGCCTCGGCGTCGAGCGCGCTGCGCTCCTCATTGCGCTCGCCGCTCGGCCGCAGGAACACGTTCTCGCGCCCGTCGATCAGGATGCGGGCTTCGGATTTGTATCGCGGAGTAACCAGGTTGACGGCGGTGATGGAGAGAGCGGCGGCAAGCACGGTCGGAACGATGATCCAGCCTCGCTTGCGCACCAGCGCCTGGCCCAGCACGCGCAAATCCAGATCGCCGAATTCGGGCATGGCGAGCGGTTTGACGATGGCGGGCGCCGAGACGGCCCCCTGGACAACTGTGTTTTCGCTGCCCACCCCGTCGGTGCCGGCACGCCAGAACGCCAAGCGCATTGCAATCCCCCGGGAGCCGCCACTGCTCCACTCAGCCCGGCCGATTACACTGCATTATGGTTGCCGCTGGGTTAATTCGCCTCGACTGGCTCGCGGGGCATCTGGCCTCGGACGCCGCACTCATGCTTTGTTAACCATGAACGCCCTTAATCGGAATCACCAATTCCCATGGGTTATCAGATGCGAGGCTTGCGCGCCGCCATACTCTGCCTGCTCGCTGCGCCGGGTCTGCGGCGCTGCATGCGCGGGCTAGCGCTCCGCTTTGTGGTGCCGCTCGCCATGGCGCTCGCTCCCGGCGCTACCGTGCTCGCCGGCCAGCGCCGGTTCTGATCATGCCCCAAATTTCAGGCCAGCCGCTTCGTATCCTGCACACCGTGCGCACGCCGGTCGGCGGAATCTTTCGTCACATCCTCGACCTCGCCAACGGACAGGTAGACCGTGGCCACCACGTCGGCCTTATCGCCGATAGCCTGACCGGCGGCGAACGCGCCAAGGCCGCGCTGGCGGAGATCGCCCCTCGCCTCACGCTTGGCGTGCATCGTATCGCCATGCGCCGCGAGCCTTTTCCCACCGATGTATTGGTATGGGCGCGCTTCACGCGCCTGATCCGGCGACTGAAGCCGGACGTCCTGCATGGCCACGGCGCCAAGGCCGGCGCCTTCATCCGCCTCAAGCGCCGTTCGAAAGAAACCATTCGTGTCTATACGCCGCATGGTGGCTCGCTGCATTATCCGCTGAATTCGATCAAGGGCGCGCTCTACAGCCGTCTCGAACGTACGCTGATGAACAGCACCGATCTGTTCCTGTTCGAAAGCACCTTCGCGCGCGATACCTATCAGCGCACCATCGGCACGCCCAAAGGCTTGGTGCGCTGCGTCTTCAATGGCGTGACCGCGGAGGAGTTCGATCCGGTGGTTAAAGCGGCCGACGCCACCGACGTCGTCTATGTCGGTGAGTTCAGGCACATCAAGGGAGCGGACCTGCTGATCGATGCGGTGGCGCGGCTGCACGCCGACGGCAAGCCAGTCACGCTGACGCTTGCGGGCGACGGCGAGGAACTGGAAGCCCTCAAGGCGCAAGTGCAAAAACTCGGTTTGAGCGAGGCGGTCCGCTTCATCGGCCACGTCAAGGCGCGATACGGCTTTTCAAAAGGCAGCGTGCTGGTCGTTCCATCCCGCGGGGATTCCATGCCCTATGTCGTGATCGAGGCCGCGGCGGCCGGGATTCCGATGGTCGCCGCCAAGGTCGGCGGCATTCCCGAAATTTTCGGATCGCACGGCGACGCGCTGTTTGCTCCCAATCTCGCGGCTGCGATGGCGGACGCGATCGAGATCGCGCTTGAGGATCCCGCCGCCGCGCTGGCCCGGGCAAAATCGCTTCGCGAAAGAATCTTTCTGCATTTTTCCCAGAAGGCGATGGTTGAAGGGGTGCTGGCGGGTTATCGCGGCGCGTTTGCGGATCGTTAACCGTTCTTAACCAGGAAACTCCTCTCTTCAACGTTTCTTCCGATTTGTTGTCTAGGTTGCAAGAGGGGGATTTTCGCCTAAGCGCGCGCAAGCCCTGATTGCGCGACAACTGACGTGGATGCAGTGGAACCGATCAACGCAAGCTCGATGCTGGATACCGCGGTGGTCTCCACCGCGGATCGCCCGCCGACCGAACGACGCCGCCGGTTGTCCCAGGCAGCGCTTGCCGTCGCCAACCAGAAAGTACGCGGGGCGTACTCGCCGATCGTGATCGCTGGCGTGGTTCGCGTCGCCGATTTTGTGCTGCTGTCTCTTTTGGGCGTCGCGCTCTATTTCGGATATGTGGTGTCGCTCAGCGGCTTCCACTGGGAATATCTCGCGGCCATCTTCGGCATCACCGCGACCACGGTGATCTGTTTCCAGGCCTCCGACATCTACCAAATAGAGGCGTTTCGCGGTCAGCTCCGGCAGATGACGCGGATGATTTCGGCATGGGCGTTCGTGTTCCTGCTGTTCATCGGCGCATCGTTCTTTGCAAAACTCGGCGGCGAGGTATCGCGGCTCTGGCTCTCGGCATTTTTCTTTATTGGCTTGGCCACCCTGATTGGCGAACGCCTGCTTCTTCGTGCGATGGTGCGCGGCTGGGCACGCCAAGGCCGGCTCGATCGCCGTACCATCGTGGTCGGCTCCGACGAAACCGGCGAGAAGCTGGTCGAGGCGCTCAAGACCCAGGAAGATTCGGATATCACCGTGCTCGGCGTGTTCGATGACCGCAACGACAATCGCGCGCTCGATACCTGCGCCGGCAGCCCAAAACTCGGCAAGGTCGACGATATCGTCGAATTCGCCCGCCGCAGCCGCGTCGACCTCGTGCTGTTCGCGCTGCCGATTTCCGCGGAGACGCGGATTCTCGAAATGCTGAAGAAATTGTGGGTGCTGCCGGTCGACATCCGGCTTTCCGCCCATACCAACAGACTGCGCTTCCGTCCCCGCTCCTATTCCTATCTCGGCAAGGTGCCGACGCTGGATGTCTTCGAGGCGCCGATCACCGACTGGGACCTGGTGATGAAGTGGCTGTTCGACCACGCCGTCGGCGCCGTCATTCTGCTAGTGAGCGCGCCGCTGATGGCGATGGTCGCGCTCGCGATCAAGCTCGACAGCCCGGGCCCGGTGCTGTTCCGCCAGAAGCGGTTCGGCTTCAACAATGAGCGCATCGACGTCTTCAAGTTTCGCTCGCTGTACCACGAGCACGCCGATCCGCTGGCGGCGAAGGTCGTGACCAGGAACGACAGCCGCGTCACCCGGGTCGGACGTTTCATCCGCAAGAAGAGCCTCGATGAGCTGCCGCAGCTCTTCAATGTCGTGTTCAAGAGCAATCTTTCGCTGGTCGGTCCTCGCCCGCACGCCGTGCAGGGCAAATTGCAGAGCCGGCTGTTCGACGAAGCGGTCGACGGCTATTTCGCACGCCACCGCGTCAAGCCCGGCATTACCGGCTGGGCGCAGATCAACGGCTGGCGCGGCGAAGTCGACAGCGAGGAGAAAATCCAGAAGCGCGTCGAGTTCGATCTTTACTACATCGAGAACTGGTCGGTGCTGTTCGATCTCTACATTCTGCTCAAGACCCCGCTGGCGCTGATAACGAAGAACGGGAACGCTTACTAGGGCATGATCCGGAAAAGTGCGTGCGGGTTGCGTTGCGTAAAATGAGTGTGTGATGGCGTATGCGGCGGCAGCCGGGAATTCTCTTGCATCGGCGGCGGCAGCGTCAGGCGTTCTCGCCCTGCAGCGCGCAATGGTGTGGCTGGCGGGCGCGTCGGTCGCGATCGTTTTCGTCGAACCAAGTCCTTACGAGCTGGTAACGGTCGCTGCCACCGTCATCTTCATTGCGACGGGCCTGCGGGTGCGGCTGGTTTTCATGCCGCTGGTCGCGCTGCTGTTTGCGATCAATGTCGGCTACAGCATCAGCGCCGCTTCGCTGATGGACAAGCCCGAGGTCGTCAACTGGATCGCGACGTCCTGGTACATGGCGATCACGGTGATCTTTTTCGCCATGGTTATGTCCGAAGATACCGCCGCGCGGCTGGACATGCTTCGCCGCGGCCTGATCGCAGGCGCCGTGGTCGCGGCGGCGGCCGGCATCGCCGGCTACTTCAACCTCGTCCCCGGCGGGCATGATTTGCTGACGCTGTATGACCGCGCCCGCGGCACCTTCAAGGATCCCAACGTGCTGGCCGCGTTCCTGGTCCTTCCCGCTTTGTTCGCCCTGCAAAGCGTGGTCTCCGACAGTTTTGCAAAATCGTTCCGCAGCACGGTCGCGCTCGGCATCATGGGGCTCGCCATCCTGCTGGCGTTTTCGCGCGCGGCCTGGGGCGGGCTCGCCATCACCGCGGCTTTCATGCTGGCGCTGATGGTGCTGACCGGCCGATCGCAGGCGCAACGGTCGCGCATCATCGTGACGGCGGTGATCGCGGTTATCGTGCTGGCGATGCTGACCGCGGTGCTGTTGTCGTTCGACCAGATCGGCGACATGTTCAAGCAGCGCGCGAGCTTCGATCAAAGCTACGACGAGGGCCGCTTCGGCCGGTTCGGGCGGCACATCCTCGGCGCCGAGATGGCGCTCGATCTGCCGTTCGGGATCGGCCCGCTGCAGTTCCACAAGTACTTTCCCGAGGACACCCACAACTCCTATCTGAACGCCTTCATGTCCGGCGGCTGGATCGCCGGCGTCTGCTATCCGGCGCTGGTGTTTGTCACTGTCATCATGGGGTTTCGGCACGTGTTCGTGCCCGTGCCCTGGCAACGCGCCTATCTCGCGATCTTCGCGGCGTTCCTCGGCACGGTCGGCGAGGGCTTCATCATCGACACCGACCACTGGCGGCACTTCTGGATGATGCTGGGCGCGATGTGGGGCATGTTCGCGGCGGCGCAGCGCTACAAGACGAAACCAGATCAGATGCTCATGGCGTCCGCGCAGGCTTCCTCGGAGACCCAGCGCGCTTGCCCTTCGCCTCAATCATCGCCTTGAGTTCCTCGGTCGCCGCCAGCATCGTCTCGTAGCCCTGCGTGGCGAACCGAACCAACAGCCGCAGTTCGGCGTCCGAATAGCTCTCCATATTCTTCTGCATCGCCCGCTGCATATGCTGGTAGAACCGTCCGATCTTCGCAACGTTTTCCGGAACGGTTGCGATGAACACCTTGCGGCGGTCGCTGCCATCGCGTTCGCGGCGCACCAGGCCCGCCTTTTCCAACCGATCCACCACCCCGGTGATGGCGCCGGTGGTCAGACCGGTCACCTCGGCGAGCCTTCCGGCGGTCACCCGGCCCTCCAGATTAAGGAAATCGAGGCATTCCAGGTCGGAGCCGGAAATCCCGACGCTGTTCGCAACGGTTTGCCCGAAAATCACGCCCTGCGCGGAAGACCGTCGCATTGCGTGCTCCAGTTCCTCCATCAGCGCGGCGCGCGCTTTCGGTCGTGACAAGGCCGATTTCATATCTTAGTCCGTTTATATCTTAGGCACTAAGAGATTTAGCGACTGTAGGTTCCTACCACTTCACGGATGCACGGAGCAAGGCATGACCAAACCATCCCGCAAAGCCATCATCATCGGCGCCGGCATCGCCGGACCGGTTGCCGCGATCTTTCTCAAAAAGGCCGGCATCGACGCCCAGCTGTTCGAGGCCTGGCCCTACTCCAGCGGTATTGGCGGCGGTCTGCAGATCGCGCCGAACGGCATGCATGTGCTGGCCGAGCTCGGCCTTGCCGAGGAAATGATCCGCCGCGGCTCGGTCTCGGAATCGTTTGACTTCTATTCGCAGTCTGGCGCGCGCATCGGCTCGGTCAATCAGAGCATGGAAGCGCGCTTCGGCCGGCCCGCGGTGAATATGTGCCGCGCCACGCTGAACGAGGCCCTCGTGAACAGGGCGTGGTGCGAGAACGTGGAACTCCATTTCGAAAAGCAGCTCGTGGCCATCGAGGATCGCGCCGATCAACCTGTTATCGCGCACTTCGCCGACGGCAGCAGCGCCGAAGGCGATTTTCTGATCGGCGCCGACGGCGTGCATTCGGCGGTGCGCACGCATGTCGTTCCTGATGGCCCAAAACCGTTCGATACCGGCCTGATCGGTTTTGGCGGTTTTGTACCGAGGTCGTTGCTCGAGGACACCTCGATCGGACAGCGCGTGGAGACGACGTTCGGGCAGAGCGGCTTTTTCGGCTACGGCTTTTGCAGTCCCGATCCGCGCGAGGGCGTGATGTGGTGGAGCACCCAACCTTCGCAAGGCAGCGATGCCGCGACGTTCCGCGCCATGAGCCAGGATGCGCTGAAACGGCATTTGCACAATTTCCATGCCGGCTGGCACGACCCGATCCCGCAAATACTGGAAGCCGCTGGAAACATCGTCGTCACCGCGACGCTCGATGTTGCGACCTTGCCGACATGGTCGCGGAAGCGGACCTTGCTGATCGGTGACGCCGCGCACGCCACCAGTCCGCACGCCGGCCAGGGTGCGTCGCTCGCGCTCGAAGACGCGATGCGGCTCGCGTCCCTGCTGCAGCAGGGACAGGAGCTCGGCGTGACCTTCGAGAATTTTGAAAGCGAGCGGCGGCCGCGCGCGGAACGCGTGGTTGCGCTGGCCCGCCGCAGGGGCAATCAGAAGCGCGAGTTCAGCGCGACCGGGGCCTGGATCCGCGACCGGATGCTGAAACTGCTGATCCCGCTCAGCAACCGGGACGTGGACTGGCTGTACGGCTACGATCCCCGCGCGGCTACGCCTCGACCTCAAACGTCAGGCCAGCATTATCGACCAGCCGCTTGATCAGGCGATTACCCATGGCGGCACCGGGGGTCCAGATGCCGCCTTTGACTTCGGGCGTATCGCGCAGCAGGCAGATGGCGCACTCCGCGATCATCTTCGAGGTCGATCCATAACCGGGATCGCGATCGCCGCGGACCGCGACGCGAACCTCACGGCCGCCCTCGCCCATGCCGATGAACAAGAGATCGTAGAGGCCGGTCTCGCGCTCCTGTTTCGACGGACCTTCGCCAGGCTTCGGTCCATCCGCTCCGCCCATCTTTGAATTGGCGGCAACGACGAGTTTCGCGTTGGCTTCGCCTTTCTCGCCGGGACCGGTCAGCACCATCTCGTCGTAGACAAAATCCCGCCCATAGGGAAAGCCCATCAAGAGATTGGAGCGGTGCACGTTGCGGGTGTTGATGGTCGCCATCACAAACGGCGCCGTCCACATTCCCATCTCCTCGTCGAATTTGGGCTTGTTGCCCGGTGGCTGCTTTGGGCCCTCGAACCCCGGTGTCAACACGAAGGGATCCTTCAGCATCCCGACCAGGCTGAGGTCTTTGGCGGCAGCCGCGAAGGTCGCCTTGATGCTCGCGGCGGTGCCGCCCGAGAACGTTCCCTTCATGGCGCGGACGCGGCCTTTGACGCGATGGATCGCCGCCCCCAAAACTTTCTTCGCCGTGTCCTGCGCAAAGAACACGCCGAGCTCGAAGGGCAGCGAATCGAAGCCGCAGGAAAACACGATGCGCGCCCCGCTCGATTGCGCCGATGCCTGATGGGCATCGATCATCTGGCGCATCCAGACCGGCTCGCCGCAGAGATCGAGGTAGTCGGTGCCCGTGGCAGCGCAAGCCGCGACCAAATCGGAGCCGTAGAGCTGATACGGCCCGACGGTGGTCAGCACCGATCTGGTCTGGTCGACCATCGCCTTCAGCGATGCGGGATCGCTGGCGTCGGCCGCGATCAGGGGGGTACCG
>Ga0137377_10005345_pt1 | contig 10274 bp, 8 predicted proteins | sample SagtaG_22_FD_104815 | JGI IMG/M metagenome (GOLD analysis project Ga0137377, IMG submission 104815) | Vadose zone soil microbial communities from Sagehorn Ranch, Mendocino, California, USA - Sage2_L_40_16 metaG | ecosystem: Environmental > Terrestrial > Soil > Vadose zone | place: USA... | reverse complement strand
GAGATGGGCGTCATCCTGACGATCGCACTCATCGTTCTCGTGGTGGCGGTCGCGCTGTGGTTCTTGCGCCGAGCGTGATGGCGTGGGAGGCCGTCTCGATCTTTGCACTCGGTAGGGTCAGGGGACCGATCCTTCGGATCGGTCCCTGACCCGCTTGTCTGACCACCATGGCCGCCCGACGCCGATCGATCCCCAAGCGAGCAGGCGATCTGGCTCGGCGACTCGATGCGGTCCAGGAGCGGAGGCCCTGGTTGGCCTTCCCGGTCGCGGTCATGCGGAAGTTCGGCGATGATCGCGGTTCTTCGCTCGCAGCGCTGATCTCGTACTACACCTTCTTCTCGCTCTTCCCGTTGCTGGTAGTCTGGCCACGGCGGCCGGCTTCTTCATCAGGGATCGGCCGGATCGACAGGCCGCGCTGATCCATTCGGCGCTCGCGCAGTTCCCCGTGGTCGGGACGAACATCGAGGGGAACGTGCACGCCTTGAACGGCAACCTCCTGGCTTTGGCGCTCGGCATCGCGGGCTGTCTCTGGGCCGGTGCGGCCGTCTCGGATGCGCTGCGGACCGCCTTGGACGATGTCCGGGACGTCCCCCGACATCACCGGGCTCCTCTGTGGCGTGGACGCATCATCGGCCTCACGTGGCTCCTCGTGTTCGTGGTCGGCGTCGCCGGCACCGGAACGCTGCTCTCGATCGCGACCTCGCACGGGGTGGCGCTCCCCGGCGGCGCGCTGGTCCTGGCGATCGCGATCGACATCGCCGTCGTTGCAACTGCGTTCCATCTGCTTCCGAGCGATCGTCCGCCATGGAGAGAGATCGTTCCTGGCGCGATCGTGGCAGGCGTCCTATGGGCAGCCCTGCAGACCGTAGGCTCGTGGATCGTCACGCGACAGATCCAAGGGGCAAGCGATGTCTACGGGTTCTTCGCGCTCGTGATCGGGCTCCTGTCCTGGGTCTATCTGACGGCGGAAGCCATCCTGATCGGGGCGGAGACGAACGTCGTGCTTTATCGCCGGCTTTGGCCCCGGAGCCTTGTCCCACCACCCACGACGCCAGCCGACCGCACCTCTGTTGAGGAGCAAGCCCGGGAAAGACATGCGCTTCCCGGCGATCGGATGGACGCCGAGGTTCGCTGAGATCAGCGGAAGAACAGACTGACCAGGGCGACGATCACCAGCACCGAACCGAGCAAGCCCGCTCCCCACAATGCCTCTGCCCAGAGATCCGGGGCGTCCTCAGGAGATCCTTCGCTGCGATCCACGAAGCTCACCTCCTCTCGTACTCGTTCGGTACCCGTTCCCGTTACGAGGCAAACCATCGAGTCATTTCGTCGCTTCGAGGGTGTCTCTGCGAGCAGCCACGCGCTCGCCGAGGTCGGCGAGTTCCTCATCGCGCAGCGCACGGCGAGCCTTCTCGAACATGTCCTCCTCTTCCTCCTGGATGTGGTGCTCCAGGTTCTCGGACAACATCTTCTTCACCTTCACGTGGTCCTCCTGCAGCAGCCGCAACCCGTCCATCGTTCGTGCCCTCCTGATCCGGTCGGTAGGGGCGATACCCGGCGAGGACCGTGATAAGCGTGGCGGCGCAGGGTTCGCCGGTGCCGCGGAGGGGTATACGAATACGGCAACGACCCAACCGATATCGGAGGCCGCGTTGAGCCTTTCGACGAACACGAAGCGAGTTGCGTCCGGGTCCCGATCGAGGGCGGACGAGTCGGAGGAGGCACGGTGGCCTCCCCTCGCCTATTGGGTGAAGGTCGTCGCGGTCGTCGTCGCGACGTTCTGGGTCATGATGGCGATCAGGACCGTCGCGGAGATCCTCCTACTGCTCGCCGTGTCGCTGGTCCTCGCGGTCGGGATGGACCCCCTCATCGTCTGGCTGGCCGAGAGATCGGGGATCTCACGGGGCCGCGTCGTCGTAGTCCTCGGTGCGGCCTTCGCTGCGCTCGTGGTCTCGTTCGCCGCCCTCGTCGTGCCGGCGGCGATCCGACAGCTCGGGAGCCTCTCGAACGATCTCCCCGCCTACCTCTCGCGCGTCCAGGCGCAGGGGGGATGGGCGGGCAGCTTCCTGCAACGAACGCAGGGCATCGCGAAGGCCCAGGCGTTCCTTCAGGGTCTCCCCGGCCGGTTGAGCAGCTCGTTCGGCACGGTCCTCGGGGTCGCGGGCAGGGTGGGGACCGCCGTCCTGGGTGTCGCGACGGTGTTCGCCCTGACGGGGTACTTCATGGTGGCCCTGCCGCGTCTCCGCGAGCGGGCGATGGTGCTGTTGCGGCCGGATGTCCGCGATCGTGCCGAGCCGGTGATCGAGCTGGCCCTCGTGCGGATCGGCGGATACGTCGCCGGCAACTTCATCACGTCGGGCATCTGCGCGCTCGCCGTGATGATCGGTCTGATCGCGCTTCGGGTTCCCTTCGCGATCCCGCTGGGGATCTGGGCCGGGTTCGCCGACCTCATCCCGATGGTCGGGTCCTACGCGGGGGCGATCCCGGCGATCGTCATCGCGTTCTTCGTTTCACCCATGACCGGGCTCCTGACCGCGGTGTTCTTCATCGCGTATCAGCAGTTCGAGAACTACGTGCTGGTACCGCGTGTCATGAAGAACGCCGTCCATCTTTCGTTCGCGGCCGTGATCGTCAGCACCTTGATCGGTGGGACGCTCGCGGGCTTCGCAGGCGCGCTGCTCGCGCTGCCGGTGGCGGCGACCATCAAGGTGCTCGTCATCGAGATCTGGCTCAAGGACCGCGTCAGCGAGGGAGACGATCTTGCGCGCAAGAACCTGCGCGACATCCAGCGCCGGGAACGTGCGTGACCCCGCCCCACGGGGTCCTGGAGCTCGTGCGAGACTGGCCCGATGAACCTCGAGGCGTTCGAACTCGTCATCTTGTGCCGACCGCACGACGCACCCTCCTACGATGAAGCGACGCTCGAACGGATCCAGCGCGAACATCTCGCGTACCACGCCGCTCTCCGCTCCTCCGGGCATATCGCGACGAACGGGCCGGTCCTCGATCAGCCGGACGAGTCGCTGCGTGGGCTGACGTTCTACCGAACGGGGTCGCTGGACGAAGCCCGGGCGCTGGCCGAGCAAGACCCTGCCGTCCTGGCGGGGCGTCTCGCGATCGAGGTCATGACGTGGTGGTGTCCGGAGGGCACCATGACTCGGCGGGGGCGACCCGTCACCGAGCCCTGAGGAGGGAAGGAGGGTGCCGAACGACTCGAAGATCGCCGAGGTCGACGGGATCAAGCTTGGCTACCGGATCGTCGGCGCCGGCGCGCCACTGGTCCTCCTGCACGGGGGCTTCGGAACGGTCGAGATGTTCGGCCCCAACGTGGAGCTGCTCGCCGCCGGGCGCCAGGTGATCGGGGTCGATCTCCAGTCGCACGGCCGGTCTCCCGCCGCCGACCGGCCGATGACGTTCGAGACGATGGCCGACGACATGGCCGAACTGATCCGCAGCCTCGGCGTGCCGCGTGCCGCGATCATGGGGTTCTCGCTCGGCGGAGGCGTGGCGTTGCGAACCGGCATCCAGCACCCGGACATCGTCGAGCGCCTCGTCCTTGTGTCGACCGTGTTCAAGCGGGAGGGTTGGTATCCCGAGATGCGAGCCGGCATGGACGCGATGGGTCCGGAGACCGCTGACTTCATGAAGCAGACCCAGTTGTATCTGGCCTACGAGCAGGTCGCGCCCGATGTCGAGGATTGGCCCATCCTCGTGCAGCAGGTTTCGGAGGCGATGAAGATCGACTACGACTGGTCGGCGGCCGTCCCGGCATGACGATGCCGACGATGCTCGTGATCGGTGACGCCGATGGCATGCCGCCGTCGCATGCGGTCGAGTTCTTCGGCTTGCTGGGCGGCGGCCGAAGGGACGCGGGTTGGGACCGCTCCGGGATGACCCAGCATCGGCTCGCCATCCTGCCGGGCGTGACTCACTGCGACATCAACGTCGTGCCGGCGCTCGCTGCCGCGGCCATCCCATTCCTCGACGGTGCGTGACGCTCGAGGGAGCATGCCAACGTGACGAGGCCATCCATGTTCGAGTTCGCCGGCGGTGAGGCGGCTTTCTTGGCGCTCGCGACCGCGCACCACCGACGCTGCCTCGAGGATCCGGTACTGAGTCATCCCTTCTCGCACCCGGGGAACCCCGACCACGTCGCGAGGCTGGCCGACTACTGGGCGGAAGCGTTCGGTGGTCCCCAGCGGTACTCGGAGTCGTTCGGCGGCCACTCGGCGATGCTTGGGATCCACGCCGGCCAGGGAGCCGACGAGGATCTGGGCGCCCGCTTCGTTACCTGCTTCGTGCAAGCCGCCGATGATGCCGGCCTCCCCGACGATCGTGCGTTCCGCGCCGGCCTCCGCGCATACATGGAGTGGGCGGTCGGCGAGGTCCTTTCCCACTCGCCACCGGACTCGCACGTCGAAGCTGACCTGCGCATCCCTCGCTGGGGTTGGAACGGCCTCGAGTAGTCGCTCGCTGCGATGGCTGGCCCTCTTCGCCGGGCCCCGTTGCTCGGTTCGTGAACCGCGTGAGAGACTCCCTCGGCGCTGGCGGGCCTTCGTTGCTCTCCACGGCCACCCCAGTTGCGCCCGAGGCAGGAGACCCGATGCACGCTCGTCCCGGACACATCCTCATCGTCGATGACGATCCGCTGAACCGCCGTGTCTTGACGAAGAGCCTCGACAGCGACGGCCATCGGACTACGGACGTTGACAACGGTTTCGCTGCACTGACAGCGCTCGAGGCAGACCCTCCCGACGTGGTGCTGCTCGACGTCGTGATGCCGGGATTGGACGGGATCGAGGTCCTCGAACGGATGAAGGCGAACGCCGACCTCCGCCATATCCCCGTCATCATGATCTCGGGCGTCGAGGACACCGACAGCATCGTTCGCTGTCTCGAGGCCGGAGCCGAGGATTACCTGCCCAAGCCGTTCGACCCGGTGATCCTTCGAGCGCGGATCGGGGCCGGACTCAACCGCAAGCGTTTGAGCGACCTGGAACAGGACCGCGTGCGCACAGTCTTCACGCGGTTCCTGCCTGAGCCGATCGCGGCGGAGATGCTTGCGCGGAGCGAAGGCCAGCCGTCGATCCGTCCGGTGCGACTCTGGGCGACGACCATGTTCGTCGACCTGCGTGGCTTCACGACCTTCTCGGAGTCCTTGCCGGTTGAGCAGGTCGTCACGGTCCTCAACCGCTACCAGGGGACGATGGGCGACGCCGTCCTCGACCACGGTGGAACCCTCGTGGACTACCTCGGCGACGGCCTCTATGCGGTCTTCGGCGCGCCTATCGAGAGCGTCGACCACGCGGACCGCGCGGTCACCGCTGCGCGAGACATGGTCGGAGACCGACTGTCGGATTTCAACGGCTGGCTGCGCGCCGAGGGCGTCGACGACAGTTTCGAGATGGGGATCGGTCTCAATTCGGGTCGGGTGATGTCGGGCACGCTGGGTTCGGAGCGCCGCATCGACTACGCCGTGATCGGCGATACTGTCAACACGGCCGCGCGGATCGAGCAACTCACGAAGCGGACCGGGCACGCGATCCTCCTCGCCGACCAGACGCGCACGAACATGACGGGGCATACGGACGAGTTGACCTTCGTCGACGAGTTCGAGATCCGTGGCAAGCAGTCGAGGATCAAGCTGTGGACCGCCGACGTGTCGAAGGATCCGTCGACATGACCGAGGTTGACCCGACGGTCGACGTCGGCGCCCTCCGCGAACGGGTCGATGAACTCGAGGCCCTGGAGTCCGAGCACCGACAGGCGGAGCAGGTCCAGGCCGCCCTCTACCGGATCGCCGAGACGGCGAGCGCCGCCCAAGACATGCACGAGTTCTACGCCGAGATCCATCGGATCGTGGGCGAGCTGATGGACGCGAGGAACTTCTACGTCGTCCTCTACGACGAAGACCGCCGAGCGATGAACTGGCCCTTCTACGTCGACGAGATCGACCAGGACTGGCCGGACCCGATGGTCTGGGAGCCGATGGGAACAGGTCAGTCGCGTGGGATCACCGCGTACCTCCTGCGGACGGGCAGCCCGATGTTGATCACGCAGGCGGAGCTGGACGAAATCGTCGAGCGGGGAGAGATCGATCCCATCGGGACGCCAGGGGTCGACTGGCTCGGCGTTCCCCTCCGGTCCGAAGGCCGGACCGTCGGCGCGATGGTCGTGCAGAGCTACCGCGACGACGTCCACCACACGGAGCAGGACAAGGATCTCCTGACGTTCGTCGCCAGCCACGTTGGGGCGGCGCTCAGTCGGGCTCGCGCCATCGAGGAGACGCGCCAGCGCAGCGCCGAGCTCGCGCTCGTTAACGACGTTCAGCGCGGGCTCGCCGAGAACCTCGACATGCAGGCGATGTACGACCTGGTGGGCGACCGGATCCAGGAGATCTTCGATGCTCAGGTCGTGGACATCGGGATCCTCGACGCATCATCGGGTCTGATCCATTTCCCGTACACGATCGAGCGAGGGGTTCGCTTTCCCGACGAGCCGATCCAGGTCATCGGCTTGCGCCGTGTCGCGATCGATTCGCGCGAGCCGGTCGTCGTCAACGAAGACATCGAGAGGATATCGACCGAGGCGGGGCAGCCGTACGTGCTCGCCGGCGAGCCACCCAAGTCGTCCGTCTTCGTCCCGCTCGTCGTCGGTGACCAGGCCAAGGGCGTGATCTCGCTCCAGAACCTCGATCGGGAGCACGCGTTCAGCGATGCGGACGTGCGTCTGCTGACCACGCTGGCCGGCAGCCTGAGCGTCGCGCTCGAGAACGCTCGTCTGTTCGAAGAGACGAGGCAGCGGAACGCGGAGCTGGCGCTGATCAACGACGTCCAGCGAGGACTGGCCGAGAACCTCGAGATGCAGGCGATGTACGACCTGGTGGGGGACCGGATCCAGCAGATCTTCGACGCGACGGCCGTCGATATCGGCGTGGTCGATCGCGCGGCCGGCCTGATGCGGTTCCCCTACACAATCGAGCGCGGTGTGCGCTTCCCGGACGAGCCCATCCCGTTGGTCGCCGGGCCGAGTCATCATGTCCTCGAGACGCGCGAACCACTGCTCATCAACGAGCGCATGGAGGAGCGCGTGGCCGAGTTCGGCGGGGCCGTGATCCAAGGTGAGATGCCCAGATCGGCCCTGTACGTGCCGCTGGTGGTCGGTGGCGAGGCGACAGGCAGGATCTCGCTGCAGAACCCCGACCGCGAGCATGCGTTCAGCGACGCGGACGTGCAGCTCCTCAGGACCCTCGCCGGTAGTCTGAGCGTCGCGCTCGAGAACGCCCGCCTGTTCGAAGAGACGCGGCAGCGGAACGCAGAGTTGGCGCTCATCAACGACGTGCAGCGTGGGCTCGTCGAGAACCTCGACACGCAAGCGATGTACGACCTGGTCGGGGACCGGATCCAAGAGATCTTCGACGCCCAGGTGGTGGACATCGCCGTCCTCGACACCTCCTCGGGCCTCGTCCGGTTCCCGTACGTGATCGAACGGGGTGTCCGCCTCGACGAAGATCCGATCGAGCTCATCGGGCACCGCCGCATCGCGATCCAGACGCGCGAGCCCGTGCTCATCAACAAAGATCTGGTGACGAGGAGCGCCGAAGTAGGCCAACCGGCGGTGCTCTCTGGTGAGGTCCCGAAGGCTGCCGTGTTCGTCCCACTCCTCGTCGGGGATCGGGCGACCGGGCTGATCTCGCTTCAGAACCTCGACCGGGAGCACGCGTTCAGCGAAGGTGACGTCCGCTTGCTGATGACGCTCGCCGGCAGTCTCAGCGTCGCGCTCGAGAACGCGCGTCTCTTCGAGGAGACGAGGCAACGGGCCGCGGAGCTGGCGCTCATCAACGATGTCCAGCGAGGGCTCGCCGAGAGGCTCGACATGCAGGCGATGTACGACCTGGTCGGCAACCGGATCCAACAGATCTTCGACGCACAAACCGTCGATATCAGCGTGGTCGATCGCGAAACGGACATGCTCTGGTTCCCGTACTCGCTCGAGCGAGGTGTTCGGTTGATCGACCACCCGATCGAGATCATGGGGTTCCGGAAGATCGCCCTTGAGACACGCGAGCCCGTGGTCGTCAACGAAGACATGGAGGCGAGGTGCGCCGAAGCAGGCAATCCAATCGCGATCGCCGGCGAGCCGTCGAAGTCCTCGCTCTTCGTCCCGCTCGTCGTCGGGGACCGGGGCACCGGTGTGCTCTCGCTCCACAACCTCGACCGCGAACACGCCTTCAGCGACTCGGACGTACGCCTGCTGACCACGCTGGCCAGCAGCCTGAGCGTCGCGCTCGAGAACGCTCGCCTGTTCGAGGAGACTCGGCAACGAGCCGCGGAGCTCTCGATCGTCAACAGCGTGGGTCAAGCCTTCGCCGACCAGCTGGACCTGGATGCTCTGATCGAACGGCTCGGCGACCAGCTCCGCGACGTCTTCGCCGCCGACATCGTCTACGTCGCGCTGCACGACGAGACCACCGATCTGATCGAGTTCGCCTACTACATCGAGAACGGCGAACGTGATGCCGCGCGCGCGATGCAGTTCGGCGAAGGGTTGACCTCTCGGATCCTGCGGGAGCGCGAGCCGCTGTTGCTCAATCGCGCCGAGGCCTTCCAAGAGGTCGGCGTGCCGATCGTCGGCACGCCGGCGCGGTCGTACCTGGGTGTTCCGATCCTGGTCGCGGGCCGCGCGATCGGAGTGATCAGCGTCCAGAGCACCCAACAGGCCGGTCGGTTCGGAGAGAGCGACACCCGGCTCGTGTCGACGATCGCCGCCAACGTCGGTGCGGCGATCCAGAATGCCCGGTTGTACCGAGAGACCCAACGCAGGGCGAGCGAGATGGCGGCCTTGGCCGACCTCGGGCGCGAGGTGGGCGGGATGCTGGACCTCGACGCCGTCCTGAGGCGCATCACCGAGCGGGCGCGCGAGCTCCTGGAGGCCGACACGAGCGCCGTCTTCCTCGAACAGGACCCCGGGACGTTCGTGCCGATCGTTGCGCTCGGCCGTCTCGCGGAGCTCATCATGGCGGACACGATCCAGCTCGGCGAAGGCATCATCGGCGACCTGGCGAACCGGGCAGTGGCTGAGGTGGTGAACGACACCGCCGGCGACGACCGCGCGGTGGAGATCCCTGGCGAGGAGGACAACCCCGAGGAACGGCTGATGGCGGCCCCACTGCTCGCCCGCGGCAACGTGATCGGGATGATGGCCGTGTGGCGCTCGGGTCCCAGCGACCGGTTCACGGACGCGGACCTGAGCTTCCTCGTCGGACTTTCCCATCAGGCCGCGATCGCGATCGAGAACGCGCGGCTGTTCCGGGAGGCGAAGGACGCGCGTCAGGTCGCGGAGGAGGCGAACGAAGCGAAGAGCGCGTTCCTCGCCGCGACCAGCCATGAGATCCGGACGCCGATGAACGCGATCATCGGGATGAGCGGCCTGTTGCTCGAAACATCGCTCGATGCGGAGCAGCGCGACTACGCGGCAACGGTGGCGAACAGCGGTGAAGCGCTGCTTTCGATCATCAACGACATCCTCGACTTCTCGAAGATCGAAGCGGGGCGCATGGAGCTCGAGCGGGCGCCGTTCGATCTCCGAGCGTGCATCGAGTCGGTCGTAGACCTGATCGGGCCGGTCGCCGCGAAGAAGGGGCTCGAGGTCGCCTACGACATCGAGCCTGGCACGCCCGAGACGGCCGTCGGGGACGTCAGTCGCCTCCGCCAGATCCTGCTCAACCTGCTCAACAACGCCGTGAAGTTCACCGAGACCGGTGAGATCGTCGTCACGGCGGGCGCCAGCACCTCCCCGCGACCCGGCACGATCGGCTACCACCTGACCGTCCGGGACACCGGCATCGGGATCCCGACCGATCGTGCGGACCGGCTCTTCGAATCCTTCAGCCAGGCGGACGTCTCGACGAGCCGGCGCTACGGCGGTACTGGGCTGGGGCTCGCGATCAGCCGACGCCTCGCCGAGCTGATGGACGGCACGATCTGGGTGGAGAGCGCAGGTGTGCCCGGCCAAGGAAGCACGTTCCACGTCACGGTCGAGGCGGGAGCGACCGAGATGACGCCGACTGCGCTTCGCAGGGACGGGTCGTTCGCCGATCGCCGCGCTCTCGTCGTCGACGACAACGAGACGAACCGCCGCCTGATGACCGCGATCCTCGGGGCATGGGGGATGCAGACCGTCGTCACCCCGGGCGCCGAGGAAGCGCTCACGGCGCTGAAGGACGGCCGGATCGACCTGGCGGTGCTCGACATGCTGATGCCGGGCATGGACGG
>Ga0137377_10005343_pt1 | contig 10275 bp, 6 predicted proteins | sample SagtaG_22_FD_104815 | JGI IMG/M metagenome (GOLD analysis project Ga0137377, IMG submission 104815) | Vadose zone soil microbial communities from Sagehorn Ranch, Mendocino, California, USA - Sage2_L_40_16 metaG | ecosystem: Environmental > Terrestrial > Soil > Vadose zone | place: USA... | reverse complement strand
TTCCTCGCCGGAGACGCCGCGCACGTGCACCCGATCGCCGGCGGCCTCGGCATGAACAGCGGCATCCAGGACGCCCACAACCTCGGCTGGAAACTCGGCCTCGTGCTGGCCGGGAAAGCCACGCCGGGCCTGCTCGATACCTACGACGAGGAACGACTGCCGATCGCGAGCTGGCTACTCAACATCACCTCGGAACGGCTCAACGCCGTCCTCGCCGCGATCAAGGAGTCCGGCGGCGGCGTGGACGCCGCAGCCTCGCCCGAACTCACCCAACTCCAGCTCGGATACCGATGGAGCCGGCTGTCCCGCAACGCCTCGAGCCGATCCGGCGGACCACAACCGGGCGACCGGGCACCAGACGCCCCCTGCCGCGACCCGTTCACCGGCACGCCGAAACGCCTGTTCGACCTCTTCCGCGGACCACATTTCACCCTGCTCGGCCTCGGTGAACGCTGCGCCGCAGCACTCAGCGACCTCAAGACCGACATCGTCAAGCCCTACCTGATCGGGCCAGGCGGCATCATCGACGACGCCGGGCACGCGGCCCGCGCCTACGGCCAGGACGCCCTGATCCTCATACGCCCAGATGGATACATCGGCCTGATCGCCGACGCGGACAACGCCTCGGCAGTCGCCGGCTACCTCCGCTGCCGGTAAACCAATCGCACTCCAGCCGGCTGCGCTGGCGGGCACTCTGGCACCTCAGGCCAATGGGTCGATGTTGTGATTGAGCCGGAAGACATTGTCTGGATCGTAGCGTCGTTTGACCGTGACGAGCCTTCGGTAGTTGGCTCCCCAGACCTCGTGCACCTTCTGCCCGTCCTCGGTGATCAGGTTGTTTACGTAGCTCCGGTCGGTCATATAGGGACGGAGTGTCTCGAACGTCTCTCTGGCCCAGGCGATGTTCTGCTCGGTTTCCCGCTGGTTGGTCCATTGCGAGACGGTGAGCAGGCTATAGCCCGGTGCCCGGTGGGCAAACGCGGTGGCGGCGGTGTCGACCCGCGCGACGGCACCCAGGTAGGGCACAATGCCCAGGCCGCTCATGGGTGACGGGCACCGGTGCATCGCATCGACCATGATCTCCAGCGAGGCGTCGGACAGTTCGCTGAGGAACGCCGATTTCCAGTAGTTGAACGCCCCCCGGGGATAGCCGCCATCGCTGAGGGTGTTGATCACCGGATAGGGCATGGGCTGGATGAGGTCGGTAACCGGCGGCCCGAATTGCCGCAGCGGCTTCAGGTCGGCCTCCGCGCTCGCGGGATCGCCGCAGTGACAGGCCACCATAGCCAGCATGATGTCGTCCGGCGTGTCCGGGTTGGCGAACAGGCTCATGTACGCGGTCAGTTCGTCCGGGGCCCCCTGGGTCAGGTCGCGATAGAAGCCGAGCGCCTCGCGTGCACGGCTGACGGGATGGGCGACCATCCCGCCATAGATCGTGGCCACCGGGTGGGCCTGGTACTCGAAGGAGGTAGCGACGCCGAAGTTGCCACCGCCGCCGCGTAGGGCCCAGAACAAGTCCTGATTGTGTTCGGCGCTGGCCGTGACGACCTGGCCGTCGGCGGTGACGACCTCGACCGCCAGCAGGTTGTCGACGGTCAGGCCGTACTTTCCCATCAGCCAGCCTTCCCCGCCGCCCAGGGTCAGCCCCGCGATACCGGTGCTGGAGACCACCCCGCCGGTGGTGGCGAGCCCGTGACAGGCCGCGGCCCGGTTGAGTTCCTTCCAGGTGACCCCGCCCTGCGCCCATATGGTGCGCTTCGCCGGGTCGACCCGGATCCCCTTCATCGGCGCCAGGTCGATCATCAGGCCGCCGTCCGTGACAGCCAGGCCTGCGACGTTGTGCCCGCCGCCGCGCACCGATATCTCGGTTGCCTGCTCGCGGCCGATGATGACCGCGTCCTGAATATCCGGGACGGTGCGGCACCGGGCGATAAGCGCGGGACGCCTATCGATCAGGCCGTTGTGGACCCGCCGGGCCTGCTCGTAGCCCGCCTCACCGGGGCCGATCAGCTCCCCGGTGAACGAGGCGCTTACCTCGTCGGGAAACCTAACCGTGTCCGCCATGTCGTCTCTCCCTCCCCGCAGCGCTGCGCGCCGCCTGGTCCCACCATGGCCCCCCGCCCTGCCAGCGGCGTGTCAGCGCCGTGTCGTGAGCGTGTCGGCGACGTGTCGCGGCTCGCCTGGGCTTATGTGATGCTGAAGGCCTGAGGAGGTCAGCATGGCTGCCTGGGGGTACGGGCTGCTCGGCCCGGTGGAGGTTCGGGTTGGCGGCCGCGCCGTTCCGCTTCCCGGCGCCCGGCAGCGCCTGGTGCTGACCATGCTCCTGGTGGACGCCAACCGGCTGGTCCCGCCGCACCGGCTGATCGACGAGCTATGGGAGGCGGCCCTGCCCGCTGATCCGCGTGGGGCGCTGCGTACGCAGGTCTCGCGGCTGCGCCGCGCTCTCGGCCCGGCAGGAGGCGACCTGGGCACCGTGGAGGGCGGCTACCGCCTCACCGTTCAGCGGGGCCAGCTCGACGCCACCCGGTTCGAGGACATGCTGGCCGAAGCGGCCCGGGCCAGCGGCGAACAGGCCCTAGGGCTCATCGACGAGGCACTGGCGCTGTGGCGCGGGCCGCCGGCCGGCGAGTTCACCGGCCGGCCGTTCGCGCTGGCCACGGTGGCCCGGCTGAACGAACTGCGGCTGGTCGCCGCGGAACGTCGAGCCGAGTTGCTGCTGACCGCCGGCCTCGTCGACGAAGCCGTCGCCACCGTGCAGGCACTGCTGGCCGAGCACCCGGAACGGGAGCAGGCGAGAGGACTGTTCATGCAGGCCCTCTACCGGGCCGGCCGCCACACCGAGGCCCTGGCCAGCTTCCGGTCGTGGCGTCGTTACCTGGCTGAGGAGCTCGGGCTGGACCCTTCACCTGCCTTGCGGCGGATCGAACAAGACATCTTGCGGCACACGGCCGGTGCACCAGATACGCGCGGTGAGGTCGTGCACCGGACGCCGACGCTGCCGGTTCCGGTGACCAGCTTCGTCGGGCGGGACGAGGATCTCGCGGCCGTCACGGGGCTGCTCGGGCAGGCGCGGCTGGTCACCCTGCATGGACCGGGAGGTGTGGGGAAGACCCGGCTGGCGCTGGAGGTGGCCGTCCGGACCGGCGGCAGCTATCGGGATGGTGTCTGCTTCTGTGACCTCGCCGCGGTGGACGAGCCGCAGGCCGTGGTCCGGGCCCTGGCCACCGCGGCCGGGCTCAGCGAGCGGGCGTTCCAGCGCCTCGATGATCAGCTTGTCGAGCAGCTGGCCGGCCGGCACCTGCTGCTCGTCCTGGACAACTGTGAGCACGTGGCGCAGGCGACCGCCATCCTCGCCGAGCGGCTGCTCAAACAGACCCGTAACGTCACCCTCCTGGCGACCAGCCGCGAGCGGCTCGAGGTCGACGGTGAGCACGTGTGGCAGGTCAGGCCGCTCCCGGTGAGCGGTCTCGGCGCTCCAGCCGTCCGGCTGTTCCTGGACCGGGCCCGCGCGGCGGACCCGGCTGCCACACCGCAGGACTCGGACGTCGAGGCGGTCGCCGCGCTGTGTGCCAGGCTCGACGGCCTGCCGCTCGCCATCGAACTGGCCGCCGCGCGGCTGCCCGGGACCACGGTCAGCGAGCTCGTCGGGAACCTGCGGGACAGGTTCGGGCTACTTACCGTCGGACGACGGGCCGATAGCCGCCATCGTTCCCTGCGCGCGGTCATGGACTGGTCCTACGAGCAGCTCACGCCCGAGCAGCAGGACTTGTTCGGCCAGCTTGCGGTGTTTCATGGCGGCTTCGACGCCGCCGCCGCCCGCGCGATCGCAACCGGGCAGGACAATCCGGCCGACGTCACCCGCCTGCTGTACCTGGTTGACCGTTCCCTGGTCACCGCCGAGCTGGACGGCGGCACGACCAGGTACCGGCTGCTGGAGACCTTGCGCAGCTACGGCCTGGAACGGCTCGCCGAGCAGGGACGGCTAGACGCGGCCCGGGAACGGCACGCACGGTGGGCGGCGGACCTGGTCGCGCGGGCCGAACGCGGCCTGCGCGGCGCCGACGAAGCCAGCTGGGCGGCGAGCGTCGAGCGGCACTTCAGTGATCTGCGGGCCGCGCACAGCTGGCTCGCCGACTTCGACCCCGAGCTCGGCCTGCGGATGGCCGCCCAGCTGCACTGGTACGCGTTGTGGCGCTGCCACTCCGAGGTCTACCGCTGGGCCGACGCCAGCACGGCCGGCGCGGCCGGGTCGCGCTCGCCGTTCTATCCCGAGGCGCTCGCCTCGGCCGCGTTCGGGGCGGTCTACCGGGGCGATATGCAAGCGGCCGACGCGGCCGCGCACGACGCATTCGACGCCGCGCGGAGCCTGCCCCCGCTCAGTGCCCGCCGACCGCTAGAGGCCCTCGCCGAGGTCGCCACCTTCCGCGGCGAATTGGCAGCTGCGGTGGACCTGTACGCCAGGGCGTACGACCTGTCGATGGGCAACGGTGACTTCCTGGACGCCGCCTGGGACGCCGTCGGCGCCAGCGCGGCATACGCCTACGGCGGCCGCCTCGAGGAGGCGAGCCGACTCGCGGACCAGGCGCGTGCCGCGGCTGACCGGTGCCGTTCGCCGTCGGCGCTAGCCCTCGTCTCCTGGGTCAGCGGCGAGATCGCCATCGGCACCCGCCCCGGCCAGGCCCGGCACCACCTGGAGCGGGCCGTGGCGCTGGCCACGTCCGCGGGCAGCCGCTTCGTCGACGGGCTTTCACGCGTCGCCCTGGCCACCCTGGACGCGCGGCACGGCGACACCACCGTCGCGCTCGGCCACTACGAGCGGGCCATCCGCGAATGGCAGCAAGCGGGCGCCTGGACCCCGCTGTGGGTTACCCTCCGAACCCTCGTTGAACTCTTGGCGCGGGCCGGCGCCTGGCACGATGCGGCCACCCTCTATGGAGCGGTGGCAGCAGCCAGCAACGGCGCGCCGCCCTTCGGCTCCGACGCCGCCCGCCTCCGCCAGTCGGTGGCGCTGCTGCGCCAGTACCTCACCGACGCCGAGTTCCGCGTCCGCGTCGAAAAGGGCGAGCAGATGGACGGCAGCCAGGTCATCCGCTTCGCGCTGGAAGCCATAGCACGGGCCGCCACGAAGCCTTGACCGAGCCTCAGTCGAGGCCGCCCATCCAGGCTTCTCTGGCTGTGCAGATGCGATGGGAATCGGTAACGGGTTGCACCGGCCCGGCGCAACCGGTGACGAGCGGGCGCATACTGGAAGAGATGAAGCCAGCCCGCGCCGCGTCCCGGCGCTTCTTGCCCACTAGTCCCTTCGGCCCGCCAATAGTTCCGCCTGCTGAGCAGTTCGCCGTGCGGGATCAGGTTACCCACGATACGTACGGCCTCGGCCGGGTCATCGACGTCGAGGTTGACACCGCCCTGGTGGTGAATTTCGGTTCGCGCCGTGTACGGATCACGACGCCGTGTGCCAAGCTGACCAAACTCTGATACCGCCTACAGACATCCCGCGACCCCAAGGCGCCGCCACCCGCCTGCGCGCTGAGCAGGGTTAGATCACAACAATCAGTCAGGACGGCGGCTGGTGGCTCCTCCAGCGTCGCTAAGGTGATGAACGATCTGGCGGAATGACTCGACGAAGTTTTCTTCGCGGTAACCGAGATCGGTCGCTGCGCAGAAGTCCCTGACGAGGCCCTGGACCCGTCGCAGATTGGGCCGAGGCATCGACGGGAATAGGTGGTGCTCGATCTGGTAGTTAAGGCCGCCGAGTATAAAGGTAGTAAACCGGCCACCCCTGATATTTCGGGCAGTGACCACCTGGCGGCGGGCGAAGCCGGCCGCGGTCGCCGATTCGATGATCGGCATCCCCTTGTGGTTGGGCGCGAAACTGATGCCCAGGTACAGCGAGAAGACCGCCTGCTGTACGGCGACGAAAGCGAGCGCCTTGAGCGGGGAGAGCGCCCACAGCACCACCGTCAGGTACAGCGCGGCATGCAGCGTGATGAGAGAGGCTTCTACCGCCGAGGCATGGTCTCGTCGCCGCAGAAGCCGCTTGATCCCGAGTACGTGCATGCCGCCGCTTCGCAGCAGCATGAGGGGAAAGAAGAGCAGCGCCTGCCGGCGTGCCAGCCACGATGCGAGAGAGCCGCGCTCGTTTCCCGGCGCGTCAGACGCGGCCAGGGCGACTCCTTCGCCGATATCGGGGTCGCGGCCCATCTCGTTGGGATGCGCATGGTGAGCGTTGTGCTTGGGAACCCACCAGCCAAAGCTCAGCCCGATGAGCGCGTTCCCCACGATGAGGCCGAGCAAGCGATTGCGCCGGCGCGTGCCGAAAACCTGGTTGTGCCCCGCATCATGGCCGATGAAGCCCAGCTGGGTGAACATCATCCCCAGCAACGGGGCGACGGCGAGAGCCGCCCACGAGTTGCCGACCATGACGAACAGGGCCCATCCCGCGAAGAAGGCGAAGATCGTCAGGGTGATCTTCACCCGGTAGTAGCCTGGCCTGCGGTCGAGCAGACCGATCGCCCGTACCTGCCGCGCCAGTGCATGAAAGCTAGCCGTCGAAGGATCGACAGCAGCAGGCAGCCCGCCTACAGCTGAGGCACGGCCGGACGCCAGGGCAGGGATGCCGGGTGCAGTTGTTTTCGTCGCTCTGTCCTCCTGGGCTCCTCCGAGCGCACCGCTCGGGGCTTAAGTCGCCAGGGTCTGGAGCAACGAGGCCGCGGCCAGGCCTACCGGCCACGACCGCACTGCTCTACGGTACCTCCACCAGAGAGCCCCGCAAGGCCGACGCACACCCCGGCTGCCGTCACCGGCCGTCCCCGTCTTCGGATAGGCTGACGTCGTCGCACTTTCGGTGCGCCTGGCTAGGCCGGCAGTTGCTGCAGCGGGTACTAACCCCTCTTGTGGTCTGAGCCAGGAACGTAGGCGTATCGCCGCGGTTGGTCGGGCATACACGCTGCCCGTAAGCCGGAGAATCTTACTGCGTGAGGCTTCGTTCTCAGTTCGCCCGGGGCTGTCCGATCGGAAGGCACCTGAACTATGAGCACACGATTCGGTTTTGTCAGTACGTTCCCGCCCACCCAGTGCGGACTGGCGACCTTCACCGCCGCCCTGCGCGATGCCCTCTTGCGCTCCACTACCGACGAGGGCTGGGTCGTCCGCTTGGTCGACTCGCCCGCAGCACGATCCGGCGACGAGGTGGTGGCGCAGCTCATCACGGATGACTCCGCCTCGCTCCGCCAGGCGGCCGCGCAACTGAACCTGTGCGACGTCGCCATCGTGCAGCACGAGTACGGCGTCTACGGCGGCGCCGACGGCAGCGAGATCCTGCACCTGCTGGATCAGGTCCGGGTGCCATGCGTCGTCGTCCTGCACACCGTGCTGACCGACCCGACGACACACCAGCGTCAGATCCTCGAGGCGGTGACGGCGAAGGCCGATGCCGTCGTCGCGATGACGATGACCGCGCGCGACCGGCTCGCGGCCGGGTACGCCGTCGACATGACGAAGGTCTGCATCATCGCGCACGGCGCGCCCGCCATGGAGACGACGATGGCGGAGCCGACGTTCCGCACAGGACAGTTCACCGTCTTGACGTGGGGGCTGCTCGGCCCGGGCAAGGGCATCGAGTGGGGCATCGAGGCCATGGCGATGCTGCGCGATCTGGCGCCCATGCCGCGGTACACGGTCGCCGGCCAGACGCACCCGAAGGTGCTGCTCCACGAAGGCGACGCCTATCGCGATCGCCTCCACGAGCAGGTTCGGCAGGCCGATCTCGGATCCATGATCACCTTTGACGATTACTACCGGAACACCAGTGCGCTGGCCTCCCTCGTCCGCTCCGCCGACGTGGTTCTGCTGCCCTACGACTCGACCGAGCAGGTCACCTCGGGGGTACTCATCGAGGCGGTGGCGGCCGGCAAGCCGGTGGTGGCGACGCAGTTCCCGCACGCCAGAGAGATGCTCGCGGGGGGAGCGGGCCTGCTCGTGCCGCACCGCGATCCGGCCGCGATCGCGGCGGCGCTCCGCTCGGTCAGCATGCGCGGGGACGTGATGACAAAGATGGCCGCTGCCGCCGCCGCGACCGCGCCGCAGCTGCTGTGGCCGGTCGTCGCGGACCAGTACCGCGAGCTGACCGGCCGGCTGATCGCGGCGAGCGTGGCCGCATGACGGCCGGCGGCGTGACTCCCGCGAGCGGCCTTCACCAGCCGGTGCTCGATCACCTCGACCGGCTCACTGACGACTGCGGGCTCTTCGAGCACGCCCTCCACGCGGTCCCCCGGCGCGAGCACGGCTATTGCGTCGACGACGCCGCCCGCGGGCTGGTCGTCATGTGCCACGAACCGGGGCCCGGGCCGACCGCCCGCCGCCTGGCCCGCTGCTACCTCGCCTTCGTCCTCGACGCGCTCGATCCCACGGGGGCCTGTCACAACAGGATGGCCGTCGACGGGCAATGGCGCGACGAGGCGGCGGTGGGTGACTGGTGGGGACGGGCGCTGTGGGGCCTCGGTGTCGCAGCCGCGAGCGCGCCGACGCCGGGCATGCGGGCCCGGGCGCTCGGCGGGTTCCGCATTGCGGCGCAGCGCCGCTCCCCGCACCTGCGGTCGATGGCGTTCGCCGCACTGGGCGCCGCTGAGCTGCTCAGCAGACGGCCGGATGAAATGGCGGCGAGAGCGCTGCTCACGGACATGCTGGCCGTCATCGGCAGACCGAAGGTCGACGATCCCGGCTGGCCATGGCCGGAAGAACGCCTGAGCTACGCAAACGCCTCGATTGCCGAGGCGCTGATCGTCGCGGGCGACGCCCTTCCCGATGAGTCAGCCCTCAACCGTGGCCTGAACCTCCTGGAGTTCCTGCTGCGTACCGAGACTCGCGATGGCCACCTGTCGGTGACCCCGGTGGGCGGTCGTGGCCGCGACGACGTAGGCCCCGGTTACGACCAGCAGCCCATCGAGGTATCCGCGCTCGCCGACGCCTGCGGGAGCGCGTTCCGGATCACGCGCCAGTCGTCCTGGCTGACGGGCGTCAGCCTCGCCTGGGACTGGTTCGGTGGCGACAACGACAGCGCTACGCCGATGTTTGACCCTCAGACCGGTGGCGGCTATGACGGCCTGCAACGTCACGCCCGCAACCTCAACCAGGGCGCCGAGTCCACCCTGGCGATGCTCGCGACCGCGCAGCAGGCACGCCGGATCAGCGAGCTGGAATGATAGCGCTCCGCATTCAGGCCGGGCTGCGCCCCGATCCTGCCCGCGTCGTCGCGCGGCTTTTCCTGCCCGGCGAGGAGCTGCACGGTACCCATTCGCGGGCCAGCCAGGTGGTCGGCCGCGTCATGAGCCTGCCGGAAGTCGAGGTCGAGCGGCTGGCCGCGAGCCTGCTCCGCGACTTCGGCGGTCGCCACCACGATTATCAGGCGCTCCTGCGGCGGCATGCGTCGATCGTCTCCGCGCACCTCGAGGAGGCGCGTGAGCTGACGGCGGCGCGCACGTTGCTGCTGGGAGCGACCTTCACCGCGGAGTACGCGACGGAGGCCGCGGCCCTGTGCAACCCGAGCGCGGTGCTGGGCCCCGACCAGGGCGGCCTGCGCGCCGGCCAGGCTCGGGTGGCGCTCAGCGTACGGGGCATCGGTGAGGGGCACATCTCCTCGATCGGCTTCTGCTCGGCCGTCGTCGGCCCGGGCGCGCAGTGGTCCTTCGAGCCGCGGCTCCTGCCGGTCTCCGTCGCGGACACCACGCCGGCCGGCTGGCGCCGGGAGCACCTGCAGGCCGTCCTGGCTGACCAGGGCCATCTCGATGAACTCGCTGAGGCCGTCCTGCACGCCCTCCCCGCCGAGTTCGACGGCGCTGACCTCGAGCGGGCGCTGGCGGAGACGCACCGGGGCCTGCTGACCCGGTCGGGTTCCGCCGCTACCGCCGACCTGCTCCGCAAGGTGGTCTCGTCGGCCTACAACGCCTCCTTCGCCCGCGACGCCGGCCTCGGGCAGCGGGTCTTGTCCCCGTCCGCTGAGGAGGAAAGCAACGGCATGGAAGACGCGCGGTTCACGCGGTTCACCGACGATGACGGGACCGCCGAGTACCGCGCCACCTACACGGCCTATGACGGGCGGCGGATTGCCCCGCGCCTGCTCATCAGCTCGAATCTGCGGGTCTTCCGTGCTCATCGGCTGGCCGGGCCGGCCGCCAGGAACAAGGGCATGGCGCTGTTCCCCCGGAAGGTGCACGGACAGCACCTCGCCCTGTGCCGGTCCGACGGCGAGAGCACGAGCCTGGCCAGCTCGGCGGA
>Ga0137377_10005341_pt1 | contig 10277 bp, 8 predicted proteins | sample SagtaG_22_FD_104815 | JGI IMG/M metagenome (GOLD analysis project Ga0137377, IMG submission 104815) | Vadose zone soil microbial communities from Sagehorn Ranch, Mendocino, California, USA - Sage2_L_40_16 metaG | ecosystem: Environmental > Terrestrial > Soil > Vadose zone | place: USA... | reverse complement strand
ACGACAAGTGACACCATGAGCAAGAAGTGAGGAAACCCCATAAGACTTTACTGGCTACTGAGTAGTTGTTTATAGATCTTGCGTAGACGATGAGCGTAGTGCGCCCAGCCAGTTCCGGCCTCCATAGAAGCTGCCTCTTGCTCGTTCAGGAAATAATGCAGAGTTTGCGCTTTCAGCAGCGCTTGTAGCAGCGACGCGCGGCTGGCCGGATCATAGAGCACGCTCGCACGAGGTGGCAGCATGCCATTAAAACGCGGGAGGCTGGGCGCTACCACGACACGCCCATAAGAAAGCGCAATGAGTGCTGTTTCCAGCGTACCGGCCGTCTGCCTGGCAAAATGTGGCAGTACAAGCGCATCGGCTGCGCCCATGTAAAGGGACATGTCTGCACGGCCGGGTGCTGCCAGGCAGAGGTGCACAGCCGAGTTGAGAGCAGCTAACTTTAAAAGACGTCCTGGCCTTTTCTTATCAGTGGGTGACCCGACGAGTACTAATTGAGTTGCTGTTCGAGCTGGTTTTTCTTTATTTTTCACTTCCACAAATGCTTCGATTAATTGGATAAGCTCTCGTTCGGTATGGGTATAGGCGAGGCAGAGGTAGACGAAGCCTGTCTCTTGCGGTAGTCCCAGCTGACTGTGCGCCTTTGTACGTGTTACAGGCTGGGCGAAGTAGCCACGAAAGCCGGGATGCGGCAGGCAACGCACGCGCCTGCGCAGCTTCTTATCGGGGTAGAGCTGGTCGGGTTGCCGTGTATAGGCAAGCACAATGTCACTTGTGTAAAGCAAGTTGCGCTCCAAAGCGCGACGTGAAAGGAAGCGTAGATTGCGCGTGCTCTGCCACCATCCGCCTGCGTCTGTAGTCACGATGCGTATACCCCAGCAGCGGGCCAACCAGAGGCGAAACCAGAGCTGCTGCCGCTGTCGATACGTCAAATGTAACGCGCCTGGCCGGTAAAAATGGACGATGGCCATTGATTGTCCCTGGTATGCACGGTGTCGCCAGAGCCAGGGTATGGGAATAGTAGCAGCCACCTGGGTGCAGGAAACATCTTGCAAGCTGAGAGCATGTGCCAACACATCTGCCGTAGCATCGGGCTCGGGAGAACGAACAAGGAGCACAGCAGGCGTTGTCACCTCTGGTGGCGCGTGTTCGAGGAACTGGAGCTGCTGCTGCAAGCGGCCCCAACTTTTCGCCTGGGCCATCGCCGCCTCTAAACGCTCATGCGTTGAACGGCCTGCCAGTCGGAGGAGCGGGCGATGGAGAAGTGCCAGGTAACCAATCTCACGCAATTCTGGCAAGATTGCGTGAAGTACCTGTGTATGAGTTTGATGACCAGCATCTGCATTATGCAGTTTGCTGGCATAGTGAGCCAGTACTTCAGAACGCCCTTGCCAGTAGGCCCGGCCAACAAAGTACGCACGGCGCAAGCGAGCGGCGGGGACACGGTGCGCAACTACGGCTCCAGGTTCGTACCAGAGGGTATAGCCTGCTTTCGAGAGACGATGGCATAGGTCCTGCACCTCCATGCTGGCAGGTATATGCAGGCGCTTGCTGAGAAGGGGCGAGAAATAGCCAATACTGCGCAGGGCCTCGATCTTCACAGAGAAGCTGCTGCTGCTAAAAGCCTCTTGCAATTGCGTTCGGGTAGGCGTGGGGGCAAAGTAGCCCAGCATGTCTAGTAGATCATCGGTCAGCCAGTATGGACGTGGGGCCTCCCAACGCAGTTCAACGCGTCCGCCAATGGCGTCTGCCCCTGTTTCGTCATAGGCCTGTAACAAGCGTTCGAGAAAATATGGATCTGCTAGCGTATCATCATCCAGAAAGACGGCAATTTCGCCCGCTGCCACCAGCAGTCCTGTATGACGAGCATGGGCCAGGCCATTCTGAGGTTCCAACAGGCACTGTACTTGCCAGGTTTCTTCTGACTTCCTGCCTGGTTGGGCGCCTGCACGCACATAGGTACGAACGGCGCTGAGCGTACCATCTGTAGAGCCGTTATCTATGACTATCACCTCGAATTGGTGATATGGCAGTGTTTGGCGTCGCAGGCTGGCCAATGCCGAGAGCACAAGATTGCGCCGGTTGTATGTGCAGAGAATGATACTAAGACGTGGTGATGTGCTTATAAACACGTTCGATGATCCCCCCTCCCACGGGCAACCACAAGGGTCCCAGTTTCCACGCCCCTACGTGGCAAGGATCAACTTCCGACACATTAGAATTGAGCCTGTGGCAGATACAAACTGTGCTGCCGCGCTGGCAAGGGCCGCGCCGGTCACTCCCCACAGCGCGATGCACGGCAGGGCTAAGACAATATTTAAGAGTGCCGCACTTGTACCAAGCCTTATCTGTGCTCGTTTGCGATCGGCGTTGGCAAGATGAGTCAGGCTGACAGTCGCGACACTCCCAAACGCCGCGGAGATGAGCAGGATACGCAAAGGAGTGACGACAGGCAGATAGGCAGATCCAAAACAATACGAAATGATAACCGGGCAGAACACTAGTGTGCCTATACATAACGGAATGGTCAGGCAGGCAACATACAGTGATGTTTTAATGAAGGCGTCACCGGCATTGGTATAGCGCTGGCCCGGCACATAGTGCAGGAGAAGCGGCAAGATACATGTAGAGAGCAGGGTCGGTGAGATATCTATGACACGCACACTTATGGCGGAACTCAATGCATAAAAGCCCAGTTCAGCAGAGCTATGGCCATGGGCTAAAAGCAACAATTCGCTGCGTTGCCAGACGATAACATCCAGGGTGAAGAGCAGCAGCGAATTGTTCAGCCCTCGTGTTAGTCGATCCTGCAAAAGTATTCCCGGCTGCATGGCCTGCCTCATAGGCAGCAAGCGCATGATGCAGAGAAGTGCAACAGCCAGCGTTAGCGTACCTGCTATGGCGGAGACAAGCAGGAATATTCCAACCCGGTCACCCTGTAACTGAATAGCTATAAGTACCAAAAACAAGTTCGTTCCTGCCCCGAAGAGGTGAATGACAGCAAGGAGATCGAAACGGCGCAGGCTGCGCAGTGTGATTCCGGCAACACCGCTCAACAACAGGGGAAGCGCCGTTAGCCCGGCCAGGAACAAGAGTAAGGCAGGCGCGCTTGCTGCAAAAAACCAGGATAGGGGGAATGCCAGCAGCAGGTATAACAAACAATAGAGTAAGATTCGCCGGTATTGTCGCTTCCAGACGAAGTAAAAGGCGCCTGCCACCAGGCGGGGCCCTTCTTGACCCTGGATTTCAGCCATATGACGGCTCGTCATCATCGACATGCCGACACCAACAGCAGGTACCGCTACTGTCGCCAGCCACAGCACAAACATATAGATACCAAAGGCACTGGGACCCAGGGTGCGGGCGATCAGTACCGTGGCAGCAGTGCTCAGTGCAAAAGAGCAGCTTGCAGCAGTCAAGCGCCAGATACCTGGGCGTATAACGTTATGTTTTCCTGAAATTGTTTGTGGATGTTGTAAAAACATATTCAACCCCTCCACTCAGCTTGCCATTCAGAGAAATATCAGAGAGAGAGAGCAATAGGCCGGGCACGTCCTCGACTGTTGCTGTGAGCGAACGCCCGTGTGAGGCGCATAAGAAGACACTTTTATTGGGGATCATCGGCAACTCTGGTGTTAGAGCCGCACTCCAGGAAAGACACCATAATATTTCATCCACCTACATCCTCCCATCATCACAGGTGCCAACTTTGATTTTCAGTATGCCATAGCCCGGTAGACTTTAGCGTACTAAAATGGTTATAAGTGGGTTGAGTTTTGCTCTTATTACGTTAAGGATTGAATATCTAGAATAAAGGCGGTTTAGTGCTGAATTGGCGATGCGTGGCTCGCCAATTCAGCACTAGAAAGCTGCCGCTATAGCGAAACTCTGCCTGGTAGCCTCGACAGGATGTGAGGTATAAGCATCATCTCTATCGTTTAAGCTCAGGGTACGCCGCAGTGTCGCCAGCGCTGCCTGGATGCGCTTTTTGAGGGTATTTTCTGATATATTTAATGACCGCGCCATTTCAGGGAGGGTCATACCATAGTAGTAATGAAGCACAATCACCGCTCGCTGCTTGACAGGTAAGTTCTTGATGGCTTCCGCGAGATCCCAGTCACGTTCCATGCGCCCTTTGTGGTCATCGGCTAGCCGGGCCATCATGTCCATTTCTTGCTCGCAGAGCGACTGGCGTATAAATGCGCTGGAGCGGGCTAATTTACGCTTAAAGCTGATGCACTGGTTAACTACGATACGCATCAACCAGGAACGCAGAGCTCCTGCCTCGCGCAATTCCGGTAGATGGTGCCATACCTGGATGAGGGCATCCTGTACGACATCTTCCGCGCTATCTTGATCTCCAACAATCATTCTCGCCGTACGCAACATTAATGAACCGTACTGTGTGGCAATATCGTTAAAGGCTTCTTGTTCCCCTCTCAAGGCACGTGCGACAAGAGTGTGCTGAGGGGGCATAGTAGAGTCAAGCTCTGCCACTATTGACTCATTGGACATCGCTTCGCTTGCCGGTTTTTCAAAAAGCTCGTTTAACGGTTTATCTTCGACAACATCCAAAATAGTGATCTCAGCCTCGAGTACTGGCATATTGCAATTCCTTCTCGCTAACATTGTACAATCTATATACATATATATAACACACTTTGTACAAATTTGCAAGATGCACACACTCGTGGTTTTTAACGTGAACAATGTTTGCATAGGGTTCTATTATGTTTACGAAGATCGGGGCGTCGAGGATTACCGAAAACAGTTCGAAGGCCGATTAGATTTTTTTTTGTACATTATGCTTGCTTTGCCCGTTGCAACACGCCCTGTTGTCCACTTTGACGCTCGAGCCCAATAAAGTATTGCAATCCCTTGCCGTAGAGATCATCGCGTCGTGTTAGACGGGCAGCATCACGCTGCTGGCCCAGCGCCAGCAATACACGATAAGCTACCCACTCGGCGAATCCTTCCACAATCTGAAGTGATTGTGTTGAGGGCGCGTGGAATGATTGCCAGGCATGGGCCAGTTCGTGTGCCGCAACGGCCCGGAAGAGTGTCTGGGGAAGTAAACGCTCAATGTAGATGGTCCGATCTTCGTTGATACGCTGGAAGAAACCAAGCAGGTGTTGGTGTTCAGGCCCCAGGGGCTTGTCGGAACCCTTGAGTATACCTGCCTGTTGATTTAACTGAATTAAGGTAGCACGCTCAACAATGTTAAGTTTTGGTAATGCCGGGATTTCCAGGCGCACTTCCCGCTTCAGAAGAGCATTGGTTTCGCGGTAGAGTCTTTCGGCCTCTTCAAATCCGGTTACGGCTGAACGCAGACAGGAGGCACATCGGTACACATCACCGCCTCGTCCAGAGAAGACTTTACCTTGATCGTCTAAAGGCGTGCGGCATATGTCGCAATGCGGGCGTGTTTTGAAGCAAGATTCGCAGTATTGTACAGCCGAATCACCAATAATGTAGTAGCTTCCCAGGATTGGCTCATGACAGCAGGGACAAACTTTGGCTTTGCTGCGACATGCAGGGCAGATTAATACTCCGCGTGCTGGTGTAAGCTGGCGCGAGGGGATACCGCATCGGCTGCAATGAGGGACATTGGTATTGCAACGCTCACACACCACTAATCCATTATCATAGGTGAGATAGGTGCCGTGGAGCTTTTCCCCACACAAATGGCAGAAGCCTGGTTTTTTCTCTTTCATCTGTTTAATCTAAAAATGCAACGCTCGACTGCTTCAGCCAGCATACTCTGCTGCTAGCCGCCTGTCAATAGCCCGGCCGTCGCCCACTCTCCCACTCTGGTTCTGCTTGACGCAAGCTCAACCACGATGTATGCTCTTGCTAATGCAAGAGGCTTCCTGCAGCAAGCAAAGGAGGTGAGCGATAGATCAGCGAATCGAGCACATTCTGGCACAGATACCGGGTTGGCGCAACACTGACGCACTGGTAACGCCTCTGGTTGGTGGCATCACCAACCAGAATTACCGCGTGGATATTGGAGGCGAAACCTTTGTGCTGCGCATCGGAGGCAAAGGTACGCAACTCCTCGGCATAGACCGGGGCCGCGAACACACTTGCACGGCGATAGCCGCGCAGATGGGAGTTGGTGCAGAAGTTATCCATTTTCTCGCATCTGAAGACGCGCTCGTTACTCGTTTCATCGTGGGTACAGCTATCTCCCCTGAAACTGCTGCTCAGCCTGAGACGATCAGGCGTATTGTAGATTCCATCAAGCGTTACCATGCCGGGCCGGCCTTCCCCGGTACCTTCTCACCTTTTGAGACGGTGCGCAACTATCATAAACTGGCACTCGAACATGGCATCACCTTCCCCGAGACGCTCCCCCAGGTTTTTGCCTTGATGGAACAGATCGAGGAGCCCCTTGGGGCACTGTACCGGCCAAAGCCCTGCCACAATGACCTGCTCGCCAGTAATTTTATTGATGATGGGCACACCATCAGGATCCTCGATTGGGAGTACGCTGGCATGGGCGATATCTTCTTCGACCTGGGAAACTTTGCCGTCAATCAAGCTTTGAACGATGAGCAATGCGAGCTGCTTCTCCGTTACTATTTCGGCGAGGTGCAGCCTGTAGACGTGGCGCATTTGCACCTCATGCGGCTTGGCTCAGACCTGCGCGAGTCGTTCTGGGGCTTTTTGCAAATGGGCATATCTGAACTCGATTTTGACTACCGGGAGTACGCTCACCACCATCTCGCCCGCTTCCTACAAAATGTTGCCACGCCGCCATTCAGCCGCTGGCTACGGGATGTAAAAAATTCGTAACGCATCCAGACAGGAGACCCACCCATGCAAGATCAAGCCAGGGCCGTCATCATCGGCAGTGGCATTGCCGGTTCCAGTATTGCCTACCACTTATCTGAGTCAGGTTGGCGGGATATTGTTGTCCTCGAACAGGGACCATTGTTCGCTGGCACAACGTCACATGCCCCTGGCCTGGTGGGGCAACTGCGCTCCTCTGTCAGCCTGACGAAGATGCTGATGTATAGCGTAGAGCTTTACAGGCAGCTTCAAGTAGATGGCAAGCCTGGCTACTTCGAGGTGGGCAGCTTGCGCTTAGCTTCATCGAAAGAGCGCCTGGAAGAACTCAAGCGTCAGACAGGCTTCGCCAGGGGTGTCGGGTTGGCGGCAGAGCTTATCAGCGCGAGTGAAGCCAGGTATATGTTTCCTATGATGAACACGCGTGGAGTCGAAGGAGCTTTATACCTGCCAACCGATGGCTCTGCACGGGCTCCTATCCTGGCCGAGGCGCTGGCAAACGCGGCCCAGCAATCTGGAGGCGTAACCTTCTATCCACACACTCGCGTTACGGGTATCGAGGTCAACAACGGATATGTGCAAGCAGTACACACAGCGCAAGGTCGTATCAGCACTGAGATCGTCGTTGTGGCTGCAGGCATCTGGTCTCCACGCATCGGGCGCCTGGCCGGCGTCTCCATCCCTCTCGTGCCCATGCAGCACCAATATGCCATGACCGCTTCGCTGTCCGAGCTGACTGGAGGCATCAGCATACCCAACCTGCGCGATCCCGATAAGCTGGTCTATCTGCGCCAGGATGGTCAGAGCCTGGTCCTCGGTGGCTACGAGCGCAATCCCGCTGCATTCGATGTTGACGCTATTCCCACTGCTGCTAATCCTACCCTCCACAGCTTTGATCCACCTCGCTTTGCCAGCCTGCTAGAGGGATGCATTGAGCGTGTCCCCGCCATAAGGGATGCCGCATTGGTCAAACAGGTCAATGGGCTGGAGTCGTTTACACCGGATGGCGAGTTTATCCTGGGGCAGTCGCCTGAGATAAGGGGCTTTTGGCTAGCCTGCGGCTTCTGCGCCCATGGCATCTCTGGCGCTGGGGGTGTTGGCAAAATGATGGCTGAGTGGCTCGTTGAAGGAGAACCCGGCCTCGACCTGTGGCATATGGATATTCGCCGCTTCGGCGCGTATACATCCAGTCGCCGCTACATCTCTACGCGTACCTCTGAAATATATAGCACTTACTACGATATCAGTTATCCAGCACAAGAGCGCAGCAGTGCGCGTAAATTGCGTCTCAGCCCCGTCTATAACCGTCTGGAGGAGCTGGGCGCGGTCTTCGGCGAGAAAGCCGGTTGGGAACGCCCTAACTGGTTCACAACAAACGAAGTCCTGGCAGCAGGTCAGGATTGGCCGGCACCCTACGGTTGGACCAGTCGCTATTGGTCACCGGCCATCGGAGCCGAACACCAGGCCACCCGCGAACGCGTCGCTATCTTTGACGAGACCTCTTTCAGCAAATTAGAAGTGCTTGGTGCTGGAGCGGCTGCCTTTTTACAGCGCATCACCGATAACCAGATGGATCAACCAGTAGGAGCCATCACTTATACGCAGATGCTGAACTCTCGTGGCGGCATCGAGTGCGACCTCACCGTCACCCGCCTCGCTAACGATCGCTTCCAGGTCATCACAGGTACAGCCTTTGGTATCCATGACCTCTCCTGGATGCGCAGCCAGATGCCCGCGGATGGCTCGGTCTACGTCAATGATATTACTTCTGGCCGCTGCTGCCTGGGTGTATGGGGACCATGCGCTCGCGAGCTGATGCAGCAGGTGAGCGAGAACGATTTCTCTAATGAAGCCTTCCCCTATCTGACTGCGCAGTATGTGACAATCGGCGACATTCCGGTGCTGGCTTTGCGTGTCACCTACGTGGGTGAACTCGGTTGGGAAATCTACGCGCCAATGGAATATGGTCTCAAGCTCTGGGATACCCTCTGGGCAGCGGGCCAATCACTCGGTATAGTTGCCGCCGGCTACCGGGCTATTGAGTCGCTACGCCTGGAGAAGGGCTATCGCTACTGGAGCGCCGATATCCACTCCGAATATAATCCCTACGAAGCGGGTCTTGGCTTTGCCGTCAAGCTTAAAAAAGGTAATTTTCTTGGTCGAGAGGCAGTAGAACGCATCAAAGCGGAGGGTATTACACGCAAATTGTGTTGCCTGGTCGTCGATGATCCGCGAGCCGTGGCTCTGGGCGGTGAGCCTCTCCTCGATGGTGAGCGTGTGTTGGGCCGTGTAACCAGTGGAGGCTACGGTTACACTGTACGCCAGAGTATCGCCTACGGGTATTTGCCTGTAGAATACGCCACGCCAGGAACTCAGATCGAGGTGCAGTTGTTTGGTGTCAGGTATGGAGCAACGGTGATGAAGGAACCGTTATATGATCCTAAAAATGAGAAGATTAAATGTTAACAAGCGCCCGCGGGTGCTTGTTAACAGATACTCTAATGATGCGCAAGCGATGTTGAGCTTTGAGCTACTTGTTCTTCTTCCTTCACCTCTGTTGACAGGAGAGAGGCCAGTGTTTCCGGTGCAATCGTCTCGCCCGTCTGTGGATCGAAGACAACATCGTCTCGTGAACAGTAGCGCAAGCGATTCCAGTTCTGCATAGCCCGGTCCCATGCAGCATAACGCTTCTGCGCTTCCATGTCACCACGCACCACTTTGGTAAAGGCGACGTAAGAAAGAATCAGAGCAGTGACAATACAGATGAGAGTCAGCAGGACAAGGGCAAGTTCTCCCCAGGAAAACGCTTGTTGGCCAAAACTTTCGGAGCCGACCAGGACAAGAATAAAAAAAATGCAGACGCCAACAATCAACATGCTGAACACCATATACCGGAGTATAGATACAGTTTTCCCAGGCATAGGTGGTGGAGCAAAACGCTCCAGGCCCTCGTTGTACGCAGCTTGTAGACTTTTTACTTTGTCTGCCTGGTGACATACTGGACAGACCGGTTTCTGAGCTTCGGCAGATTCCATAAACGTCCTCCCTGTGTTGATCGAATGAATTACGAGCAACAATAATATTATTATAAAAAGCATATCACGTAGTTACAAGTTCGACAATAGCATTTACAGCTTCTTTCATTTGACACACCCCGCCTCTCTCGCTACACTACAATCAGATATCCAGCCAGTAGAGAGGAACATCCATGACAACATCTATCACCATCGTAGGGTTAGGGCCAGGACGATGGAGCGATCTCACCCTGCAGGCACATACAGTCTTAGCACAGGCGGCAGCAGACAACAAAACTGTCTACTTTCGCACCCTCATACATCCAACCCTTGAACCACTTCAGGCAGCCATACCCGATCTGGACATCGAATCGTTCGACCGTCTCTATGATGAGTCCAGCAATTGGGATACGCTCTACCAGCAAATTGCAGCAGAGATATGTACCCTGGCAGCACAACAACCCGTTATTT
>Ga0137377_10005339_pt1 | contig 10278 bp, 7 predicted proteins | sample SagtaG_22_FD_104815 | JGI IMG/M metagenome (GOLD analysis project Ga0137377, IMG submission 104815) | Vadose zone soil microbial communities from Sagehorn Ranch, Mendocino, California, USA - Sage2_L_40_16 metaG | ecosystem: Environmental > Terrestrial > Soil > Vadose zone | place: USA... | reverse complement strand
ATGATTCCCAAAGTTTCGGCTTGCCTGGATGCCTTGTTTGCTGTCCCCGATGTGCATATTGTCGATGGTCGAGAACCACATGTGCTGTTGCGAGAATTGTTTACTGACCAGGGAGCCGGAACAATGATTCGCAGAAATGAGGAGTAAAACGAGAAATGCATTACGCCACGTTTCCGCTATGCGTCTCTTGTGGCTAATGAAAGGAATTAGGTAGTTCTGATGAAAAAGCGGGTTGAGCGGCTGCGCGGTATGCATGATCTCTTGCCGGAGGCATATCAACACCAGCGTTGGGTAATAGATCGTCTGAGTGCATTCCTGGCGCAGGCAGGCTATGCCACGGTTGACTCTCCTATACTGGAGAGCAGTGACCTCTTTCTCGCCAGTTTTGGACAAGAATTATGGCAGAACCTCTATGCCTTTCGCTTGCATAATCGCGACCTGTGCTTGCGACCAGAATACACCGCTTCTATCTGCCGCCTGTACCTTGATCATTATCAACAGCAACCTTTACCATTACGTTTTCAATATGCCGGGCCAATTTTTCGCTATGAAGCACCGGGGCGCAATCGCTATCGTCAGCATACTCAGCTGGGCATCGAATTACTGGGAGGCCATACAGCCTCTGCTGATGCCGAAATGCTGCAACTCGCTTGTGAAATGCTCAATGAACTGCGTATAACTGAGTATCGCCTGGAACTGGGACATATTGGCGTTGTCAGCGGTTTCATTAATCGCCTGCACCTCGACGATCATGCGGCCCGTCTGCTGCTCAGTCTGATGGAACAAATTAGCCGCTCTGAAGAAGGTGAGCGGCTAGCTCAGGCGCGCCTGGAAGCATTGTACCCACTTAATCCGCCGGGCGAAGGGAGTATTGAGGATGCCGCTAAAGGTTTGGGATCACAGGTAGAAGCGCGCTATATTACATCTCTGCTGAGCGGTATCAGCATCTCCTTTGATGATGCAGCTGCTCGGCACGAGGTCATTGAACGCTTCCTGTGGAAAGTGGGAAGAAGCGAGCAGCGGCGGCAGATACTCTACGCGCTAGAGTTTCTGCGCGCACTTCACGCGGTCTCCGGGTCGCCGCCTGCCGTTTTTGAGGAGTTACGCAATCTTTTAGAACGCTATGAACTTGACCCGGAGCCATTAGTAGAACTGGAACAGCTTGTAGCGATTGTCGAGCAGTGCGGTGTCCCGGATCAGCAGATTGTGCTCAACCTGGCGCTTGGACGCGGTGTCAGCTACTATACAGGGCTGGTTTTTGAGATTCACGCCCAGGATGAGGATGGATTCGATAGCCAGCTCTGTGGCGGAGGTCGCTATGATCATCTCATGCGTGCGATCGGTAGTGCTCGTGATATCAATGCCTGTGGCTTTGCCTTTGGCGTTGAACGTCTTCTTGCGCTTCTGACCAAAGGCGATCTTCCTCAAAGCGCGGCAGCGCAGGCGTTAGTCATTCCGGTGAGTCTCCAGGATATGCCGTATGCTTTGCAGGTGGCCCATTCTGCTCGTGTGCAGGGCATGCGTACAGAGGTGGATGTGACCGGGCACGGCGTTGGGGCAGGCCTAAAACTGGCAGCGAAGAAGCATATTCCGTTAGCCCTTATTGTTGGTGAAAATGAGCGGCAAGCCAATGTTGTCACTGTGCGGAATCTGGAGAAGGCAGAAGAGCGGGTTTTGAGTGTCGAGGAGTGTATGCATGAATACTGAACACGAAACGCGTTTAGCACTTCCAGGTAAAGGGGCGCTGGAGAGCGCAACCCTGGCCTTTCTCGCTGAATGTGGCATGAAGGTTAATCGCAGCAATCCTCGCCAGTATCTGGCACGCATTGGGAGTATGCCAGGCCTGGAGGTAGTCTTTCAGCGCGCCGCGGATATACCTCCATTGGTGCTAGATGGAGACGCGGCCCTCGGCATTACCGGCTACGATATTCTGGCCGAGCAGCGAGGTCAGAGTGATGAAGAGGCTGGCGAAGACGATTACGACGATGACATCATCGTGTTAGAACGCAATCTTGGCTATGGCAATTGCCGGCTCGTTGTGGCCGTACCCGAAACCTGGATCGATGTGAGCACCTGCGCTGATCTCTGGCACCTGTCCGGCTACTATACCGCGCAAAAAGGGCGAGGTCTGCGTATCGCCACCAAGTACCCTACCTTAACCGGGCAGTTTCTCCGCCGCCACGGTATTACGCATTGCAAGATAGTCTCGCCTCATGGAGCGCTGGAAGCTGCGCCTTTGACCGATACGGCTGATCTCATTGTAGACCTGACCGAAACGGGAACTACCTTGCGCGAAAACCACCTGAAGTTGTTAGATGATGGTGTCGTGTTACGCTCTCAGGCCTGCTTGATTGCGAATGCGCGGCTCCTCGGTCAAAGCAAACAGGCGCTGCACATGGCTTCGCTTATGTTAGAGCTGATTGAGGCTCGTATGCAGGCACGTAATCGCTCTATGTTGACGGCTCACCTGCAGGTTGAGAGTGCGGAAGAGATACACCACATTTGTGAGCAGTTGAAAGCGCGTATCTCAGGTTTTGAGTTTCGCGTGGCGAGTTCTGAGGGACGTGAAAAAACAGGCTCCTACGGATACACGATTTCAGGAGTAGTGAGTGTAGGGCATGACACTGCTGAGTTGTTGGAAACCGTCACAGTGCTGCGTAGTATGGGGGCAATACATATCGACGTTACGCCGCTGACCTTGCGTTTTGAAAAAGAATCTTTGGGTGTGCGGGGCTTGCGTGAACGATTGAAGAGGCTGCGATGAATAATCTTATTATCTTTGACCTGGATGGTGTCATCACAAGTGAAGAGGCCTACTGGGATGCAGCAGGCTTGACGCTGCATGAACTACTTTATAGTCCGCGCTATTGGGATATCGAGGGGAACCGTCCAGGTGGGCAGGAGAAGCAACATCATCCTGCGGCAACTGCTGAGGAGAGCCGTCGTATCAGCCGGGCTGTCTTACCCGAGGCGGAAATCCTGGCACTCAAGGCCCGCGCTATCAACTCCAACTGGGATACCTGCTATGCCGCGGTCTGCCTGCGCTTAATTAACTTGCTGGCGCTGCTGCCAGATATCTCTGCTCTGTTGCCCCTACGACCATGGGCCGCTGAGTGGCTGGCGTCTTTTAGAAAGCTGCTCCAAAATGTAGGGGCACCCCTCGTGGGAATCCTGTCTGGGGGACAGGTAACCCGGTGGGATGCCCCGCCTGCGGAACAAATTGGAAATGTAGGGGCACCCCTCGTGGGTGCCCAGGGGCGGGCCCGGATGAATGCCCGATCGGGTGCCCCGTGGGATGTCCGCTTGAATGCCCACCCCTTCGACTCCCCGGTCTTCAACGGATATATTGGTCTTGGGCTGATTAGCCGCCTGGATGTTTATGCGAGCGAGGTTTTGGGCCATCCCATAAAGGATGCCTTTTCGCGCTATAGTCCGTTCTGGACATTCTGCCAGGATATTTTTCAAGAATGGTACCTGGGTGATAAACTCTACACTAAGACGTATGGTCATCCCCCATCACAAAAGGGTAAACCTGGCTGTATCCATTTCGAACGACCTCTTCTACCCCCAGAACAGATACGCGCCACCCTTAAGAAGCTCAACCAGCAAGGATATGTCCTGGGTTTCGCTACTGGGCGTACCTACCAGGAGGCGGCCTACCCTCTCAAAATGTATGGATTACTGCGCTATTTTGACGAACAGCACAGCGCAACCTATGACTATGTTGAGCGTGCAGAGGCCGAATTACGCGCTCATGGAGATCAGACGCTTCTGAGCAAGCCCCATCCTTTCCAGTTCCTGGTAGCGCTAGATCATAGCTACCAGGGTACGGAGAAACGAAGTGAAAATGCGCCTCGTGAGAACTTTGTTGTGGTTGGGGACTCGACCAGTGATATTCTAGGCGGGCGTGCAGCGGGAGCACTGACGGTGGCTGTGTTGACGGGTGCGCGAACGCCGGAGGCCCGTCAACTCCTGGGGCAAAGTGGGCCAGATTTTACCATTGACGATATGACAAAGCTGCCAGAACTATTGGCCGATATCGATAGCCTTGCTACCATCCAGCGTCTGCAGTTCACGGAACGCGAAAAGGCTCAGCGGCTCCTGCAACGCTGGTTTGCCCGGCATATGCATCTACAGACTGAGAGCGTTACCTTGACCCCCAAAGCAGTATCGTTGAACTCGTTCAACGGGTTTTATTGTCTTAATGGTGAGGAATATTTTTTCAAAACGCATGTCGAAGAGCAAGGAGTACTTGAAGAATACTATCATGCTGAACTGCTGCACCAGGCAGGTTACAATATTGTCAGGCCGCTGCAAACCTTGCACGAGGAAGGACGGCAGATGGTTGTTTACCCGGTGGTCCGCTGGCCCCTCATGTTCGACCTTGTGCGTGCGGTCGAGACAGCCAAAGCCGGGGATGTTACTGCTGGGGTATTAGTGGCTGCTGAGAGGCGGGAATGTGAACGTTTGCTATCTATTTACGAAGCCACGCTGGCATCTAGTACAGCAGAAGAAAACGCTCGCGCCCCCATCCATCAACTCTTCTGGCACCGCTTGACGGGTGGAAGACTTAAAAGTTTTTACGAGGGGAAGCTGTTTCCCTATTCCCAGGATACCCAGAACTCAGAAATTGGCATCCCGTTTGAGGAACTGCTCAAATACCGTTGGATTATCAACGGCAATGAGCATCAGCGGACGTTGGGCGAGTTGATCGAACGGGCCAGGGTTGTGCTCAATCCAGCGCGTGAGGCTATGACCGTTATCGGCCATGGGGATGCTCACTTCGGCAATGTCTTCCTGGAAGATCAAAAAGATTGTCTTTACTTCGATCCAGCTTTTGCAGGTCACCATATACCTCTACTTGACATAATTAAACCCCTTTATCATAACGTGTTCGCGACCTGGATGTACTTTCCACGTGAGACTGCCAGCGAGTTGCAGTTGTCTGTTACTACGCGTGATACAAACATTTATGTTGAACATAATTACGATCTGACTCCTGTTCGTCGAGGGATATTCAATACCAAAATGGAATATCTGCTTGCACCTTTGCTGGCAATGTTGCGTTTACGCGGGGCACTGCCTGTTGATTGGATGGAGCTTGTGCCGTTAGCGTTGATGTGTTGCCCACTGTTGACCGTTAAACTTTTTGATGAGGCCCGTATGCCTGCCGCTATTAGCTGGCTTGGATTGTCGCAGGTGATGGATATGGGTAATCTATCACTTCTTGGAGGGATAAAAATATGATTGCCATTATCGATTATGGTGCCGGCAACATCCGTAGTATTGAAAAGGCCCTGGAATATGTTGGAGCGCAGGTACAGGTGACCGGTGATCCTGCTGTAGTCGCTAAGGCACAGGCAGTGGTGCTACCGGGTGTTGGTTCAGGTGGAGCGGCAATGGCACGGATGACGGAGCAGGGTTTAGATGATGCTATTCGCCAGGCAACGCAGCAAGGCAAGCCTTTTCTGGGTATCTGTCTTGGTATGCAACTGCTGGCGGACCATCATGCCGAAGGAGAGGTTGATGGCTTAGGGCTCTTTCGTGGAGAGGTGCGGCGTATCCCTCACGGGCCGAAGATTCCTCATATGGGCTGGAATTCAGTAACACCATTACACGAGAAATTGCCCATTTTTAGCGAGATTGCGCCCAATACCTATTTCTATTTCGCGCACTCCTACTATGTTGAGCCGCAAGATCAGCAAGGCGTAGCAGCGGTCACCGATTATGGTTCGCCTTATTGTAGCGTTATTGTCAGCGAACACGTCTGGGGAACGCAATTCCATCCTGAAAAAAGCGGGGCAGCGGGTCTGCAACTACTCAGAAATTTCGTGAAGTGGGTGAAGGAATGATTATTCTTCCGGCCATCGATATCAAAGATGGGCAGTGTGTACGGCTCTACCAGGGGGACTATGCCCGGGTCACCACTTACGACGCTGATCCTGTGCGGGTAGCGCAGCGCTGGCAGGCAGCTGGGGCAAGCTGGTTACACGTCGTTGACCTGGATGGGGCTGCCAGCGGTCAACCTGTCAATCTTGAACTGATCAGGCGGATGCGTGAGACTACCTCGCTGCATATGCAAGTTGGCGGAGGAATGCGTTCGCTTGCTCACGTCGAGCAGGTTATTGCTTTGGGGATAGATCGTGTTATTCTTGGCACCATGGCGCTGACTGAGTTGCTTGTAGAGGCGCTAAAACGTTGGGGAGAGCGTATTGCAGTGGGTTTGGATGCACGCGATGGCTGGGTCGCTACCTCTGCATGGCGCGAGACGTCGCGCACACGGGCTACTGTTCTGGCGAAGGAATTATGTGTGATAGGTGTGCGACGCTTCGTTTACACCGATATTGCTCGTGATGGTGCGCTCAGCGGGCCGAACCTGGCGGCGCTGGTGGAGATGCAGCAGACGCTTGCCTCTACATGTTCGTTGATTGCCTCCGGCGGCGTCAGTTCGCTAGCCGACCTGCGTTCTCTGGCTGCACTGAATATTGAAGGAGCTATTGTTGGCAGGGCTATCTATACAGGGGATGTTGACCTTGCGACGGCAATTCGCGAGTTAGAGAACTGAAGAGGTAAGGAGGTAGAGCCATGTTGACCAAGCGTATTATTCCCTGCCTGGATGTGGCAGCGGGGCGTGTTGTTAAAGGTATTAACTTTGTTGACCTGCGTGATGCCGGCGATCCTGTGGAGCTTGCCGCGTTTTACAATAGCGAAGGGGCGGATGAGATTGTTTTTCTCGATATCACGGCTTCATATGAAAACCGTGCGACGATGCTGGATGTGGTGCGGCGAACCGCGGAACAAGTGTTTATTCCCGTCACCGTTGGGGGTGGCATACGCAGCGTCGAGGATATCCGTGCTACCCTGGGAGCCGGTGCCGATAAGACCTCGCTCAATACAGCAGCGGTACAGCATCCTGAACTGTTACGGGCGGGTTCCGAGCAATTTGGCGCTCAGTGTATCGTATTAGCTATTGATGCGCGTGCAAATCCTGAGATGCTGGGCGGGTACGAGGTATTTGTTCATGGTGGGCGTACACCAACAGGGATGGATGTGCTGGAGTGGGCACAGCAAGGCGTGGCTCTTGGTGCGGGAGAAATTCTCTTGACGAGTATGGACCGGGATGGCACGCAGCTGGGATATGATCTTGCGCTTAATGCCCTGGTTTCTGCTGCTGTTTCGGTTCCTGTCATTGCCTCTGGAGGCGTTGGCGCGTTGGAACATTTCTATGAAGGTTTAACTCTGGGTAGTGCTGATGCAGTGTTAGCTGCTTCGATCTTTCATTTTGGCCAGTTGCGTATTTGTGACGTCAAGAGTTATTTACAGGAAAAGGGAGTGATCGTCCGACCAACAGGAGGTCAGGAAAAACTATGCTGAAATTTGATCGTCAGGGGCTGCTGCCAACTGTGATTCAAGATGCTACCAGCGGAGAAGTGCTGATGGTAGCTTTTATGAACCACGAAGCATTGCGTCTAACTCGCGAGACAGGTTACACCCACTTCTTTAGTCGTTCACGCAATACAATCTGGCGTAAGGGTGAACAGTCGGGCAATGTGCAGGAGGTGCGCGACATATTCGTGAATTGTGAAGAGAATAGCCTTTTGATTAAGGTGGTGCAGCACGGCAATGCGGCCTGCCATATGGGCTATCGCGGTTGTTATTATCGCCGTCTGCAGCTAGATGACACCTATGAGACCGTCATGGAACGCCTTTTCAATCCCGAAGTCGTCTATGGTGCCGCTCAAAAGCAATCCACCGGTGTTGAAAATGAATTTCATATAGCCATAGGATACACCCACACAGAGGAGCAACATAAGCTAGAGGTTGAGATGCGCCAGTTGTATGGGGTGTATCTCTATTTGCGTGACAATGATATGAGTGAGGAGTCCAATACGTCGCGCCTGTTGCAAGAGCGGAGCCAAAGTTACCTGGTGGCGCGACTGGCCGACGAATTGCAGGAACTGGCCGAGGTGCAGAGCGGCGAGCATGTGCATACCGGGAGAGAGGATGATACTATTCTCGAGGCTAGCCAGGTTGGTTACTGGCTCATGTTGCTGGCGGCGACTATTAAATTTCGCTATGACGATTTTATGCCTCATGCTTCGATCTTGAGTGGATACTACGAGCAGTACACTGAAGGGAAGGCGATAGAACAACAGCAGGACTGTTTGAGCCTCCTCACGACCAATGAGCCAAATACCATTGTCCAGGGTCTACATCTTGGTTTTACCCTGATTGGCTGGGCCTGTGCCCAGGCGAAGGTGAGTCCCCTGGCACCAGCCGAGTTTGATCTGCAGCAGATGCGCCGCAAGGGGTTGGTCAGGTAATGAATCCTCTGGGGGGATATTCAACAAGAGGAGAGCACTTGCTCAGCACCACGTATGCGACGACGTCGCATACGTGGTGCTGAGCAAGTTGAGGAGATAACTACTACAATCTTCCTAACACCACCTCGACCGTATAGCCTTCCAACTTCTTCAGTGAAGTCGGTGAAACGGCCTCTCGATAGGCCTCACTGAAGGGTGGTTTGTCGTTTTGGTCCGTGGAGATGAGCAGGTAGTCAGCCAGGGTCTCCGCCTGGATAACCTCTGCATAACGTTGGAGGATCTGTGCTAGCTCTGTATCGGTGTAGAGAGCCAGGCCAATGTGATCCTCGATGTTGAAGCCTGCCCTTTTACGCATGTCCTGCACGTAGTGGGTGAGGTCGCGTACCAGGCCTTCTTCACGCAGTTGAGGAGTGATCGTTGTCTCCAGGGCGACGATATAGCCGCGCTCCTCGGCAGTCACAAAACCTGGACGGGCGGTAGCCACCACCTCAACTTCATCCGCGGCAAGCTCTACCTGCTGGCCATCAAGGGTGAAGTTCAGAATACCCGTCTCGTTGAGCAACTTGGCCGCCTCTTGCGCGCCATGAGGATCCAACGCCTTGAATCTGGTGAGGATTTTTTGGACCAACCGGCCATACTTAGGTCCAAGCACCTTGACCTGGGGCTTTAAGGTGTAGGTTAGCATATCGCTGTCACTGGTGATCAGCTCCAGGCGTTTGATGTTCAACTCTTCGAGCACTTGCTCGCTGAGTCGGTGCAATGCCTCTTCTTCGGCCAGGCTGGGTACGCGCACGTACAGGGCATTGAGAGGTTGACGCACTTTAATCTGCGCCTTCTCACGGGCAGAGCGACCAAGGCCAACGATACGCATGACGAGACGTGTTTCACTGGTCAGCTGCTCATCAATGAGTTCCTCGTTCACCTCGGGCCAGTTACAGAGATGAACGCTCAGCGCTGCCTGCTTATTGACGCTGCATACGAGGTTCTGGTAGAGTTCTTCCGTCATGAATGGCATGAAAGGAGACAATAGGGTGATCAGCGTGGTCAGGCACTCGTAGAGTGTAAGGTATGCCGCCACCTTATCATTGTCTAGCTCAGGCTTCCAGATGCGCTCGCGACTGCGCCGCAGGTACCAGTTGGAGAGATTCTCCAGGAATTCTTGCACCGCTGCTGACGGTTTCACGCTATCGTATTGCTCTAACCCATCGGTGACTTCGCGGATTGTCAACTGCAATTCTGAGAGAATCCAGCGGTCTAGTTCGCTACGCTGTGCCACAGGCAACTGGTGCTGGGTGGGATCAAACTGGTCGATATTGGCGTAAGTGACAAAGAACCAGTAAACATTCCAGATCTTATCCAGCGTCCTGCGCACCAGCATCCACTTCTCGCTCAGTCGAACAGGAAGTCCTGTCTGGGCTGCCCTCTCCACATCCTCTTGCGAGGGAATGCGCGGGAAGTTCAAATTCTTCTCCGGGATGTGGTTGGTATAGAGCCAGCGCATCGTGTCGGAACCGATGCGCTCGGCGGCGTCATCGAAGACAACCAGGTTGCCCTTCGACTTGTGCATGGGCGTACCGTCTTCACCCATGAGCAAGGCGTAGCCAAAGAGCTCCTTGAATGGAGCTGTATTTTCGAGCACGGTACTCATAACCAGCATTGAGTAGAACCAGTTTTTGAACTGGCCGGGGAACGACTCGGTTACAAAATCGGCCGGGAACCACTGCCGCCAGTAGGCGTGATCCGTGCGGTAATGCAGAGTTGAAAATGGCACGATGCCGGCATCGAGCCAGGGATTGCCGACGTCTTTGATGCGTGAAACCTCTGCCCCGCAGTTTTTACAGCGAATTTTGACCGCGTCAACCCATGGACGGTGTGGTGAATGGCCCTCGAATTCTTGCCACCCGGCGACTGCCTGTTCTTTCAGTTCCTGCTCGCTGCCGATGACCTCAAAGGT
>Ga0137377_10005335_pt1 | contig 10283 bp, 9 predicted proteins | sample SagtaG_22_FD_104815 | JGI IMG/M metagenome (GOLD analysis project Ga0137377, IMG submission 104815) | Vadose zone soil microbial communities from Sagehorn Ranch, Mendocino, California, USA - Sage2_L_40_16 metaG | ecosystem: Environmental > Terrestrial > Soil > Vadose zone | place: USA... | reverse complement strand
TGGGCGGCGCGCGAGCAGATGGGCCTGATGATCAAGGCCATCCAGAACGAGCTTACCGCTGTCGACGACCGCACCTTCCGCTGGGTCTTGAAAAAGCCCTATCCGAAAATGGTGCTGGCGCTGGGCAAAACCAGCACGCAAGTCTGCTTCGTAATGCCGGAACGGATCGCGTCGGTCGATCCATTCCGGCAGATCAGCGAGCCTGTCGGCAGCGGCCCGATGCGCTTCGTCAAGAGCGAGTGGGTGCCGGGCGCGAAAGCTGTATTCGAAAAATTTCCTGGCTACGTGCCGCGCCAGGAGCCGGCTTCATGGCTGGCGGGCGGCAAGCGGATGCTGGTTGACCGCATCGAGTGGATCGTGATGGCCGATCCCGCCACTGCCGCCGCGGCGCTGCAGAGCGGCGAGGTGGACTGGTGGCATGAAACAGTTGCCGACCTCGTGCCGGTGCTCAAGAAGAACCGCAACATCGTAGTGGATATCGCCGACCCGCTGGGCAATCTTGGTGCATTGCGCATGAACCACCTGATCCCGCCCTTCAACGACGTGCGGGCGCGCCGGGCCGTGTTGATGGCCTTGAATCAGGAAGACTATATGCGCGCCTTCCTCGGCGATGACGCGCGCATGTGGAAACCGATGCCGGGATTTTTCACGCCGGGGACGCCACTCTACACCGAAGAGGGCGGCGACATCCTGAAAGGTCCGCGCAGGCTCGACGCTGCCAAGGGCCTGCTTGCGGAGAGCGGATACACAGGGCAACCGGTCGTCTCCATGGCGGCTCAAGATATCGCGTACAACAAAGCCTGGGGTGACGTCACTGCTGACCTGCTGACGCGCCTCGGCATGAAGGTGGACTACGCCGCGGTCGATTGGGGCACGGTGGTCGCGCGCCGGACACAGAAATCGCCCGGGCCCGGCAGCTGGCACGCGTCCATCACCGGGCATGCCGGCGTCGATTGTGCCAACCCCGCGACCAACAAGGCCGTTCGCGCCAATGGTGATGAGGCGTTCTTCGGATGGCCGAACAGCCGGGAGGTCGAGGCCGAGGTCGCCGCCTGGTTCGATGCGAAGACGCTCGACGAGGAGAAAATGGCCGTGCGCCGGCTCAACAAGGCTGCCCTCGACCACGTGGTCTACGCACCCATTGGCTTCTACCTGCTGCATCAATCCTGGCGCGCGAACGTCTCCGGAATCGTCAAGGGCCCGATGCCGTTCTTCTGGGGGGTGAGCAAGACAGCGTGATCGCTTGCGAGCGCCCGGCCACCATGCCACCGGCAGGGTGGCCTGTAGCCAAGCAGGCCATCGTTGCCAGTTGTGGCCTCCTCGTCCTGGTAATTCAATCTGCCGTTGAACTCTGCTAAAGCTACCTCCCGGTAGGGCGGGGGCGATGGCTGGGCAGGGCAAGGCGCAGGGCAGAGTTGGCACGTGGCCCGGAACGGCCGGGATCGCTGCGCCCTGGCTGCCGCCGCTTCCGGGCCTCGCCGGGCCGATGGCGGCGCGACTGCGCGAATGGGCGGCCGCCGAGGCGGCGCCGGGGCGGTTGATGCCATGGCTGCCGGTCGGGTTCGGGCTCGGCATCGTGATCTATTTCGCGGCCGACCGGGAGCCGGTCTGGTGGGTTGCGGCGGCCCTGGCTGCGCTCGCCATCACGGCCGCCTATCGGCTGCGGGCAAGTCCGGTGGGCTTCCCGGCTGCGGTCGGGTGCGCCGTCGTCGCGGCGGGGTTTGCGACCGCGGCGCTCAAGAGCCGCCTCATCGATCACACCATCCTGCTGGCGCCGGCCTACGGCGTCAGCGTGTCGGGTTTTGTGGAGGCGCGCGAGGAGCGCGAGCGCTCAGATCGCATCGTGGTGCGCGTCGCCGCCATGGAGGCCACGCGTCTCGCCGCGAAGCCCGAGCGCATCCGCCTCACGGTGCGCAAGGGCGCTGCGCCGGCGGTCGGGGCGTTTATTTCCCTGAAGGCGCGCCTCAATCCGCCGGCGTCGCCGTTTCGTCCCGGCGGTTATGATCTTGCCCGCGATCTCTATTTCCAGCGGATCGGCGCCACCGGCCTCGCGCTGGGAAGGATCGATGTGCTGCCGGCGCCCGCCGCGCCGGGGCTGCGGCTTGCGTTTGCGACCGCCGTTGAGGCCATCCGCGACGGCATCGACAGCCGCATCCGCGCAGCGGTGAAAGGCGATGCCGGGTCGATCGCATCGGCCCTGATCACCGGCAAGCGCGATGCGCTGTCCGCCCCGGTGTTCGACGCCATGTACATTTCGGGCGTCGGGCATGTGCTGTCGATCTCCGGCTACCACATGGCGCTCGTGGCGGGAGTGGTGTTCTTCATCGTGCGCGCCGTGCTCGCGCTGTTTCCGGCGCTGGCGCTGCGCCGTCCCATCAAGAAATGGGCGGCGATGACGGCGCTCGCCGCCGCGACCTTCTATCTCGTCCTGTCCGGCGCCGAGGTGGCGACGCAACGTTCCTACATCATGACGGCAGTGGTGCTGATCGGCGTCATGGCGGATCGCCCGACCCTCACATTGCGCACGATCGCGGTGGCGGCGCTCGCCGTGATGCTCATTGTGCCGGAAGCCGTCATTCATCCGAGCTTCCAGATGTCATTTGCGGCAACGCTAGCGCTGATCGCGACGTACGAGCGCGGCATTCCATGGGCGGCGAGTGCGCCGGATACGCCGCTCGGTGCGCGGATTGCACTATGGGGCGCGCGTGAGATCGCGGTGCTGGCGATTGCCTCGCTGGTCGCCGGCCTCGCCACCACGCCTTACGCCGCCTATCATTTTCATCGCATGGCGCCTTACGGCGTCATCGCCAACCTGCTCGCCATGCCGATCATTTCGGCACTGTCGATGCCGGCCGGTCTCTTGGCGCTGGCGGCGATGCCGTTCGGTTCCGATGCGCCGCTGTGGCGGTTGATGGGTGTCGGCATCGATTGGATGGTGGCGGTCGCCATATGGGTCGCAAACCTGCCGGGCGCTGTCGGCCACGTTCCGGCCTTCGGGGTCGGGGCGGTGCTTCTCGCCACCGCCGGATTGATCGTCGTCTGCCTGCTCAAGAGCCCGCTGCGCTTTGCCGGCGCCGGGTTCGTGGTTGCGGGTTGCGCGGTCGCCATGATGGCGGCGCGGCCCGACGTGATGGTGTCGGCCGGCGGCGATGTGGTCGCGGTGCGCGGCGCCGATGCGCGAATGGCTCGCCGCGGACGGCGACGCGCGATCGCCCAACGATCGCGCGGTGACCGCGGGATTTGCCTGCGATCCGGATGGATGCGTGGCGCGGCTCCCGGACGGCACGGCGGTCGCGGTGAGCCGCACTGCGGCGGCGTTCGCCGACGACTGCACTCGCACGGTGCTGATCGTGACCTTGCGCGTCGCACCGGCCGATTGCGCCGCCACGGTGCTTGACCGCGCGACGCTGCGCAGCAACGGCGCAATGGCGCTCACTTATCGGAACGGGCATTTCGAAGCGGCCTCGGCACGCCCCGAAGGTCTCGATCGCCCCTGGACGCGCCGCCGCGAGCCCGCCCGCAACACGACGCCGAGCGTCGCAGCATCCAACGCCCCGCCGGGGTCTCGCGACGCGCCGCCGCCACAACCGGACATTGACGCGGAGCGGTGACGGGATACGTGCATCTGCGTCCCGCGTTGTTGTTATACCCACGAGCGGGATAGCGTACCGCTTTGCCACTTAGCTACGTCAGTGCTCAGGCTTCCCGCGTTCCTCGATAATTTCAACGCGAACCGTGAGCGCGGACACCTCCTGCCGCAGGCGATTGAGGTCATGGTGGATTGCTTCCACCTCGCCCGGAGTGACGTTTTCCCTTGGCGAAGTCGTTCACGGCGGCGCGAAGCAGCCGGCCTTCCTGCAATAGTATGTCGAGCGTTCGCGAGTGAACGCGCAACTCGGTCTTCACCGCGCTCACGTCGGTTTTCAAGCCGGCGATGTCACCTTGCATGACCTTCAAGATTTCCAATACTGCGTCTGCCATGCGATTCCTCGGTCGATGGCGGTGAATATAGCAACCGGACAGGCCGGTTCCAGTCGCCCGGATGAACCGCCGGCAGTCAGGCCATGTCAATACCTCCTGAACAACCCCACCAGCTTGCCCTGGATACGCACCCGGTTCGGCGGCAGGATCCGCACTTCATAGGAGGTATTGGCAGGTTCCAGCGCGATCGAGGCGCCGCGGCGACGGAAGCGCTTGAGAGTCGCCTCCTCCTCGTCGATCAACGCGACCACGATGTCGCCGGTATCTGCCCCCTCGCTTTTCTTGATCACGGCAATATCGCCGTCGAGGATGCCGGCATCGATCATCGAATCGCCACGCACCTCCAGAGCGAAATGCTCGCCCGCCGAGAGCAGATCCGCCGGCATGTTGATCACGTTGCTCTTGTTCTGGAGCGCTTCGATCGGCGTGCCGGCAGCGATGCGGCCCATCACCGGAACCGCAACCGGCCGGGTGTTATCCTCGTCCGCCGACGGCGTCCGCACCCGTCCGAGATTGCCTTCGATGACGCTCGGCACGAAGCCGCGTGATCGCCCGTTGGTGACGCCATGGCTGACCGATTCGGGCAGCTTGATCACCTCGATGGCGCGCGCCCGGTTCGGCAAGCGGCGGATAAAGCCGCGTTCCTCCAGCGCCGTGATCAGGCGGTGGATGCCCGATTTTGAGCGCAGATCGAGCGCCTCCTTCATTTCATCGAAGGAGGGCGGGATTCCCGCTTCCTTCAATCGCTCATGGATGAAACGGAGCAGCTCGTATTGTTTGCGCGTCAGCATTTCTTAGCCCTCCCCCCGGTTTTTCCCGATTGCCACAGGTGGCCAAAAACAAATCATGAACAGACACTATCCGTTCCATATGTGTTCTGCAACCATTTAATTTAGGGTGAACAACCCGACCGGATGTCAAAATTGAAGAGTTATGATGTCACAGGGAGCGCCCCGTTCCACGGCCGGGGCAAACGGCTCGCGAATGACCAGACAATCGGCGCGGGCGAGGGTGACCTGCAGGGAGCTGTCCTGCTGGGGAAACGGAGTTGCTACCGGCGTGCCGTCCGGCGTAGTTGCGAGCGTGGCCCGCATGTATTCGGCGCGCTCGTCATTGGCGGGGAGCGCTCGGCCGAGCACTGCGCGTGCGGTAGGCAGCGAGATATCCTCGCGCCCGGCGAGCTTGCGGAGCAACGGCACCAGGAACAGCGCTGCGCAGACGAATGACGACACCGGATTGCCGGGCAGCCCCAGCACGCTCATGCCATCAAGTCGTCCATGCATGAGGGGCTTGCCGGGTCGCATTGCGACCTTCCAGAACGACAGCGCCATGCCCTCCGATGCAAACGCCTGCTGAACCAAGTCATAATCGCCGACCGAGGCGCCCCCGGTGGTGACCAGCACGTCAGCGCCCGCGGCCCTCGCGCGCCCCACCGCCGCGACGGTCGCGTCGAGGCGGTCTGGGGCGACCCCGAGATCGAACGTTTCGGCGCCTTCGCGATGGCCGATTGCCATCAGGGCAAAGCTGTTGGAAGAGACGATCTGACCCGGAGCAGGCGGCGTGCCAGGCGCCACCAGTTCGTCCCCGGTGGCGAGCACCGCCATGCGGGGGCGGCGGTGGACCGGCACGGTGGCGTGGTTCATGGCCCCGGCGAGCGCGATGTCGCGCGCGGTGAGGCGGCGCCCGGTGGTGAGCAGCGCCGCGCCAGCCTTGAAATCGAATCCTTCAGGGCGCACGTAGCGGCCCTTCGTCTCGGGCCGCTTGATGGCGACCACGTCGCCGTCCTGCGCGGTGACCTCCTGGATCACCACCGTGTCGGCGCCGGGCGGCATCACGCCGCCGGTGAAGATGCGCGCCGCCTCGCCGGGCCCGATCGCGCGATCGAACGGGCGCCCCGCGGCGACCTCGCCGACCACCGTGAGATGCACCGGCGCCGCCGCCACGTCGGCCGCCCGCACCGCATAGCCATCCATGGCGGAGACGTCGGCCGGCGGCTGAGTGCGCAGCGCTATGAGATCGCCGGCGAGCACGCGGCCGCAGGCGTCGACAACAGCGGCAGCCTCCGCCGGAAGCGGTACTGCGTCCGCCAGCACCAGCGCCAGAGCGTCGGCGACCGAGAGCAAAGCCACAGCTAGCGCTTTCGCTTATCCTCCCCCGCTTGCGCGGGAGGGTGAAGTGGGGCCCGGTAATGCCCGGATTTCCCGCCGCGTTTCTCGATGAGGCGGATGGCCTCGATGGCCACCCCGCGCTCGACCGCCTTGACCATGTCGTAGACCGTGAGGCAGGCGACCGACACGGCAGTCAGCGCCTCCATCTCGACGCCGGTTTGCCCTGTCACCTTGACGGTCGCACGCACCGCAAGCCCGTCGCGTTCCGGCGCGATCTCGATCTCGACGTTGCTGATGGCGATGGGATGGCACAGCGGAATCAGTTCATGGGTCTTTTTGGCCGCCATGATGCCGGCGATGCGGGCGGCGCCGAGCACGTCGCCTTTCTTGGCATTGCCGGAGAGGACGAGATCGAGCGTGGCAGCGCTCATGCGTACGAAGCCGGCCGCGACCGCAACGCGTTCGGTCGCAGGCTTTGGCGATACGTCGACCATGCGGGCGGCGCCGCCGCGATCGATATGGGTCAGCGCCTTCGCCACGGTCAGCCCGCCGCCGCCCCCTCCCTACCCTCCCCCGCAAGCGGGGGAGGGTAGGGAGGGGGGTCGCGGACAAGCAACGCCCGCGTCGCCGCCTCGACATCGGCCTGCCGCATCAGGCTTTCACCGACGAGGAATGTCGAAATACCTGCCGCCGCCAGGCGCGCAACGTCGGCCGGCGCGAAGATGCCGCTTTCGCCCACCACCACCCGGTCGCGCGGGGCCATCGGAGCGAGGCGTTCGGCAACAGCAAGCGAAGTGACGAACGTCTTCAGGTCGCGGTTGTTGATGCCGACGAGGCGCGATTTCAGGCGCAAGGCGCGCTCCATCTCGCCCTCGTCGTGTACCTCCACAAGCACGTCCATGCCGAGCCCGAAGGCCTCGGCTTCGATCTCCCGGGCGGCGCCGTCATCGACCGCGGCCATGATGATGAGAATGCAGTCAGCGCCAAGCGCCCGCGCCTCGATCACCTGATAAGGATCGTACATGAAATCCTTGCGCAGCACCGGCAGCCGCGTGGCATCCCGCGCCGCCGCCAGGTGCTCCGGCGCTCCTTGGAACGAGGGCGCGTCGGTCAGGACCGACAGGCAAGCCGCGCCGCCAGCCTGGTACGCCCGCGCCAGCGCCGGCGGGTCGAAGTCGGCCCGGATCAGGCCCTTGGACGGGCTTGCCTTCTTGATCTCGGCAATCAGGGCGTAGTCGCCCGCCGCAAGCCGTCGCTCGATCGCTGCTAGAAAGCCGCGGGGCGGTGGGGCGGCCTTGGCAGCGGCCTCGACCGCACTGCGCGAATGCGCGCGCATCGCCGCTGCGATCTCTTCGCGCTTGTACGCCTCAATGCGGGTGAGAATGTCGGCCATGGGGATTCGATAGCGGCGTAAGGGGCCCAAGTCTATACCGGGCGCGATGGGTTGGAGAGCGGATGCGCCGGGACGTCTCGGGCCGCGATGTCAAGATCGGTCATGCGTTTGGCCTCTTTTGTCTTGCAATGACTTTGACATTTGATATATATTAAATGATATCTATCATCCCGCTCTACACAATCATGCCAGACATCAAAACGGCCAAGATTTTCAAACATGGACGCAGTCAAGCCGTGCGTCTGCCTAAGGAATTTCGCCTGCCCGGCAGCGAAGTGCGCGTCCGCCGGGTCGGACGTAGCGTGCTCCTGGAGCCGATCGACGACCGCTTCGATGTAAAAGCGTGGTTCAGCAAGCTCGACGAATATCTTGACGAGCCATTCATGCCCGACGGGCGGCAGCAGCCCGCCATGCCGCTGCCGCGTAAGATTTTCGACGAATGATCTGCCTCGATACAAACGCGATCATAGCTGTGCTCAACAGCCCCAACTCGCCTGTGAGAGTGCGGATCGACGCGGCGATCGGGTCGGGCGGGATATTGGCGATCTCTTCCATCGTCCTGTTCGAACTTTGGTATGGTGCAGTCAAGAGCGCGCGACCTGAGCGCAACGTACAGCGCATTACTGACTTTCTGGCGGGGCCGATCGAAGTTCTGCCCTTCGAATTTAGAGACGCCCAGGAGGCGGGCGATATCCGCGCAGCGCTGGAGCGCGCGGGAACGCCGATCGGCCCCTACGATGTGCTCGTCGCCGCACAGGCGCGACGGCGCGACGCGCTTCTTGTGACTGCGAATGGGCGCGAATTCAGCCGTGTGCCGCGGCTCAAGTTTGAGGATTGGACGATGTCGGAATGAAGCGGATAGCGAACAACAGGCGTCCGTCTCGATGCGGGTGAGAACGTCAGCCATGGGGCTTTCGATAGCGGCGTAAGCGATGTGAGTCCATACCGACGTTTCTCGCTTAGGGCCGACCGAGAGCACTCACTTAGAAAGCGAGGTGCTGTGGGATACACAAAATCGTGAACAATGTTTGTCTCTTGATTTGGTCGGTCGACCGATTTATAAGCCGCAACGCCGCGGTCCGAAGTCTGCAACGGCTTGCGGCGCTCGTCTGATCTTGAAGTTAATTTCACTGGAGATAAATCATGTCGGATTTGAATGATGCGACACAGGTTGATGAAAGCAAGCTCAACGCATTCATCGGTCAGATGCTGTCGGATCTGGGAGGTGCATCCAGCACCGCCATGGTCCGAATGGGCGATGCACTTGGATTGTACCGGGCGCTGCACGCAAACGGGCCTATGACGTTGATTGAGCTTGCCAACACCGCAAAGGTCGACGCGCGGTACTTGCGCGAGTGGCTTTCCCATCAGGCGAGCTCCAACTACCTGTCCTACGACCCGGCAACGGCGAAATTCTCGCTGCCGCCCGAACAGGCCATGGTGTTCGCGGTCCAGGACAGCCCCGTCTACCTGATGGGCGGTTTCGATCTGATGGCGGCAATGCTTGACAACCAGCCGAAGGTTCAGGCTGCATTCAAGTCGGGTGGTGGTGTCGCCTGGGGTGATCAGGCCGGCTGCATGTTCTGCGCGGTGGCCCGCTTTTTCCGGCCCGGCTATGAAAATCATCTCGTGTCCACATGGCTTCCAGCCCTGGGTGGCGTCGTCAAGAAGCTCGAGGCGGGGGCAAGAGTCGCAGACATTGGTTGCGGCCACGGCTGGTCGACCGTGGTGATGGCCAAGGCTTTCCCCAAATCCCAGTTCGTCGGCTACGACTTCCATGCCGGCTCGATCGAGGAGGCGCAGGCGCATGCCCAAACCCACGGGGTCTCAGCCAACACGCGATTTGCCGTGGGCTTGGCCAAAGACTATCCGGGCAAGGACTTCGATCTCGTCACCTGCTTCGACTGTTTACACGACATGGGTGATCCTGCGGGCGCAGCCGCACACATACGCCAGTCTTTGAAGGATGATGGAACCTGGATGATCGTCGAACCGATCGCCGGCGATCGTCTCGAGGAGAATCTCAACCCGGTGGGGCGTCTGTACTACGCAGCATCGACCATGGTGTGCGTGCCAACCTCCCTGTCGCAAGAGGTCGGCACAGCCTTAGGCGCCCAGGCAGGCGAGGCTAAGCTGCGTGAGGTCATTCTCAAGGGCGGCTTCAGGAGCATACGTCGCGTTGCCGAGACCCCTTTCAATATGATCATCGAAGCAAGGCCTTAGATATGGCGCGCGAGTCACTAAAGAAGGCAGAGACCAGCGTCACGCTGCTCGAAGCGGCGAAGAAAGTCCTGCGTCAAAACGGCTATTCCGGGCTGTCGACCCGCGACGTGGCCGCGGCTGCGGGCGTACCGCTAAGCCAGATCCACTATCATTTTGGCTCCAAGCAGGGGATGGTTCTGGCGCTTTTCGAATATCTCAACGCGCAGCTGCTTGACCGGCAGAGCGCCATGTTCGGGGACGCCGCCCTCAAACGGTCGGAGCAATGGGATCGAGCATGCGAATACCTCGACGACGACATCGCCTCGGGCTACGTGCGCGTCCTCCAGGAACTGATCGCCGCAAGCTGGACCGACGCTGCAATCGCCAAGGTCATCCGTGCTGCGATCATCGGATGGGTCGATCTCATCGTGGGTGCGGCCCGCACGGCGGAAGATGAGTTCGGCTGCCTGGGCCCGTTCACCCCCGAGGAGATCGGAGCCCTCGTTGCCAACGCGTTCATAGGCGCGGAAAGCCTCTATCTGCTCGGTATCGAGAAGAAAGGCGCGCCCGTCCGCCAGGCTTTGCAGCGGTTCGGCGAT
>Ga0137377_10005332_pt1 | contig 10285 bp, 10 predicted proteins | sample SagtaG_22_FD_104815 | JGI IMG/M metagenome (GOLD analysis project Ga0137377, IMG submission 104815) | Vadose zone soil microbial communities from Sagehorn Ranch, Mendocino, California, USA - Sage2_L_40_16 metaG | ecosystem: Environmental > Terrestrial > Soil > Vadose zone | place: USA... | reverse complement strand
GGTCGTGATAGAAGCCGTTCCAGATCACTCGGATCATGGCTTTGGGTAAATCGATTCAGCGCCTGGAAAATCTCTTCGCGCCGGGCTCCCTCTGGGAGAGCCACCGCGAGCTCGTAAAGGACTTTGAAGTCAAGCGCCTGCTTACGAACCGATTGATCCTGGACCCGCAGCTCGGCCTGTCGAAAAACGAAAGCTGGGTCGCCAGACTCACGTAGGGCGATCATCGACGGCGCAATTGCCGGCCCGGCCACCACCGCCGTAGGGATCGCGGAGGCTTCGAGGTAAAACTCGACGTCGCCTGAAGCGACGGGTAGCCACCGGTGATTGGGATCGACCCCGCGCCAGGGCTTGCCGTCCCGCCACGCGAGCGCCTCGCATGTGAAGCCGGTGTGGCCCTGGAATCCGATGTCAAAGACGGCCACTGTCTTTCCGGTCCAATCCGCGGGAACCTGTCCACGAACGTGGAACCAGGTTGTGCTCCATGGGGGTCCCCACCTCTCGCCAACATGGAAAGGCCGATAGTCACCACGGACGGCTTCGGCAAAAGCGACCGGCTCTCCCCGGACGCTGCATGCCGCCAGCTGAAGTGGCGCAGGTTCCTGCTCGACGGCGGCCAGAAGCGAGCTCAACTTGGCCTCCAGGTAGGTTTCATGAGCTGTCGTCACGCCGTGGAGAACGTTAGCCTGTCTCTCCGGTGTTACGCCTATGACCCTTCCGGTGCGCGTCGGTGTCGTCGGTTGCGGAACCATCAGCGGGGCATACCTGAAGAACATGACGGCCTCGCCGCATCTGAAGGTCGTGGCTTGCGCGGATCACGTCTACGAGCGGGCACAAGCCCGGGCGATCGAATTCGGAGTGCCCCATGTGTGCACAACCGATGAGTTACTCGCCTCCGACGACGTCGAGTTGGTGGTCAACCTGACAGTCCCGCTTGCACATGCTGAGATCAGTGTTGCGGCCCTTCGCGCCGGAAAGCACGTGTTCACGGAAAAACCATTTGCCACGACCCGCGACGACGGACGCCGCATTCTGGATGCGGCCGCGTCTAGCGGCCTGACTGTAGCGGGCGCGCCAGACACCTTTCTGGGTGCGGGAGCTCAGACCTGTCTTCGTCTGCTGGAGAGCGGTGAGCTTGGCGAACCGCTGGCCGCCTCCGCATTCATGCTCAATCGCGGTCCGGAGAACTGGCATCCGAATCCTGGTTTTTTCTTTGAGCCCGGCGGCGGCCCGCTGCTCGATATCGGGCCCTACTACCTCACCACTCTCGTTTGCTTTTTGGGCCCTGTGCGGCGCGTTGCCGGAATGGCACGCATCCTCTATCCGACACGGACGGCGGACCGCGGACCCAGAGCGGGCGAGACCTTCAACGTAAGCACACCCACATTCGTGGCGGCTTTGATCGAATTCGAAAGCGGCACCCAGGCGACCCTGGTCAACAGCTTCGGCATCTGGGGCCACGACCTCCCCAACATGCAGCTCTACTGCACGAAAGGGATTCTGAGCGTTCCGGATCCCAACTATTTCGGAGGTCCGGTGAGGATACGACCCGATGAGGACGAGTCGGTTTGGCGAGAGGTTCCACTCCTCTACCACCACACTGAGGGTCCCGGGAATTTTCGTGGGCTGGGTGTAATTGAAATGGCACGCGGATTGCGCAGAGGCGAGAAGCCTCGCGCGTCCGGCGAGCTCGCGTACCACGTGCTCGATGTGATGGAGTCCATCCGCGAGTCGTACGCCACGGGCCGACACATCGAGGTACACAGCCGCTTTCCCCCTCCCTCCCCCCTCCCCCTGGATGACCGTCTTGTGCTCGCGACATGATCGCTGTCCAGCTGTATACGATTCGGACTCAGCTCCAGGATCCATCGCGCCTCGGTGGTGTCCTGCAGCGTTTGCGCGAGATCGGCTACAGATCGGTCGAGGTCGCTGGGCTTGGCCCCAATACAGTCAGTCGCTTTGGCGAGGAGCTGAGGAGAGCGGGCCTGGTCGCCTGTGCCGCGCACGTGGCGCTCGATCGCCTGGCGGGTGATCTCCACAGTGTCGCTGCCGAGTGCAGCGAGTGGGGCTGCGAGTACGTGGTCATACCGAGCCTCCCTGAGGACTATCGCTCGGAGCAGGGCTACCGGAGATTCGCAGCCGAAGCGGCTGACCTGGCAAGTCGGCTGCGCCCGTCAGGGCTGCGGCTCGTTTATCACAACCACAGCCACGAGTTGGAGCGGTTTGGGCGACAAACCGGGCTGGAGATGCTCTTTCGCGCCGCTTCCCCAGACACGCTCCAGGCAGAGTTGGACACGTACTGGCTGCAGTATGGAGGCGCGAATCCGGCCGACTGGATACGCCGTTTCAAGCACCGGGTTCCACTGGTGCACGTCAAGGACATGGCGATCGATAGAGGCCGACCGGTGGACGTAGAGGTTGGAGAAGGCAACTTGAACTGGGTCGAAATATTGAGCGCCTGCCGCGAGGCAGAAACCAGATGGCTGGTGGTGGAACAGGACGAGCCGCGGCGGGATCCGATGCAAAGTGTCGCGATCAGCTATGCGAATCTGGTCAAGCTGCTGGAAAGAGTCGGAATGGAGGGCTGAGTATGCGCAAGCGCTTGCTTGGTCGGACTGGTGTCGTGGTATCGGAGTTTGCGCTCGGGACGATGACATTTGGCCAGGAGGCCGATGAGCCTTCGGCGTTCAGGCTCCTTGACCACTACATGGAAAGCGACGGAAACCTGATCGACACCGCCGACGTCTATCCGCCCGTCGGTCCGCGTGGCGCCTCAGAAGAGATCATCGGCCGGTGGCTGAAGCAGCGCCCGCAGATGCGCGACCGAATCGTCCTCGCAACCAAATGTCGCGGGCGCATGGATGATTCCGGTAACTCTGAGGGCCTGTCGCGGCGATGGATCGTTCGCGCCTGCGAGGGCAGCCTCCGCCGGCTCGATACGGATTACATCGACCTCTATCAGGCGCATCAGTGGGACCCGGCCACGCCTATCGAGGAGACGCTTCTGGCGTTCGACACCCTCGTGCGGTCTGGAAAGGTTCGGTATATCGGAGTGTCCAACTTCACAGGGTGGCAGCTCGAGCGGACCGTTTTGACCGCGCGCCACCTGGGCGTCTCCGCGCCGGTTTCTCTGCAGCCGCAGTACAACCTGCTGGCACGCGAGATCGAATGGGAGCTGGTCCCGGTTTGTCTCGAAGAGGGGATCGGGATTGTGCCGTGGGGGCCGCTCGGCCAGGGTTGGCTGTCTGGGAAGTACAGTCGAGACTCGGCGCCCACCGGCGCCACGCGCCTGGGTGAGGATCCCAATCGGGGCATCGAGGCCTACGAGAAACGCAACATCGATCGAACCTGGAAGGTGGTCGATGCCGTATACGCCGTTGCCGCCGAGCTTGGCGTACCGCCGGCGCGCGTTGCGCTGCGCTGGCTCGCCGACCGCCCAGGGGTTGCCGCACCGCTTCTTGGGGCTCGAACCGTTGAACAGCTTCGCGACAACCTCCTCGCTGCGGACATCTCCCTGGACGAGGGACAGCGTGCAGGGCTGGACGCAGCGAGCGAGCCGGCCACTCCGGATTATCCGTACCGACTGCTCGCTGAAAACGCAGCCGCGCGGCGAAGTCTGCTTTAAAGGCCGACGACTACCCGGGGACTACCACCAACTTGTGCGGCACGATGGATTGGCTTGGCGCGTGCCGCCCATCGAGCTGCGCGAGCAGCAGATCTACTGCCCGCCGCCCCATCTCGCGTTCGTTCTGCTGGATATGAGTAAAGCGTGGCTCGATGAATTGCCCTCGTGGAGAGTCGAAGCAGGTGATCATCGTCCCCTCGAGCCGGGCCAGGTCGCGGAGGACGTCTCTGATGATGAGCGCGATCGGGTACTCGGAAGCCACGAATCCTGTCATGGAGTCATGGTTCCCGAGGAACGCACGGATTGCCTCGTGGTCAGCGGGAATCCGGCTCTCAGGATTGGGAAAGCCGCTGGTCAGGTCGGTCAACAAGTGCTGTCCGCCCAGCCCAATGCCGCGCTGGCTGAACGCGGCGCGATAGCCATGCAAGCGATCTTCGATGCTTGATGTGTTCGCGGGCGGGGACGACACGAAGGCAACGTGTTTGTGGCCTTTGTCAAGAATGTATCCGGTGAGCTCTTTGGCGGCGGCCAGGTTGTCTGTGTAAACGGAGCTGGCCGCGATGCCCTTCAGGTATCGGTCGACAAACACCAGGGGGCTCTTCGCGAGCGCGAGCCGAAGCAGGCTCGCGTTGTAGAACTCGCCATTCACGGGGAAGACGATCAGGCCGTCAACGGAGCTGGAGCCGATCAACGCGTCAACGGCACGCTCCTCTTCTTCCTGCTCACCACGACTGCGCTTCAAGACCAGGCTCAATCCGTTTTCGCCGGCCCTCTCTTCGATCGCATTCAACAGCTCGAGGCCGTAAGCGGGCGAGGCGTCGGGCAGCAAGAATGCGATTCGCGACGTCAGGCGCCGAGAGCGAGGCGCCCGCTCTCCATCACTGAGCTCCGGCAGACGACCCAACTCTCGGGCGACGAAAGTCCCCTTGCCCCGTATCCGCTCCACAAGCCCAGCCCGTTCGAGGTTCTGAAGCGCTCGCATCGAGGTGATGCGGCTCACGCCATGCTTGCGAGCCAGCTCCTTCTCAGACGGAACACGGTCGCCGCTGCGTAGGCTGCCCTTCCGGATGTCGTCCAGGACGTAGTTGTACAGCCGCTCATACAGAAGGTGGCGCTGAGGATTCATGAATGTTTCGCGCTTGCCTTATGACATCTTAATACAGGCAATCACGGCCAATTCGACCGTTGAGAACATGTCTGGCGCCCTGAGCACCCTCCGGCAATGGCTTTCTTGACATGTCATATCTGCAATGTTAGTTTGCTGCTTGGCCCATCTGGGGTTGGTTTCGGTGGAGTAATAGCGGCCCTACGCCGGCGCACTCTCGCCCCGGTCCTGAGAACGGCCCACCGGGAAGAAGGCGCGGGGTTACCGGTCAATGCGACGGAGGAGAACGCTATGACATTACTTCCGCGGCGAGGAATGAAAGCCTCGCTGATTTCCCTGGCGATCGTCGCCACTGCCTGCAGCTGCGGCGGCGGCGGCCCATCAGCCGCACCGCTAGCCGGGTGCAATGCGGGTACGTCGCAGGTTCTGTTCTGGACCTCGCATACGCCCCCCGACACCGACAGCATGAAGCACATGGTCGACGCCTTCAACAAACAGAGCACCACATCGTGCGTGAAGATGGTTGCGGTGCCGGGGTCAGAGACCGACATCGCGAAGCTGACGACCGCGGTGCGCGGTGGTACGGGTCCAGACGTTTACGAGCTGGACCGCTTCACCGTCGCCGAGCGAGCCGCCGCCGGCGTTCTCACAGACCTGAGCTCCTTCGGCGCGGCAAATGAGGCAAGCAACTACCTGGATTTCGCATGGAAAGAGGCCCTCTTCAAGGGCAAGCCTTACGCGCTTCCGTTCGACACCGACGCGCGCGCCCTCTTCTACAACAAGGACCTGCTCCAGGCGGCAGGGATTGACGCCAGCGCGCTGGACATCTCGAAGGGTGCGCCGACGATTGACACGATTCGCACCATGGCGAACAAGCTCAACAAGAAAGATGCCTCTGGCAAGTACACGGTGGTTGGGTTTGTGCCTTGGCTCAGCCAGGGTTGGCACTACACGTGGGGCTTTGCATATGGAGGGAGCTTCTTCGACGCCAACACCTGCAAGGTGACGCCGGATGACCCGAAGATCGTGCAGGCGTTCAAAGACATGTTCTGGAACTGGTCAGGAGCACTCGGGGTCGACCCGATCCAGACCTTCCTCAGCACTTACGCCCCGACCAGCCCACCGTTGCCAACCGAGCAGGACGCCTTCCTGACCGGGCACATCGGCTTTGTGGTTACGGGCCCCTGGGTGTTGAGCTGGTTTCCACAATACAAACCGAATCTTCATTACGGAATCACCTACATTCCCGTGCAGCATCAGGGCGACACACCCGCAACCTGGGCTGGTGGTTGGTCAGTCGTGATCCCGAAGGGCGCCAAGAACGCCAAGGGGGGATACGAGTTCATGAAGTACTTCGCCGGCGAGCCTGGTCAGCGGGTCTACACCAAGGAGACCCAGCACATGCCGACGTGGAAGACCTTGCTCACCGACAGCACCCTCTTCCAGGGAGACCTCAGCCTTTTCGTCAAGCTGTTGCCGACGGCTCACAGCCGGCCTGCGCTTCCGGTAGGAAGTCTCTACTGGGATCAGCTCAGCACTGCACAGGACGCGGCGGTGCGCCACAGCAAGGATCCCGCGCAGTCGCTAAAGGATGCCGCCACCGCCACCAACGACAAGCTCCAGCAGTACTGTCCGCTCGCCGCATGAGCGCTCGTTGAGGAAATCTGCAGCAGAGGAGCGGCGTTGATCGCCGCTCCTCGCCTGCGCCGCTTTCGCCTCAGCCCTGACGATCGTCGGAATCTACGCACGGCGCTGCCTTTCGTCGGGCCGTGGCTCATCGGATTCCTGGCCTTCACCGTGTATCCGATCATCTACTCGCTCTATCTCAGCTTCACGCACTACTCCGGTTTCGGGGACGCGACCGCGGCAGGGTTCGACAACTACCGCCACATGGCGAAAGACCCGCTTTTCTGGCAGTCGCTCGGCAACACGCTCTACTACACAGCGCTCGCTGTCCCCATTGGCGTGGTCGTGGCGATCGTGCTCGCTCTGATGATGAACCAGAACGTTCGCGAGGTCGCCATCTACAGGGCAGCCTTCTATCTGCCGACAATCATCCCGCTGTTCGCGCTGACCTTTATCTTCATCGTTCTGCTCAATCCCGGCTTCGGGCTCGTGGACTACCTGCTTGGGCTGTTCCACATACCGGCGGTCAACTGGCTGGGCGATGCACGCTGGACGAAGATCTCGATCGTTCTTCTGGCTCAGCTGGGCGCAGGTGGACCGGCTCTGATATTTCTGGCGGGCCTGCGGGCGGTTCCAACGGAGCTCTACGAATCGGCGACGGTGGATGGAGCGGGACCACTTCGGCGCTTCTACAGAATCACCCTTCCCCTCATCACTCCGGTCATCCTCTTCGACCTGATATATGGGGTGATCCTAGGGATCCAGATCTTCACGCCGGCCTTCGTGCTCACCGGGGGCACCAGCGGTGGCGGCGCATACACCGCCGGTCCCGAGAACTCGCTTCTCTTCTACGTCTACTACCTTTACAAGAACGCGTTCCAGTACAGCGACATGGGGTACGCCTCGGCCATGGCCTGGGTGCTGTTCGTGATCAGCGTCGTGCTCGCCGTCGGCATCATGCGCTGGTCCAAGTACTGGGTTCATTACGAGGTGACCTGATGGCAGTCGCTCCGACGGTCAGGGAGGCCCCGCCACTTGCGATAGCGCGCCAGCCTACCCCGCGCCCGTGGCGCCGCCTGAGGCTCCCAAAATCTCTTGGGGTGCGCGTCGGGTTGATCGTGGCGAGCGTGCTGTTCTTGCTGCCCTTGTACTGGATGGCCAACTCTGCGCTGAAGAACATCGATGAGCTTTCGTCCTTCCCGCCGACTCTATACCCTCACGCGCCGGCCTTCGAGAACTTCGTGAGGGCCGTGACGTACATTCCTTTTGGTACGTTCCTCCTCAACTCGGTAATCCTGACGACCGGGGTCGCCCTCGGCGCCGCTATTTCCAACCCTCTGATCGCGTATGGCTTCTCCCGCATCAAGTGGCCTGGACGTGACGTTGTCTTTGGGATCGTGCTGGCGTCTATCTTCCTTCCGTTTCCGGTCCTGATCGTTGCCCTCTTCGACATATTCGCGAAGCTGCACTGGATCGACACCTTCCTGCCGATCATCGTGCCGGCCTTCTTCGGCAACCCATTTTTCATATTTCTGATGCGGCAGTTCTTCCTGGGTTTGCCGAACGAGATCTCGGAGCAGGCCAGGATCGATGGCGCCAATGAGTTCCAGGTCTTTATCCGCATCATCATGCCGCTGGCGAAGCCTGCTGTGGCGGTGGTGATCATCTTCGCGGCTGTGCAGGCATGGGGCGAGTTCCTCACACCGCTGTTGTTCCTACAGGACGAGTCCAAATACCCGCTGTCGATAGGCTTGCAGTTCTACCGGCAGGAGCACGACGTGGCTTACAACCTGCTGATGGCGGCGTCCACCCTCATCGTGCTGCCGGTGGTGGCTCTTTTTCTCGCCTTCCAGCGCTTCTTCATCGAGGGCATCACCGTGGGAGCAGTCAAAGGCTAGGCGCGACTACTTTCACAGGACCGCCTGGCCCGTCCGGGCATCGAACAGGTGAATGCTCTGAATGTCGATGCCGAGCTGCACGCGATCGCCGCAGCTGATCTTCGGATGCGGATCGACCCGAGCGACGATCGCGTTGTCGCCCACCGTGCCGTAGAGGAGCTGGTCGCGGCCAAGCATCTCGGCCAAGTCCACCTGCACCTCAATCGTGGGCTCGCCCCCTGATGCGTGTTCGTGCAGAGCCTCGGGACGGATCCCAAGGACACCGGTGGTCAAGCGCGGCTCGCGCGGTAGCTCGATCTCGAGCGCCGAACCTCTCGCGGTTCTACCGCTGACGGCCACCGGTATGAGATTCATCGCCGGGGTGCCAATAAAGCCCGCCACAAACATATTCGTCGGATGCTCGTACATGGCTCTTGGAGATGCGACCTGCTGCAGCACGCCATCCTTTATGAGTGCAATACGGTCACCAAGCGTCATCGCTTCGACCTGGTCGTGCGTGACGTAGAGGAAAGTAGCGCCCAGAGCGCGGTGGATCTTCCGCAGCTCCACACGCATGTGCCCGCGAAGCTTGGCGTCCAGGCTGGAGAGTGGCTCGTCGAAGAGAAATAGTAGCGGGTCCCTGACGATCGCTCGGCCGAGTGCGACCCGCTGCTGCTCGCCGCCCGAGAGCTGGCCAGGCAGGCGCTTCAGCAAGGGGCTCAGCCCGACGGTTTCGGCCGCCCTGTTGACCCGCCAAGCGATGTCCGACTGTTCAAGCCCTTGCAACCGCAGACTGAAGGCCATGTTGTCGAACACGGACATGTGCGGGTAGAGCGCATACGTCTGGAACACCATCGCCACATCGCGATTGCGCGACGGCACGCTGTTGACGACCGTACCGCCGATCTTGATCACGCCCTCAGTCACGTCCTCGACTCCGGCAAGCATTCGTAGAGCGGTTGACTTCCCGCATCCAGACGGGCCCAGAATGACCAGGAATTCGCCGTCCTTCACCTCGAGGCACATGTCGTTCACGGCGATTTCACCTTTTGCAAATCGCTTCGTGACGTGCTGGAAACTTGCGGATGCCATCGATTACTACTCGAGCAGTATCGATGAGAACGCAATGGAATGGCCCTGGCTGGCCAGAGAGGCCCACCGGGTCGCGCCATCCCAGGCGCGACCCGCTGACCTCAGCTCAATGCTGACCTGGTCTGACTTCGTCCGGCTTACTTGCGTCCCGCTTCGCTGCGTACGCGGTCCAGCTGAGTGATCTGGATCAGGTTGCCGCAGCCGTCATTCGCCTGGGCGATGGTCGAGCCTGTGACCTTTGTGGGCGGCATCTTGAATTCGGCGGCGTCTTTCATTCTTTCGTAGTCGCGCTTGACGTCATCCGTGTAGAACATGGCCGCGGGCTGGCCCTGCTCGAAGAGCGCCTGCTGGTAGGCCTTGGCCGCGGGGTTGTCGTTGCGCTCGAGATGCAGCTCGGTGCCATCCGGCTCTTCGGGCGACGCCACAGTGAGCCAGCGATACCCCCCTTGCGAAACGTCCGTCTTCTTCACGAAGCCGGCCACTTGTGTGTAGAAATGCAAGGCCTTGTCGAGGTCGTCCACGTAAATGTTTGCCAGCTTGATCTGCATTGGTTTCCTCCTGTGACCTTCGCGGCGTTGGCCGCGTCAATGGTTTTCAGCCTAGGCCCGCCGGCACGCGATTGCTTCTTCATTTCTGACGAGTTGCAAAGCCTCGCCGTTTCGTAGGCACCAACGCAGGCGTGATAACAACGGCGCGTTGCAGCTCATTTGACAGCCCTGAGCCCTCAGGCAGTTCCATTGCGCTGGAAACGGGGAGAGGCACTCTCTCCCGGTTACCTTCGAAAAGTAGCGTAACTGGTAGCCTGCATCGTCCCGCGCTGACGCGCGTGGAGATTGACCTCGATATCAGCGTTGCGCGGCGATCTCACTCAGCACGCGGAGCGCCACGTGAGCCGCCGAAAATCCCGCATAGCCGCCTATCTGGAGCAGCGCCTCACGTAGCTGTTCCACGGTCCACCCGAGG
>Ga0137377_10005331_pt1 | contig 10286 bp, 12 predicted proteins | sample SagtaG_22_FD_104815 | JGI IMG/M metagenome (GOLD analysis project Ga0137377, IMG submission 104815) | Vadose zone soil microbial communities from Sagehorn Ranch, Mendocino, California, USA - Sage2_L_40_16 metaG | ecosystem: Environmental > Terrestrial > Soil > Vadose zone | place: USA... | reverse complement strand
GTATCACCACAACCAGCTGACCTTTGGCCTCCTGTACGCCTGGACGGAGAACTTCGTGCTGCCGCTCTCACACGACGAGGTCGTGCACGGCAAGGGGTCGCTCCTCGCCAGGATGCCCGGCGACGACTGGCAACAGTTCGCGAACCTTCGCGCGCTCTACGCGTTCATGTGGACGCACCCTGGCAAGAAGCTCCTCTTCATGGGCGGCGAGATCGGGCAACGACGCGAGTGGCATCACGACCGGAGCCTCGACTGGCATCTGCTCGGCGAGGGCTCCTATCACCGCGGGCTTCAGCGGCTGGTACGCGACCTCAATCGGCTCTACGGGCGCGAGCGCGCGCTCCACGAGCTCGACGCCGACCCCGCCGGGTTCGCGTGGATCGACTGTGCCGACTGGGAGCAGAGCATCGTGTCGTTCGTGCGACGCGCCCGAGACGCCGGCGACTTCGTGCTCGTCGTATGCAACTTCACGCCGGTGCCGCGTTACGCCTACCGGGTCGGCGTCCCGTGGCCGGGTTACTACCGGGAGCTGATCAACAGCGACGCGGGAGAGTACGGCGGCAGCAACCTCGGCAACGCGGGCGGCGCCTGGGCCGCGCCAACGCCGTGGCAGGGACAGCCGCACTCGCTCGCGCTCACGCTGCCCCCTCTGGCGGTCCTAGTCCTGAAGCGGTCCTGACCCGGCTCGACGTCCTCGAGCCGCCCGGCGAAGACGCGACCACGAGCTCAGGACCGTCCCGGGACCTGGAAAGGAGAACTTCATGTCAGGAACCGAAGGCAAGGTCGTCGTGATCACGGGCGCAAGCAGCGGCATAGGCGAGACGACAGCGCTTCTGCTCGCTGAGCGCGGTGCGAAGGTCGTCCTCGGGGCGCGCGGATCGGATCGCCTCGCGGCTCTGGCGGCCCGCATCGCCGATGCGGGCGGTGAGGCCGCCTATGCACGCACAGACGTGAGACGGCGCGACGACCTGTCCAACCTCGTGAAGGTGGCATGTCAGCGGCACGGCAGGCTTGATGTGCTCGTCAACAACGCCGGCATTGGGCCGATTTCTCCCCTCGACGACCTGCGCGTCGAGGAGTGGGAGGAGATGATCGACATCAACATCAAGGGTGTTCTATACGGCATCGCGGCGGCGTTGCCTATCTTTCGCAAGCAGGGCTTCGGGCATTTCGTCAACACGGCTTCTACAGCAGGACACAAGACTGTACCGAACCAGTCGGTCTACTCCGGCACGAAGTTCGCCGTGCGCGCCATCTCGGAGGGTTTGCGTCAGGAGGCCGGCGACAAGCTGCGCGTGACGATCATTTCGCCTGGCTTCGTTCGGACAGACTTCGTGGAGGCTGTGACAAATCCGGAGCTAAGAGCCCAGCTCGCCGAGTCGAGGGAGAAGTTCGCGATTTCGCCGGATGCGATCGCCCGCGCCATTGCGTTCGCGATCGAGCAGCCGGCCGATATCGACGTGAACGAGATCGTTATCCGTCCCACTGCGCAGGGATAAACCTCGGCGACGAACCGCGAGTTTCACCCTCCCACCGGACTCCTTCCTCTTCTTCGTGCGCGACCCTGCTGGGCGCGGCTCCGGCCCCGTATAGACCTCCGCTTCTTGATCGCCACCGAGAGCAGATGGGCCAGCCGCCGCTCCGCATCAGCCCATGCCCTGGTTCCCAGCTCGCGGAGCACCTTGTTTTGCGCCTGGGCCCACAGCGGCCGCGCCACCGTGAGGACTCTCCTCCCCTTCGAGGTGAGCCGCATCGCCTTGATGCGCCCGTCGGGGTGTGGCACCCGCTCGATCACACCGCCCCCCTCGAGCAGGCCGAGGCTGCGCGTCAGGGTTGTCTGGTCGATGGCGAGCTCGTCCTCCAGCTGCCGGAGGTTCGCCTCGCCCCTGCGCGCGAGGGTCGCGAGAATGCTGTACTGAGTCACCCGCAGGCCGCTCGGTCGCAAGATGTCGTCGTAGAGCTGCGTCACGGTCCGGCTGACCATGCGGAGCGTATTGCAGACGCAGGGGGACAGCCGCTGGCGGTCTCGTCCGGTGGTCTGGCTGGTGCCCGGTCGACTCATGGACGTCATGCTACCAGCCGGGGGCGTGCGCGACAAGCACTCTATATGTAGATACATCATCGTCCATGCGCCTCCATTGGCGGCTGGGAATCCTCCAGGGTCGACGCGGCGTCTTAGGGGACAGGAGGCGCCGCACAATGAGTCCGAGCCAGGGTCACGGAGTGGCGGAGACGATCCATCTGACCGAGCAGGACTTCGACAAGACGCTGATGGCCGCTCAAGGTCTCGTGATGGTCGACTTCTGGGCCGAGTGGTGCGGCCCGTGCCGGGCGATCGCGCCGGTCCTCGAGGAGCTGGCGGAGGCCTCGGAAGGCCGAGTGACGCTGATGAAGGTCCACGTCGATGAGAACCCCGACCTGGCAGTTCGGTACGGCATCCGGTCGATCCCGACGATCCTGTTTTTCAAGCAGGGCGCGATTGTCGACAGGGTCGTCGGCGTGGCGCCCAAGGCCTTGCTGCAGGACATCGTGAACGCGCGAGCCTGACCGGTGACCCTGCGCAACGGCACATCGGTGAGGCCCCGCGCGATCCGTCCCGACGACGAGCCTCGGCTGATGGCGCTGTGTCGTCGGTTGAGCCCGCGCACGGTATACGAGCGATTCTTCTCGTTCCGGCCACTCCTTCCTGAGCAAGCGCACGCCTTCGCCAACGTCGACTATCGCCAGCGGATGGCGATCGTCGCCGAGGTCGACGACGCGCGGGAGCCGGAGCTGGTTGGCGTGGCGCGGTACGGCCCTTCCGACGAAGGGACCGCCGACATCGGTCTCGTGGTGGCGGACGCCTGGCAAGGACTCGGCCTCGGCTCGCTCCTCCTCGAGGAGATCCTTCATGCAGGAGAGCAGCGCGGCATCCGCGAGTTCAGCGCCGAGGTGCTGACGGACAATCGCCGCGCGCTCCGCTTGCTCGCCCGGCACACGACCATCACGCGGCGGACGGTGGGCAACGGCGTCACCAGCGTGGTGCTCACTCGCCGTGCGGACGCTCCCGTCGAGGCCACGAGACAGGGAGGCTCATAGCATGAGCATCGCGGTGCTCGGATCGGACTTGAAGGATCGCCGCATTCGCGTCAACGCAGTGAGCCCCGGCTTCACCGACACCCCCGGACTCAATGAGCTGCTGGGCTCAGAGACCGGCCAGCAGCGCAAGAAGATGATTTCGAACAGTGTTCCCCTCGGCAGGTTCGGCACACCCGAGGAGATCGCCAAGGCCGTGGTGTTCCTCGCCTCCGACCACAGCAGCACAGCAGCTACATCACGGGAACGGAACTGTTCGTGGATGGGGGGGTCGCACAGGTGTAGACCCCGGCATTGCTTTCAAATCAGCCCGTAGGCTTTGAGCTGCCTGGCGGTGCTGGAGACCAAGACCTTGACGACGGTGATGGTAGGAATCGCAAGGAGCATCCCGACCAGGCCAAACAGGACGGCTCCTCCCAGGACCCCGATCACCACCACGAGCGGGTGAAGGTTGACTGCGCCCCCGAGGACGATGGGCTCATACACAACGTTTTTGAGCAGCTCGGCGAGGGCCACCGCCACGATGACCCAGATCACGAAGTTCTCGCTGCTCACCATCGGCAGCAGCGGACGGATGTCCTCCGCCAGCAGCGCATAGGCCAGCCCACTCAGCAATGCCGCCGCGAAGCCCATGTACGGAATCACGTTGGTCGCGCCCGTGAAGATCCCGATCGCGATCGCCCATTGGAGAGGAACGCCGATGAGGGTCAGTAACAACACCACGGTCAGGCCGAGCAAGCAGCACTCGAGGAAGAGGCCGCGCACGTAGTCGCCCAGCGCACGGTCGAGATCCGCGAGTACGTTGAGCGCCGGCTCGAACAGCCGATTGGGGACGGCCCTCAGCAGGCCGCGCTTGATCTCGCCGGTATCTCGCAGCAGGAACAGAAACATCAGCGGCGCGATGATCCAGGTGGAGAGGATGTCGCCCAGCGCGGCGAGAGGGGTCTGCGCGACCGGGGTGGGCGCGAAGGCCGCAGGCGAACGCGCAGCGCTTTTCGTGGTCGGCTCAGCGAGCGCTGTCCGCGCGCGCCGTTCGAGCGTTTCCACGTTTGTTCGTTCGTACTCGACCAACCGGTCGGATCCGGCCGGCGCGTCGTCGGCGCCGCGAGGCCGCGAGGCGACGAACTGGGCGCGCTCTTCTGGCGTCAGGGCGAGCAGCTGGCCGACACGATCCAACAAGGGGTCCAGGTCGTCGTGCACCAATCGGTAGATCCGATTGCCTCGCGTCAACGGCCGATCCAGCCCCATCAAGGCTTCGTAGCGATGGTTCAATGTGTAGAGCGCGCGGATCCTCAGCTCGAGCGCGTCCGCGTCGCTCGGCATGACGGCGCGTATCCGGTTCACGATGACGAGCGCCGCCAGCACGAACACGAGCAGCAGCAACGCGATCGCCACGCCTCGCGGTACCCGGCTGCGCTCCAGACGGGCGACGAGGGGGCGACAGATGTACGCCAGCAGACCACCGACCGTCGCGGGCACGATCAGGCTCCGGAGTCCCCACACAAGGTATGCCCCCAGAACCACTCCGGCAGCCGCGGCGAGAGACTTGAAGACCACTCCCGCCCGGTTCGAGGTGTCGGCGAGAGTCACTGATCGGTCTCCTGAGGCTTCTCTGACTCCTTGAGGTACTGAGCGTCGAGGAGCATCCGGAAGCGGATGGCCATGATGCCCGCCAACCTCATGAGAACTTTGTTCGCCAGCAGCGGGAAGTTGACGCTGAGCGCGTCCAGGTCGGATTTCCCGAGAGTCAGCAACGAGACCGGGCCACGCGCCCGGGCCGAGAACCAGCGAACCGACTCCGTTCCCATGGCCGCCGACTCCTCGAAGGAGGCGGGCGGCTCCAGCATGGCGAGGGGGACTTCCGTGCCGCTGTTGCCCTCTCTCACGACCTCGACCATGCCTCGCCGCAGGACAAAGAACGTCGCGCCAGGTTTTCCTTCCTGAAAGATGTACTCACCGTCGTGGTAGTCGCGCTCGTGAACGATGCGGGCGAGACGCCGCAGGTCCCGGCGACCAAGGTCTTCGAAGAGGGTCACCTGTTTGAGGAAGTCCACCAGGCTGCCGCGTTTCTCGGCCACCGCCGTTTCCGGCGGCGGTCCGAACAGCGCCCGTGCTGGAGCTGCAGACGCATCCAACGAGTCCGTGTCCGCGGGACGCCGGAGCAAGAGTTTCTTGATCCCAGGGAGATCGAACTTCGTCTTCATGTCAGGGCCTCGCCTCCGTCACGGGTCATGGGGCGACGTCCAGTCACAGCCGGCCCATTGTGGCACACGGGTCGTCCCTGTACCTGACGGCGAGGAGGAAGGAAGTCGTACCCCATCACCTTCCTTCGCAGGCGCGGCGCCAACAGGTCCCTCCACCACTCTAAAGACCGGAGGGTCCTATCCATGAACCTGAAACTAGCTGACAAGACGGCCCTGGTCTCGGGCTCCACCAAAGGCATTGGATTTGCCATCGCCGCCGGGCTGGCCCGCGAAGGCGCACGAGTCATCGTGAACGGTCGCTCGGACAAAGCGGTCGTTGAGGCGAGGGACCAGATTGATCAGACCGTGCCGGGTGCCAGGATTGAAGGCTTCGCGGGAGATCTCTCCACGCCGGCGGCGACAGAGACGCTGCTCCGGCGGTTCCCGCTCGTGGATATTCTCGTGAACAACCTCGGCATTTTCGAGCCCAAGCCGTTCGAGGATATTCCCGATGAGGATTGGCGGCGGTTCTTCGAGGTCAACGTGCTCAGCGGCGTGCGCCTGAGCCGCGCGTATCTGCCCGGCATGAAGCAGCGGAACTGGGGGCGCATCGTTTTCATCAGCAGCGAGAGCGCGATCAACACCCCCTCCGAGATGATCCATTACGGCATGACGAAGACCGCACAGCTTGCTGTTTCGCGCGGTCTTGCCCAATCGTGTGCCGGCACAGCAGTCACGGTGAATGCGGTGTTGCCAGGTCCAACACGTTCCGCCGGTGTGGAGGAATTTGCGGGACAGCTCAGCGGCGGAAAACCCTTTGCGGAATTTGAAAAGGAGTTTTTCAAAGCCTTCCGTCCGTCTTCACTCTTGAAGCGGTTCGCAATGACCGAAGAGGTGGCCAATCTGGTGACTTACGTGTGCAGCCCGCTCTCCGCCGCGACCAACGGTGCCGCCCTCCGGGTGGACGGCGGAGTGGTTCAGGCGTGCTTTTGATGATGGCCCCGGCCGCCACCGGCAAGGGCGGTGAGCCGCATGATCCCGGCCCGCAACGCCTCGGGCGACGACTCGTAGCCTGTCCAATCCGTCGTCCAGCTGCTTTCGACAATGGCACCGTCCGCGGTATCGACGATTTCCCAGCACCAGAGACTGGGCTCGCTCAGCAGCACCAGTCTGACAGTCAGCCGCGCGCCCCGACGGGTGTCCATGCGGCTCTCCTGCGAGTAATTCCGGCTCACCTCCGCGCAGCCCGAGGGCGAGAGGCTCGGAATCTCGATCCACTCACGCTCTTCTAGATGCTGATGCAGGCGCGTTCGTCGCGGACTTTCAGCAAAGATCCGCCAGGGTCCCGCAGCGCCACCAGCCTGGAAGGACCAGCGTGCCCTCCCCAGCGCCAACGCCGGTCTGGGCAAGGGGCAGGCCGCGAACGCTCAACCCAAGGAGGGCAAATTAGTGAGGGCGCGAGGGGGGCGTATACCCAACGGCGAAGCCGGTGTGTCGTTTGATGCGGACGGGCGTGTGATCCTGTACGACCTGTATCGAACGATACGCCCGACCGAGCGTTGCGGTTCCGGCACTTCAGCTAACGTCGTGAGTCTTCGAGCGCAAACTCCTAGGCTGCCGTCTGGCAAGCTTGATGCAGCGACGGTCACCATCGACCGACTTGGCCACTTGCTGCCGTCGTCCGGCGTGCTCAGCGCGCGAAGGACGTGGTGACGATGTCGGAGCCGAGAGAATCGTCCCTCGCCGATCTGCTCGCCTGCATCGCGGCGTTTGGCCGCTCGATGCAGGAGGTGTTCGACCCGCAGCATTTCCTGGCCGAGTTCTCGGCACGCGCCCAGCGCCTCGTCGCGCACGATCGCGTGATCATCACCTATCTCGAGGAGGATGGCCGTACCTACACGATCTTCGCGGAACATTCTGGCAACGGGCCCGCGGTGCACGAGGGCCGCTACACGACCAACTTCGATCCGAGCGGTAGATATACCGTCGACGACTGGGGCCTCGTGCGGGTGTTCGCCGGTGGCGTCTTCCTCCTCGTCGACGCTGAGCATCATCCGGGTATACCGCTGAACCCCGCGCAGCGGGCACGGTTAATGGCCGCCGGTGTCCGGGCGTGGGTCGCGGTGCCAATGTACGCGAGTGGCCGTGTCATCGGAGGGTTCGCCGTGGCGAGCTTCCGGCCAGGCGTCTACGGTGACGAGCACGCGGCGGCGTGTCGCGAGATCGCGGATGTAATCGGGCCGTTCGTTCAGAGTGTCGTGCTCTTTCTCCGAGAGCGACGACGTCGGGCCCGGCTCAAGGCGGTGGCCGCGTTGGTGCCGATCCTCGGCGCCAGCCTCAAGGTCGGCGATCTTCTCGAGCGCCTCGGCGACGCGCTGCATCCCGTCGTCGCCTTCGACGCGATGGCGGTTCGCGTCGTGAAGGCCGACGGCCGTGCGCTGGAGATGATCGGCGTCCCTGAAGCGGACGGAGGGTGTCCCTCCGGAGGAATGCCGGCGCCGAACGAGTATTCCACGTCGGACCGCCTCGCCCGCGGCGAGACCATGCTCGTCCACGACGCCGAGCGTGAGCTCGATCCCAGCCGGCCCGGCGACGCGTGGATCCTCTCGACCGGCCGCCGATCTGTGCTCATCGTCCCGCTCCTGTTCGGCGAGCACCTCGAGGGGTACGCATACTTCGCGACGCGGCAGCCGGGCTGGTACGACGACGCGGACGTCGAAGTCGTCGAGGCCATCGCCGCGGCGCTGGTCATCGCCGTCCAGCATCAGCGTCTCGCCGAGGAGCAGCAGCGGGCGGGTGCCGCCGAGGCGAGAGCGCGGCAACTGCAAGTACGTGTGGAGTCGCTCCGGACCACGCTCGACGACCGCCATGACTTTTCTCGCATCATCGCCCACGCGCCGGCGTTCCTCGCGGCGCTCGAGCAGGCGCGAAGAGTGGCGGCGACCGAGACGACCGTGCTCCTCACCGGTGAGAGCGGAACGGGGAAAGAAATTGTCGCCCGGGCCATTCACCACGCGAGCCCTCGGCGCGAGGGGCCGTTCGTCGCGATCAACTGCGCGGCGCTCCCGGAGGCGCTCATAGAGTCGGAGCTGTTCGGCCACGAACGTGGCGCCTTCACCAGCGCCGACAAGCTGAAGCGTGGGCGCTTCGAACTGGCCAACAGCGGCACTCTGTTCCTGGACGAGATCGCGGAGATGACGCCGGCCGCGCAGGTGAAGCTCATGCGCGTCCTGCAGGAGCGCCAGTTCGAGCGTGTGGGCGGGACGGCGACGCTCACGGCCGACGTTCGCCTCGTCGCCGCGACGAATCGCGATCTCGAACAGACGGTTGCCGATGGCCGGTTTCGCGACGATCTCTATTATCGCCTGGCCGTGTTCCGCATTCATCTCCCGCCGCTGCGTGAGCGAGGGAACGACGTGTTGCTGCTTGCCGAGCATTTCATGCGCGAGCTCGGCGCAAAGATGGGCAAGGGCGATGTTCGTCTTGGCGACGCCGCCCGCGCCGCGCTGCTCACGTACCGCTGGCCCGGCAACATCCGGGAGCTTCAGAACGCCATCGAGCGTGCCCTGATCGTCTCCGACGGCACGCTCATCACCGCCGAGCACCTTGGGATCGGCGGGAGGCGCGAGGCATCCGGCGACTCCGAGCGTTCGGCGCCGCCGCCGTCCACCGCGGGTATCGTTCCATCTCAGCCGCCAAGGGTGGAGTCGCTGGCCGAGCTGGAAAAGCGCGCGATTGCCGACGCGCTCGCCGCCGCCAACGGCAACAAGTCACGCGCCGCCGCGGCGTTGGGTTTGACGCGCTTCCAGCTCTACGCACGCCTCAAGCGCTTCGGCCTGACCGAGTAACCACCGCTCGTGGCGCGAGCCGCGCCACCCCCGTCGTCGATGGTGTGTTTCCGCACAACGGTATGTGCGTCTACACACGACCGATGTGTGCCCACCACACCGATCCGGTTCTCCGTTCCCCCATGCTCGCCCTGCGGTGGCGCTAACACACGGATTCTTCGACACGGACCTGCGGCCTCCACTTCGGCAAGGCTGATGCACTGAGGCTGAGCGGAGGAGCAGGAAGAGTGAGACGTCTCGCATCGATGAGCGTGATCATCATCGGGCTCGGCGTCCTGGTTACCCTCCCAATGCTCGCGCTCGAGCTCGTCACGCAGCGAGTTCACTCTCTCGCTCGCGTCGTGAGTGTCACCGGCCCCAGCGAGCAGCACCTTGTCGACCCCTGCATAGCTGGCGCCCTCTCCACGTGCTTCGAGCCGTTCGATCAGATCCGGACAAGGGTCCTTTTCACAGGAGGAAGCCGAGATGACGAACCGACCGATCGCCTTGTTGAACATTGCCCTGGTGGCGGCGCTACTGGCGGGCTGTGCGAGCAACCCTGATGCGAACGACGCGGCCGCGTCGATACCGCCGACGATCACCACGGACACCCCAACCACAGGCCGCTCGCCGTTGAGCGGAATGTGGTACGGATCAGCGTCTGAAGTCGGCGCGAGCGCGGGCTACTACAGTTCCGGCGAGAGCCTCCGGATCAACGACGATGGGACCTGGATCTTGACGGAGCGCCGCGGCGGGGGAGCCGACGTCAAGTATTCGGGCACTGTGGCCGTGTTCGGGAATCGCGTGACCTTCTCCGAGGCCAACGCACGACCCTTGATGTCCCTCACGCGGTCCGGCGACAGGCTCTACGGCCTCGTGCACCTGAATTCGCAGGGCCCAGTCATGCTCGAATTCACTCGTGGTGAGCAATAGCGTCGCGCTGAGTGTGACGAGAATCGCGAAGTGAATCAGGAACTCGTCGTATGCATCTTAAAGACATGAAACTGTCTAGGACCGCGGTCTCTCTGGCGCTAGCGCTGGTGCTCGGGTGGACCGCGGTCGGACACGCCGCGGGGCATGGGGGCGGCGGAGGCCACGGAGGCTTTCATGGCGGAGGAGGCTTTCATGGCGACGGCGGCTTCCATGGCCATCCGGGCTTCCGCGGCCACCCCGGCTTCCGCGGCCACCCGGGCTTCCGTGG
>Ga0137377_10005325_pt1 | contig 10293 bp, 9 predicted proteins | sample SagtaG_22_FD_104815 | JGI IMG/M metagenome (GOLD analysis project Ga0137377, IMG submission 104815) | Vadose zone soil microbial communities from Sagehorn Ranch, Mendocino, California, USA - Sage2_L_40_16 metaG | ecosystem: Environmental > Terrestrial > Soil > Vadose zone | place: USA... | reverse complement strand
GCCGCAGGCTGATACGACAGCCGCCGCCGACGTCAGCAGCGCAAGCCGGAAGGCACGTGAATCGACGCTCATCGGATCTGCTCCGCTCGCACGCCGGACGGCATCTGTCCCGGCAGATAGGCCACGCCAAAGAAGGCGCGCGCATGTCCGCCGGTCCGGATCACCAGGTCCGAGTCCTCGACCGCGGCCGGCCTGCGCGAGCGCCCCATCGCCTCCGCGGCCGACCGGTAGCGCGGAAAGTAGGAGCCCAGCAGCTGCTGCAGGTCGGGAATGCTCGGGCCGCTCCAGGCGATCGCGAAGACCCGGTTCGACGCGGTCAGGTACTCGCGCACCTGCGTGCCGCCGGGCAACTGCAACTCGTGCACCGAATACGCGCTCGACGGGGTCACGCTGCGCTGCGCCCGCAGCTGCATGACATCCCGTTCGACCGTCGAGCTGTCCTCACCCAGGGCGGCAAGCGCCATGCCGGGGACGAAAGCCGCGGCCAACAGCCAGACCGCAGCGCCACGCAAGCGCGATCGGGCACCACCGTGTTTTGAACATGCAAAATTATCAGTCATCGTCCCAATGTAATCCGTGGTCGAAGGGTGGTACGTCGGATTCTGTTGCGGATTTGTAAGCAAAGATTCTATCTGCGCGGCTCAGGGCGGATGGGCCGAATAAAGCCGGCTGGATTACCGGATTCTGGGTTTAACGGCTCGGCTTGACGGTCGACCCACACGGCGGCGCCAGGCGCACAGCCGAGCAGGATTACGCAGGCGGGCGTTCGGCGGGCAGTCCCGCGGCGTCGAACAAGCCATCGAACAGGATCGAGCTCAGGTAACGTTCGCCCGAGTCGGGAAGAATCACGACGATCGTCTTGCCGACGCTTTCCGGCAGCTTTGCGATGCGGACCGCGACCGCGGCGGCTGCGCCGCACGAAATCCCCGACAGGATGCCTTCTTCCCGCGTCAAGCGGCGCGCAAAGTCGATGGCCTCCTCGTTGCTGACCTGTTCGATCCGATCGACCAGCGCAAGGTCCAGCACCTGCGGGACGAAGCCGGCACCGATGCCCTGAATCTTGTGAGGCCCGGGCTTCAGCGGTTCGCCGGCGCGCGTCTGAGTGAGCACCGGGCTGGCGCTGGGTTCCACGGCAACCGAAACGATCCGCCTGCCCTTGACGTTCTTCAAGTAGCGGCTCACGCCTGTGATCGTGCCGCCGGTGCCGACGCCGGAGACGAAGATATCGACGGCGCCCTTGGTATCGTTCCAGATCTCCGGCCCGGTCGTCTGTTCGTGAATCGCAGGGTTGGCCGGGTTGTTGAACTGCTGCAGCAGCACGTACCTGCCCGGATCGGACGCGACGATCTCGTCGGCCTTGGCGATGGCCCCGTTCATGCCTTTCGTGCCGTCCGTCAGCATCAGCCGGGCCCCGAAGGCGAGCAGCAGCTTACGACGCTCGATGCTCATCGTTTCGGGCATCGTCAGCGTCAGAGGGATTCCGCGCGCGGCCGCCACGAACGCCAGAGCGATGCCGGTGTTGCCGCTGGTCGGTTCCACCAGTTCCTTGCCCGGACCGAGCAGGCCGCGTTTTTCGGCATCCCAGATCATCGCGGCGCCGATCCGGCACTTGACCGAGTAGGCCGGATTGCGCCCCTCGATCTTCGCCAGCACGGTTGCTTTTGCACCTTCCGCGATGCGGTTCAGCCGCACCAGCGGCGTGCCGCCGATCGACTGCGCATTGTCGCCGTAAATGGCCATTGGACTTGCTCCTGGGCTGAAGTCTGTTGCCGATCGTAGCGCGTCCTTCAAAACGGATAGTTGATCCCCGTGAACACCGCCGGTCCCTCCGGGCCGAATCCGACATCGACATAACCGACGATGAACGGGCTCGCCACGGCGCGCACCCCGAGGCCGCCGGCTTTGTGCAAATGCACCAAAGGGTTCTCGGTGTCGCGATCAAAAACCTTGCCAAGGTCGACGAATGGCGCCAGTTCAATGCTCAGGTTCGTCGCGAACACCTTGAACTCGGCCACGCGAGTGCGCAGTTCGACGCCGGCGGCGAACGAGTCGCGATCGATGAAGCGGTCATTGCCGAACGCTCGTAACGGTTGGCGCTCGCCGAGCTCGCTGCGGTCACCTCCGATACTCGACAGAGCCCAGAACGGCGCGCGCTCGTTCGAGGGCATGTAGCGCAGCGCGGCGTGGGCAGCGAGCGTCAGCCACGCCTCGAGCGGGCGATATACGCGCGCCTCGGCACCGATGAACGAGTACGACACCGAACCCCAGATGCCCGAGTTCGAGTATCCGGCCAGCGCCGTCATTTGTTCGCCGTTGCGAGGGATCGTGATCGAGTCGAGCGTGTCGTAGGTCAGGACAAACCGCTGCTGCAGTTCCTCCTCGCGGTCAAGACCCGGCAGCTGCGGAAAGCGCGTCTCGATCGACGGCAGGGACGGCAGCACCGCGGCGCCGATCTGCACGAAGCCGATCCGCAGCCGGTAACTGACCTGCCACCGCTGCGTGATATTCCATCCGGCGGTGGCCTCCAGGTGCCCCTGGTTGTCGACGTAGTTGGTCTGAGCGGCCAGCGGCGCCTGGTTGCCCAGACCATAGAAGCGGGGCGTTCCGCTGCGGTCGAAATTGGTGTGTAACGACCAGGTCAGTGTGTCCGATCGAGACAGCCCGCTCACGTACATCGCGTCGAATTCGCGCTCGACCTGCTGCTTGCCTCCACCGACGATGGTCCACTGGGAATCGTTGGACGGATACGCAAAGATCCGGCCGCGCGCGCCCCACCCGAAATACTGGCTGTGGATGATGTCGGGCGCGATGATCCGGCGGATCTGTTCGTTCTCATCGACGGTCAGCCACACAGGGATCAGGCCGAGCGTGGCTCCTCCTATCGGGGAAACATCGATCTCCGGAACCGGAATGAACGGCGCCGTCGATGGATCCAGCCACCGCTGCAGCCACCCGGGGCTGTCGCCGGAGCCCGCCTCGGCGCGGGCGCAACCCGCCACCGTCAGCAGCAGCAATGAGCTGGCCCGGACGATTCGGCCGCTCAGCACGATCGGCCGAGCGCTGCGCCCGCGTGCGCACGCGTGTTCACGGTCAGTTCCGCCCCCAGGTCGAACGCGCGAGTTTACCGATATCCTTTCGGATCGACCCTACAATGCGCGTCCAGCACAACCGCCGGGAGTCCTGAATCGATGAGCAAGCCGTTTGCGATGCGCGTGGGGGAGGCGACCGTGTTCGCCAGGGAGGGTCAGTTCACCGATGCGATGGCTGAGATCGTGATCGGCGCGGTCGACGGCCCGGTGGGACAGGCATTCGCCAACCTGATGGGGCAGACCGCGGGCCACTCGCGGATGTTCGCGGTACGCGATTGCAACCAGATGGCGCGGCCGCCGACGATGATGGTGCCCAAGGTCACGATCAAGGATTCGAAAACCATCGAGCTGCTCGGCAGCGTCGTGCAGGCAGCCACCGCGGATGCGATCGTCGATTGCGTTGCCGACGGCACGATAGCCCGGGCCATCGTCGACGACATCTGCATCATCGATCTGATCTGGCTCGATCCGCAGGCGGTCAGGGACGCCAACCTGGACAGGAAGGACCTTTACCGGACCAATTACGAGGCGACCCGGCTCGCGATCTCGCGCGCGCTAAAGAACGAGCCGACCGTCGAAGAGCTGATCGCCAACCGCCGAAAAATCAAGCACGTGCTGTTCGATCCGGATGCCTGACGCGGATCGCTTCAGTCCAGGAAATCGCAGTGCTCGCTGACGAACGCCGCCAGGTCCAGCGAATGCTGGCGCACCAGCTTTTCCGCCAGTTCCGTCTCGCGGCGCTCCAGCGCTTCGATGATCCGCATGTGATCAACGATCGAGCGCGCCGCCCGATCGCTCTGGAAGATCGTCATCTTCCGGATCGCGCGGACGTGAATGAAGATGTTGCGGATCGTATCGGCGATCAGCTTCGAGCCGCCCAGGCGCACGATCTCGTGGTGAAACGCAATGTTGGCGTGCGAGTACTCGTCCAGGTGCTCGGAGGGCGCCGAATCGCGGAAATCGTCGAACAGGCGCCGCAGGCCCGCGATATCCGCGTCGCTGGCGTGCAGCGTGGCCAGCCGCGCCGACATGCTCTCCAGCGCGGCCCACATCTGGATCATTTCGACGATCTCGGCCTTGGTCTTGCGAACGATGAATATGCCCTTGCGGGGCACCGTGCGCAGGAAGCCTTCCTGCTCCAGCAGCGTCATCGCTTCGCGCACTGGCGTGCGGCTGACGCCAAGCGCCTCGGTCAGGACGCGCTTGTCGAGTTGGACCTCCTCGGGAAGGCTGTAGATATCGGTATCGGCGATGGCCTGCTTCAGCATCGCGTACGCCTGGTTGCGAAGGCTGTCCGAGGTCTGAATCGGCTGTAAGGAAAGCGCCAAAGCCTCGCTCGGCGACCGCACGGCCGATACGGGTTTCGATGGAATGTTGATATCCGCCATCGTCTTTCCTGGTTGCTCGGGTCCTTACCCCGTGACCCGCGTCCCCGAGTATCCGGTATTCTAGGTGCAGATTCGCGGGATAAGGCGACAATTAGATTCAGAGCCGGCCGCTGCACGGCCCCCGCGACCCGGACCCTCGACCTTGCGCGTTGAGCCGCTCGGGGAGTCCTCCTCCACCGCGGACAGTCCCGCAAAGCGGCCGTGCGCTTGGCCGCGTACTCGAACCGAGAGTGGAAAAACGTAGGTTGAAAGCACCGTGGAGGCGCAACCGGCGCCGATCAGCAGCGCGGCGATGATGCACAGGCTGATTGTTTCCATCTGAGCCCCGACTGTTGAGTTGATGGGGCGAGCATATTGGTGCATCGCACCATTGTCAACGGTATTTTGTATATCAGATACAATGAAACCACTCAGTTTAACCCGGATCGATACCCGATCAGCCCGCGGTCCGCTGCCTGAGCTTGATCAGCGCGGCAACGACGTCGATCGTCGGCGTTGGAATGGCCAGCCGCTGCCCGATTTCCTGAACGACGGTGACGATCGGATCGATTTCCATCGGTCGGCCGGTCTCCAGGTCCACCAGCATCGAGATCTTGTGAGGGCCGATCGCGGCCGCACCGTCCAGGCGTCGATCGGCATCGACGCGTAAATTCACGCCGATTCTCTCGGCGAGCTGCCGCCCCTCGGCCATCATCGCCAGGCACACCGCGCGCGTGCCCGGATCGGTGGCTACGAGATCCAGAGTCGCGCAAGTCAGCGCGCTGATTGGGCTCAGGCACAAATTGCCCCACAGCTTCAGCCAGATCTCGTCCCGGATGTCGGTTCGGATCGGCGCCTCCAATCCCGCTTCCTGCATGGCCTGGTGCAGCCGCTCGATCCGTCCGGTTCGCTCTCCACTGGGCTCGCCGATCGGAAACTTGCGGCCGTGAACGTGGCGGATCAGGCCCGGCGCGATCAGATCGGCGGCCGGATTCAGTACGCAACCGATGGCACGCTCAGGGCCGAGCAGTTTCATCTGCCGGCCGCCAGGGTCGATCGATTCGAGCGTTGCGCCGTCCAGCACGCTTCCCTGGCGGTGGAAGTACCAGTACGGGATACCGTTCACAGCCGTCACGATCGCCGTCTGCGGCCCGAGCAGCGGAACGATCGAGTCGACCGCGGCTGGCACCGAGTGCGCTTTCATCGCGATCAAAACGTAGTCCTGGTGGCCGAGCTCGCGCGGGTCATCCGTGCAGGGCACGCGAGCCACCAGTTCCTCGCCGTCGATCAGCAGCCGCGCGCCGCCGGAGCGCATCGCCGCCAGGTGCGCGCCACGCGCCACGAAACTGACGTCGTTGCCGGCACGCGCCAGCAGCACGCCGATGAATCCGCCGATCGCGCCGGCCCCGAATACGCAGATCTTCATCGCGGATTCGCCAAGTGCGGGAATCAGTCGCGCAGTTGCAGCACCAGCTTGCCGATGTGCTGGCTGCTTTCCATGATCCGATGCGCCTCGCTGGCCTTTTCGAACGGGTAGATCCCGAACAGGTGGACCCTTAGCTGCCCGCTGGCGAAGGCGGGCCAGATTTCACTCAGCAGCGCGTCACGAATCCGGGCCTTTTCGTCGACGGTGCGGGGCCGCATCGTCGAGCCGGTGATCGTCAGGCGCTTGATCATCACCGGCATGAAATCGAATTCGACTTTGCTTCCCTGCTGAAACGCGATCAGCACCAGCCGGCCGTCGCGTTTCAGGACGCTGACGCTCTTCTGCAGGTACGCGCCGCCCACCATATCGAGGACCACATCGACACCCTCCTGATGGGTGAGCTGCCGGACGTGCGCGACGAAATCCTCCTGCTTGTAATCGATCGCGACCGCGGCGCCGAAATCCCGGCAGAACTGCGCCTTCTGAGCATTGCCGACCGTGACGAACGGGTGTGCGCCGACCAGCCGCGCAAGGCCGATCGCGGCCAGGCCGATTCCGCTGCTGCCCCCGTGGACCAGCAAACGTTCCCCCGCTTTCAAGCCGGCGCGGTCGATCAGGTTCGCCCACACCGTGAACCACGTTTCGGGCAATGCGGCAGCCTGCGCCAGCGTGAGGCCCTCGGGTATCGGGAGCGCATGGCGCTCGTATGTCAGGCAGTAGTCTGCATAGCCGCCGCCTGGCACCAGCGCGGTGACCCAATCGCCGACTTTCCATTCGGTGACATCGGCGCCCGTCTCGGCAACGCGCCCGGCCACTTCGAGTCCGAGGACGGGCGATGCGCCGGGAGGCGGTGGGTAATGGCCCTGCCTCTGCATCAGGTCGGGCCCGTTGACCCCCGCGTAGTGGACCTCGATCAGGATCTGGCCGGGTGCCGGCCTCGGTCGCTCGACCTCGACGATCCGCATCGCATCGGGGCCTCCGCCCGAGCCATACTCGATCTGCCTCATCTTCTGTGTCTGTGTGACGGACATACGGTGCCGGCGCCGCTTGGATCAAGCAGGCCGCTCGCGGCCCCAGCTGCCCAGCGTGCGGATCCGATCGGGCGCCAGCAGGTCGAACACGTACTGCTGGGTCGGCCGGGGCGAGCCGCTGCGGTCCAGCACGCCCGGGGCCACTGCCAGCACGGCGGCGCGCGTGTGCGGCTCGGATACGGCCGCCGCCATCGCGTCGGTGTCGACCCAGATGGGGCGACCCTCCTCGATCCGGAGATAAAGGCGCCCGGTCGCCTGGTCGGCGAAAGTCACCTCGTGCAGTTGACGCACGCATTGCAGAAGAAATTCCGTACTGTGCTCCGGCTTCATGGCCTGCTCGCCCGCATCGCTGAACAGCTGGGCGGGAGCAGTGGCGTCCACGTTGACCTTGCGATAACGGACCACGTCCATCATGCACTTGACGTCGAGCACGAACACCTGGCCGTTCCAGCCAAACGCCACGGTGCGCGGCGCCTGCCCCAGCTCGACGCTGTTGTCGAGGAATTCGAAGTGGACCATCTTGTCGGTTCGGCGAGCCCAGGTCAGAAACAGGTGCGGCATTCCCGAGTACGCCTCGATGCTGTGGGCCAGGATATCGTCCACCGCCTTGTAGCGCCCCAACTCCAGTCCTCGCTTCCAGGCGCGTTCGACCAGGGCGTCGGGCGGCGTGATCATGAAGAAGAAATAGACCACTTGCCCGAAGCGGCTCAGCAGCTGATCGCCGGTCCTCTCGGACTGGAACAGGAAGCTGCCGAAGCGGAACCGGTCGATCAACAGGTGCGTCATTCTTCCCTGCTCTGCCTTGGCCTCCACGTAGCGATCCAGCTTCCGATCGATGATGGCAAGCTCCTCCGCGGTGAGCATGCCGCCATAGCGGTGATCGGCACCCAGCGAGGCGTAGTCGATCAGCTGCTTGCGCCAGATGTCGGGACTGATCAGCGCGAAATCGCGCCAGTCGGCGCCGATCCGGTCCGCCAGCGCATGCTGCAGCGGCCGCAATGTGCTCTTGCCCGACGCCGACGGTCCCTTCGTATTCATCACGACGGCCGGATCACGATGCGGCAGCAACCGGTAGCCCTCGCGCCGAACTGCTTCGAGCACGTGCTGCTCTATCAAACGGCCGATCTGCCTGGCAGAATACTCGTTGCAGGCCAGATCGGTCGCTACCGAAGCGGCCAACTCGGACGCCGTGCGCCAGCCGCCGACCTTGCCATAAAGCGCGCGGCAGATCCTGGCCAGAGCGCGAAACGCCGCCGCGCGCGGATCGCCGGCGTCGCCCACGACCGCGCTCGCGTGATTGGCCGCGTCCGCTTCTGCGGCGGTCTTCTCACATTCATCGGCGAAGTGGAGCAGCGACATTCCGTCGTCTTCCCGTTCTACCGCCGAGCGCCGGCCGGCGCGGCTTGCGAACAGCGAACGCAGCCCTCGCTGGCGGCTCGCGACCGCCGAAGTCGTTTCCGTTGCACTCGCGAGCGCCTGCGAGATGATCGCTCTCAAGGCCTCGCGCGACTCGTTATAGGCGTTGGCGATCCGGCCCATGTCCGGGTCCACGTAGCGCGCCAGTATCGTGGCGATCATCGAGCGGAAGTTGATCCCCAGGTCCTCGTAGCGGGAGCCGTCCGACACCCACAAGTCCGCGGTAACCCGGATCAACAGCTCGTGCAACGCCAGGCGCTCAGGACGAAAGCAGACGAGCTCGCTGAAATCGAGGCCGGTCAGATCGTGCAATTCCTTGACCCTCTCGACGCCGGCGAAGACGTTCTCGGGGCGGAAGATCGTCGACAACGGAAGCAGCCGTGCGGGCAGACGCGATTTGACTCCAGGGTTCCACGGACCGTCCGCGGCCTCGGGTGTAGCGCCGGCCGGTATCCTGCCGGCATCGAACATGGGGGAGGTGTCGGGCAACGTTCGTCTAGATCGCGCGATCGGCGCGCAGCGCGGCGATTTGATCCTCGGAGTAGCCGAGCTCGACCAGGATCTGATCGGTGTGCTCGCCCAGCAGCGGCGAGCGGGTCACCTCGCTCGGGCTGTCGGACAGCTTGATCGGATTGCCCACCGACAGGTACTTGCCGCGCGTGGGGTGATCGACTTCCACCACGGTGCCGGTGGCGCGCAGCGACGGTTCCTCGGCCAGCTCCTTCATCGACAGGATCGGCCCGCACGGGATGTCGTACTGATTCAGGATCTCCATCGCCTCGAACTTGGTCTTGGTCTGGGTCCACTGCTCGATGGTGTCGAAGATTTGCTTGAGCCTGGGCAGCCGCGCCGGCAGCGTTGCGTAGTCCGGGTGAGTGATCCACTCGGGCTTGCCGATGATCCGGCAGATCGGTTCCCACACGGCCGCCTGCGTGATGAAGTAGATGTAGGCGTTCGGATCCGTCTCCCAGCCCTTGCATTTGAGAATGGCCCCTGGCTGCCCACCCCCGGAGGCGTTGCCGGCGCGCGGCACCGCATCGCCGAACTTGCCGTCCGGATACTGCGGGTATTCCTCCATCACTCCGGTTCGGGCGAGCCGCTGCTGGTCGCGCAGCTTGACCCGGCACAGGTTCAGTACCCCGTCCTGCATCGCCGCCAGCACCTTTTGTCCGCGCCCGGAGCTCTGGCGCTGGTACAGCGCCGCCACGATCCCCAGCGCCAGGTGCAGCCCGGTGCCGCTGTCGCCGATTTGCGACCCGGTGACCAGGGGCGGCCCATCGTCAAAGCCGGTGGTCGAGGCCGAACCGCCGGCGCACTGCGCCACGTTCTCGTAGACCTTGCAGTCCTGGTACGGACCGGGCCCGAATCCCTTCACCGAGGCCACGATCATCCGGGGGTTCAGGCTCTGGATCCGCTCCCAGGTCAACCCCATCCGGTCCAGCGCGCCCGGAGCGAAGTTCTCCACCAGCACATCGCAATGCCGGATCAGCCGCTCCAGCAGCTCCTTGCCTCTGGGTTTCTTGGCATCGACCGTGATCGAGCGTTTGTTGTGGTTCAGCATCGTGAAGTACAGCGAGTCCACATCCGGGATGTCGCGCAGCTGCCCCCGCGTCGGGTCGCCTTCGCCCGGGCGCTCCACCTTGATCACGTCGGCACCCAACCAGGCCAGGAGCTGCGTGCAGGTCGGCCCCGACTGCACATGGGTGAAGTCCAAAATCCGCACCCCTTCCAGCGCGTGACTCATTGCGCGCAACTCCTGTAACTCACCTGGAACTTACTTGTACATGGTCTGCGCTTTGGTGCCGGGGGCGTACTCGCGCGGGTCGACCCAGATGTTGATCACGGCGCTGCGGCCGCTCTTGGCCACCGACTCGCGCGCCCGCCGCAGGGCCGGCGCGATCTGGGCCGGATCGCGCACCTCTTCGCCATAGCCGCCGAGCATCTGGGCGAACTGGCCGAAGGGC